>Ga0134121_10003001_pt1 | contig 14282 bp, 14 predicted proteins | sample KB301_FD_96463 | JGI IMG/M metagenome (GOLD analysis project Ga0134121, IMG submission 96463) | Terrestrial soil microbial communities without Nitrogen fertilizer from Kellogg Biological Station, Michigan, USA - KB3-0-1 | ecosystem: Environmental > Terrestrial > Soil > Unclassified ...
CAGTCAGCGGCGTTCACGCCGCTTTTCCGAAGGGTTGTTAGACCAGCCGTTCTACGGCTGGGTTCGATGGGAGAAGCAGACAGTCAGCGGCGTTCACGCCGCTTTCCCGAAGGGTTGTTAGACCAGCCGTTCTACGGCTGGGTTCGACGGGAGATTCAAACAGTCAGCGGCGTTCACGCCGCTTTCCCGAAGGGTTGTTAGACCAGCCGTTCTACGGCTGGGTTCAGCGGGAGAAGCAGACAGTCAGCGGCGTTCACGCCGCTTTCCCGAAGGGTTGTTAGACCAGCCGTTCTACGGCTGGGTCGTCGGCTGACACCACTCCACAGCCCGCTTTAGCGGGCTTATCTTCCATGTCGACGCGAGCGTATTCCGAGATTAATCTCCATTTCGTTTGGCACGTGAAGGGCAATCTGCCAGTCATCAGTGAAACAATCGAGCCTCGACTTCATCGCTACATTCGCAGCTACGCCCTACAAGCCAAGGGCCTGATCTTCCATGAGATCGGCGGGACTGAGAATCATACCCACATCGCGGTTACAATCCCTCCCACGCTGCTGATCACGGATTGGATCGGGAAGCTCAAAGGCGCCAGTTCTCATTACGTCAATCACGAACTCATAAATCGTAGAGTCCTGGATTGGCAGACGGGCTATGGCGTCGTTAGTTTCGGCACGAAGGATTTGGAATGGGTGGTAAACTACATTCGCGATCAGAAAGAACATCATAAGAAGGGCACAACCGTGGAGCGATTGGAGCGGGCCACTCACGATGACAATTAAGCGGGTTAAGCGCGCTGAAGCGCGCTTAACCGTTCTCGCCCGCAAGACCCCAGCCGTAAAACGGCTGGTCTAACAACCCTTCGGGGAAGCCGCGTGAACGCGGCTGAAACAAATGAGGTTCGACTGCTATTTCGATGACAACTGCCCTATCACCTTCTACCGTCGACGTTGATCCCCTTTCACTCCTCCCGCTCCTCAAGCAGTTCTTCGGCTTCGATTCCTTTCGACCCTTGCAGGAAGAGATTATTCGCGATGCTCTCGCCGGCCGGGATGTGATCGCGCTGCTTCCCACCGGTGGCGGTAAGTCACTCTGCTTTCAGTTGCCTGCGCTGGCGCGATCCGGATTGACGGTGGTCGTCTCGCCTTTGATTTCGTTGATGAAGGACCAGGTTGATGCCCTCCAGGCCAGTGGAGTACCGGCTACCTTTTTGAATTCTTCGCTGAAGGCGGACGAGTCGCGAGCGCGGCTGCGCGGACTGCATGATGGTGACTATCGTCTGCTCTATGTCGCGCCGGAACGGATGATGCTATCCGGGTTTATCAACGATCTCCGGCAATGGAACGTGAACCTCCTGGCGATTGATGAGGCGCACTGCATCAGCGAGTGGGGTCACGACTTTCGCCCCGAATATCGGCGCCTGGCCGAGTTGCGCCAGCACTTTCCCGAAGTCCCTCTGATGGCGCTCACCGCCACCGCGACCGAGCGTGTGCGCGCAGACATTGTGAAGCAACTGCGTCTGTGCGAGCCGCAACGCTATGTCGCCAGCTTCAATCGCCCCAATCTCATGTATCGCGTGCAGCCCAAGAGCAAAGCTTATGAACAGGTACTTCACTTCCTGACCACGCGCCCGAATGACAGCGGCATCGTCTATTGCCAAAGCCGCAAAAGCGCGGAGAACGTTGCGGCCCGATTGAGTGACGATGGCGTCATGGCCAGGCCTTATCATGCCGGGCTTGATGCGAAAGAGCGTTCAGCTAACCAGGAACTCTTCCTGCGCGACGAAGTGCGCGTGATCTGCGCCACGATAGCCTTCGGAATGGGCATCAACAAACCTAACGTGCGTTTCGTGGTTCATCACGATCTGCCGAAGAATGTGGAAGGCTATTACCAGGAGACCGGCCGGGCCGGGCGCGACGGCTTGCCGAGCGAATGTTTGCTGCTCTTCAGTGCGGGAGACGCCGTCAAGTACTCGCGGTTCATCGAAGAGGTATCCGATCAAAAGCAGCGGCAGATCGCGACTGCTCAACTTCGGCAGATGGTGGATTTTGCGGAAAGCGGAGAATGCCGTCGCGTCGCCCTGTTGCGTTACTTCGGCGAAGACTTTCGCGGCTCCGACTGTGGTGGTTGCGACAATTGTCTGACTCCACGCGCGACTTATGACGGAACTCTGGCCGGTCAGAAGTTTCTGTCGTGCGTTTTTCGCGTGCGCGAAAAGAGCGGTATCAATTTCGGCATCAATCAAATTGTCGAAGTGCTGACGGGCGCCGAAACTGAGAACATCCTCAAGTGGGATCATCACACAGTTTCGACTTACGGAATCGGCAGGGAACTCAGTCGCGTCGAATGGCGAAACATTGGGCGCGAGTTGGTGCGGTTGGGGTATCTGCGACAAAACGCAGAGAAATTCAACGTTCTGCAACTGACTGAACAAGGACAAGCAGCACTGAGGGAGCGCCAGCCGATTCGTTTGACCAAAGCTGCGACTGTGACGAAGACAACGCAACCTCGCGTCGGAGAAATCTCCTGCGACGAAGCGTTGTTCGAGCGACTGCGGCGGCTGCGTAAACGTCTCGCAGACGAGCGCGGCGTGCCGCCCTACATTGTCTTCTCAGATGTTTCTCTACGTCAGATGGCCAGCTCCTATCCGTCAAACGCCGCGGAGTTCGCGCAAATCAGCGGGGTGGGCGAGCAAAAATTGAAAAGGTTTGGCAAAGTGTTCTTATCAGCGATTGCCAAATATCGCCGCGACAATCCGGTGAGCGCACTCAAGTAGATCTTTGGCTCCGAAAATTCAATGGGAGGAAGGTTGTTATGCGAATGCGAACGCCCGTGTAGGTTAAGACGGGCACACTAACGAGCGGCGTTCACGCCGCTTTCCCGAAGGGTTATTAGACCAGCCGTTTTACGGCTGGGTTGCAGGCAAACAATTTCTGTGGAGCCCGCTTCAGCGGGCTTATTACTAGCAACGGCGCGGAGGTGTGGAATGAATGGTAAACTACGACCGTAGTCTGCACAAAAACGACGAGTGAGCGACTGGACGAGCTTTACCAACCATCAGAACAAAGGCCAAGGCTCGGTGATAAGCACGCTAAAGCGCGCTAATCGGTTTTTACCGACGAAACCCCAGCCGTAAAACGGCTGGTCTAATAACCCTTCGGGCAAGCCGCGTGAACGCGGCTTCACAGAAGTAACCTTTTTCATGAAAACAATCTTCGGCCATGATGGCTTAATCGCCAAAGCTCATCCTGAATACGAGCACCGGCCCGGCCAGATTCAAATGGCCGAAGCCGTCGTGCGCGCGTTCGAACAACGGCGGCACCTGATCGTCGAAGCGGGCACCGGCACGGGGAAGACGCTCGCCTACCTGGTGCCTGCGATTGCGGCTGCATGCGGCAGCGGCGCGCGCGTGGTCATCTCAACCGGAACCAAGAACCTGCAAGAGCAGTTGATGGATAAAGACATCCCTTTTCTTCAGGACGTGCTGCCCGCCAACTTTCGTGCCGCGGTAATGAAGGGCCGTAACAACTACGCCTGCCTCCATCGCATCAAGCGGGCCGACAGCATGCCTGTGCTGGAAGGTCTCGACGAGGTCGATCACTTTGATGAAGTGTTTCGCTGGGTAACGCAAACCAACACCGGCGATCGGGCCGAGCTTTATAGTCTGCCAGAGAACCTTCCGTTCTGGCGCCACATCGATGCGCGTTCCGATACCTGTCTCGGTCAGCAGTGCCCGGATTTCGAGCCCTGCTTTATCACGCGCATGCGCCAGCGGGCCATCGATGCCGACATCATCGTGGTGAACCATCATCTGTTTTTTGCCGATTTGGCCTTGCGCAATGGCGCATATGGTTCGGTGCTGCCTGATTACGCGGCGGTCATCCTGGACGAAGCGCATCAGATCGAGGACGTAGCCTCGGAATACTTTGGCGCGCAGGTTTCGACTTATCAGCTTGATGATCTGCTGCGGGATGTGGGCGCGTTGAAGTTGGAAGATCGCGAGACGGAAGGGGAACTGGCGCGAATCAGCGCGCGCATTCAACGGTTTGCGGACGCTTTCTGGATTTCGTTTCGTGAAGGGCGCGGATTGGAAGGCAGGTTCGCACTGGCGCCGCAGGCTCGAGGCACTAGCCCGACAGTAAGGGAGGGTTCAGACGCCGGCATGGATGCCGGCGAACCGCAGGCAAGGATGCCTGCGCTCCCATATGACGCGCTTGATAACGCACTGAATCGCCTGGATACCACGCTTGCGGCTATGCCGGAGCCGCCTCCGGATGCCGAGAGCATCGTCCGACGGACGCGACAACTTCGTTTTGATCTCAACTTCATCATCAAAGGCGACGACAAGAAATTTGTGTACTGGATCGAGCGTCGCGGCCGCGGAGTCTTTCTCCGGGCATCACCGATCGACGTTTCTGGTTTGTTGCAAGACAAACTGTTTGAGAAAGTGCCGACCGTGGTCTTGACGTCGGCGACACTCTCGAGCGCCGGCAACTTCAATTTCATACGCGAGCGGCTGGGACTTGATCAGGCGGAAGAGATGATTGCGGAATCGATCTTCGACTTCGAAAACCAGGCTGTTTTATATCTGCCGCCGCAGATGCCTGATCCACGCTCGCCGCAGTGGGCGAGCGCCGCGGCGGCGGAAGTCATCAAGATCGTCAACGCGACCGAAGGCCGGGCTTTTGTTCTGTCAACCAGTCTTTCGGGAATGAATGACCTGTTTGCACGCGTCGCGACCGAAATCGATTACCCGTGCTTTGTACAGGGAAGCGCGTCGAAGGGCGCGTTGCTCAGTAAGTTTCGCAGTACGCCGAACGCGGTCCTCTTTGCCACATCGAGTTTCTGGCAGGGCGTGGACGTGCGCGGCGATCAACTGTCGTGCGTAATTATCGACAAACTACCTTTCGCGGTGCCGAGCGATCCGATCGTGGCCGCACGCCAGCGTTACATCGAAGAGCAGGGCGGGTCCAGCTTTTATGAATACAGCGTGCCGCAGGCGATCATCAGTCTGAAGCAGGGCCTCGGGCGTTTGATTCGCAGCACTACCGATCGAGGTGTACTGGCGGTCCTCGATCCGCGCTTGCGCACGAAGATGTACGGCCAAACGTTCTTGCAGAGTCTGCCGCCGTGCCGGGTGACTTCGGATGTCGATGAACTTTGGCGAGTGTTTGAGAATCCAGTCTCAGATTCAAAGTTTCAAGTTTCAGGTCCGTCACTTCGTTGACGAATCGAGGACGCAGACTTGAAACTTGAAACCTGAAAGATGAAACTTAACTATGCCCGGACAATTTGAGGTCATGATCGAACGCAATTTTTCCAGCGCGCACCAACTGCGCGGCTATAAGGGAAAGTGTGAGAACCTGCACGGTCACAACTACAAGATTGAGATTTATGCCCGCGGTTCTGAGTTGAACAACATCGGATTGTTAGTTGATTTCGTCGAATTAAAGGAAGCTGCCGATGAGTTGGTCACTTATCTCGATCACAAGAACTTAAACGAGCTAGAGCCTTTTATTGCCGAACAAAACCCTTCGGCTGAGAACCTGGCGCGTTTCATCCTGCAACGCCTGGCGGCGCGGCTTGATGACGATCGAGTAAAGATTTACAAGGTCAGGTGCTTCGAAACTCCGACGAGTGTAGCCACCTATCAGATTGCCTGACAAACTCAGCTAACCCACGGCCGTCAGACAGGGGGCGGCCTCTCCTTTATTTTCAAGCTGCCGGCTGTAAATGTCGCGACGGATGTCCGCCAGCGTACAGACGAGTAATCTGAAGCAGGGTAGAGTGCACTCGCTCGCCCAAATACGGGGAAGTCAGGAGAGCTTTAGACGCTCCCCGGCTTCCCCGATTTCATTTCTAGAAGTAGAGCAACAGAATTTAAGTATTGTTTCCGCTTAAAAACCAGAACGATCCCCGAAATCACACGAATCGCTCCAACCAAACGAGCTTCGTGTATTTCGTGGATCGCTTCTTCTGACAGGTCGTCACGGCAAGACACTACTGACGAGCACCATTAACCCTGGGCGATTTGCCGCAGGTAGGCTTCGAAGAATTCTCTGTTGCGCTCACTCATTTCGCTGATGCGGGCGCCGATCAGGTAGCCGTCTTCCAGCTTTTCGTAACGCACAGGCGTTGCCGAAAACTCAATAGACAATCCGTTCGGTAGATCCAGCTCAATTGCCATCGAGCCCTCGGCCCCCAATAAATATTGCTCGTCGATGTTCTGCGCATGCAGGACTACGGCCAGACCATGGGCGCTGACGTTCATAGTGTGCCCGGAGCAGGCACGCAAATGCTGAACGCCACTCTGAATCGGTTCGGCGTCGCGCATGAGCACGCTGAAATCGAGGCGCACATCGAGGGTCGCATTTATTCTGGGAGACTGCCGGCGGTCTTCAGGATTAACTGGCACGATCGGAATCCTTTTTTTGGTAACTAATTTTGGCTGACGGTCTCGAGGCCGATATTGTATTTCTTGATCTTGCTGTAAAGCCGCGGACGATAAATGCCCAGCAGGTTCGCCGCTTTCTGTTTGTTACCACCGGTGCGCTGCAAAGTGCGTTCAATGACAAACTTTTCAATGTCTTCGAGCGTCATGTTCGGTGGCACGTCCCAGGACAGTGAGGGCGCCGCCGAGCCGCCCGCCCCGCCTTTGTCAAAAGGCAGATCGACCGGCTCAATGCGTTCACCTTTAGCCAACAGCACAGCGCGCTCGAGTACATTCTGCAGTTCACGCACATTGCCGGGCCATGGATGACTAAACAATCTTTGATAGGCGGATTGCGAGACTCCGGCAATAGGACGTTCGTATTTTTCAGCATAGACATTGAGGAAGTGATCGGTGAGTAATTGAATGTCTTCCATGCGCTCGCGCAGCGGCGGTACGTGAATGGTAATCGTGGAAATGCGATAAAAGAGATCGTCGCGCAGTAACCCATCGCGGATGGCGTCGGCCGGCATACGGTTGGTCGACGTGATCAAGCGAAAATCGACTGGATAACTCTTTTCGGAACCGATCTTGCGGCAGGTTCTGTCCTGCAGCACGCGCAACAGTTTCGGCTGCAGCTCGACGGGCATTTCCGCGATTTCATCCAGCATCAGCGAACCGCCGGCGGCGTGTTGCACCAGACCTTCCTTGTCGGCGTGTGCTCCGGTGAACGCGCCCTTGGCATGTCCAAACAATTCGGATTCGATAAGTTCTTTGGGTAGTGCCGCGCAGTTAACTTTGATGAAGGGTTTTTTTGCCCGCAGGGAATTATAGTGCACGGCGTTGGCGATAAGTTCCTTGCCAGTTCCTGATTCGCCGATGATCAGAACATTGGCATCAGATTTCGCCACTGATTCGATCGTCTCGTAAATAATCTGCATCTGCTTTGACGATCCGATAATGTTGAAGTATTCGGCGCGGGTGGAAAGCTGGCGACGCATGCTTTCCGTTTCCGCCATCAATTCACGCCGCTCGATGGCTTTTTCGACCAAAGGCAGAAGCTCTTCAAAGTCGAAGGGTTTTTCGACGAAATAGAATGCTCCGGCCTTCGTTGCTTCGACGGCCGTCTGGACTGAGCCGTAGCCGGTCACCACGATAACTTCCGTACTGGGCTTTGCGTCCTTCATGTGACGCAGCAGCGTGAGACCGTCCATGTCCGGAAGCTGTAGATCGCAAATCGCCAGGTGATGCGCTCCCGTATCAAACAGGTCGATCGCCTCTGCGCCGCTGGCTGCCGTGTCGACTGAGTAGCCTTCCTCGGCCAGATGTTGCCGGAGTGAGTCGCTCATCATCGGCTCGTCATCTACTACCAGCACGCGAATGTCTCTATTTTTTGTTTTAGTCATTAAGTTTATTAGTGGTTCCAAACAATCAGAAGATTTTGTGAAATCATTTAGCCAGGGGCAGCCAGGCACGAATCGCGTTCGGTTCCCGTTCGACCCGCCCGCCATGTGCTTCGATGATCCTTGCTGCCTGGGCCGTATATACGGTGCCGTAACTTGTGGCCGAACGGAAAGATTGATTGCGATCGTTGAGTTTGATGCCTTTCCACTCAATGATCGCCTGCGATGATTTGTCATCTGCTTCCCGACGCGCGTGGAGCGAAACGTTACCCGCTTCGCGCAACGGGACGCTGTTAACCGCTTCTTCGGTTAACGCCTGTAGAGCTTCCGACAAACAGGACGAGTCGAAGTCGCCATAAAGCGGGCCGCTCTCAATTTCACCGGCCAAAGGAGTCTCGATGCCCAGCCGCGTGGTAGTCTCTCTCATTACTCCTGAGATCAAATCTGTCAGATTAATGTTCGGTTGACGGTGTAACTCGACCGGCTGTGAATAGCGAACCAGCGCCGTCAAATCCTTTGCCGCGCGGTCGAGTCCGGCGATCAGTTTTACCAGTGTGTCCCGTTCTTCGGGAGATCTTTCCTCTCGTTCCAGCCGTTTGCGCAAGAACGTGGCGTACAATTTGAGTCCATTGAGTTGATTCTTCAGATCGTGAACGATTTGCAGAGTCGCCCGCCCCAGGTCTTCGAGGGCGTTATTATCTGTAGTCTTTGCCAGTGCTGGTGTCATCATCGGTTACTGGAGCGGATTCTAGAGAGAGAAGTGTACGAATTAGACCCGATTACTTCACCTTTTTGTGTCGCGTTTCCGTGCGAGATGATAACAAAAAGTTGAGGGCGTATGCTACTGATGCGTGAATTAAGAGGATTCTTTAGGTCTGGAGTAGAATAAGCTTATTGGACGCGAGGCGATTGATGAAGCGAGAGAAGAAACTATTTTTGCTGGTCGAGGACTTTGAGGACAGCCGGTTTATGATGCGGAGGCTGCTGGAAATGGCGGGTTATGCTGTCATTGAAGCAAGCGACGGCGAACAGGCGGTCGCACTGGCAATAAGCGAGCAACCAGAGCTAATTCTAATGGATTTGAGTTTGCCAAAACTCGATGGGCTGGCCGCCACCAGGCAGATTCGCCAGTACAAAGAGGCGCGCAACACCCCAATTGTGGCAATTTCAGCGCACGATTCTCCCGAGTCACGGACTGAGGCTCTGGCCGCGGGATGCGATGAGTACGTGACGAAACCCATTGATTTCGACCAACTCGGCGAAGTACTGAAACATTTTCTTTCTGCAGATCGGCCCCGGAATCAGGGACGCCCCGCCTAGCCTGGGCAACGGACATCAGGCTCCTTCATGTACCGGAACCGCTCGGTATGCGCCCGATTATGTGGCAGATGTGCGCTCGCCCCGCCACAGCACATCGCAATTCACAAGCAAGAAATTAAAAAGTTTAGCCTGCCTGGTGGGCACAAGATTTGATAAGTCTCTTCAGCTAAGGGAAGGGAGTGAGTTCTCGTTGCCCCGAAGGCGGTGCGCGTGAATCAGGTACTAAGTGAAAACTGCAACCGATCTCTCACAGCGGCGAACCGCTGTCGACGAAGTGATACAGCGCCGAATGCCGGTCAACGAGGTAATGATGACTGGGGATCTCGCAGCCGCGGATTTCGTTAAGGGGATGAGTCACGAACTGCATACACCGTTGCACGTTATTATCGGGCTCTGCCAGTTATTGGAGCGCGACCGCAACGCAAGCCTTTCTGCTGGGCAGCGTGACGCCGTCGAGCGGATGGAACGAAACGCAAGAAATCTACTGCAAACCGTCAATCATCTTTTGGGCTGCCTGCGTACAGGCCATTTTGAATAATCACCTATCGGATCTCACTTGTCCCATGACCTGAGCATTGTTCCTCTATTAAAGAAAAACAGATCGGCAGTCGCGGCACAGGGATTGGCGAGTAAGTGCAGATTGTGGGGCTGCGCAGTGGCTTCGAAACATTCAGAAGGTTCCAGACGAACAAAGCTGTTATTGTCGTTCAATAGATGCAACTCGATGTAGTCGGCCCGCGAATTGAGGGCCACCTCATCAAGAGGAGATTGAAGATCTTGAAAAGCGATTATTTCAACCTGCCGGAATCGCTTTCGATTTTGAAAGTAAAGAAGAGCTTCAGGTAATCCGTTGTGGAAAACGGGAACACCCCGAAGGTTATCGGGTACGTTGAAAATGATTAGATGATCGCGGGTTGAAGATTCAACCAGTTCATCCATGACGCTGCGTGAGAGTTGAGCGGCCGCGTGCCACGATCGATTCGTCTGATAGAGGCTCACCGAATAAAAGCCCAGGACGCAAATCAGCATCGAAAACAATAACCACCGATTGCGCATGAAAATCCCCGCCAAACAGGTCATCAGCAGACAGGAAAAGACTGACGGCAGATAAAGAAATCTTTCGCCCAGGGTTTGATACAAGGTGAGGCGAAGATTGATGACAGGCAGCAGGGAAAACAAGAACAAGATCACGAGCCCGATCAGGAATTTGTTTTGTTCCTTTCGGTCAGCAGGTCCATACCAACGGCGTCTGAGAACAATCGCCACGGCGACCGCACCCACGCAGGTCAACGAGAAGAGGATGAATACACGGGACTGAAGCGGCTTAAAGAGAAACCAGGATAATCGCGACGGCAATACCGGCAAAACCGATCGGACCGAGGCCTCGAGCAGACGGTCTCGTAACCAGGCGGGAGAGAAGTTCAGATGCTGGCTGACGCCATATCCGCCAACCAGGGAGCCTATGAAGAGAGACCTAATGGCAACGAAGGCCAGCAGGATCGAAAAATAAATTGTCATGCAGACCAGGAATCGGCGCCACGCGTTCCTGTCCGTTCGGGCAACTCCCTTGAATAGTCCCACTGTCAGGATCAGGAACGGCAGGCAGATGGCGGATTCCTTCGCCAGCAGTCCGAGTGCGAAACACAAGAGCGATAGCGCCAATTGTGCCCTGCGTTTGCTGCGCGCGTATTCGAGATACGACAAAAGCGACGCGAGACAGAAAAACGTCGCCAGCACATCGGCCCGACCTGAAATCCAGGACACTGCTTCGGTATGAGAAGGGTGCAAGAGGAAAAGAGCGCCGGCGCCGACTGAGATCATTCGCTTTGTCTGCGCGGCAAACTTCAGATCGTCAACCAGTCGCAGCGAGAGAATGAAAGTAAAAAAAGCATTCAGCGAATGAAAGACAACATTCGTGAGATGAAAGCCGAACGGCCGGGCTCCCCACAGTGTGGTATCAATGAGATAGCTCAGGATAAACAGGGGCCTGAAGAAACCACCATGCTCCCTGCCCCAGACGACCGAGAGATCTCCGCCCAAGAGTTTTCCGATCTGGGCAAAATCGTCCGATAGAAACCACGAATTGATGATGCTCGAGAAGGCGATCAGCCCGGCAACAAGAAATAAGCCGAAGATCGCAAATTGGCGCCAGGACTTCTTCACAAGGAATCCGTGGTAGCGGTTTGGTGAAATCTTATCGATCCGGTTCTGCTTTCCACCTTCGGCTCAAAACGTAATCGAGCGAGAAGCGGTCGTCGCGGCGCGGTAGCGTCAGAATGAATAGCAACAATGCCAGGCGTGGAATGACGTGAGTATGAAATTCATAAAGCGGCTCTTTCAGCAGGTGGCCAAAGGTGACAATCGCCAGCACAAATCCCAGGGCCACCAGTGCGTCACGAGTGCGCAAGCCAAGAATCACCAGAGCGCCGGCTAGCAGTTCGACCAGGGGAACCGTAACGCCGACCAGCCACAATGACCAGACGGGAAGAAAGGTGTCGGCGAAAGGCAGAAAGTATTTGCGAGCGTGCTCCAAAGGACCCAGCTGAAAGACCTTCCATGCGCCCGCCATGAAAAAAATCAATCCGAGGACCAGCCGCGCGAACAGCAATGCCCAACTTCGACCCCAATTCTGTGCTCCGTCAGTCTGCATAGGGCAGTTGAAACCACTAGCGCGGCGTAACTACAAGCTTGCAATCAGGGCCACCGTTATTACTAAAAGGATTTGCCGCAACAAGTTTGATGTTGTACTTGCCAACAGTCTCAGTCTCACTCAGAGTCAAGTTGTGTCCCGAGGCCCCGACGTCCGACAGAATCAATTCGACATACGGTGAATCGGCTCGCCGGTCAACATACCACTGATGCCCTACCGCTTTCAGCTTAATTGTAAGGTCGGCTCCCGCGACTGAGACCTTTTCGCCGGGCTTCAAGGTGAATTCTTCCCCGAGCTTTACCCGGCGAGACAACAGAGTACAGCTGCTCACGAAGACCAGAATGATCGCCGAAGCGGCGAGGTGCTTTCTACACGAGAATTCTTTACGCATCATAAGTGAATCTTAGCATGCGTTGAGCGCAACGGAATGCGGTGCTATGAGATCGCTCTGCGCGTGCGAGCGGATCCAAAATTGGTAAGGTCACCAACTGCGCTTGTACGTTTCACTTGATAGCGTACTTGAACTGAAGCGACAATTCGATTAATCGGAACCCGGAGGGGCTTTGCAATAACTTTTGTTTCGTGTTCTTTCGTCTAGCTTGGTGTGATTTCGTGGATCGCATGGCCAATCCTAAAAGCTTGATCCACGAAATCACACGAAATCTTTCGACGCAACACGAACTCATTCAGACCTTAGGGCTTCTCAACGGGCCGCGTCGACCTGATTAGATCCAGGCTATCGTCCCAGTCGTTTGAAGTAGATGGCATTGGTCGACCCAGCTCGGGCGTCGAGTGGCCCTTCACCAACCATTTCCCATCCCGCCTGGCCTAGCTGGGCAATGGCCCGGGCCGGCCCATAGCGCTCGGTCGCCGTCTCTTCAGCTTCAACCACCTGGGCGCCGCTATCCCGAAAGTAGGTAATCGAATACAGGCCGCCCCGGCTCGCGCCGACCGCCGCTTTGCTGAGCGCGCAATACTCCCAACGATCGGGTCTGCCGGGCGGCCGGTCGGTGCGTTGCGCTGCAGTTGGAACGGCGTAATTCATTCGTTCAGTAATCGCGCCGCCGAATAGTCCAGCAGCCAGAACCAACACAAGAGTTAGTAAACGTCTCGTTTTGTTCATAATAATCTCCAGAGGAAAAGAGTGGCTAATGCTTCCGAGGTGGCACTGACTTCAGGAAGCTCTGATCAAGTTCAGATCCTTCTACCGCGAAGCGGTTAAGCCACAATAGCCCAGGGTTGCCGCGGGGTCTCACGATAGCAACCCCAACGGGGTTGTGTCCTCAGATCCAAGGACTCGCTGAGTTGAGATTTCAAGGAAGCCGCTCGAGTGATGTTAGCTTTGGGCAAGAGACGCAACCCCGCGGGGGGTTGGTCCACTTTCGACAACTCGATCCCAGATTAGCCGTCCAGGCGCGGCAACCCTGGCCTATGTTGCTTAACCGCCTCGCGGTAATGCCCGGATTTTTTCCTTGAACACTTCCTTCAGTCTGTGCTTGAGCGGCGCGCTGCAAATCCCAGGCGAAGGTCTCGAGCATTGAAACTAAGAGATACACGACGGAAACCCGGCTGAGTTCCCGTAAAGTTCGGGCCGTCCTTGTTAAAATAGGATTGCTCGGTACTCTTTAACTGGCCTTTGAAAACATGAATGATACGAGCCTGGGCGGCTTGTTTTGATCTTCCGAGTGCCACCATTCCTTCATGCCCGAGAGGGAGAGACCGTTAGACTCGCCCGCGCTGATGAATTCCGAGACATGATGCACAAACGCCGGAATCTGAGTCGTCTCGTTCTGTCGTTGAAACCTGGCCTGGGTTCCGTCATATTGCCGGAAAGGATGAAGCTCGGAAACAAAGAACCGTCCATTCTGACAGAGCACTCGAGCCGCTTCCGCGAACACAAACGAAAGGTCAGCGATATGTTCGAGCACGAGGTTGCAGACGATCAGCTCGAATGAGCGATCAGCAAAACGCCATGGCTGTGATATGTCCGCCAATATGAACTCTACATTGTCAGACAAAAATTTCCGGCGCGCCTTTTCGATCATGCTCAGCGAGAAGTCTACGGCAGAGACGTGTTTACTGATCTGAGCCAGGAACGCGGTGTTTTTCCCGGTCCCACAGCCAATCTCGAGGGTAGAGTTGCCGCGAAGATTAGCCAGCATCTCTCTGGTGACGAACTCGTCCAGATCGCGGGTCAGGTTTCGATCTTCATCGTATGTCGCCGACCACTCCGTATAGGCTTGTTGAATGTCCATGGGTTAGCTGAAAAAAGAAAAGCCTCCTTAACGCTGACTTGCGGAATGTCATAAGCCCGCGTGAACCTGCTCCGAGTAGCTTTGCCTCAGAAGTCGGATCTGGTTCGAGGGAAGAGTGTTTTGGTTCGTGTTGGTTAGTGTGACTTCGTGGATCGTCCTTATTCTTCTGAACAAAAAGAACGATCCACGAAGTCACACGAACTAAACACGAAACTTGGTACCAGCAA
>Ga0134121_10003003_pt1 | contig 14281 bp, 9 predicted proteins | sample KB301_FD_96463 | JGI IMG/M metagenome (GOLD analysis project Ga0134121, IMG submission 96463) | Terrestrial soil microbial communities without Nitrogen fertilizer from Kellogg Biological Station, Michigan, USA - KB3-0-1 | ecosystem: Environmental > Terrestrial > Soil > Unclassified ...
AACTTACCAACACGAGCGTAGCTATCGGCAGCGCCAATATCAGGCTGAAGACGATCGCCGCACAGGCTGCCAACAATCTTGCTTTACCGCTTTTCAGCTGTTGCCGCCGGCGAGTCGTACCTTTCATGGCGGCAGCGACGAAGCGCCGTGTCCCCTCGTACCTCTGAAAAAAAAGCAGGGCTATCAGAGAGATCAAAGCAAGTAAGACAGTTTCAGTAAGCGCCACGCTGGTGTCGCCCCTCTGGCGGGCACTGAAGATTTCCAAGGTCAGCATGCGTACGTTGCCACCAAACAAAAGCGGCGCACTGAAACTTGCCATCGAAGTCATAAATGTTAAGAGGGCGGCGGCTATCAATGATGGTGTTAATTGCGGCAATGTGACACGAAAGAGGACTCGCAGCCGCGAAGCGCCGAGACTCCGCGCAGCTTCGGCCAGACCGGCATCGACTCTTTGTAATCCGGCCCCAGTCAGTACGTAAAAGAACGGATACATTGTGTAAGTGTGGAAGAGCAGCAGCGCGCCCCAGCCACGCAGTGACCAGGGAGCTTTCGACAAGTGAAAGGCGTGCTGAAGCGTGCGCGCCAGAATTCCCGATTCACCGCAAAGAAAAATGAACGCGACTGTGCCCACCAATGGCGGCAATACAAGGGGCAAGGCGGCCAGCGCGGCGAACAATCGTCGTCCAGGAAATGCATAACGTTCGAACAGAAAAGCCAGCGGTACGCCCGCCAGCGCGCACAACACGACGGTAAAGACGGAAACGGCGATACTGGTTGTAGCCGATTCGAGCACGGCTCGCTGCAACAACACCGTGATAAAGTTTGACGGCGACCAACCTCCGTCATGCTGCAGCGCCGCGATGAACACATGCGCGGTTGGATAAAGAATCCCATACAGCAGAACCAGCCCGACGATGATGTACAGAAAGAAGGATTTGGAGAGCGCCGGTAGAGCGAAGCGGCGCTTTTGTTCTTGGTTTGGAGTTCCGCCTTCAGGCGGCCTGTTTCTAATCATGACGATTCCGCCTCAAGGCGGTACTCCGAACTCCACTCACGGCGATGCCAATAATCTGATTTGATCCGCTGGCAGAGTTACCTGGCATTCATCCCCAGGAACGAACTCGTCAGCTCGCAAGACCAGCACTTCCAGCTTCAATCCATTCGCGTCGAGGCTTAGCGTCGTCGTCGCACCACCAAATTCGATATGCTCAATTCGCGCGGCGAGTTGGTTGTCGCCGCCTGGGTTATCGTTAAGCTTTATCGCTTCCGGCCGAATTGTCAGCAGACAAGGCTTGTTCACGGGCAGATGCATCAACTGTTCGTGGCTGGCGCCGACGGTCAAGGTGTGACCCCCATCGAGCGTCTTGAACTTTGTTAACGGATCGTTACTTGAAGTCAGCCGCATTGCGCGCATCAAATTATTGTTGCCGAGAAAACTGGCAACAATAGCGTTGGCGGGATGGTCGTAAAGTTCGCGCGGCGCACCAACCTGCTGCACTCGACCTTCACTCATCACCGCAATGCGGTCGCAGAGCGCGAAGGCTTCTTCCTGATCGTGCGTCACATAAACGGCCGTCAGGTTGAGTCGTGTCACCAGCGCGCGCAACTCCCGGCGCGTCTCTTCACGCAAGGCCACATCGAGGTTCGACAGCGGCTCGTCAAAGAGGAGCAGCGATGGTTCGATAGCGATGGCGCGCGCAATGGCCACACGTTGTTGCTGGCCTCCGGAAAGCTCATCGACGCGACGTGTGTCGAAACCGGGAAGTTGCACGAGTTCGAGAGCTCGTCTGACTCGCTCATTGATGGTATGTGCAGGCCCAGCCTCCCTGACGGTTGGGCTATCGCCCCTTTTTCCTCGAGCACGCAGACCGAACGCCACATTTTCGAATACATTCAGGTGAGGGAAGAGCGCGTAGTTCTGAAATACCATCCCAAAGCCGCGTTTTTCCGAGGGCAGGGTGGTGATTTCACGCCCATCGAAGTCAACCGTGCCAGTGTCCGGTGATTCCAGACCGGCAATGATGCGCAGGGTGGTTGTCTTGCCACAGCCGGACGGCCCGAGCAAACCAAAAAACTCGCCGCGTTCCACCGCGATTGAGACGTCAGTGATTGCTGCGGTTGCCCCGAAGCGTTTCGAGATCTCATTAAGAGAAAGGAGTGACATCCAATGTATGGCGTTTCGGAGTACGGCTTTGAGCGGATCCCAACGCTGGTTGCGAAGAGCAATCCGCGCGACGCTCAAAGTCTCATTAGCACCTCGCTTCAGCGAGGTGACTTAGTCAATCAAAATAATTGTAGCCGTTTTTAACGGCTTCAAAGAGAAAACCTTGGAACGGTTATTCTGTCGATGGCGTCTCATAAGATCACCTCGCTGAAGCGAGGTGCTAACAAGATCCTGACTCTAAATCGCAGCGATCTCAAAAGCTTCCAACTGCCAATTCCGCCACCACCGGCACGTGATCGGAAGCTTGCGTGTCGACAATCCAGGCGCGCTTAGCTCGCACGCGATCGGTCGAGCGAAAGAAAATATAGTCGATTCGCTTCGCTGGTTTGTCCGTCGGATAGCTAAACCCCTGATCGGTACCGCGACTCTCAATCCAGGCGTCGCCGAACTGATCGCGCATCAGCTGATAAGCGTGGCCGGCGGGAATGTCGTTGAAATCACCCACGACGATAAGTGGGCCTTTAACCTCCTTCAGCGCGCTTAACAACTGCTGGGCTTCGAACAAACGGCCATCGTCGTACTGGTAATCAAGGTGAGTGGTAACAAAGTTCAATATGTGGCCGTTAACCTTCACCTCGGCGCGAATAAAACCGCGCCGCTCGGCTTCGCGCGTGTTTTGATAAAGGCGGTGGTCGGTCGCCAGGATCGGAAAGCGCGAGAGAATTGCCACGCCATATTGCCCTCCCTGATAGCGCAGATTGAACGCGAACGCATAATCCATCTGAGTCAATTTTGCCAGTTCGGCGATCTCATCGATGCCTTGCGTCCGCGTCACGCCGCGATCGACTTCCTGCAGGCCGACCAGGTCGGCGTGCTGCGCGTTAATAACGGCGGCGACCCGGGGCAGATCGAGCTTTTTGTCCATGCCGACGCCGACATGGATGTTGTATGTCATTACGCGCAGCGTTTGGCTTGAGGCAAGCGGTTCAGCACAGGTTCGCGCTGCCGGCGAGCTAAGTATAACTACGCCGGGCAGCGCGATTAGCAGTAAAGCGAAGAGAGACCTGCGCAGCATTAATACTGCCTGATTTATTCGGCGCTTTCCGGATTTATTGTTTCGGCCGCCTGAAAGCCGATCTGGCTATGCGTGCCGTCGCAGAAAGGTTTGTTCGACGAAGCTCCGCACCGGCACAGAGCAATCTTTGGCCGAGCAGAGGTGTCAATCTTATTACCTGCCGTGTCATAGATGTCGACAGGACCCTCGACAAGATAAGGACCATTTGGTTTCGGACGAATAGATACGTCTGCCATTTTTCACTCCTGATAGATTTGTTTGAATTGCAGAGGCATTCTAACACGTGATGGGATAACCGGGTGATGAGGTCAGTACCGAGAGCGGTAGCGACCGGGTGCTTCCTCCCTATCATTGAGTCGGTTGAGCCGTCGAGGACCCGGTCGCTACCGCTCTCGGTACTGACCTCATCTAGCTGGCCAGCCAAACTCTCGAACTTACTTTGATGCTGCATCAATAGACATTTTCTTTTACACTGTCTGCTCACCCTTATGACCCTCTTGCATGCTGCCCTGATGTTTATCGCTGCGTTCTTTGCCGGCGTGGTGAACTCGATCGCAGGCGGCGGCACTTTGCTTACGTTTCCGCTTCTGATTTGGCTGGGGCTTGATCCAAAAGTAGCGAATGCCACCAGCACCGTTGCCCTCTGGCCCGGGTTGTTCGGCGGCTTGTTCGGTTATCGCCGGGAGATGGATGACAGCTCGCTCCTGCTGATGAGGCTGGGAGTGATCAGCATTATCGGCGGAGGCGTGGGCGCGTGGTTGTTGATTGTCACGCCCTCACCCGTCTTCGCGCGACTTGTTCCTTTGTTGATCTTGTTTGCGACCGTTCTCTTCATGATTCAGGGATCGGTGAATCGCTGGCTGCACTTGCCGGCCGCCGGAAGTGGACCGATCACGACGACCTGGTGGATTGCCGCGACGGTGGTTCAGTTCTTCTCGGCAATGTACGGAGGGTATTTCGGCGCCGGCAACGGAATTCTGATGCTGGCGGTGCTGGGTCTGCTCGGCCTGCACAACATCCATCGCGCCAACGGCGTCAAAAATTTCCTCGGTGTCTGTATCAATAGCGTTGCCGTGGTCGCTTTTTCAATTATGCATTTAGTGTCATGGCGCAGCGCCTTGCTGATGGCAGTTGCAGCGTCGCTGGGCGGCTACTTTGGCGCCCGCACCGCGCAACGCGTCGGCCGCACGTTCATTCGCCGCGCGATCGTGGTGATTGGGTTTGCGATAACCATCGTGATGTTGTGGCGGATGCGGTGATTTATCCGCAGACTACGCAGATTTCGCAGATGGTTTTGAAAACATAGCCTGGATTGTGATCGCTTCTGTTGATTTTTTCTAATCGGTGTAATCTGCGTAATCTGTGGATGTCTTAAAGAATGAAGAGACTGCCTCGCGAATTCTACACGCGTGCTGATGTCCTCGAAGTTGCCCGCGATCTGCTCGGCAAGAAGTTGGTGGTGCCGGGAAAGAACGGTTCGCGGGTAGCCGGCATCATTGTAGAGACCGAAGCCTATCGCGGGCCGGAAGATCGGGCGTCGCATGCGTACAACGGCCGTCGGACTAATCGCACGGAAACCATGTACGGGATCGGCGGGACCGCTTACGTTTACTTTGTCTATGGCATGTACAACCAGTTCAACGTGGTCACAAATGTAGCCGGCACGCCGCACGCCATCCTGGTGCGTGCGGTCGAACCGTCGGAAGGGTTGAACGTCATGCGGCGCCGGCGGCAGGGACGATCGGAATACGAATTGACCAGCGGTCCGGGGCGCTTATGTCTGGCGATGGGAATTGATCGCAGTTTAGATAAAGCAGATCTGCTCGGCGAACGCGTCTGGATCGAAGAAGCTGCTTCGATTTCGCCGCGACAGATAGCGCGCGGGCCGCGGGTCGGAATTGATTATGCGGAAGCGTGGGTTCGGAAGCCCTGGCGGTTTTGGGTTCGTGATAATCCTTTCGTGAGCAAGATTCGATGAAAGTTCGTCGAGGTGCAGGACGATAGTGGCGTAAGACCTGACACTTAGTGTGATTTGGAGGATCGTCTTCCCGCAAGCGGAAACCCGATCCACGAAATCACACGAAATAATAAGCTCTTAAAGGTGAAGCGCTTTATCAAGCTCCGGCAAGCCTCTTCCAGACACTGGCTTCACCGCTGTTCATCACCTGATATCGGACGGCCAAGTAAGCGTCCGCGTAGAGCGCTCGCATCTCTTGCTGCGAACTTGGTCTTTTGATTCGTTCCTCGAGCTCCTCCGGAGACAGAGTACGCTTTGCCTGGTAACGCGTGATCATCGCGCCCTCGCCGGCGAGATAAATCGCGAAGCCTTCTTCCAGCCAGCGCGGTGCGCGGTTGGCGCTAACTCTGTCAATCACTACGTGGGCGAGTTCGTGCCGCAGCGTAGTCACCAGGACGCCCCGGCGTTTTAATATTGCGACTGGCTGAAACTCAATTCGATTTCCCCTGGTCGCGGCCGCCGCCCACCACGGTTGACCCGTGCGAGCTGTAAAGTCTCCGGTGCTGTCGTTGAGCCGAATTTCCAGCGACGGTAGGTCCCCGACTGAAACTGAGGCGGCATTGGCGCGGCGGAGGAAGTCAGCGCGCGCCGAATCCAGGGTGCTCAGCACCTGATTCGCATCGCGCCGATCTAGATCGGCGGGGTAGGTCACGCGAAAGTGTTCACTTGAGATCGTCAGGAATCTCGGATCGGTGTTCAGTCTCTTAGGGACGAAATAGCCCGCAGCCCGCGGGGAATTTACAAGCTCCGCTAGAGCGTAACGTAACTTTCCTGTGCTCAGAATGTCCGCTTTCCAAATTCCGGTTGAGCGATCATCGCGGACATTCAAACGCAAAGGTTCTCGCATAGAAACGCAAAGGTTTTCCTCTGCGCCCTTTGCGAAATCCTTTGCGCCCTTTGCGTTTAAATCCCAACGTTCGCTGCCACTCCGGCCAGTTGCAATGCGATCCTCTTTCCTGATGCTCGTCCCGGGAAAATACTTCTCCAGAATCCGCTGGAAATCCGCGCCGCGTTGGGCCATCACGTGGGCGCCTTCCTGGCAGAGTCCGAGGCCGTGGCCAAAGCCACTGCCGCGAAAGATGAAATTCGATCCGGCGCGACTGACTTCGAATCGTGAACTCTTCAAGACGTTCCAACCCAGCACGCGGCCGACGATGATCTTAAAATCCCAACCGCGAACCGATTTACGGTGCTCGCCTTCGAGGGTAATGAATTCCGCCCGCCCGGTTTCGTCACGCTTGCTCACCGACACTTGATCCAGCCGGGTTCCCACGTTGGTGCGAGGATCGCTCTGCAGGGCGCGCAACAAATCAACCCGGGTGATCGTGTCGATCCAATGCGCGTGGGGACCACCCAGACAATACTCATCCTGTACTCCGCGCAGATATTCAGGCGGGGTCACGCCCCAAAGCGTACCCTCGTTTGCGGTCTCGCCGCCGCACGACGCGCCAAAATATGAATCGACAAGTTGGCCGTGGCTGTCGAGCAGCACTTGACCCTCTGTTGACCGAACCGCATTAATGATTGTGTCAGAAGCCCGAACGTAAGGGAGGGCCTGATCGGCTTTGGAGCCCTCCCTGACAGCCGGGGTTCTGACACCAGCTACAAATCTCTGGCAATGCGTAGTCGAACAGAAATCAAAACCATCCTTCGCGTGTCTTCCGCGATTCTTCAAAGCGTAGGTGCGTACTGCGATCGCCAGTGCTTTCAGCGCTTCGGGTTCCGTCTCCATGCTGCCTTCGGCGCTCATCACACCGAGCACGTAATCCTCCAGTTCAAGCTCCTGTGTCACGTTCTCAGTGACCAGATGCACCTTAATCTCTGAACTTGAAGTACGAGTGGAGACATCCTCTGTTTTGGAAACTGAGGCCGCGCCGGTTTTTGAGTTTCGGGCACGAGCGCCTGCGTACGCTTGAAAAATTGATTGGGAAACTGCGGCCGCCTCAGAGCCGTGCGAACGCTCGACCAGCACCAGGACGGCGAGGTCAATCTGCTCCGGCTGAGGTTCGCCCTGGGGCTGCGATTCGGCGGCGAATCCGACGAACCAACCATTTGAACGAAAGCCTTTCGGTGGCACCGACGTTCCGGTCTTCCCCAGAATGTAAAGCGGAAGCAGATCAAGATGGGCGCTGCGAGCCGTTCCATAGCGCACAGCTCCTGCCATACCCTCAGTGATAATTGCGCGGTGCCGCGGAGAGATTTCTATGGTCTCCCGCTCTAAAAGATCAGTCTTGCTATCGTCTCCGGTTCTAGGCTGCAGCAGATGACCACCGTTCACCAGGGCGGTATAGGCTACCAATAACTGAATCGGCGTTACTTGAATGTGATCGCTTTCGCCCACCGCTGCGCGCGCGCTACAGTCACTTTGCTCAGATGCGTGGTGGGCGCTTTGAATGCGGGCGCTGTTTCCGGTTTCACATGGCCGCAGCGTTCCGGCCACTCCTTCGTTGACTCCGGTCGATTGGCCAAAACCGAACGTCCGCAGTGTTTCGATCAGTTTGTCGCGGCCGAGTCGTTGCCCCAGCGTCGCGAAATAGTAATTGCAGGAATACGCGATCGCCTGGGAAGGAGTGAAAGGCGGCAGATGATCCGGATGCACGCAGGGCAAAGAAAAGTTCAGACCGTTGAATCTTCCGGGGCAAACTGTGCGGGAGTCCTGATCAATCAGTCCGGCTCGCAGCGCCGCCAGCGCGGTGAATGGCTTCATCGTCGAACCCGGCATGGCTGCTTCGGTGAACGCGGTCTTTGGATTTACCAGGGCGCGCACACGTCCGCTGTGCGCATCCATGACTATGATGGTCCCCGGGCGTTGGCCGAGTGCGGCGATCGCGGCATCCTGCAAGACCGCATCAATTTCGGCTTCGGCGGTGCCTACGCTGGGTCGTTCGATCTTCGTCCAACCGTTTCGTGGCGTCGGAAAATTGAGAAACAGAATCGCTGCGCAGGCACAGGCCAGGAGCCACGCATGACCGTGCGACATGCGTTCCCGATAGTTGATTCCAGGCCAGTCAAACTTCACGCAGCCGCCTCAACACGAACTTCCGAGATTTTACTGACTGGCTCTGTCGGCGGGGGCTCGAGCTTTGCCAGCGTAGTCAGGGTTACGATCCAACCAATTAAAGTGAAGAGAAAAACCAGCAGTAACCGCGCAATGAAAACCGCGAAATCAGTTTTGTTCCCTCTGGGCGGATGACCCAAAAAGAGAATCGCGTAGGGAACAAGTACAAAGACAATTAGGCCGAGCGCAAAGGTCAGCACTGAGTCAAATGCGAAAGCCCGCCCCACCGCGTTGCCGGCGCGCTTTAGAACTGTTATGGCGCCGCCGCTAAACGAGGAGCGCACATCCTGCGCCGTAACTTCAATCCATAGATGGATGGCGGTCAACGGTAGCGCGACTCCCAGCAACAGAAGTCGAGCGGTCGCGAACAGCACCGACGGCCAATGAAGAGGTTGGATTGGAGGTGGCGTTCTAGCGCCCGGCACTGTTAGCGGAGGCTCGGGCGCAAGGTGGTGCGCCTGCCACTTGTTGAGCAGGTAGGCTACCAAAAAACCCAGCAGAACAATGGGAATAGTAATGACGGCGAGTTTGATTGCATCGCGCAGAATTCCCCGCCAGTGGAACTTGCCGGCAGCTGCACGATGCAGGATCGCAGCCTGAAGCAGAAAGAACTCTATCGGAATCAGCACCAGGAAAACATACGTGAGCGCTACCTGAGATACGGTGGCTTCGCGAATTGAGATAAAGCCGTAAAGGGTGGCAAGCAGCAGTGCGTAGAGAGCGGCCAGAACGGCGAGAGCGCGTGGATTTGTCAGGAGCACTTTTGCTGCTCCAACGAACAGTTTGATCGTTGTCATAGTCAAGCCTTTCCTGTTGCAGCTGTCGCAGCTAGCTCGTAACCTAAGATTTTTCGGTGAATGCCGTTCTTAAGGACAGCTACGTTAAAGTTGATCAGCAAGCTGACGCGCCACCCACCGAGCCGCAGGTAGGTCAAGAGTTGTGCGTCATGAACAGGGGCCAGCGCCTCAAGCGATTTGATCTCCACTACAACGCAACCAGCAACCAGGAGGTCTAATCGATATCCGCATTCCAGCCGAACACCCTTGTATTCCAGAGGCAGTGGCTTCTCTCGTTCGAACCGAATCCCGCGCAGGACAAGCTCACGGGATAGGCATTCGAGATACGCAGACTCAAGCAATCCCGGCCCTAACTGGCGATGGACCTCGATCGCGGCCCCAATAATCGCGCTGGTGATTTCATTAATGTTTCGATTCATGCCCGAACCTTTCCAGAGTTGAATCCAACGAAACCGTTCTCACCACAGAGACACAAAGATCACACGGAGCTTCACAGAGAAAAACTCAGTGGTCCTCTGTGAGATCTCTGTGCCTCCGTGGTGAAACTTCGTTCAAAGCGGCCTCGCTAAACTAACTAGTTCTCAAATCTACTTCTTATCCAGAATCCTCAACCGGTCATTACTTGTATTTGTCTGGATGGTTGGTTGGTACATCAACTCAGCGCGCGCGGGCGCGACGCGGAATTCGCCGGGCACCTCGACGCGCATCGCATATTGGAACGTCGCGTCGCCATCGAAATAGTTCTGGAAGATGACCGTGCGGTTGTCGCGAAATTCGCGGTTGCTGTACCAATCGGTCCATTGCTGACCAGCGGTGTAATTCAGATTGATACCGCTGACCTGCGCCACTTGTTCAGCGCCCGCCGGAATTGGATCTTCAAGCATTAGGTACTGCGCCCGTCCGCCCGTTAGGTGCAACCGCACGACAATTAGATCGCCCGAGCGGAGTTCACCGCTCAACGGCTCGATCTTCCAGCTCGATTTGGCGCCTTCATTTTCAGTCACCCGCAGACGCAGATACTCACGCGTGATCTTCAAATTTTCCGACGACTGGGCCGGCACGTTCTCATCTGCGGTGAAATATTCCAACGCCGTCGAGACGTAGAGCGCACCGCGGCCATGCTTGACGATGCGGATTTGATTGTTGTTGCTGACCTCGCTGCCCTTTTTGTTAATGACCACCGTCTGGGCGTTCGTGGCATCGCCGGCGCCCACGTGTTGCGTGGCGGCCAGTATCCCGTTCAGATAAATCTCGAACGAATAGTCAGGCGATAGCTCTTTGCTGACTTTCAAGTAGTCAGTCAAGCCGTAGATGGCGAATGCGGTTTCCTTGGTCGAGAGCCAGTAGTAACCGTTGCTCCGGTTCTTAACCAGCCAGCGGGCGACCTTGGGTAACAGCACACTGCCCGGATCGATTTGCGCCAGGGCTTTCAATGAGAGCGCCGTGGCTTCAGTATCCAGATAGACATCGCGGCCATAATCATTGACCCGAGCCGTCTGCCAGTGCGCTTCGAATTCATCGGCCCGGGCCGCGCCCGCGATCACGCCGGCGACTTCTTTCGCGCGGCCATCCTTGCGCTCCTGCAATGCCAGGGCGAGTAAAGCGCGTCCGTACGGCCCGAGCTTGTCACGCTTACCGTAGAGTTCTTCGAGATAATGACCGTCGCTGTCACCGCTTTCGGTAAACGCATAGATCATATAGGCGCGTGTTTCGTCGTCGATCGGATTGCCGTCATCGCGCTTGCCCGCGGTCAGCATGGCCGAAAGTTTTTCGCGGCCGCGATCGCGCCGCGAGATGTCGATCTGATAGCCAGCCCGCGTGGCGATCGTCAGTCCATCGACCACATAAGCCGTCATAAATGGATCGGTCTTATCATCCTTCCACCAGCCCCAACCGCCGTCATCATGCTGATAAGCGTAGAGACGGTCCAGGCCCTTCTGAACTTTCTTATCCAGATCGTTGGAAGCGCGCAGCTTCGCCGTGGGCACGTCTTTCAATGCCTGCGCCACGATCACATTCGGCAGGAAGCTCGACATTGTCTGTTCCGTACAGCCGTACGGAAAACTAGTTAAGTAGTCGAGTGCTCCGAACAGTGTGCCGGCAATTGACGATGTTGCTTCGATGCGCATGGAGCGGGCCTGCACATTCGGATTGACAGGAATGTCCAGTGAAACTGTCTGCTCGGCATCGTTCTGCGTCAGCGTCGTTGTATGACCCATGGTTTGCTTCAAACCGTGAGGCACGATTTCCATCGTCATCTCTACTGCGTCGGATTCCGTATCGGTCAGCGCTTTGGCTAGCAGCGTTAGCTTGCCGACCTGATCGGCGCGCACGCGCCAGTCGACGCGATGCTCGCCGTTCTGCTTTATCGTCACAGTTTCACTGGGCGCGTCCAACAGCTGCGCGCCGTTCAGGTCAAGCGAAATCTTTGTCGATTTATCGCTCTTCAGGAAGTTATGAACCACTCCCGAGATCGTCACGGTGTCGCCCTCAGTTAAGAAGCGCGGCATTTCGAGACGCATGATCACGTCTTTACGGGCGATCGTTTTTTGGACTGCAGAGCCCACCCGTGTGTCGGCCGTAACGGCGCGCGCCGTCGCCCGCCAGGTCGTCAAGTTGTCGGGCAGTTTGAAGCTGACCGTGGCTTTGCCATCGCCGCCCGTGACGACGTCCGGCTGCCAGAACGCCGTGTCTTTGAATTCGCGCCGGATGGTCGGTTCGGCATAAGAGCTCTCGCTCTTAAAGTCGGCCAGCTGATAGCCGGACTTGTTGCGCGCCAGGTTCGCCGGCTTCTCACCCGCATAACCGGTAAAGGTGTAATGAATAGCCAGGCTGGTCTGCACTTCGTCATAGCGCTTGCCATAGAACTCGCGCTTGATATTGGCGGCGGTCTCGGCCTGAATGCTATAGATCGCTTCGTCAATGATACCGAGACTCACTTCCGCGTTAGCAGCGGGCGAGCCGTCGTCGTTGCGGGCCACGATTGTGTAGGAAGCCACATCCCGCGGCTTGAATTCTTTCTTGTTGGGCACAATGTCGAGCTTCAGCATTTTGTCGCGCGCGGGCACGGCCAGCAGTTGGCTCTCGGTGTACATGTCGCTGTCTTTGACGAACGAAACATTGAGATAGACATTTGGTTCATACTTGCGATCGATGGGCACGTCGATCACGATGCTGCGGCCCGTCGCGTCGATCTGGCGAATCGTCATGACGTTCGATAACTCTGTCGTCACCAGTAAATGGGCTTTGTCCGCTGGTAGCATGGCCAGCACATGCGCCGTCTCGCCCGGCTGATAAGACTTCTTGTCAGGCACCAGCTTGATCGCTTTTTCGTCAAAGTCCTTGAACTCAAAGTCTGACCATTCGCCCTTCTTGTCCGGAGCATAGAACGACCCGCCCCGATTCACGATCTGTTTGCCGTCTTCGTTAACGATGGCCTTGACGTAAATACTTCCAGGCGACGGCACCGTAAAGTCGTAGGTCGCATTACCCTGGCTGTCGGTATTCACATCGGCCGTACCCAGGTCGCGTTCATGAAGAATGTAGTCGGTCGTCTTGTACTTATAGCCGTTGGTTTCTTCTTCCTTTTCGACCTTCTCCCATTTCTGTTCGACGAACTTGAGCGTCACTTTCTCAGAGACCGGCTTGCCGGAATAATCCGCCGTCTTAACCTTCACCCTGGCCGCATCACCCTGGTAGTAGAGATAGCGTTCAGGATAGGCATCAGCGACAGTCTTGCCGCGGGTGCCAATGAAGGACGCCGCGCCCTGCATTTCGCGTCGCGAGGCGTCCGTGACCTGGGCCTCGAGGCGGTAGGAATAATCCCATTCATCTTTCTCCTCGGGTTTTGGCACTTCGAAATCAACAGCCATCTCGCCGCGCGAATTGATCACACCCTCGCCTTCGGTGACCATGTCGTTTCCGTAATAACCACTGTCCTCTTCGTCACCGCCTTCGTTCTCAGGTCCGGCCGCGTCGTCGAATTCGTCGCTGGAGTCGTCGCCCCACCACCAGTGGTAATAGCGCTGTTTGTAGATGTAGTAATGCACGCCGGCATTCGTGACCGGCGCGCCAAAGAAGTAGTTGGCCGAGACAGTGAACCGCACTTTTTCGCCGACTGAGGCGAATTCCTTCGGGCCTTTTACCGTGACTTTGAATTCCGGCTTCTTGTATTCCTGGACTTCAAAGTAACCGCTGGATTTTGCTTCGCCCACCGCAGCGGTAATGTTGTAGCTGCCCAACGGCGCTTCATCTGCAATGTCTACCTCGCCGCTAAAAGTGCCGCGACTTGAAAGCGGCAGTTCTTTCTCGAAGACTTTACCGTTGTTGGGATCCTCAATCGTAACGCTGACGGTCTTGCTGTCGAGCAACTGATACCCGTTGCGTCCCCATTGGCGCATGATTCCTTTGAAATAGACCTTCTGGGCCGGCCGATAGATGGGCCGGTCGGTATAGATATAACTGGTGAGGTCTTCGCCGGAAAGAGCATCGTCTTCACCGCCTTCGCCGCCAAAGTAAAATGATTCGACGTCAGAGATGACAAAGTTGTCGCGCTCGTGCGCCATGATCAGGTACGCATTGCTATTTTGCGATTCAGGGTCGACATCTTCGGGTGCAGTCTCGGGTGTTTTGGGCGCCTGAATTTCTGTTTTGAATACTCCGGTCTTGTCGGTTGAGCCCGTGGCCAGAGTGGCTTTCGCTTTCGTGACTTCAACGTTTACGCCTTCATGCGGCGCGCCGGTTTTGCGGTCGACGACATAGACGACAACCTGCCCGTCCTTAGTCGTCTTCTCGATCATGGTGAGGTTGGTAACAATGGCGATTGAGTAAGCCCGCAGGTCACCGTTTACTGCTTCGACCAGATAGACGCCCGGCTCCTGTTTTCCGAACGAGACCATGCGGCTGTCATATTCGTTCTCGAGTGGTGGCAGCTTCTCGCGCCAGTCTTTGACCTTCTGATCAGGATTCAAGAGCGGTACGCGCGCATAATCAGTAGCAACGTTGAGCGGAGTCTGTTCGGGCGCCGGCTCTTTGCGGAATTTTTGATTGAAGGTCTCGCGATGCTCCTTGAGCAGATGCGTCCGCACATAATCCCGGACGGCCGAAAAAAGCGAAGTCTTGAGGCGATGGGTGCGCTCTAGAATTGAAATCCGGCTGCCATAGCCCTGGG
>Ga0134121_10003007_pt1 | contig 14270 bp, 8 predicted proteins | sample KB301_FD_96463 | JGI IMG/M metagenome (GOLD analysis project Ga0134121, IMG submission 96463) | Terrestrial soil microbial communities without Nitrogen fertilizer from Kellogg Biological Station, Michigan, USA - KB3-0-1 | ecosystem: Environmental > Terrestrial > Soil > Unclassified ...
GACCGGTATCCCACGCGCCCCAAAATGCTCGCGCGCAATCTGCGCATACTTCGTCGCCACGCGATTCATCCCCTGCACGTTCGTCATCGCCTGCGGATCAGCCGCAGCCACGACTATCCGGCAACGCGAAATCCCGAGATCGAGCGGCAACAACAAATCCGCTTCCGACTCGAGCAACACATCACGCCCGACGATCCCGCAGTCCGCAATTCCATGCTCGACATAAACCGGAACATCCGCAGGCTTTACAAAGATGAAACGATACTGCCGCGTCTCATCCATCAGCGCGAGCCGCCGCGAGTTCACACCATCGTTCAACGAAATACCCGCACGCCCCAGCAGCGCCAGCGCGCTCTCCTGCATCCGTCCTTTACCGATTGCTATAGTGATCATCGGCGTCCAAGCACTTCCGTCAGCGCGTCAAGATTGAGCACGAAGCCGACAGCCGGCTCGGCGCGTCCGAAGCTGCCGGTTAGACCATCGTAACGGCCACCACGCCCGACACTCGCTCCCGCGCCATGCACGAAGATCTTGAGACTCAAACCAGTGTAGTAGTCGAGACTCGAAACGTCGCCGAGATCGATCTCAAACGAGTTCTCGAAACCGAGCGACTCGATCTCGGTCCAAAGATCTTCGAGTGAATCGAGTGCAGCGAGCGATCGCGCGTTTGTGATCGAGTTGCGCGCTGCCTGGATAACGTTACGCTTACCGGTCAGTTGCGACGGTTGTGAAAAAGCGTGTGCGTCGGGATAGTTTTTGAGAAAGCGCTGTAACTCGGCAGTTTCGCGCGTGTCGATCAAACGCCGCAGTTGTTCGCGCGCACGCTCTTCCAGGTTCAGGTGCGCCGCGACGCCGTTGAAGATCTCGACGTTATTAATCGTGATGCAGTAGCGCGATTGCAGATTGAGTCGCGACAGGATCTCCGCTGCGAGGCGTAACACTTCGAGATCCGCGGGCTTGCCGCCAGTTCCGATCAACTCACAACCGAGCTGCGTGTTTTCACGCCGCCATTCAGCGTGTGACTGTGTTTGCTGTCGAAAGACCGGCGCCGCGTAACAGAAACGCAGCGGTCGTGGTCGTTCAGAAAGAAGCGTCGCGGCCATACGCGCAACCGAGCTCGTCACGTCAGGTCGCAGGGCGAGCAGACGCCCATCATTGTCAGTGAAGCGGAACCCACGTTGAGCTTCACGCTGGCCCATTCCCTGTTCGAACAGGTCGTAATAATCGACCGACGGCGTGATCACCTCCTCATAATTCCAAGCCTGAAAGACAGACATCGCGACGTCTTCGACCGTCCGGCGCAGACGCGCCTCAGCGCCGATGTAGTAACGCATTCCGGCTGGAATTCTGGAGGTCATAAAAATACCAAATAAAAAACCCGCTACCGGCTTCCGTCGGTAGCGGGTTTTGGAAATCGTTTTTGCGCTTTTTAGCTTGCTTCTGTCAGCGCCGCGAACACGATCGCCAGCCCGCCACCGGTGTGGTGGTGATGCCAGTACGCATGATGGCCGCGATCGGTCGTAAACATCGTGTTGGGCTTATACCCGAGCGCCGAGGCAATTGTCAAATATATCCGCGTTCATCCGCGCAAATCAGCGGCTAAATCATCCTCCCGGAATAAACGGCCGCGACTGCACGATATAGATCTGACCCTTCATGTACGCCCACTCGATATCCTGATCGCGCTCGCCAAACACCCGCTTGATCGACGTCGCCGCACGTACAAGTCGCCGAATAACATCATTCGTCAACACCACTCGATCGCCTTCGATCGGTACATCCTTTACGCCGCCATTCTCATCGAAGGTCAACAAGCTATCCTCAGCCGAGCGCGTCAACACCTGGACCGCGTTCGTACGTGGACGAAAGATTATCTGCTCCGCGATGCGCTGACCTTCAACTACCTTGATCCCTAAGCCCCGCTTCGCACTGATATAAATCGCGCCCTTGTTTCCATTATCGAAAGGATCCGTGCTGATCATCACGCCGGAGCTCTCGGAATTGATTCCCTCCTGAATCAAGACCGCCATGTAGACGGTGGAGTGAGCTACGGCCGAACGTTCGCGCGCTTCGTACGCTTCGAAATTCCAGAGCGAGGCCCAAACCTTCTTGATCGCGTCTATCAACGGCTGCTCGCCGCGCACGTTTGGAACAGTCGTGTAGAGACCGGCGCCACTGAAGTTTGGCAGGTCTTCTGAATTCGACGAGCTGCGCACAAATAGTCCCTTGCCCGCGTATTCACTCGCGACCTTTTCCAATACTTTCCGCCGTAGCTCGGGATCGAATTCTGCGCCTTCGATTTTCTGTCGCAATTCAACAAGCCGTTGCCGGCGGTAAGCCGGATCGTGAATGAACTTCTGATCGTCGAACAACTCACGAATTGTTTCGTCCAGCCCGTTTCTATTTATGAATTCATCGTAGTAGTAGAAAGGAATGGTGAAGCCATTCGGTACGATGATCCCGGGGAGCTTCGCGTTCAGCACCTCACCAAGATTCGCCGACTTGCCACCATACGTGATGCTCGATCGCGAGCGTTGTTCCGCCAGACTCAGCAAACGCTTTTCAGACAAGTCGGAACGAGGCTTTACAAGATCGGAGCGCTCCTTCTCGCGACGCACATAGTCGCGCAACTGATCGTTGTCGGCGCGTTTGATCTTGTAATTCTCGCGGAGAGTTTCGAATGTGACCCAATAGGTGTCGTACTGCTTGAAGAGCTCTTTCGCGTTTTTGATGTACGCGTTTGGGATTCCCCAACCTTTAGCGAGCAGGTTGATGTGCGAAAGAGGTGTTGACGGTTGCGACGTGATGATACCGGCGACGGGCGGAAGTTGGACCGGCACTTCGTCGAGCACGAGGATCTCGTTCGATCCGATCTCAACGTGGTCGTCGAGCTTTGAAATGATGTGAATGCGCCCGATACCCTTTGCGATGTTGAGCGCCTGGTACGCCTGCTCCTTCGCGATGTCGCTCTGCAACACGCGCTGCATGCCTGCGAGAGTTTTTGATGCCTCGTCCTGGCGCAGCGAGTTTGGTTTGAACGCAACGGGGGCAAAGAAGGTTTTGTTGATTACGTCGTAGGCAAGTTGGATCTGATCGGCGGGAATCAGATCGCCTTCCCAGAATTCAAAGGTCCAACGCTTGATTGGCGTTTGATACGCGAGCGTGCCGAGGATGAAGCGGCGATTCGGTTTGATGTAGTTGTTTACGAAAAATTCCCTGCCGCGTTCGAGCGAGAGATAGGTGCCGTTGACGAAGTCTTTGTGGAAACTGTAGCGCTTTTTGTTGACGTAGTAGATCTTGTTGCCGTCTTTGCGGTCGATCACGATCATCACGTGCGGCAAGGCGTAAGGAGTGTTCGCGTCGTAAATGACGGAGATCTTGTCGAAGTCGGCTTGGGATCTGATCGCGGGCAAGGACTTCTGCGCCACAGCAACCTTAGCCACAAAAAGCACAAAAAGCACAAAAAGGAATTTGCTTTTGATACGTGTGAAGCTCATTTTATGTGCCTTTTGTGCCTTTTGTGGCCTCTTCTGCTGATTTCACTAGCAATTGTACCAAACCATCTATGTGGCCCTTCTCCGTCAGAAAGCTGTTGACGTTCACACGCATCACGCGTCGACCGTGCACTACGGTGGTGGTCAGCCACGCTTCACCGCTACGCTCGATTATCTGCTGCAAGCGTTGCTGTAAACGATCGGTGTCCGCTCCATTCAACCGAAAACAACACACCGCAGTTTCGACTTCACCGATCCGTGTGAAGTTTTCCAACTCGTCGAGCCTTTGCGCGAGATGCCTGGTCATATCAATCTGATGTTCGACTGTCTTCGCGTAGCCTTCGCGGCCCATGAACTTGAACGCCATCCAGAGTTTCAATGAGTTGAAGCGACGCGTACCCATCTGCCCGTAACGGAAGAAGTCAAACTCGACGTCAGCGCCACCGCGATCCTCGCTCAGATACTCCGGCGACATATCAAAAGCATCGCGCAGCACGCGCCCGCCATCGCGCACGAGTATCGCGCCGCATGAAAACGGCACAGACATCCACTTGTGCGGATCGAATGTGATCGAATCAGCGAGGTTGATGCCACGCAACATGTGTTTGTGTTTTGGAGAGAATGCGAGTGGTCCACCGTAAGCGGCGTCGACGTGATACCAGCAGCGGTTCTCACGCGCGATTTCCCCCAGCTCTTCGAGGGGATCGATTACACCTGTCGATGTTGTGCCCGCGACACCGACGATGCAACACGGTATGCGCCCGGCATCACGATCTTTTGCGATCGCTTCGCGTAGCGCGTCTGGAATGATGTGAAAGCGATCGTCGGTCGGAATCTTGCGCACGCCTTCGCGCCCGAGTCCGAGAATGTCGGCGCTCTTGTCGATCGAGTAGTGACACTGTTCTGAAGCGTAGATCACTAGATCGCCGGGCGCTGTGCGTACACCGCGATCCTTGATACTTGCCGCAACACCATCGCGCGCACACTTCAGCGCGATCAAGTTCGCCTCCGAGCCACCGCTCGCGAGAGTGCCGAAACTCTGTGGACCATAGTCCAGTAGATCGCAAAGCCAGCGGATCACGCGCGCTTCGATCATTGCCGACGTTGGACCATTGCGCCATGCGCCTGCGTTTTGATTGAGCATCGAAGAAAGCGCGTCGGCCCAGACGCCGATCGGCAGTGGTGTGGGATTAAACTGGCCAAAATATCGCGGACTCGGGACGCCCATCGCATTCGGTGCAATCTCGTTTTTAAAACGTGCAAGGATCTCTTCGAGCGCGATGCCCTTCTCGGGCAGAGGTTCGTCGAAGATTTTTTCGAGTTCGGCGGGCGTGGCTTCCGGCGTCACGCGGCGCGACGCAAGTCCAGCTACATGATCAGCAATAATCTGCGCGACCGCAGGGCCTAAGAAACGATGTTGCTCAACAAAATCATCAATCATGATCTATGCTTCTGATATGGATAGCTTCGAGCAATCTTTGATATCGAACATGGGGAGCTTTGATTTAGATCTATCCGCCGAGACCGTAACGCTTCTCGGCGAGTACTACAGTTTACTCACTCGTTGGAATGATCGGCTACACCTCGTCGCGCCCTGCGCACCGGAGGAGTTCGCTGTCCGGCACGTGCTCGAATCCTTACTGCTCTTGAAACATCTACCACAAAACGCGCGCGTAGCAGATATCGGCTCTGGTGGCGGCCTACCGATCATCCCGTGCCTGATCGCACGTCCGGACCTGGAAGCGACATTGATCGAATCTTCTCAGAAAAAAGTCATCTTCCTTCGTGAGGCTTCAAGTCATCTCGACCTCCGTACGACTATCATCCCCCGCCCCTTCGAAGACGTGCCCGCCCCGCCAGTCTCGTTCGTCACCTGCCGCGCATTGGATCAGTTCATGCGGAAGCTGCCGGCGCTTATCAACTGGGCGCCACGCGGAAGCACGCTGCTGCTGTTTGGTGGTGAGACGCTGGGTGAGCAATTAAAGCGGGCAAACGTGAACTTCGAACAACTCCTCATCCAGCAGTCGGAGAAACGCTACCTCTTTTTAGCCACGGATTAACGCGGATTGCGACGCGGATTTTTTGAGAATGGGACCTGCAATGACTAAAAAAGTTGTTTTTCTGTTTGATGTGGACAACACGCTGCTCGATAACGATCGGGTCACGGCTGATCTGAAACACTATCTGGAACGTGAGGTTGGACACGAACGGCAGGAGCGTTACTGGTCCATCTTCGAAGAACTGCGAGCCGAGCTCGGCTATGCTGATTATCTCGGCGCGCTGCAACGCTATCGAGTTATCTATCCCCGCGATCCGCACGTGCTCAACGTTTCAGAATTTCTACTGCATTACCCGTTCGCCAGTCGACTATTTCCTAAATCGCTCGACGTAGTGAAGTACGTGAAGCAATTCGGTACGCCCGTAATTTTATCCGACGGCGATGTCGTTTTTCAGCCGCACAAGATCCATGATTCGGGACTGTACGAAGTGTTTGCAGGAGGGGTGCTCATTTACATTCATAAGGAGGTCGAACTGGAAGATGTTGAGCTCCGATATCCTGCGGATCATTACGTTCTTGTCGATGATAAACTCCGTATCCTGACTGAGATCAAAAAAATCTGGAATCAGCGAGTCACTACTATATTCGTACGGCAAGGTCATTACGCGTTGGACGAGAAAGTAGTCGGCAGCTATCCGTCCGCTGACATCACGATCGAGCACATCGGGGATATGCTCCAGCTACCTCTCCGTCTCTAGCAGAGGGTAGCCTTCAGTAAGATGAACCTAAACAGAAAATAGAAACTCTTCAGGAGAGCTTATGAGGATCGTTTTGTGATTCTTAGTCAACTCTTAGTTGAGAACTGCCATGACTTCGCAACCACGGCGGACGGCACTAGCCCGTGACTGATTTTTGCTGAGACAACTCGCTTCTGTGCTACAATCCCGGGCCTGTCACGGCCCAGGCAGCATCGGATTCCCACAAACTTACTTGTCAGTCTAACGAAATTTATGAACTTCTATACCCCCAGTAGACCTATGTGCGTTCGCGTCGGCGCCACGCTTCTCTTTTTATTTTTAATTGCCGTTGTTGGCCCACAACTGCTGACAACTCGAGCGTCAGTCACATTCAGCGTCAACTCACTTCTTGATACTCCAGACGTGGCTCCCGGAAACGGAGAATGTGTGGATGCGAACGGTAAGTGCACGCTAAGAGCTGCTATTCAGGAAGCAAACAGTTTCGGTGGTGACGACACGATAAACTTCTTCGTCACAGGTACGATCAATCTGACAGGCGCGCTGCCGGTTCTTTCCTCCAACGTCAACATCAACGGTCCAGGTTCGGGTCTGTTGACGGTGCGCCGAGATCTCGGCGGCTTTTACCGCATCTTCCAGTCGAGTGGTACCTCCAGCATTTCCGGATTAACAATTACGAATGGCAGAACACCGGACGGCGTTACGGAAGACGTCGCTCCAAACGGCGGCGGCATTTTGCAAACTGGTGGGTCATTAACGCTGCGTGATGTCGTCATCACAGGAAATTCGACCGGCAATGGCGGCCCGATGAGATTCGGAAGTCCGAACCTCGGGGGATTCGGCGGCTTTGGAGGAGGAATCTATGCCTCTGGCACGTTGACGATGACGGATTGCGTTATCAGCAACAACACTACCGGAAACGGCGGAGCTGGTTTGCAGTCGGGCGGTTCAGGTGGTCGCGGCGCCGGCATCTTTTTCGCACCGGGAACGCTAACAATGACAAATGTCGTCATCACCGGAAATCACACCGGACAAGGTGGTGCACCCGGTGGCAACAGCGGCGACGCCGGCGGAATGTGGACCGGCGGCGATTTCTTCCCGACTCAAGCGACCGACGTGATTTTGAATAAGGTGACAATCTCAGACAACACCACAGCGACTGCCCTGCCAAACGGCGATAGCGGTACCGGAGGCGGAATATATGCGTACCAGGGAACAATGAGATTGATAAATAGTACCGTCAGAAACAATCACACCGGTGACGCACCACGACAAGCAGGCCGCGGCGGCGGCATCTTCAACAGCGCCACACTAACTGTTCTTAACAGCCTCATCAGTGGCAATTCAACTGGCAATAACGATTTCGGTTCCAACAACAATGGTGGCGGCATCGCCAGCTTCTCATCGCTGACGCTCATCAACACGACTGTCAGCGGTAACAGTACTGGAGCCCAAACTGCTGGTATAGGCGGAGGCGTGTTCGTTTTTAATCTGGCCACGTTAATCAACTGCACCGTTACCGGCAACAACACACCGGGCGACCACGCTAATGGCGTCGGCGGCTTTGGCAGCGTGATCACCCTCGCAAATACGATTGTTGCCGGCAACGGCGACTCCCCTAACGATAAGGACCTGGAGAATACTCTCTTCTCGGAGCCGACATTTGTTTCTCAGGGCTTTAACCTGATCGGAAACGCCGACGGCGTCACTGCATTCAACGGCGTGGGCGATCAAATCGGCACCAGCGCCGCGCCGCTGAATCCACATCTTGGTCCATTGGCTGACAATGGTGGTCTAACTCTGACACACGCGCTGCTGAGTAACAGCACGGCACTGGACGCCGGCAGTAACGCTCTCGCCAAAGATCCAAACATTACTTTGGAAACTGACCAGCGCGGTGCGGGACGTATCGCGGATTCTCTCGATCCTGACTCACTCGCTGTTGTGGATATTGGAGCATTCGAGTTTCACCAAACGCTCGAAGACATCTCTGATAAGACCACACCTGAAGATACGTCGCTCACCGTCACTTTTGGTCTTGGTGACAATGGCCCCGCAGTAACATCGGTAACAGCTTCTTCCAATAATCAAGTTGTCGTGCCTGATGCAAATCTGGTATTGAGCGGCACCGGGGCCGTGCGCAGCTTGTTAATCACTCCGGTAGCTAATCAATCAGGACTGGCGACGATTACTGTCACCGTCAACCTCTCCGGCGGTGGAACCTTAATTGACACTTTCACACTGACAGTTCTTCCGGTTAACGACCGTCCAACATTCTCCGTCCTCGGTGCTCCAGCCGTTCTCGAAGATTCCGGAGCACAGACGGTCAACCTTCTTACCAACATTAGCCCTGGTCCACTCGAAGAAGCTCAGTCAGTGTCGTTCAATGTCACTCACAACACTAATCCCGGATTGTTCTCCGTCGCTCCTGCCGTGAGCAACTCCGGAACGTTGACTTACACACCGGCGCCTAATGCCTTCGGCAATGCTATCGTAACGGTGGTGGCAACAGACGATGGTGGGACGGCAAATGGAGGCGTGAACACCTCTACCGAGGCAAACTTTACAATTAGCATCACTCCTGTAAACGATGCGCCAGCCTTTACTAAAGGCGCTGACCAAACTATCAACGAGGATGCCGGCTTCCAGTTTATAAACAACTGGGCCACGAATATCAGCCAGGGACCGAACGAGTCTGACGGATTTGGTTTTCAGGTCACCAACAACACCAATCCAGGTTTGTTCTCGCAACAACCGACAGTATCCACTAATGGGTTATTGACGTACTCGCCTGCGTTCAACGCGAATGGAACCGCCGACATTACTATCGTCCTTAAAGACACCGGCGGCACGGCAAACGGCGGCGTGGACACCAGCGCGCCCCAAACGTTTACGATAACGGTGAATGCCGTTAACGACGCTCCACAAATCAGCCTGCAGTCTACTTTCGTCCAAACTAACCAGCAGACGCCACGGCTGTTCTCAGCATCGACCTCCAGTGTGATTTCAGTCCTTGATGTTGACGCCGGAACAGATCCGATTCGCATTACCCTGACAGCCACGCAGGGCACGGTGACACTAACTTCAACCACAGGTCTCACCTTTGTCACGGGCGATGGCGCCGATGACGAGACGATGACCTTTACAGCAACGCAGGACATTCTTGTGGGGCGTTTGAGTAGTGTCATTTTCACGCCCAATAATGGCTTCTCGGGACTCGCAAACCTGCAGATCATCGCCAATGATGACGGACATAACGGGTCGGGTGGTCCAAAAACCGCAACCCGCAATATCTCTATCAATGTGCTGTCGGGAGGCCGATTATCTTTCAACACCGCGGCCTATGGCGTCAACGAATCCGGAACTACGGCCACTATTACAGTACTCCGGGAAGACGGTGCGGCCGGCTCAGCCACTGTCAACTATGCGACGTCCAACGGTACGGCAACATCGGGGGCGAGCTGCACGAACGGAGTTGATTACGTTCCTGCTTCGGGAACGTTTACGTGGAATAGCGGTGACGTCACCGTGAGGCAGTTCACGATTACGATTTGTAACGACGGCTCGAATGAAGATGACGAGACAATCAATCTCACGTTGAGTAATGCCAGCGGTACTGGCTCACTGGGAACTCAGCCTACGGCAACCTTAACGATCGGCAACGACGATGCGCCCGTGCTTCTCACGGAAGAACTGACAGGTCATGCGATAGCACTTGATCTGGTTACGCAAACGCGCGATCCGTTCTCGCTGCTCAATCCCCACAATTTGACTGGGGATCAAGCTCGACGCCTGTCACTATTTGTCTGGCGCCTGGGCTTGTTGCCGAGCGACACGACGGCGTCCGTACACGTTACCGCTCGGGATGATGAAGGCAGGACCTACGATCTGCCGGTTGAAGCCCTGAGTCCGATGGCTGCGGTCGGGGACGTCACGCAGATAGTCGTCCGATTACCCGACAACGTAATCGGCTCCCCAAGAGATCTGCGCGTGAAAGTGATCTTGAGAGGCCCGGGCACTAACGAAGCGCTAATATCAATCGCTGCCCCGTAGGATTACTGTAGGGCGGATTTTGAGCTTTTGGGCCTTTTTGTGGCTAAAAATTCGAATGGGTTTCATCACCTGCTCTAACTATCTCGACCTGAAAAGGAAAGCTCCATGAGGAAGTTCCGACCAGCACTCGTGGTTGTTTTGGTGTGGTCCATTGCGTCCGCATCTTTAGCCCAGACCCGAAAACAATTGCAGAACGCGCCCGACACCGAACGAAAAATTGAGGCACTACTCAAGCAGATGTCGCTCGAGGAGAAGGTAGGGCAACTGAATCAATATTCATTCGGACAGCCTACTGGACCAAGCACCGGCCGCAGCACTGTGGAGGAGTCAATCAAACGTGGGGAAATCGGTTCGTTTCTCAACGTGACTGACCCGGTTCTTAGTAATCGCCTGCAGCGGATAGCCATGGAAGAGTCGCGGCTAAAGATTCCTCTCATCTTCGGGCTTGACGTAATTCACGGCTATCGCACGATCTTCCCCGTTCCACTCGCTCTCGCCTCGACGTGGGACGCAAAACTCGTCGAGCATGTTTCACGCATTGCCGCAGAAGAGGCAACCTCAGCCGGTATACGTTGGACATTCTCTCCGATGGTTGATATAGCACGCGACCCACGATGGGGACGTATCACAGAAGGAGCGGGAGAAGATCCTTATCTCGGATCCATCATGGCTCGTTCGTACGTGCGCGGCTACCAGGGTGAAACGTGGAGCGCTCAGTCGCTGGCCGCGTGTGCCAAGCACTACGTTGCTTATGGCGCAGCAGAGGCGGGCCGCGACTACAACTCGGTCGACATGTCTGAGCGTCAGTTGCGCGAAGTTTATCTGACGCCCTTCAAGGCAGCCGTCGACGAAGGAGTAGCGACGCTCATGTCGTCGTTCAATACGATCAACGGAATGCCGGCATCGGCTAATCAATTCACACTTAACCAGGTGTTACGTCGTGAGTGGAACTTCCGCGGATTTGTCGTTAGCGATTGGGGCTCTGTCGGCGAGTTGATTCCGCACGGCATCGCCAACGATTTAGCAACTGCCACCCGAAAAGGATTTCTTGCCGGCGTCGATATGGACATGGAGAGCAACGCCTATCTTCGACATTTGCCCAATGCGGTCAAAGCCGGACAAGTGTCCCAGGCAGCGGTTGACGAAGCAGTGCGACGCATCTTGCGCGTCAAGTTCGCGTTGGGACTCTTTGAGAAACCATATGTTGATGAGAAGAACGCGATCACAACGCTTCCAGCCGCAAATGTTGCCGTAGCGCGCGAGGCAGCCGAGAAGAGCTTTGTGCTGTTGCAGAACGAACCGGCCAATGGTGGTCCTATTCTGCCAATTCGCTCGGGCATACGCACCGTTGCCTTGATAGGACCACTAGCGGACAGCCAGCCCGACATGCTCGGAACGTGGAGCGCAAAAGGGAACCGCGAGGACGTGGTCACCCTACGCACGGCTCTTGAATCGCGAGCCCGGCGCGACGGGTTCACCCTGCTATACGCTAAAGGAACCGAGATACGTGGTACGTCGGATGCTGGCTTTGCTCAAGCTGCTGATGTAGCCGCCCAGGCCGATGTGGTGTTGCTTGCACTTGGCGAAGACGCTTCGTGGATGAATGGAGAAGCGGCCTCACGAGCTTTCATCGATCTTCCGGGCAACCAGCAACAACTGCTCGAACGTGTGACGGCAACAGGCAAACCTATCGCGCTCGTGTTGTTTAGCGGCCGGCCTCTTGCACTTACTCCCGTGGCATCACGCGTACACGCAATTCTCGAAGCATGGTCGCCGGGAGTTCAGGCTGGACCAGCGCTGGAACGCGTGCTATTCGGTGAAGCTGCTCCAGCGGGTAGGTTGACCGTCACGTTTCCGCGGAGTCTTGGTCAAGTTCCCATTTACCACAGTATGCTCAACACTGGACGGCCGGCGATTGGGCTGGACCTGACGCGACCGCCTGCCAACAGCGGTGAGAAATTCAAGTCGCGCTTCATTGACGAGCAAAACACGCCTCTCTATCCCTTTGGTTTCGGTCTTACCTATACGAGCTTCGAATACTCCGCTCCGCAGGTAAACGTGCAACAGGCCAGCGTGCAGGAGCTGAATGCTGGTCGCGCTCAAATCCGAGTAACCGCAGAGGTGAAGAACACAGGCGCACGCGCAGGTGAGGAAGTGGTTCAGCTTTACATTGGACTGCGCGGCACGAGCGTAGCGCGACCCGTCCGCGAGCTGAAAAACTTCCGGCGTATAGCCCTCAGTCCCGGCGAATCGCAGCGCGTCGAGTTCACGATTGGCCGTGACGAGCTGGCAATTTGGCAGAGCGATACGAAATACGAAGTAGAACCAGCCGAGTTGACGATCTGGATCGCACCTAACTCCCAGGCCGGCACGCCCACCCGGGTGGTTTTGAAATAATTGCGGGTCAGCCTTGCTCTTTTTGTTCATTGAATGTGCCGTGTAATGTTTAGCACTCGAAGGATCACTTCCAGCTGAAGAAGACACCCCATTCGACGAGGATTGGGATTATTCAATCCGTTTAGAAATCCGTGTAATCTGTGGCTAAGATGGTTCTTCCTTAACGACCTCCGTGGGTTTTTTGTCTTCGCGCAATCCCTGGAAGGACGGATGTCGGATGACGCCCTCGTCGGTCCACTCAGTAAACGCAACCTCACCAACCAGCTTCGGCTCGGTCCAGACCGCGCGTCTCAAACCAGGATCTTTGGGGATTTCCAGGAAGGGGCGTTTGTCCACGACGATGCGGTCGAGCTTTTTTTTCAACTCAACGCGCATCGCGTTTGTGTAGCCAGTCCCAGCGCGACCCGCGTAGATGAGTTTCCCCTTCTCGTAAAAGCCCAAGATCAAAGAGCTGAAGGGGATTCCTTTATCAGATAAGGTATAACCCGCGATCACGAACTCCTGCCGCTTGATGCACTTGATCTTCATCCAGTTGCGACTCCGCGTCGACTCGTACGCCGAGTCAGCCAGCTTCGAAACGATCCCCTCGAGCCCGAGCTTGCAGGCTTCCTTGAAAAACTGCGCGCCGTTGCCTTCGATGTGATCGCTGTAGCGAAGTGTTCCAGTGTCGCCCAACGGCTCCAACAACTCCGCCAGCACGCGCTTCCGCTCGCGCAGGGGCGTTCGCGTGATATTGAATCCGTCGATATAGATCAGGTCGAACACGTTGAAGACGAGCCCCGCAGCCGCACCCTTATTGATCGAGTTTTGCAACCGCTGAAAACTAGCACGCCCGGACGGATCCAACGCGACGATCTCTCCGTCGAGTATCGCGCTCTTCAACGGCAGCGCTTTCACGGCCTTTGCGACACTCGCAAACTTCAACGTCCAGTCCTTTCGATTGCGAGTCCAGAAGCGAATCTGTCGCCCTTCGATATGACACAGCAACCGGTAACCATCGAATTTCAATTCGTGAAACCACTCTTCACCGCTGGGAGGTTTATCGGTAAGTGTGGCGAGTTGGGGCGGTACAAACTCGGGCATCGACATCTTGCGCGCGCCCGGCAGGTTCTTGATTTGTTTTAAATTCATGGGAGTTTTCGTAGCGGCATCGAGATTGCACCTTCAAGCAATTGACGTGCTGAATTGTACTGAAAGAAGTCAACGCGAGATGTATGCGACACGCATGATGACCGAAATCTATCATCTGGTCCAACCCGGCGGACAGCACACAGTATGTGGGCTAAGGATAAGTCGTATCACGTCAGAACGGAAGACTAACACGCTGCAGCTCGTGAACGATCTGACGCCAAACCTGATGATTTGCAAACATTGCGAGAGAATAGAGAGGCAGGATTCCGTGGGGAACTAAAGAAGGTTTTCACGCAAAGACGCAAAGAAACGCAAAGGCGCAAAGGAGAACTAAGTTCCTCTTTGCGCCTTTGCGTGGAAAAAAACTAACTTACTTCTTCGCCGTCGGAACCAGCCACGACGTCACCATCGCCGTCGCTCGCTGCGGAAGGCACCACGATC
>Ga0134121_10003008_pt1 | contig 14267 bp, 12 predicted proteins | sample KB301_FD_96463 | JGI IMG/M metagenome (GOLD analysis project Ga0134121, IMG submission 96463) | Terrestrial soil microbial communities without Nitrogen fertilizer from Kellogg Biological Station, Michigan, USA - KB3-0-1 | ecosystem: Environmental > Terrestrial > Soil > Unclassified ...
CTCGCCGAGTTCATGTTCGACTCGCAGGACGCGATGATCCGCATCGACATGTCGGAGTACATGGAGAAGCACTCCGTCTCGCGGCTCGTCGGCGCGCCGCCCGGCTACGTCGGCTACGAGGAGGGCGGCCAGCTGACGGAGGCGGTCCGGCGCCGGCCCTACTCCGTCGTCCTGCTCGACGAGATCGAGAAGGCCCACCCGGACGTCTTCAACGTGCTGCTGCAGGTGATGGACGACGGGCGCCTGACCGACGGCCAGGGACGCACCGTCGACTTCAAGAACGTCGTGCTGATCATGACGTCCAACATCCCGGGCGGGAAGGAGGGCGCGGAGGCGCACTTCCGCCCCGAGTTCATCAACCGCCTCGACGACATCGTCGAGTTCGCCCCGCTCTCACGCGAGCAGCTCAGCCGGATCGTCGAGCTGCAGGTCGAGCGGCTCGTCGCGCGCGTGCGCGAGCGCGAGATCGACGTCGAGCTGAGCGACGACGCGCGCACGCTGCTCGGCAACCTCGGCTACGACCCGACGTACGGCGCGCGCCCGCTCAAGCGCGTGATCCAGAAGCGGCTCGTCGACAAGCTCGCGCTGGCGATCCTGCAGGGCGAGTTCGCGCCCGGCGACGTCGTCGCGGTCGACGCGGCCGACGGCGAGCTCGTCTTCACGAAGCGGGCGGAGGCGGCGACGGCGGCTCCCGGTGCTTCTTCTGCGGCGGCTTCTTGATCTCGAAGTCGATCAGCAGGCGCGGCAGCGTCGCCTTGTCGAACTTGGGGCTCGAGTCGACCTGGAAGGTCCAGCGACCGTAGCTGTACTTGAACGGGAACAGCGCGATCGGACCCGTCTTGAGCGTGCCGCAGGCGCCGTGGGTCGTGCCGATCCGCAGCGTGCGGCGCAGCGTGCGGTTGGGCCGGATGTAGTGGACGTAGACGCCGTGGTGCGGCATCAGCCCGAGCACGCGCCAGCGCACCCGCATCGTCTTGGGGTCGCCCGTCTTCGGCGTGAAGCCGGCCGCCAGCGGCGTCATCTGCAACGTCGTGCGCGCGGTGTGCTTGCCGTCGGCGACCGAGAGCGTCAGCTCCCGCGTTCCGGCGGTGCCGTGGTAGACGGGGGCGGTGAAGCGCGCGCGGATGTGGCCGTGCGCGTCGGTGTGGCCGCTGCCGAGCGAGCGCGCGGCACCGAGCTTCGCGGTCCACGCGGCGTTCGGCGTGAAGCCGCGGCCGGTCAGGGTCCCCTGCTCGTTGCTCTGGTAGCACCCGGGCGTCAGGTGCACGGTTGCGTGACCGGCCCCGAGCGCGGCGGGTGCGGCCACCAGCAGCGCGGCGGCGGAGACGAGCGGCAGGAGCGACCGAGGACGCATCGTGGGCAGCATCATGGCTGAGAAACGCGTTCGTGTGCCACATGATGCGGTCGTCACGATGACACCGAGCCCTCGGGTGGGATACAACCCATGGATCTCGACCGCGACGACGAGGGAGGCCTCGTGCCGACGTACATCATGCTCTCGAAGCTCACACCCGACGGGACGCAGACGATCAAGAACAACCCGCAGCGCATCCGCGAGGTCAACAAGGAGATCGAGCAGCTGGGGGCGACCGTGAAGGCGCAGTGGGCGACGCTCGGCCGCTACGACTTCATCAACGTCGTTGAGGCGCCCGACGAGAAGGCGATCGCGCGCGTCTCGCTGGAGCTCGGCTCGCGCGGCACCGTGCAGTACGAGACGCTCACCGCGATCCCGATCGACGACTTCATCGGCTCGCTCTAGCAGCTCCGTGTCGGACAGGGTCCTCGTCATCGGCTCGGGCGGGCGCGAGCATGCGCTCGTGCGCGCGCTCGCGCGCTCGCCGCAGCAGCCGGAGCTGCTGTGCACGCCGGGCAACGCCGGCATCGCGGCGGACGCTCGGCTGCTCGACGTCGCGGTCGACGACGTCGCCGGCCTCGTCGCCGCCGCGCGCGCGGAGGGCGTCGCGCTGACGGTCGTGGGGCCGGAGGTGCCGCTCGTCGCCGGGGTGGTGGACGCGTTCGCGGAGGCCGGGCTGCGCTGCTTCGGCCCGCGCTCCGCCTGCGCCGAGCTGGAGGGCTCCAAGGCCTTCTCGAAGCAGGTCATGGAGGCGGCCGGCGTGCCGACCGCCTCGTACCGCGTCGTCACCACGGTCGCGGACGGGATGGCGGCGATCGAGCGCTACCCGGTCGTCGTCAAGGCGGACGGCCTTGCGGCCGGCAAGGGCGTCGTCATCGCCGTCGACGCGGATGCGGCGCGCGCGGCGTTGGAGGCGTTCCTCGTCGAGCGTCGCCACGGCACCGAGCAGGTCGTGGTCGAGGAGTTCCTCGACGGGGAGGAGCTGTCGCTGCTCGCGCTGTGCGACGGCGAGCGCGCGATTCCGCTGGCGCCCGCGCAGGACTACAAACGCATCTTCGACGGCGACGAGGGGCCGAACACCGGCGGGATGGGCTCCTACTCGCCCGTCCCTCCGGTCGACGCGGCGCGCGCGGCCGAGCTGTGCGCGACGGTCCACCAGCCGGTCGTCGACGAGCTGCGCCGGCGCGGGACGCCCTTCCACGGGGTTCTCTACGCCGGGCTGATGCTGACCGGCGACCGTGTCCGCGTGCTCGAGTTCAACGTGCGCTTCGGCGATCCCGAGACGCAGGCGGTGCTGCCGCGGCTGCGCTCGGATCTGCTCGACGTGCTGAGCCGCGCGTGCGAGCCGGGCGGACTCGCAGGGGTCGAGCTGGAGTGGGCGCCGGAGACGGCGGTCACGCTCGTGCTCGCCAGCGCCGGCTACCCGGAGAGCTCGCGTTCCGGCGACCTGATCAGCGGGCTCGACGCGGTGCCGGACACCGTCGAGGTCACGCACGCTGGGACGGCCGCGACGCCCGCCGGAGTCGTCACCGCCGGCGGGCGCGTGCTCAACGTCACCGCGCTCGGCGCGGACGCGGCGGCCGCCCGATCGGCCGCGTATGCTGCCGCCGAGATGATCACTTTCGAAGGCCGACAGCTGCGCAGCGACATCGCCTTGCGGGCGGTCACGGCGGAGGCAGCCTCATGACGGATGAGCAGATGGCACCCGAGGCGGTCGCGGCCGTCGAGCAGGAAATCGAGGCGCTCGAGGTCGAGGCGCCGCTCGTCGGCATCGTGATGGGATCCCAGAGCGACATGCCCGCGATGGAGAAGGCGGCGAAGGAGCTCGAGGAGCGTGGGATCGACCACGAGGTCCGCGTGATGTCCGCGCACCGCGATCCCGAGAAGGTCGCCGCCTACGCGCGCAACGCGCAGCTGCGCGGACTGAAGGTGATCATCGCCGGCGCCGGTCTCTCGGCCGCGCTGCCGGGCGTCGTCGCCGCGCACACGGAGCTGCCGGTGATCGGCGTCCCGCTCACGAGCCGTACGTCGATAGGCGGCGGGCTCGACGCGCTGCTGTCGATCGCGCAGATGCCGCCCGGCGTGCCGGTCGCGTGCGTCGGCGTCGACAATGCGAAGAACGCCGCAGTGCTCGCCGCGCGCATCCTCGCGACCTCGGCATGATCGCCCGCTACACCCGTCCCGAGCTCGGCGCCATCTGGACCGACGAGGCGCGCATGCGCGCGTGGCGCGACGTCGAGGTCGCCGCGTGCGAGGCGATGGAGGGGCCGACCGCGGAGGAGCTGGAGGCGATCCGTGCTGCGACGTTCAGCGTCGAGGCGGTCGACGAGCGCGAGCGGACGACCGACCACGACGTCGCCGCGTTCATCGACGTGCTGTCGGAGTCCGCGGGTCCCGCGGGGCGCTGGATCCACTACGGACTGACCTCCTCCGACGTGCTCGACACGGCGCTGGCGCTGCAGCTGCGGCGCGCGGGCGAGGTGATCGTGCCCGGCGCCCACGCGCTCGTGACCGCGCTCGCCGCGCGCGCGCGCGCGCACCGCACGACCCTCTGCGTCGGGCGCACGCACGGCGTCCACGCCGAGCCGACGTCGTTCGGGATCAAGCTTGCCGGCTTCGCGTTCGAGGCGCACCGCAACGCGCAGCGGCTGGAGCGCGCGTTCGCGCAGGCGGCCGTCGGCGCGATCTCCGGGGCCGTCGGCACGTACGCGGCGACGTCGCCGGAGTTCGAGGAGCGGGTGCTCGCGTCGCTCGGGTTGGAGCGCGAGCCGGTCTCCACGCAGGTCGTCGCGCGCGACCGCCACGCCGAGCTGCTGGGAGCGATCGCGCTCGCCGGCGCCGGCCTGGAGCGCTTCGCCACCGAGCTGCGCCATCTCCAGCGCACCGAGGTGCGTGAGGCCGAGGAGCCGTTCCGCGCCGGCCAGAAGGGCTCGAGCGCGATGCCCCACAAGCGCAACCCGATCAAGAGCGAGCAGATCTCCGGCTTGGCACGCGTGCTGCGCGGCAATGCGCAGGCCGCCGTCGAAGACGTCGCGCTGTGGCACGAGCGCGACATCTCGCACTCCTCGGTCGAGCGCGTGATCCTGCCCGACTCGACGATCCTAATCGACTACCTCCAGACCCGCGCCACGGCGCTGGTCGAGGGGATGGTCGTCCATGAGGAGCGGATGCGGGAGAACCTGGAGCTGACGTGCGGGGCGTTGTTCTCCCAGCGGGTGCTGCTGGCGTTGGTCGAGGGCGGGATGGTGCGCGACGAGGCGTATCGGATCGTTCAGCGTACGGCCCAGACCGCCTGGGACACGCGCACCCCGTTGCGCTCGCTCCTGGAGGCCGAGCCCGCGGCGTCCGGTTTGGACCTCGACGCGATCTTCGACTACGCGCACTACATCCGCCACGCCGACGCGATCTTCGCTCGGCTCGACGCGATCGCTTAGCCCCCCAGGTCGCCGAACGGCGTCTGGGGAGGGGGGAGGTACTGCCCTCCTGGCCGATGTGTGGCGAATTTAGGTCCCATAGGGACCTAAAAAGGACACGCATCGACGATCGTTCCCCTCCCCAGACGCAGTTCAGCCCGCGCCGCGCACATCAGCGCGGCACGGGCTGAACGCAACAAACGCGTCGGTCAGGCTACGGCCAGGGACTCGTCCCGAAAGGACTCGCCCCGCTCCGCGCGCTCCACCAGGGACGCCGGCGGCTCGAAGCGCGGCCCGTACGTCGCAGCCAGCTCGCGGGCACGCGCCACGAACCCGGGCAGGCCGCCCTCGTAGCCGTTGATGTACTGCAGCACCCCGCCGGTCCAGGCGGGGAAGCCGATGCCCATGATCGAGCCGATGTTGGCGTCGGCGACCGACTCGATGACGCCCTCGTCGACGCACTTCACCGTCTCGAGCGCCTCGGCGAACATCATCCGCTCCTTGAGGTCCTCGAACGGGACGTCGTGGTTCGTGCCGCCGAAGGTGGCCTTGAGGCCGGGCCACAACCCGGTCCGCTTGCCGTCCGCGTACTCGTAGAAGCCGGCGCCCTCGAGCTTGCCCGGCCGCCCCTCGTCGAGCATGCGGTCGATCACCTGCTCGGAGGGATGGCCGTCCCAGCCGGTGCCGGTCTCCATCGCGGCCTTCGCCGCGTCGCGGATCTTGCGCATCAGCTTGAGGTTCAGCTCGTCGCTCAACTGCAGCACCGGCGCGGGGTAGCCGGCCTGCGAGGAGGCCTGCTCGATCGTCGGCGCGGGGATCCCCTCGACGAGCATCGAGATGCCCTCGTTGATGAACGTCCCGATCACGCGCGAGGTGAAGAAGCCGCGCGAGTCGTTGACGACGATCGGCGTCTTCTTGATCTGCTTGGCGACGTCGAGCGCGCGGTAGAGCGTCTCGTCGCTCGTCTGCTCGCCCTTGATGATCTCCAGCAGCGGCATCTTGTCCACGGGGGAGAAGAAGTGCAGCCCGATGAAGTCGGCCGGACGCGAGACGCCCTCGGCGAGGCCGGTGATCGGCAGCGTCGAGGTGTTCGAGCCCAGCAGCGCGCCGGAATCGGACCCACCCACCCACGGCTCGATCTCGGCGAAGACCTGCGCCTTCACGGCCGGGTCCTCGAAGACGGCCTCGATCACGAGGTCGGCGCCGGCGGCGTCGGCCGCGTCCGCGGTCGGGGTGATCAGCGCCAGCAGCGCGTCGCCCTGCTCCTGCGTCGAGCGACCGCGCGAGACGGCCTTCTCGACGAGCGCCTGCGAGTAGCCCTTGCCGCGATCGGCCGCCTCCTGCGAGACGTCCTTCAGCACCACCTCGATGCCGGCCTTCGCGCACACGTACGCGATCGCGGCGCCCATCATGCCGGCGCCGAGCACGACCGCTTTCTTCGACGTGAACGTCTCGACGTCGTCTCCACGACCACGTGCGCCGTTGACCTGCTGGAGGTCGAAGAAGAACGCCTGGATCATGTTCTTCGCGACCTGGCCTGTGGCGAGGTCGACGAAGTAGCGGCCCTCGATCTCGATCGCGTTGTCGAAGTCGACCTGCGCGCCCTCGACCGCCGCGGCCATGATGTGGTGCGGCGCCGGGTAGTTGGCGCCCTTCAGCTGCTTGCGCAGGTTCGCCGGGAACGCCGGCAGGTTCATCGCCAGCGACGGCGTCGACGGCGTGCCGCCGGGGATCTTGTAGCCGGGCTCGTCCCACGGCTGCTTCGCCTCCGGATTGGCCGCGATCCACGCCTTCGCGGCGGGGATCAGCTCCTCGCGGGTGGCGACGATCTCATCGACGATCCCGAGCTCCTTCGCCTTCGCCGGCTTCAACCGCTTGCCCTGCATCAGCAACTGCATCAGCGCGTTGACGATGCCGACCATGCGCACGCTGCGCACGACGCCGCCGGCGCCGGGCAGCAGCCCGAGCTGGACCTCGGGGAAGCCGAGCACCGCCTTCGAATCGTCGACGACGATGCGGTGGTGGGTGGCGAGGCAGATCTCCAGCCCGCCGCCGAGCGCCGCGCCGTTGATCGCGGCGACGATCGGCTTGCCGAGCGTCTCGAGGCGCCGCAGCTGGCCCTTGCCGACCCGCAGCCCCTCGGCCAGCTCCTCGGCCTGGTCCGGGCGTACGGCCAGCAGGTCGTTGAGATCGCCGCCGGCGAAGAACGTCTTCTTCGCGCTCGTGATGATGACGCCCGCGATCGAGTCTCGCTCGGCCTCGAGCCGGTCGACGGTCGCGGCCATCGACTCGGCGTAGGCGCGGTTCATCGTGTTGGCGCTCTGGTTCGGGTCGTCGAGCGTCAGGACGACGATGCCGTCCTCGCCCTGCTCCCAGCGGATCGTGGTGCTCTCTGCCATGGCTAGATCGCCTCCACGACGGTCGCGATGCCCATGCCGCCGCCGACGCACAGCGTGCAGAGGCCGTAGCGGCCGCCGGTGCGGTGCAGCTCGTCGACGATCGTGCCGAGGATCATCGCCCCGGTCGCGCCGAGCGGGTGGCCCATCGCGATCGCACCGCCGTTGACGTTGACCTTCTCCATGTCGAGGCCCATGTCGCGCACGAAGCGCAGCACGACCGCGGCGAACGCCTCGTTGATCTCGACGAGGTCGAGGTCGTCGACGGTCAGGCCGGCCTTCGCGAGCGCCTTCTTGGAGGCGGGCGCGGGGCCGGTCAGCATGATCGTCGGGTCGGCCCCGGAGAGCGCGGTCGCGAGGATCCGCCCGCGCGCCTTGAGCCCCAGGTCCTTGCCGGTCTGCTCGTTGCCGATCGCGACGAGCGCCGCCCCGTCGACGATCCCGGACGAGTTGCCGGGCGTGTGGACGTGCTCGATCTTCTCGACCCAGTGGTACTTCTGCAGCGCGACGGCGTCGAAGCCGCCCATCTCGCCCATGACGGCGAACGAGGGCTTGAGGCCGCCGAGCGTCTCCACCGTCGTGCCGGGGCGGATGAACTCGTCGCGGTCGAGCACGACGTGGTCGTTGATGTCCTTGACGGGGACGATCGAGTTGTCGAAGCGGCCCTCGGCCTGCGCTTTGGAGGCGCGCTCCTGCGAGCGGGCGGCGTACGTGTCGACGTCCTCGCGGCTGAACTCCTCGACCGTGGCGATCAGGTCGGCGCTGACGCCCTGCGGCACGAACGAGGTGTCGTAGGCGGTCTCCGGGTCCATCGCCCAGGCGCCGCCGTCGGTGCCCATCGGGATCCGCGACATCGACTCGACGCCGCCGGCGAAGACGAGGTCCTCCCAGCCGGAGGCGACCTTCTGCGCGGCGACGTTGACGGCCTCGAGGCCCGAGGCGCAGAAGCGGTTGAGCTGGACGCCGGCGACGGTGTCCGGCAGCCCGGCCTTGATCGCGGCGGTCTTGGCGATGTCGGCGCCCTGGTCGCCGACGGGCGTCACGCAGCCGAGCACGACGTCGTCGACCCGCTTGGGGTCGAGCTGCTCGTTGCGGATCAGCATCTCGTGCATCAGGCCGACCACGAGGTCGACGGGCTTCGTCGTGTGCAGGGAGCCGTTGCTCTTGCCCTTGCCACGAGGTGTGCGGATGGCGTCGAAGATCAACGCGTCTGTCGCTCCCACGGTCTTGTCTCCTCGAATCGAGTCGGGTTCTCTCACCGAGACTAACATGCATTCGCGAATGTATGTATCGTCTGGCGCGGGATGAGCACGATCGAGACGCGCGCGCGACGCACACAGATAGAGCGTCGCGCGACCACCCGCGCCGCGCTCCTGGACGCCGCGCTGGAGTGCCTCGTCGAGTACGGCTACGAGGGCACCACGACGGGCCGGGTGTGTGATCGGGCCGGGCTCTCGCGCGGCGCGCACCTGCACCACTTCGGCACCCGCCCGGCGCTGCTCGCGGCCGCGCTCGAGGAGCTCGCGACGCGGCGCGTGGACGACATCCGCCGCGAGCTCGCCGACCTGCCGCGCGGCGAGGAGCGCGTGGAGCGCGCGCTCGACACGATCTGGGGCTGGTTCACGGGGCCGCTGTTCGCCGCCTCGGTCGACCTCGCCGCCGCCGCACGCACCGACGAGGAGCTGCGCGCCCGCCTCGCGCCCGTGGAGCGCGGTCTCAGTCGCGAGACGCTGCGCTGCTGCCGCGAGATGCTCGCCGCCGACGTCGAGGACCCCAGCCGCGACCCGCTGATCCAGCTCACGCTCGGGACGGTGCGCGGGCTTGCGCTGCTGCCGATCCTGCAGCCCGGCAGCCGCAGCGCGGCGAAGCAGTGGGCGTTCGCGCGCGAGCAGCTCGCGGGCCTCTTTCGCGCCTACGGCGCCGCACCTCGGCCGTCGTGAGCCGCTGCTAGCATCGCGCCACGTGAGCGCCCTCGTCGACCTGCCCCTGATCGCCTCTGGCAAGGTCCGCGAGCTGTACGACCTCGGCGACCGTCTGCTGCTCGTCGCCACCGACCGGATCTCGACGTTCGACGCCGTCCACCCGACGCCGATCCCGGACAAGGGGAAGGTGCTCACCGGTCTCTCGGTCTTCTGGTTCGAGCGCCTCGCCGGCGTCGTCCCGAACCACTTCGTCTCCGCCACCGAGGGCGTGCCGGACGCGGTGCGCGGCCGCGCGCTCGTCGTCGAGAAGCTCGCGATGCTGCCGGTCGAGTGCATCGTGCGCGGGTACATCACCGGCTCGGGCTGGAAGGACTACCAGGAGACCGGCAAGGTCTCGGGGCTCGAGCTGCCGCCCGGTCTGCGCGAGTCCGAGCAGCTGCCGCAGCCGCTGTACACGCCGAGCACGAAGGCGGAGGTCGGCCACGACGAGGCGATCGACTTCGAGCAGTCGGTCGACCTGCTCGGCGGCGACCGCGCGCTCGCCGAGCGCGTGCGCGACGTCTCGATCGAGCTGTACGCGCGCGCGGCCGAGCACGCCCGCGCGTGCGGCGTGATCCTCGCCGACACGAAGTTCGAGCTCGGTCGCGACGCGACCGGCGCGCTCGTGCTCGGCGACGAGGTGCTGACGCCCGACTCCTCGCGCTTCTGGCCCGTCGCGGGCTACGAGGTCGGGCACGGTCAGCCGAGCTTCGACAAGCAGTTCGTGCGCGACTGGGCCGCCGGCACCGGCTGGGACAAACGTCCTCCGGCACCGGAGATCCCTGCCGACGTGGTCGAGAAGACGCGCGCGAAGTACGTCGAGGCGTACGAGCTGATCGTCGGCGAGCCATTCGACGCGTGGCTGGAGCGCACCGCGCCATGACCCGCATGCGCGTGCTGGTGCGCCCGAAGGCCGGCATCCTCGATCCGCAGGGGCAGGCGGTCGAGCGCGCGCTGCCGGCGCTCGGCTTCGACGGCGTCGACCACGTCCACGTCGGGCGCCTGATCGAGCTCGACGTCGCCGACCCGAGCCGGCTGGCGGAGATGTGCGAGGCGCTCCTCGTGAACCCGTTGATCGAGGACTACGAGATCGTCGAGTCGTGAAGTTCGGGGTTCTCAGGTTCCCCGGCTCCTGCGACGAGGTCGACGCGCAGCTCGCGTGCGAGCGCGTCGGCGAGGCGGTGATCCTCTGGCACGGCGACACCGACCTGCAGGGCGTCGACGCGATCGTCGTCCCGGGCGGCTTCTCCTATGGCGACTACCTGCGCGTCGGAGCGATCGCGCGCTTCGCGCCGATGATGGAGTCGGTGATCGCGTTCGCGCGCGAGGGCGGGATCGTGCTCGGCATCTGCAACGGCTTCCAGGTGCTGTGCGAGGCCGGCCTGCTGCCGGGCGCGCTGCTGCCCAACCAGTCGCTGCGCTTCGTCTGCCGCCAGGTCGACCTCGTCGTCGAGGACACGCGAACGCCGTTCACGAACGCGTGCGAGCCGGGCGCGACGCTCTCGATCCCCGTCAAGCACACGACCGGCTGCTGGTATGCGCCGGCCGAGCTGCACGAGCGCGTCGAAGCGGGCGGCCAGGTGCTGATGCGCTACGCGCCCGGCCAGAACCCGAACGGCTCGCTCGCCGACGTCGCGGGCGTGCGCAACGAGGCCGGCAACGTCTTCGGCCTGATGCCGCATCCCGAGCACGCCGTCGACCCGCTGACCGGCTCGGTCGACGGGCTCACGCTGTTCGCCTCGATCCGCGAGCACCTCGGCGCGCATGTCGGCTGAGGCCGCGGCCCCCCACCGGGCGCTCGGCCTCACCGACGCCGAGTACGAGCTGATCGTCGAGCAGCTCGGCCGCGAGCCGAACGAGGTCGAGCTGGCGATGTTCTCGCTGATGTGGTCCGAGCACTGCGCCTACAAGCACTCCAAGAAGCTGCTCGGCCAGCTGCCGACGGAGGGGCCTCACCTGCTCATGGGACCGGGCGAGAACGCCGGCGCCGTCGACGTCGGCGGCGGCCTGGCGATCGCGTTCAAGGTCGAGTCGCACAACCATCCGAGCGCGGTCGAGCCGTTCCAGGGCGCGGCGACGGGCGTCGGCGGGATCCTGCGCGACGTCTTCGCGGTCGGCGCGCGGCCGATCGCCGTGCTCGACTCGCTGCGCTTCGGCGAGCTGGACAGCGCGCGCTCGCGCTACCTGCTCGAGCGCGCGGTCGCGGGGATCGGCCACTACGGCAACTCGATCGGCGTGCCGACGATCGGCGGCGAGATCTATTTCGAGGGACCGTACGAGCAGAACTGCCTGATCAACGCGATGGCGCTCGGCGTCGCCGAGCACGACCGGCTGATCCGCTCGGCCGCCAACGGGCCCGGCAACGTGCTCGTGCTGTTCGGGGCGCTGACCGGGCGCGACGGGATCGGCGGCGCCTCCGTGCTCGCCAGCGCCGAGCTGGCCGAGGGCGACGCCGACAAGCGCCCGACGGTGCAGATCGGCGACCCGTTCGCGGAGAAGAAGCTGCTGGAGTGCTCGCTCGAGCTGCTGGACCGCAGCCTGCTCGCCTCGCTGCAGGACCTCGGCGCCGCCGGGCTCACCTCGTCCTCGGCCGAGATGGCGTCCAAGGGCGGGCTCGGGCTCGACATCCACGTCGACCGCGTGCCGCTGCGGGAGCCGGGGATGGAGCCGTTCGAGGTGATGGTCTCCGAGTCGCAGGAGCGGATGCTGTGCGTCGTCGAGCCGCGCCTGCTCGACGAGGTGCTCGCCGTCTGCGCGAAGTGGGAGACGACCGCGACGGCGATCGGCGAGGTGACCGACTCCGGCCGTCTGCGCGTGCTGAGCGACGGCGAGGTCGTCGGCGACATGCCGGTGCCCGCGCTCGTCGACGACTCCCCCCTGTACGACCTGGCGCCGGCGAAGCCGTCCGCGCAGATCTACCCGGCGCCGCCGCGCACGCTGGAGAGCGAGGACCCGCGGGAGCTGCTCCCCGCCCTGCTCGCCTCCGCGAACGTCGCCTCGCGCCGGCCGGTCTTCGAGCAGTACGACTGCCTCGTGCAGTCGCGCACCGTGCGGCGTCCCGACGAGGCGGACGCGGCTGTGCTGCTGCTGCCGAGCACCGGCTCCGCCGACGGCGTCCGCGGCGCGATCGCCGTCTCGATCGACGGCTCCGGGCGGCGCGTCGCGTGCGATCCCTACCGCGGCACGGTCGAGGCGGTGCTCGAGTGCGCGGCGAACCTCGCGTGCGTCGGCGCCGAGCCGCTCGGGCTCACGAACTGCCTCAACTTCGGCAACCCCGAGAAGCCGCACATCGCGTGGCAGCTCACGGAGTCCGTGCGCGGAATGGCCGATGCCTGTCGCGCGCTCGACGTGCCCGTCGTGGGCGGCAACGTCTCGCTCTACAACGAGGGTCCCGACGGTCCGATCTATCCGACGCCCGTCGTCGGGATGGTCGGCCGCCTGCCCGACGCGGCGCGCGCCGGACGGCTCGGCTTCGCCCGGGCGGGCGACGCGGTCGCGTTCGCCGGCCCGTTCGAGCCGTCGCTGCCGGGCTCCGAGCTGGCGAAGCTGCGTGGCGAGCCGCTGCCCGACGCCTTGCCCGGCTTCGACCCGGCGGCGCTGCGCACGACGCTGGAGGTCGTGCGCGACGCGGTCCGCGGCGGCGAGCTGCGCAGCGCTCACGACGTCGCCGAGGGCGGGATCGCGGTCGCGCTCGCCGAGTGCTGCCTCGCCGGCGACGGGCTCGGCGCGCGGATCGACTTCCGCGGCGCCGGCGAGCGGCTCGTCGAGCAGCTGTTCGGCGAGGGGCCGGGAGGCTTCGTGCTGTCGGGCTCGCGGCCGGCGCTGGCGGCGATCGCGCGGCAGGTCCCGCTGACGTTCATCGGCGAGGTCGGCGGGGACGCGCTCGCGCTGCAGCTCGACGACGGCGCCGAGCTGGCCTGGTCGCTGGAGCAGCTGCGCGCCGCGCGCGACGGCGGGCTCGCCGAGCGGATCGGACCCTGAGGTCGTGCCCGAGGACGCTGCTACGCTCTCCCCGAGCGGGTCGCGTGCGGCTGCCCGCCTCGGAGGATCCAGCGCCTCCCATCGGATGACCGACCAACTCAGCGATCGCGACGGACCGCGGGACGAGTGTGGCGTCTTCGGGATCTACGCTCCCGATCACGACGTCGCGCGACTCGCGTACTTCGCGCTGTACGCGCTCCAGCACCGCGGCCAGGAGTCGGCGGGGATCGCCACGACCGACGTCGGCGGCAACATCATGACGCTGCGCGACCTCGGGCTCGTCTCGCAGGTCTTCGACGAGCAGAAGCTGCGCTCGCTGCCGGGCGACATGGCGCTCGGCCACGTGCGCTACTCGACGACCGGCTCCTCCGCGTGGGAGAACGCGCAGCCGGTCTACCGCTCCGACAGAACCGAGCTCGCGCTCGCGCACAACGGCAACCTCACAAACGCCGTCGAGCTGCACGCCGAGCTGCGCGAGCAGGACGTCGCGTTCCGCTCGACGTCCGACTCGGAGATCATCGCCGCGCTGCTCTCGACGCACGCGGCCGAGCGGATCGAGGACGTCGTCGCCGACGTGCTGCCGCGCCTGCGCGGCGCCTTCTCGACGGTCGTGATGACGCGCGAGCGGCTCGTCGCCTTCCGCGACCCGCACGGCCTGCGCCCGCTCGCGCTCGGGATGCTCGGCGACCGCTACTGCGTCGCGAGCGAGTCGTGCGCGTTCGACATCATCGGCGCCAAGCTGCTGCGCGAGATCGAGCCCGGGGAGGTCGTCACGATCGACGCCGGCGGCATCTCGACGCGCATGGCCGTCGAAGGCGCGCGCCGCGCGTTCTGCGTGTTCGAGTACATCTACTTCGCGCGGCCCGACTCGCGCATGGGCGGCACCGTGCTGCAGGGCGCGCGCGGGCGCATGGGCGAGATCCTCGCGCGCGAGGCGCCCGTCGAAGCCGACCTCGTGATCGCCGTGCCCGACTCCGGCACGCCGGCCGCGCGCGGCTACGCGCGCGTGAGCGGGATCCCGCAGGACGACGGCTTCGTCAAGAACCGCTACGTCGCGCGCACGTTCATCCAGCCGGGCCAGGAGCTGCGCAAGCACGGCCTGCGGCTGAAGTTCAACCCGATGCCGGAGATCGTCGCCCGCAAGCGGCTCGTCGTCGTCGAC
>Ga0134121_10003009_pt1 | contig 14261 bp, 13 predicted proteins | sample KB301_FD_96463 | JGI IMG/M metagenome (GOLD analysis project Ga0134121, IMG submission 96463) | Terrestrial soil microbial communities without Nitrogen fertilizer from Kellogg Biological Station, Michigan, USA - KB3-0-1 | ecosystem: Environmental > Terrestrial > Soil > Unclassified ...
AATGCCTGCATCTCCGGCTTCGTGGCCATTCTTTATGCTGCCGGTCTGTTGAAGGAAGGAAAATACAGGCACGCCATTGTCTGCGGTATGGACGCCCTCACTGAATTTGTGGTCAGCGGATTTCAATCCTTCCTGGCCATCAGCGAACAACCGTGCAAACCTTTTGACAAGGAGCGCAATGGAATATCTTTGGGAGAAGCCTGTGCAACCGTAGTTCTTTCAAGTCAGCCTGCAGTGCCTTTACCGGGCCATCCACAACCTTCCATAGAAATTACCGGCGGAGCCACGAGCAATGATGCCAACCATATTTCCGGACCGTCAAGAACCGGTGAAGGATTGGTAAAAGCCATTGAACATGCGTTTGCGCAGCTCGGCGTTACCGCCTCTGATATTGATTTTATTTCCGCACACGGAACTGCCACTCCATACAATGATGAGATGGAAGCCATCGCTTTTTCCAGAACAGGCCTCGAAAGCGTTCCGCTGAACAGCTTCAAGGGTTATTATGGTCATACCCTGGGAGCGGCCGGCGTGCTGGAGACCGTGCTCACTTCGCTTGCGATGAAAAATAACGTGCTGATCAAATCACTTGGATATGAATCGCACGGAGTTTCTAAACCGGTAAACGTGATCAGGGAAAATACAAGTAAGAAAATATCGATGTCCTTAAAAGTAGCTTCCGGCTTCGGCGGATGCAATGCTGCCATGATTCTGAAAAAACATGAAAACTGAAAGTCTTTACATAACCTCTTCGGTGGTGGCGCGTGCGAATGTGGCAGCTCACAATGGCAAAATCATATTGGAAAAACCGGCATCGGACGTTGCAGCGTTTGCAAAAGAACTTTATAAATCATTGAAGCTGGATTATTCAAAATTTTATAAAATGGATAACCTCAGCAAGCTGGCTTTTGTTTCTGCTGAACTCCTGCTGGAAAAAAGGTCTCTTGCAGCAGACTATAAACCCGATGAAGTCGCATTGGTTTTTTCAAATGCAAGCTCCTCACTTGATACCGACAAAACATATTTCAATTCTGTCGAAGACAAAAGCAACTATTTTCCAAGCCCGGCTGTGTTCGTATACACCTTGCCAAATATCATGATAGGAGAGATCTGCATCAGGCATCACCTGCTCGGGGAGAACACTTTTTTTATTTCAGAAAAATTTGACGCTGAATTGCTTTCTGAATACACTGAGAATATTATTTCTTCCGGCAAGGCAGCATGCGCCATGGTGGGTTGGGTGGAGATCCACGACAGCGATTGGGAGGCCGCCTTGTTCCTAGTAGAAAAAAAAGAAAAAGAAAATTCCGGAATACTATCCCCGGATACCCTGCAAAGGTTGTATGAAAGCGTTCTGAAATAAGTGCTTCAGTATTTCACGAGCTTTTCTACGAATGATCCTGAAGCGCATTCAATTCTCAATTGATAAATACCGGAAGGGCAATCTCCCAATTGAACAAGGCACGGTTCCCTGCATCCATCGCTTTTGAAAACTTCCCTGCCGCAGATATCAAAAACAGAGAGAGTTGTGCTGCCGTCAAAAACAGATGCAGCGGCATGAATTGTAAATTCACCGTGGGAAGGATTTGGATAAATTGAAAAATATTTTTCCTGGCCGTTTAACTGTTCAACTGCAGTAGATGCTGAAATCGTAACCTGCAAAGACGTATCCGCAGAACAACTGCTTCCAGAAGGATTGGTTTCAAGAACTGAAACAGTGCCAGAGGGTCCCGCGCCCCAGGTCACATTGATGCTGTTTGTCGTTGATGTCCCCGAACCGCCCGTCACCGACCATGCATAACTGTTGCCCGCAACATAAGGCACGCTGTAGGTTGCGGCCGATGAAGGCTGTACCGCCGCAGGCCCGCTGATCGCAGATCCCTGCAATGGAAGAGGACTGCCGTTGAACACACTCAAATGCGGACTTCCATAGGGCCCCGCATAAACGGTGTCGCCGGTTACAAGTATGGCCTGCACCGTGCTCCAGGTATTTGAAGTTGCTGTTGCATCCCAGCAGGTAGCAAGACCGTTGCTGGTTCTGATCTGGGCAATGCGATACCTCAGTTGGCCTCCCAGCGTTGAAGAATTACCGCCGACCCAGATGAAATCTCCATCTGCACAAAGCGTCAGCACTTCCCAGCTGCTGCTGTTTTGATTGAAGGGCAGAAGGTTGCCGGCAGCATCAAATGCAGCCACACCTTTGCGGGATTGTCCTGCAATCATATTGTAGTCACCGCCGACGAATATTTCTGAATTGGTTTTTACAATGCCATTCACACCGAAATTATTCACGTTGGGATTCGGGTGCCAGGACATGTCGAGCGCCCCTGTTGCCTGGTCGAACCGGCACAGGTTATCGTAAACGGAACTTCCCCCGGAAAATGTAAACTGGCCTCCCACGTATACGTATGTCCCCGAAACATAAATGGCATTTACTGAACCATAGATCAATGAATCCGATTGCCAGGAAGTAAAGTTGCCCGTATTCGCATCCACGCATACAATCCTGCAGTTCCAGGAAAAGTTGGTGGTCCGTCCATAGTAAAAGTAGTTGCTGTATGTGCCTATTCCCATTCTCCAGGAAGTGTAATTGGCCGTGTCAGTCCAGCTGTTCAGGCTCCCACTGGGCAGATCGAACATGCAAATACCATAATGAGGCTGGCCATTCATTACATTAAAGTATCCGCCTGCAATTAATTTCGATCCGACAACGGCAAGGCAGGTTACACCATTTTGGTCCATCACCGGACTCCAGCTGTCGAGCGTACCCGTGACGGCATCAAAACGGGCCAGCCCGCCATGTGGTAATGAATTCACCTGGCTGAAAATGCCTCCCATATAAACTGTGTTACCATCCTTTGCGAAAGCGTAGACATCTGTGTTGGGAAGAGGCATCCCTGTCAAGAGTGTTTGCGCAATACCGTGCTGAATGAGCAACAGCAGAAAAATAAAGAGACCCGTTGAACGATAAGGCTTCGTAGAATTACTTTTCATGTATATTGGTTTTAAAATGTGTTGCCAAATCTAACCGTATTAATGATGTGGTAATCCGGGAACTCCGGAATTTTGGGTAATGCCTGAACAGCATAGGTGAGCGGTTGAAAAGAACACGTAAAAAAATCAAACCGGGAGCAAGCAGACCTTTTATTCCTGTAGTCCGGGGTCACTGTCGGCACAAAAGAAAGTGAAGAAAAACGTTTGTGGAAAGAAAGTTTAAACGAAATTTACGCGCTCGAACTGAAATAATGAATTATCAATATGGAAGACCTGATTGCGAAACTAAAAACTGAAATTATTACCCAGCTCAATCTCGAGGATAAATCGCCTGACGACATCAAAACCGATGCACCCCTTTTCGGTGACGGACTGGGACTTGATTCCATTGACGCGTTAGAACTTATCGTGCTCCTTGAAAAAAATTACGGGCTCAAACTGGATACGCCGGAAGATGGTAAAACTGTTTTTTATTCCGTTCAGAGCATGGCTGACTTTATACAGTCGAGGAAAAAATAACTTTCCAGTCCCGAATATTTATTTTCGAATTTCTGTAAGTATCGAATATTTATAATTAAAGATGTCTGTTGTATGTTTTGAAAGAGGATTTCATTTTTTCGAAATTCATGTTTCGGTATTCGGATTTATGTAGTGCATGGCTAAAATATACATTACCGGTTTGGGTATCATCTCCGCCATTGGCGACAATGTGGAGGATACGTTGCAGTCACTGGTGGAATCCAGGACAGGCGTTGCCGGAATTTCTATCCTGAAAACGGCATTGAGAGAAACACATCCTGCGGCCGAAGTCGGGAAAACAAATGAGGAACTACGCACCCTTGCGAAACTTTCTGAAGAGAAATTTTATTCGAGAACGACATTGTTGGGGATGATTGCTGCCCGGCAGGCATTGGCGTCGGCCCAAATTGAAAATATCCGGGAACTCCGCACAGGTTTTATTTCAGCCACCAGCGTGGGAGGCATGGACCGCACTGAAATATTTTATGAAGAGTTTTCGAGGGACAACATGCGTGGTCATCTGCGCGACGTAATCACGCATGACTGCGGGGAAAGCACGGAAGCCATTGCTGTCGAGCTGGGCATTAAAGATTATGTGGACACCATCAGCACGGCATGTTCATCATCGGCAAACGCCATCATGCTGGGCGCAAAAATGATCAGGCACGGTTTACTTGACCGCGTCATTGCCGGAGGAACGGATGCATTGTCGCGCTTCACGCTGAACGGCTTTAATTCACTCATGATCCTCGACAGGCAACCCTGCCAGCCGTTTGATGAGAACAGGCGCGGACTGAACATGGGAGAAGGTGCAGGGTATGTTGTAATGGAGTCGGAAAAAAATCCTGGACTTGGCAGCAAGGAAATATTCGGGGAACTTGCGGGTTATGCGAATACGAACGATGCCTATCACCAGACGGCTTCCTCGCCTGACGCCAAAGGAGCGATCATGGCCATGACGCAAACCATGGAGATGGCGAAAGTTTCTCCCGGACAGATTGATTACATCAACGCTCATGGCACGGGAACTCCTAACAATGATCTTACGGAAGAAACAGCGTTCAACAAAATTTTTGGAACGCATATTCCCGCATTCAGCTCCACCAAAGGATATACAGGACATACGCTTGCCGCCGCGGGAGGAATCGAGGCTGTGATTTCCCTTCTTGCAATTAAACATGGGTTGATATTTCCGAACCTGCGCTATGAAACTAAAATGAAAGAATTTGATTTCAGCCCCGTGACGGTTTTAAAGAAAAAAGCGGGATTGAAGCATGTGCTGTCTAATTCATTCGGCTTCGGCGGAAATAATTCTTCGCTTCTTTTTTCAAAAATCTAAGGAATGAAAACTGACACTAATTGCACTAATTATCACGAAGCAATGGCAGTGTCATTTTCATTAATGCCAATCAGTGAAATTAGTGACGAATTTTTTTCTTTACCTCAATTTGTGTGATTAATGCCTAAAGATTTATCCATGGAAATTTACATCCGCTCTGCTTCCTGCATTTCCCCCCAGCAAACATTTGGCGCTGCAGAACTGCCCATCGATGTAAAGTCATATTCAGAAAATAAATTTGTAGCCATTGAACCTGATTACAAAACCTACCTGAACATCCCTTCCGCCAGGAGAATGAGCCGGCTGATAAAAATGGGCGTGTGTGCCGCCTTAAGCTGTCTGAAGGACGCAGATGTAAAAGTTCCCGACGCCATCATTGCAGGAACAGGGTTAGGCTGCATGGAAGATTCGGAAAAATTCCTGGCATCGCTGATCGTCAACAACGAGCAAATACTTTCGCCGACATCGTTTATTTTTTCAACGCATAATACTGTTGCCGCACAGGTTGCATTGTTGTTGCAGTGCAATAATTACAACTTTACACATACGCATCGCGGACTTTCTTTTGAAAACTCCCTGCTTGATTCAATTTTATTTCTGCATGACCACCCTGACGCGAATATTTTAACGGGGGCCACGGATGAGTTGACAGTTACAAGCTATAAAATCCTCGACCGGCTCGGCATCATTAAAAAGGAAACTGATCAAAATACATTTTCACGATCTCAAACTGCAGGCACGATTCCAGGTGAAGGTTCGGTGTTTTTTACTTTGTCGGGCGTGGCGGATCAAAGAAACCTGGCAAAACTTTCAGCTGTAACTACGTTTTCAAACCCTTCCGGTAAAGATGAAATCGATGCACGCGTCGCCGAATTCATCCTTCATCATAAGATTACTACCGGGGATTATATTTTGACAGGCATTAACGGCGATGCGCAATCGGATAAAATTTATCACGCTGTACTCGAAGAAAGATTCAGCGCCAACAGGAAAGGTACTTACAAGGATCTTTGCGGGGAGTATCACACCTCTACGGCTTTTGCCTGCTGGGCAAGCACAGGCATGCTGAAATCACAACGGGTTCCGACTGGTTTATTTCATGATGGAGCAGCGGGCAGTGCTGTCAACCGCATTTTGATTTTCAACCATTACAAGGAGAGAGAATTTTCTTTAATCCTGCTTGAAAGATGCTGACTTTCAGAAACACGGCCATCGTTTATATTTTCCTGGTGCTCGGACTGATGGGATATGATTACCAGCATGAACTTTCCGTGTGGTATTACCTCCTGTCCTTCCTCGCAGTAAGCCTGGTTGTTTCATGGGGCTGCTATTTTATTCAGTCAGGTTTTTTTTTGAAAGCATACTGCGGGGGAGATGAAAGTAAAAACCAGGTCGCCCTTACATTCGATGACGGCCCCTGCGATCAAACACATGTTGTTCTTGATACCCTCAAACGGCACGGAGTAAAAGCTGCTTTTTTTTGCATCGGAAAAAATATTCCCGGTAGGGAAAATATTTTGAAGAGAATGGCCGAAGAGGGGCACATTGTAGGGAATCATTCCTGGTCCCACAGCAACGTGATTGATTTTTATCCGTTCAATAAACTCATGTCAGATGTGTCAAAAACGGACGACATAATTTTTGACGTGATTCGGAAAAAGAACAGGCTGTTCAGGCCTCCTTATGGAGTGACGACCCCCATCATAGCGCGGCTTGTGAAAGCAAAAAAGTATGCAGTGATCGGATGGAATGTGAGATCATACGATACTTCAATAAAAAGCCGGGACAGGCTGTTGAAACGGATTTTCACGCAGATGAAAAACGGTTCTGTAATTTTGCTGCACGATACCACGCCGGGAATTGAAATTGTGCTGGAGAAAGTCCTTGAGCGTGCCCGGGATAAAAATTTGAAAGTTGTAAGCATTGAAGAACTTTTTGGCATTAAAGCGTATGAACCTGCATAAAAAAATAGTTGGCTTTCTATTGATATCTGCATTTCCTGTTCTTGCATTGGCACAACAGGGGATGAAAACCATGACAGACACTTCCGGGTTTAAATCCGGGCTGGAAAAATTTTCAAAAGCTACTCAGTCCATACAAGGTGAATTTGTCCAGGAGAAGAAATTAAAAATGCTGAATGACAAAGTGGTCAGTAAAGGATTGCTTTATTTCAAAAAGGAAAATAAGCTGCGCTGGGAATATGCGGAACCGTTCAGCTACATTGTTGCTTTGAACAACGGAAAAGTAATGCTCAAGGACGAAGGCAAGGTGACCAGTTATGACGCAAATGCCAACAAACTCTTCCTCGAGCTGAACGACATCCTGGTGACGTGCATCAACGGGAACATTTTCCAGGGCAAAAAATTTTCGTTCAGGTTTTTTGAAACGGATAAGAGCAACATCGCTGAAATGACTCCATTGAGCGCTACGATGAAAAATTTCATAGATAAAATCATTTTGTATTTCGACAAAAACGATTTCACCGTTTCAAAAGTTGAAATGATCGAGCCGTCGCAAAATAGCACGGTCATTACTTTCAAAAACAAAAAACTGAATGCTGATATCCCCGAGAAATATTTTATCCTCAATTAGAAAGGCATTGAACGCAGATGGTACTGATAAGGCTGACAGGAATGGATTTAAAGTGCTTTAACCGGCAACATTTGCGTCATCTGCGTTCCGGATTTTGCCCCGTACTTTTTTGGGTGCCTTTTCTCCTCCTGTTTAATTCCTGTACCCCGGAAATGTTCAAAGGGCTGAAAAAAACCGACTCCGTTGTTACAGTTGAAAAAATAAAAATCTTTCACCCGGTATTAAATGGCAGCCTGGTTTATAAAACCTCTGTGAGTTTCAGGGACAAGGAGTTCAGCTCACTGACGTATGTAAACTCCATCAATGACTCTGTTTTTAAAATTGTTTTGCTGACCACATTCGGAAATACGCTCCTCGAGGCTGAAATTTCCAGGGAGAAGTTTACAGTCAACAATGTTATTTCATACCTGGACAGGCGGCCACTCCTGAAAATATTCGAAAAAGATTGGCGGCTGCTGCTTGCAGGAAACCTGTCCCCGGAAATCCCCCTGGCATTCCCGCCCGGTTCCGGTGAATTGGTTTTTGACTACAAGCAAAAAAGAACCAATCACCTTTATCATTACAACCTGGACAAAAAATCTGTGGTGCAGGCAGAATCTTTCAGCGGGAAAAACAGGAAGGTAATTGTCATGGTTAATTCTTACCGTGATTCACAGCCTGAAAGTTTTACCATAGAACATCCTTCGTTGCATTTGAAAATGAACATGACGCTTCTTAAAAAAGTAAACAATGATCCTGCTGAATGATTTTTTCAAGATACTGTCTGTAGAAAAGTCCGGCGGCAGGCACAACATTGCGATTGAGCTGAACCCTTTGCATAAAATCTTCAACGGGCATTTCCCCGGCCAGCCTGTAGTGCCTGGGGTTTGCATGGTGCAGATGCTGAAAGAAATTTTGGAACACCTTTTCGGAAAACCATTCGCCATGAAGCAGGCGTCTCAACTCAAGTTCCTTTCAATCCTGGATCCTAATAAAGTCCGGAACCTGGATGTTGAAATCTCGGTTTTAAAAGAAGATGCCGATGACCTTAAGATCTCCGGAACCTTTCAAAAAGGAGAACTGATTTTTTTGAAGTACAAAGGGAATTTTGTTTCACAACTTTGATTAATATTTCACGCTAATGTGATTTTATCCTGCAATGCTTTTCATTGAGGAAGTGTTCGGTTTTGTTTATGGATCACGCTATGAAACGGGGAGCGTGGCACCAGCAATAGCGGTAAAAATTGCGAAGGGAAGGCATGCGCACTGTGGGCAATTTTTATCCGCGGTTTCATCCGTCAGCAGACGAATGAAAATTGCCTTTGCCACGCTCGATTCTTTTGGTTACTTTTCTTCTAAAGAAAAGTGACAAGAAAATAGACAGTCTGACTTAGCCGATTTAAGAAGGGATTCATTTATGAATCCCGATTTCCCTGTATCCCCCCAAAGAATTACTTTGCATCCCCAATGCCGGCAACTGATACAAAAAAACCTTTTGAAAAATTCAACTGCTGTGTCCTCATTCCTACCTACAACAATGAGGGCACTTTGGCCCGCGTTATTGAAAGTGTGCTGCCATACACCAACAGCATCATCATCGTGAATGACGGTTCTACTGACGGAACAAGGAATATTCTTGAGAAATTTCCGGAGCTCCGGGTCATTCATTTACCGGTAAACAAAGGCAAGGGAAATGCACTTCGTACAGGCTTCAAAGCAGCAGTGGCCGGCGGATTTGACCGCGCCATAACAATAGACAGCGACGGGCAGCATTTTGCTGAGGACATTCCGCATTTCTTTGAAAGGCTCGAACAAAATCCCGATGCATTGATCGTTGGCGCGAGAAACATGACGGGAGAATCCATTCCCGGTAAAAGCAGCTTCGGGTATAAGATCTCCAACTTCTGGTTCCGGTTTGAAACAGGCATCTCGCTGCCTGATACCCAGTCTGGCTTCCGCCTGTATCCTGTAAGGCAACTTGACAGGCTGAAATTCTTCACAACGAAATATGAATTTGAAATTGAAGTGCTTGTCAAAGCGGCCTGGGATGGTATCCCTGTTATTTCTGTTCCGATAAAAGTTTTTTATGCGCAGGGAAAGGACAGGGTTACACACTTTCGTCCGCTCACAGACTTCACGCGGGTCGGACTGCTTCATTGCTGGCTCGTCTTTCTCACCTTCACCTGGTATTTTCCGCAACGGTTTTTCAACCGGATTAAAAAAAAAACTTCAGGAAAATTTTCCGCGAGGCGTTTTCCAATCCTGATGAGCCCGCAGGAGTAAAAGCAGCGTCGGTCGGCTTCGGACTGTTCATGGGCATCGTTCCCGTCTGGGGTTACCAGATGCTCATTGCATTTGCGCTGGCGCATTTTTTCCGGCTCAACAAAGGACTCGTCATCATCGCTTCCAACATCAGCATTCCGCCCATGATCCCGTTCATCCTGTATGGCAGCATGAAAACAGGTTCCATCCTGCTGGACCAGCCGCTGGCGCTTACCTTCAGCGGGATTACCCTCGACGCTGTAAAAAAAATGCTGGTGCAGTACATCCCGGGTAGTATTGTATTCGCAATCCTGGTGGGTGCGTTGGGGTGGCTGGTGACACTGGCTGTGCTGAAGCTTAAAAAGAAAAGTTGAGTTTCCTGGAAAGCCCGTACGGGATTATTTCCATGCAGGATTATTTTGATGAATACATCAATAGTCAATTTCGTAAAGTGAAGCCTCTTCTTCCTTACCAAGCGTAAATAAATATTTCACTTTGTCAGGGTACTTTTCAATTACAGGAACAAACAAACGGTGCACGGTGTTGATGATGACGCCGTCATTGACGGTTTCATTGCTCCGCAGTTTGGCAATGATCACGTGGGTGACGCCGGCCCGTTTCAGTTGAGCCAAAACACTATCGGCATCGGGCTTGGTGGGCGCCTGGTTGATCTCGTAAAAATGTTTTCCCCTGCCATAGATAAATGACATGGACCCTTTGCGGCAAGCCACGAGAGATGAGTCAGGCAGGTGGTCGGCACACCATCGGCTCAGCTTGAGATAATTTACCCAGTCGGGCGTGTAGCCGTAATACAGGTCGCCCTTCAGATTTTTTTTCAGCAGCGGCAAATGGTCATTGCTGATCATCAGCGTGTTCTTGAGTTGCATGAACAACACCACAACTACAGATATGACGATGGCAACGCCCCACTTCGCAAAATTCCGGCTTGCATAATAACCGGCCCCCAGGAAGATCAGGTACGTGAGCGGCAAAGCAATGATGATGAGCCGTGCCTGCCTGTTGCTGGCCTGGATGCCGACAAAAATTCCTCCGTAGAGTATGAGTGTATACAAGGCGATGAAAAAGAGAAAATTATTTTTACGGAAAAGATAAACGGTGCATGTGATCAGCAAGATGCCCACCAGCGAGGCAAACAGGGGACTTGAAGTCTGGCTGAACGGATCCTGGATAGATAAAAAACGGAGCAGGTTGAGCGAAAAGTAAGTATTCGCGTTCTGAAAAAAACGGGTCACAAGGCCTGTCAATGTCTCGTAGCCCTGGTCAGGATGATAAAGATCTTTTAACAGGATTTGCTTCACCTGCCCGATGTCAGGCGCCCTGTAAAAAATGCGCATGCCCACTTCGTAAATTATTTTCCAGAAGAGAAATGCCGTAAAAGCTTTGCCGGCCATTATCCATTTGCGTTTTAAAAGAAAATAAAAAATGAGCGGGAGGAAACACACAATGGCGATGCTCTTGCAAAGTGAAAGCATGAGCATGAGGAAGCCGACGGTGATCCATAATCGCATGTTGCTTTTCCATGTCGTGTCCTGGGGTTCTGCGTCCAGCAGCTTAAAAATAAAATACAGCGTCAGCGCCTGCAGGAACATGAATGCAGCCTCCGTGTAAGTCTGGCTGCTGTAATACTGGATGAAATAGCACGTCGAGACAAAGAACAGGGATAAAAAAACTACTGCATAAGGCATCCGCCTCCGCAGGGCGAGGAAAAGAAAAATAACCTGGAGCAGCATGAACAAAAAACTCATGCTCTTCAGCGCTACCAGGTTGATGCCGAAAATCGCAATGCCGATGCCGAGGATGGCAGGGTAGAGGGGGCCCTGGTAAAAACTGATTTCTCCATGCTTCACAAGGTTGAAACCCCGCTCGATGTATGTGGCGTCATCTCCGCCGGTGGAAATGCGCACGTCAAACAAAACAAATCCAAAAAAAGTAAAGACCAGGAACAACAGGATGGCAAGGGATGTTTCCCGTTTTGCCAGGAAAGCTTCCAGCCGGTCCCAGCGCGAAGCAGGAGCTTTTTTCTTCGCCGGCTTTGGAATTGTTTTTTTCTGAGGTACTGGTTTGGACATGAGCAGAGGGGACACAAATCTAATAACTCCCGGTTGAAAAACTAACTTATGTCTCTGCCCCTTTTTGTCCTGTCTTTGCGAGGGAGGAACGACCGAAGCAATCTCATCCCATCTTCAACCGGATAATTTTTGGAGCGGATGCGTATTGTTCCATGGGAAGTTCCGTCCCGCTTTCCGCTCCAAGCCCTCGCTAATATTCATGTAGTCTTTGCGAGGGAGGAACGACCGAGGCAATCTCCAGCTTTGAAGTCAGATCTTTAACCTGCGGGCTTTCCACTGCAATCGGGGCTAATGTAGAAAGTAACCTACGCATGGGATTCTTGGCTGTCGGTTTTGAAATAGGGCTCCGGCTACATTAGCCCCGATTGACCCTGAAGTAAAGCGCAGCGCATACTTCAGGGGAAAAGCGGGACAGAATATTCCATGAAACACCGAATGTTCGCTCCTAAATAAAAATCAAGATTACATTTGCCAAAATCAGCACCGGCATCCTTGGCAACGCTTTTTCTTGCGATATATTCCTTTTTTAATAAACACCTGAAGGTATTCTGGACGGGCGTGGCCATCCTCTGCCTTGTGGTTGCCTGGCTGGCCGCGCAGATCAGGTTCGAGGAAGACATCACGCGCTTTTTTCCCGTGAGCAAGGAAAATTCCCTGGCCGTGAAAGAAGCCTTTGCCAACAACAAGCTGAAAGATAAACTGGTGGTGATGATTTCGTCGAAGGACGGCGTGAAAGAAACCATGATGCTGTTTGCCGATTCCTTCGCCGCCCGGGTCCAGGCAAAGCTTTCGAAAGATTATATCGACCATGTGCTTTACCACGTGGATGAAAATTCTTTCCTGGATTTATATGACGAACTGTACAGCAACCTGCCGCTTTACCTCGACGAACACGATTACCTGCACATGGATTCGCTCACGCAGGACAGCGCCATTGCCCATGCCATCAGGAAAGATTATAAAGCGCTGCTCTCCCCTTCGGGAGTTGTGATGGGACGCTTCCTGGAGAAAGACCCGCTGGGCTTTGCGCCAATCATCCTCAACAAGCTGAAACAGTTGCAGCTCGACAACAACTACGAAATTGAAAACGGTTACATTTTTTCAAAGGATAAAAAAACTTTGCTGGTATTTATTGCCCCGGCTTTTGATGCCGGCAATACGAGGATGAATGAAAAGTTTATCACGACCGTTCGGGAAGTGATCTCATCTCTTTCTGTCCAATCTCCCGGTGCAGAAGCAACGCTTTTCGGCGGCGCCGCTGTTTCACTGGCCAATGCGCGCACGATGAAAAATGATTCCATTCTCGCATCCTCCATCAGCACGGTGCTCATCCTATTGCTCCTGTATTTTTTCTTCAGGAAGAAACGTGTGATCGCATTTATTTTTTTCCCCGTCCTCTTCGGCGCAGGTTTCTCACTGGCGTTGCTATACCTGATCAAATCGAGTGTGTCCATCATTGCCGTGGGCGCGGGCTCTGTGGTGCTTGGACTTGCCATCAATTATTCCATGCATTTCTTCGTGCACCTGAAACACGTGCGCGATGTGAAAAGGACCATCCGCGATCTGGCCGCGCCGATGACGATCGGGAGCATCACCACCATCGGCGCTTTTCTCGGGTTACTTTTCATCAAGTCAGAGTTGCTCCGCGACTTCGGAATGTTTGCCGCTTTCAGTCTCGTGGGTGCTGCGTTGTTTACGCTGGTTGTTTTGCCGCACACCTTTTCTTTTTTCAAGGCCGGCGAGTTTGAAAAGGAAAGCCGCATGGAAAAAATTGTGGACAGGATTGTCTCCTTCCGTTTCAGGAAGAAGCTTCCGCTGGCGGCGGGAGTGATCATCGTGACGTGCATTCTTACGTGGTTTGCTTTTGACGTGCAGTTCGAGGACAACCTCATGAACATGAATTATATGCCCGCAGATCTTTCTGCTGCGGAAAAAAAACTCGATAACATCAACAATGCACATCTCAAATCTGTTTTTTGCATCGCTTATGGGAATACACTGGAGGAAGCGGCCAATTCAAACAGCGCCATCAATGCAAAACTCCGGGAATTGAAAAGAGAAGGTGTGCTCGCCGGCAGCTCATCTGTAGCAGATTTCCTTATTTCAGATTCACTGCAGCGTGTGCGGATTGACCGCTGGAAAAATTTCTGGAACCCTGAACGCAAAGCTGCCGTGAAACAAAAGATCGAAAGCCATGCATCAGCTTCCGGTTTTGCCGTGGATGCCTTCAATCCTTTTTATGCGCTGCTCGAAAAAGATTTCAAGCCTGTGGACATGCTGGCTTCGAACGTTTTCAAAAATTCCATGCTGTCGGAATTTGTGTCCGTGAAAAACAATGTGATCACCATTCTTACAGGTATCAAGGTAGCGGAAGAAAAACGGGATTTGCTTTTTTCGTCCCTGGGAGATTTACCGAATGCGATCATCTTCGACAAGCTGTTTGTGAATACGCAACTCATGCGCTATCTGCAAAGCGATTTCAACAC
>Ga0134121_10003010_pt1 | contig 14259 bp, 12 predicted proteins | sample KB301_FD_96463 | JGI IMG/M metagenome (GOLD analysis project Ga0134121, IMG submission 96463) | Terrestrial soil microbial communities without Nitrogen fertilizer from Kellogg Biological Station, Michigan, USA - KB3-0-1 | ecosystem: Environmental > Terrestrial > Soil > Unclassified ...
CGAACCTCGGGGAAAAGGTCATTGCCCTGGCGCTCGCCGACCCACCACGACGCCGTCCCGGCGCGCAGGTTCCACATTCTTCGCGCGACGGTGACCACGCTGTCCGGCATGACGACAACGCCGGTCGTGTCGCGAACGCGACCCACGCCTGAGCCGCTGACGCGGGTGAGCGTCACCGGTGCCCCGCCGCGATTCGTTACTTCAACGCTGATGGATGCCGTATCGCCGTACGCGAGAAACTCGCGATCAGACACCGGCGTGACTTCCACCCCCGCGGCGGCGAGCGCGGCAACGCCGGCGCGCCGGTGCGCCTGCTCGATGGCGGCGCCGAAATCGTTTTCGAGTGGTGAGCATCCACGTGCGACGGCGCCGAAACGGCACGCGCGCCCGTCGCGCGCGCGTTCCAGCAATGCCGCCGCGCGAACAAGGAGCGGCGCGACCGTTCCGGGTGAACGGAGATCGAGCTGAGTGCGGGCCGCGCGCGCGAGCGCGGGCAGGGAGTCGATGAGCGCGCGCGTCGCTGGCGTGCGCGCGAGCGACGCGAAGCGCGCCCACGTCGTGTCGATGCCATCGAAGATCGAGGTTTCGCGTGCCGGCTCGACCTCCGCATTGACCCGCGTGGCTTCGCGTGCGAGGTAATCCCACTGCACCCCGCGCGGTGCGAGGCGGCCCTGCCCCTGCGACCGGTGCGCGGCCCGGCTTTCCGTCGCAACCGCGGCGTAGGACCGTCCGAGCACGGGATCAAACGCGCCGACATTGATGGTGAGTTGCCCAAGGCCGGCCGCACGCCGCGAGCGGTAGAACTTGCCAGGCGCCCATGCCGCGCCGAATGCAAGCTCGGGAAAGCGGACTGTATCTGCCGCGGCTTCGTAGGCCTCACGTGCAAGAATTCCCGCGACCTGGTGGTGCCCGTGCCCATCGGCCGGCGTGCCTGTCCACACCGCGACGACCACGTGCGGGCGGAACGCGCGAATCACGCGCACGACATCGCCCAGCAGTGCTTCGCGCGGCCAGTGTGTGAATGTCTCGGCGCTGTCCTTCGAGAAGCCGAAGTCGTACGCGCGCGTGAAGTACTGCCTTCCGCCGTCGATGCGCCGCGCGGCGAGGAGCTCTTCCGTGCGAATCGCGCCGAGCCCTTCGCCGAGCTCGTTGCCGATCAGGTTCTGGCCGCCGTCACCGCGCGTCAGCGAGAGATACGCGGTCTCTACCTGGTGACCGCGTGCGAGCCAGGTGATGAGGTTCGTGTCCTCATCGTCGGGGTGCGCGCCGACCATGAGCACGCGCGCCGAGCTCGCGAAACCGTAGACGGCCTGCGCGAGGGCCGCCGCGCCTCGGGCCTGATCGTCGGGCGCCGCTTCCCCCGGTGTGCCCGGTGTGCCCGGCGACGCGGCCAGCAGGACCGCGAGCGCGGCGGTGCCGAACGCTCTCAGCGCGTCGCCGCGCTCGTCGTACGTCCGCCCCTGCGTCCACCGGCTTTCGATGTGAACGTCAGCGCGGCCTCGATGATGCGCGCCTGCTCTTCGTCGTGATCTTCCTTGTAGCCCTCCGCGGGACTCGCGCGCTCGGGGCGCCCGATGTACGGCATCTCCAGCGCGGTGCCGGCCGACAGTCGAAGCAGCGGCGCGACATGCGTCCACGCGCCCTGGTTCTTCGGCTCCTCCTGCACCCACGCCACCTGCTCCACGTTCGGATAGGCGTCGACGATGCTCTCGAGCGCGTTCTTCGGCCACGGATACAGCTCCTCAATGCGCACAACGGCGACATTGGGACGCTGCTCGGCCGCCGCGATCTCCCAGTAGATCTTGCCTGTGCAGCACACGACGCGTTCCACGGCGTCGCGCTTCGCGGCGCCGCCAGGATCGTCGATGACCGTCTGGAACGTGCCCTTCGCGAGATCGTCCAGCTTCGACATCGCGCTCGCGAGGCGCAGCATCCACTTGGGCTGCATGAGCACCAGCGGGCGCCGCGGCTCCTGCTTCGCCTGGCGCCGGAGAATATGGAAATACTGCGCAGGCGTTGTCGGATATGCGACGCGCAGGTTGCTCTCGGCGCAGAGCTGCAGAAAGCGTTCGAGCCGTGCGCTCGAGTGCTCGGGTCCCGCGCCCTCATACCCGTGCGGCAGCAGCAGCACGAGGCCGGAATCCTGCCCCCACTTGGCACGGTCCGACGCGACGAACTGATCCATCACCGGCTGGGCGACGTTGGCGAAATCGCCGAACTGCGCTTCCCAGACCGTGAGCGTATCCGCGCGCGACACCGAATACCCGTACTCGAACGCCATCACCGCCATTTCCGAGAGCGGTGAATTGTAGATCTCGAACGACGCGCCGTCCGTGACGTGTGCGAGCGGCGTGTACGTGCTCCCGTTCTTCACATCGTGCAGCACCGCATGCCGGTGCGAGAACGTGCCGCGCTCAGCGTCCTGTCCGCTCATGCGGATCGACGTCCCGTCGAGCAGCAGTGACCCGAATGCCAGGGCTTCTGCGTGACCCCAGTCGATCGCAGGCGCATCGCCGAGCGCTTCACGCCGGCGCAGCAACTGCTTGGCAAGGCGCGGGTGCGGGTGAAACTCTGCCGGCCATGCGAGGAGATGCTCGTTGACGCGGTGAAGCGCGTCGGCAGACACCGCGGTTTCGACGTTGGCGGGACGCTCCGGCTTCGGATGGTCGCCCGTGGGCACGCTCGCGTTGTCGGCGCGCACCGCATCGAGGATCCGCTGCAGGTTGTCGGACACGTCGCGCTCCATCTGCGCCGATGCATCCGCGGAAATCACGTTCGCGGCGATCAACCGCTCGCTCAGCAGTTGGCGCACCGACTTGTGCGCGCGGATGTTGTCGGCCTCGAGTGGCTGGGTGTAACCGGGTTCGTCGCCTTCGTTGTGCCCGTGACGGCGGTACCCCACGAGGTCCACGAGAAAATCCTTGTGGAACCGGTGACGGTACGCCACCGCAATGCGCATCGCGATCACGCACGATTCCGCGTCATCCGCATTGACATGAATGATCGGCACTTCGAATCCCTTGGCGGTGTCGCTCGCGTAATGCGTCGAGCGCCCGTCAATCGGATTCGTCGTGAAGCCGACCTGGTTGTTGCCGATGATGTGTAGTGTGCCGCCGACGTGGTACGCGCGCAGTTCGGAAAGATTGAACGTTTCCGGCACGATTCCTTCGCCGACGAACGCGGCGTCACCGTGCACGGACACCGGCACCACGCCGTCGACGTCGGTGCCGCCGTGCATGCGCTGGCGCGCGCGCGCCATGCCCATCGAAACCGGATTCACGATCTCGAGGTGCGACGGATTCGCGGCAAGGTGCATCTGCACACTGGTGCCGTCCGTCGCGCGCCACTCGCCTTCGTAGCCGAGGTGATACTTCACGTCACCGGTCGACGCTTCGCCGACCTGCGTGGAGCGCCCTTCGAATTCCGTGAAGAGATCCGCGTACGGCTTGCCCATCAGATTGGTCAGCGTATTGAGCCGGCCACGGTGCGGCATGGCGATCACGATATGCCGGGCGCCGAGCGCCGCGCTTTCGCTGATCGCGGTGTCGAGCATGGGCACGAGCGCGTCGATGCCCTCGATCGAAAAGCGCTTGAGTCCCACGTACGACCGGCCGATGAAGCGCTCAAGTCCCTCGACCTGCGTCAGTCGCTGCAACAGTGTGATCTGCTGCTCGGCGGCGAGCGGTCGCGTGAGGCGCTCGGCCGTGAGCAGCTCGCGGAACCACTGGCGTTCCGTTTCGTCGCTGAGGTGCGTGTATTCGATCGCGAGGTTGCGCGAGTACCGGAAGCGCAAACGCGCGATGACGTCGGCGGCGGTGGCCATGTGCGGAAAGCCAAGCGCGGCGCCGGGCACCTGCGACAACTCCGCCTCAGTGATGCCGTGGAACTCCGGCGTCAGCTCCGCCGCGTTGGGCGGTGCGGTGCCGAGCGGATCGAGCTGCACCGCGAGGTGGCCGTAGGTGCGGATCGAGTACATGAGGCCGGCGGCACCGGCCGCTTTGCGCGCCAGGTCGGGATCACCCGCGGCCGCCGCGGCGCCCTGCGTTGCCGGCGCGCCCGCGAGCTGCTCGGCCAGGCGGAAATACTGGCGCCACGATTCGTCGACGGACGACGGGTCCCGGCGGTACGCCTCGAACAGCTCGGCGATATAGCCGTCGTTGAACGGACTGGTAATGGTGTCGGACATAGCCCCTGAAATTTAACGCGCGTCGCCCCCCGGCGGCTCAGACGATCGCTTCGAGGGCGTCGTGGAATTCGGTCGCAGTCTGGGGCCGTTTCCCGGGGTCCTTATCGAGGGCGCGGAGAACGAGATCGGCCAGGGCCGGCGGAATGTCCCTGCTCACCTCGACGGGCGATTTCGGCTGCGTCTCCAGGACCTTGGTGATCAGCGTGATCGGAGAATCGGCGTCGAACGGGACATGTCCCGTGAGGCATTCGTACAGCACGACGCCGGCGGCATAGAGATCCGCCCGCGCATCGACGTCGTCGCCCAGCAGCTGCTCGGGGGCCATGTATTCAGGTGTGCCGACCACCATCCCCGCCTGGGTGACGCCTGCTGTGCGTTTGGCGAGACGCGCAATCCCGAAATCCATGACTTTCAGAATGCCGTCGGGGGTCACGACGACGTTCTGCGGCTTGATGTCGCGGTGAATCACGCCCTGCTCGTGTGCGACCTCGAGCGCGCGGAGCAGCTGCTTGCCGATCGTGACGGTACCCGCCGCGGGAATCCGTCCGCGCCCGCGAATCAGCTCCTTGAGCGACTTCCCTTCGACGTACTCCATCGAGATGAAGTACGTGCCGTTCACTTCCCCGAGATCGTGCGTGCGAACCACGTTGCGATGCGAAATGCGGCGCGCGAGCCGGATCTCGCCCTTGAATCGCTCGAGCGCCGACGGATCCTGCGAAAGAATCTCGGGCTTGAGCGTCTTGATGGCGACGACTTCATCAAGCTCCTCGTCCTGCGCCTTGAACACCGTGCCCATGCCGCCCACGCCGATGATTTCCTTGACGTGATAACGCTTCGCGAGCGTGGACCCCGGTGTGATGCCCTGCGCCGCCGCGGCCTGCCGCGTTGCGGTACCCATCGCTTCGAGCCGCACGGTCTTCGCTTCCGCGTCTCCCTGCAGGATTTCGACGAGCGCCTGCTTGTCGCGAAGATCGGAGAGCAACGCGCGAAACGCGGCGGCGAGCGTGCCGATTTCATCGCCGCTCGTGACGGCGATTTCCGTCCCGTAATCGCCGTCGGCCGCTTTGCGCGACGCGGACACGAGTGTCGCCACCGGCTTCGTGATTTGGCGGGCGATCAGAAACGACAGCAGAAACGCGGCGAGAATCCCGAGGGCGCCCGCGACGATGATCGTGCGCTGCAGCGACCGAAACGGCGCGAGCTCCGCACTGCGCGACCGCAGCGCGAGGAAACCGCCGATCGGCTCGCCGTTCGCGGTGAGCAACGGCGCGCCAAGCCGCAGGAAACGATCCCCGCCGAGCGTGATGTCGTCGTGGATTTGACCCATGGCCTGCTCGGATTCTTCGGGCTGCCACGCCGAGAGCGTGCGTTTGAGCTCCGCAGTTGGCGGAATCGTCGACGCCGTGAGATGCGGTTTCCGGAGTGAATCCATCACGTACACGACGACCTCGGTTTTTCCGCCCGAACCCGCGCGAATGCTCGCGAGGAACGTGCTGTCGATGGCCCGTGTGGCCATGAGCACCCCTACGATCGTGCTCGCTGCTCCGCTCGCCCCCGGGCGCTGGATCGGAACGGCAACGGCCTGGAACAGCGTGTCGCCCGACGCCGTGATGCCGTAGCCGCGCGTTTTGGTCCCCTGCAGCGCGCCGCTGATGAGCCCGGAGCTCGCGAGGTTCGCCGGCGCAGCTCCCGGCTCGTCGCTTTTCGCGAGGCGGATTCCCTCGTGGTCGGTAATCTGCACCCAGTCCACGACCTCGATCTGATCAACCGCCTCGAGCGCCTGGTCGAGGGCGCTCCCCGTGTTGCGCGACTCGACGATGCCGCGAAACGGCGCGCTCTGCACGAACACGCTGGCACCGCTCATCATCGAGCGCTCGCGGTCGCCCAGCGCGGACTGCACCTGGGCGCGCGTCGCCTCGAGACCCCGCTGAATCGCGTCGTTCGCCGTGCGATTGGCGGAGCGCGACGTGAACGCGAGTCCCGTGATCAATACCGCGGCGACGACGAGTGTCGTGCCGAGAAAGATCTTGAGTGTGAGAGACACCCGCGGAGGGGCCACGTGTCAGCGCTCAGTACTTGATCTGTCCGGGCCCGCTGTAGTCCTTGCCGAACTTGTCCTTGTGCTCCGCGAGCACGAATCCGCGCGCGTCGAGCTGCATGACCGGCACATCCGTGCCCTCCCTTGCAACCGTCACCTGCTGTGTCTGCTCCTCGGCCCGCTCGTGCCATACGTGCAGCGTGTACTTGCCGGCCGGCACGTTTTCTACGGTCCATCGGCCGTCCGCGGATGCCTGGCCGAACCATGGCACGGGCACGACGACCACGAAGCTCGCCATCTTCGCGTGGACATTGCAGTAGACGGGGACGGCCCCGAGCTTCGAGAAGACCTGCTCCTTCGTCTGGCCCCGTCCGTACAACCCCAGATCGAACGCCGACCCCGGCGTGCTCGAGAAGATGTTGTGGCTGAACGGATCCTGATTGGGGAAGTCCACGGTACTCCCGACCGTTACCACTCTGACGTGCGGCGCGAACTGGCGTCCGCGCATCGCAAGCTCCACCTTGAGCGCTCGGGGGCGCGTCGCGCCTGGCGACGCAGGCTCGAGCCAGACGACCGCACTCTCGAGATCGGTCGTTTTGAGGCCGGGTTTTTCGAGCAGCGTGACGCGCCCGGTTACGTTCCCCTGTGCCAGCACGGCTATCGGGAACGCGAACACCGCCGTTGCGAGACGGCACCGTCGGACGAAGGATCCGGAGGCGAGTGGCATGAGTGTCGGTGAGCGCATACGCAACGCTATCCCGCTGCGGAATAACGCGTCAAGCGTGAGATGGCTCGCATGCGCTCTTCTCCTGTGGGGGGCTGGATCAGCCGGAGCGCAGACGCGAGATACAACGCGCGCGCGCATCGATTCGCTGGCCGCGCGCCTCGAGCGGACCGAAGAACGCGTCAAGGTGCTCGAACAGCAGCTCGCGGCCGAGTCTGAGTCATCGGTGAAAACGCGATCTCGCGTGGCGCTCGAGTTCCATGGGCGGGCCATCGTAAACGCGTTCACGAACAACCGCCGCGTCAACAGTACGGGCGACCCGCTGTTCGTGCGGCCGGACGATCCCGGCGATCCAACCCCCCAGGGCCTTGCGATGCAGGTCCGCCAGAGCTCCCTGGGGTTGGCGATCACGGCTCCGCATGTGTGGGGTGCCCGCTTCACCGGAGACCTGGACGTCGATTTTGTGGGAGGGCAGCTGCCGTCGTCGGGGGGCCGGACGTTCCCGCTCATTCGGATGCGCACCATGCGGGCGATTCTTGCCTGGCCACACGCTGAGCTGCTATTGGGCCAGGAATCACCGCTCGTCGCGGGTGTGAATCCCCTGTCCCTCGCATCGCTCGGAACACCTGGCTTCGTGGCAGCCGGCAACCTGTGGCTGTGGTTGCCGCAGGCACGTGTGACAGTCGAGCGCGGTACCGCGCTTCGGCTGGGTCTGCAGGCCGCGGTGCTCGCACCGGGGACCGCGGCAGCCGTCGGCACATTCGACGTCCCCGACTTTGATGTGGCGGAGCGCTCGAAGCGCCCATTCCTCGAGACGCGCGCGCGACTCCGGTGGGGACAGGACGACATGGCCGCGGAAATCGGCGTGGGCGAGCACGTGGGCTGGTTTCTCACCGCGCTGGACACCCTTGCGCGCGGCTTCGCGAGCACCATCGACGCGCAGGTTCCGATTACGCACCTGATCGAAATTCGCGGCGAAGCCTATGAGGGTCGCGGCGCGCGGGCGTTGGGCGGCGGCGCCATCGGACAGCTCTTCGGCATCAACGCGGTGCTGATTCGCTCTCGTGGAATGTGGGCGCAGGTCAATGTGCGCCCGTCGCCGGCGCTGGTGTTTGGTGTGGGCTATGGGGTCGACGACCCGCACGACACCGATCTCGCCGCAAGCTCACGGCTCAAGAACGAGGCCGCCGCGATCCACGCGGAATGGCGCCCGGCCGGGCCACTCGTCTTCGGTTTCGAGTACCGCCGGTTGCGTACGACATACTTGCCGCAGGCGTACGCGAACGATCACCTGAACCTCGCGTTCGGCTTCGAGTTCTAGCGCGGCGGCACCGTTCCCGACACGAGCCGGACGGGAATACCGCCATTCGTGCTGCGCCACACCTCGTGAGTATCGAATCCGATTTGGCGTTCGAGCGTGTGACCGCGTGAGCGGTCGGCCGACAGCATGGCGAAGCTCCACGCAGGACACCGCGCCCGCGCCATCGTGCCCAGAGACGCATAGAGATCGCGCAACGTCCGCGTGTCGCCCACGCGCGTGCCGTACGGCGGATTCGTGACGAGCAGACCGTGCGCGTGCGATGGGTCCGCCGCCGACACACTGCCCACGGAAAAACTCACGTCACTCGCGACACCCGCGCGCGCGGCGTTTTCCTGGGCCGCTCGCACCGCACCCGCGTCACGGTCGCTGCCGGCGAGCGGACACGCTGCGCGGCCGAGCACCGCTGCGCCAAACGTTTCGCGCGCCTGTTTCCACACGTCCGCGCGGGCGCCCGGCCAGCGTTCAGCCGCAAACGCACGATGGAGCCCCGGCGCCATCCGCCGCGCCATGAGCGCCGCTTCGATCACGATCGTGCCGGACCCGCACATCGGATCGTACAGCGCCCTGTCCCCGCTCCATCGAGCGCCGGCGAGCATCGCCGCCGCGAGCGTTTCACGCAGTGGCGCTTTCGCGACGGCTTGCCGGTATCCGCGCTTGTAGAGGGGATCGCCGGCCGCGTCGATCCGGATCGTGCAGATGTTCTCCGAGACACGGACGACGATCAGCTGGCTGTCGCCCTCGCCGTCGTCATCGGTGCCCGCACCCTCGAGCGCGCGCACGCCGGGAATCGCCGCCGTCAGGGCGTCGGCGACCCGCTGCGCGACGGCGTTCGAGTGATAGAGCCGGGACTTCTTGCAGGTGACGCGGAGGCGCACGGTACTGCGTGGCGCGATCCACGACGTCCACCGCACGCTGCGCGCGTGTCGTTCGAGCTCGGCGAACGTGACGGCGCGAAACTGCGCGGCGCGAACGAGAATCCGGGTGGCGATGCGCGACCCGATGAGCACACGTGCGAGATCTGCTTCACCTGCACGGAACGAGACGCCGCCTGTTTCCGCGAGAGCATTCGCAATTCCGAGCTCGCCGATCTCGCGCTCGGCGAGGATCTCGAGTCCCGGCGCGACGACCGCGAACGCGTCGGAGGTGCGCGCGGTCAGCGCAGCAGCGTTGCGTGCCACGTCTCCCGCGCCGGACGCTCGAACGCGTCGCGCCACTCCGCGGCAGTCGTCACCGTGGTGTCGAACACCGGCGTGGCATCGCTGATCTCACCACCCTTGGCGCGGCGGGAAAAATCGCCACGCTCAGCGGACCGGATGTCGCCCGCGGTTGTCCGCCAGTACACGCGACCGCCCGGGAGGAGACGAGCGCCGATCGCGTTCTCCGCAAGCTGCAGCGCACGAAACAGACCATCGATCGAGCATCCGGACGCGCCGGCCGTGCTCTGGTCGACCCCGATGGCGAGAAAACGGTTGTCGCGCAGCGCGCGTGCAGAGCGCAGCGGGTGCCCGTGCGCGTTCCACTTCGAGAGGAACTCGTCCACGGCGTGAATGAGCGCGCGCGTCCCGGATTCGGTCAGGGATGCATCGGCGGCAAATACCCACACGCGCGCATCCGCGGGGAGCGCGGCGAAATCGACGACAGGCATGATGGCAATCTAACGGCCGTCTGCTCCGTCCTTCCGGGCAAGCGCCGCATCGATCGTCGGATCGTCAAACACGAACCCCGCCGAGGCAAGGCGCGCCGGCATCACGCGCTGGCTGACGAGAATGGTCTCTTCGGCCATTGGACCAAACGCCAGGCGAAGCGCGCCGGTTGGAATGCGCATGAGCGTTGGCCGGTGAAGCGCCCGGCCGAGCGCCGCGGTGAATCCGGAATTCGTGACGGGACCCGGTGCGACGACGTTCACCGGACCCGGCAGCACGTGCGTGAGAAGGAAGCGGATGGCTCGCACGTGATCGTGGCGCGAAATCCAGCTCAGCCACTGCGCGCCGTTCCCCATGACTCCGCCAAGCCCGAGGCGGAACGGCAATGCGATGCGCTCGAGCATGCCCCCGGCAAACGTGATCGCGACGCCGGTCCGCGCGCACGTCGTCGGTATCCCGGCGCGACGCGCCGGGTCTGCGGCACGCTCCCACTCGCGCACGACGTCAGCGAGAAACCCCGTCCCCGGCTCACTCTCCTCGGTCAGCACGTCATCTCCGCGGTTGCCATAGACGCCGATGGCCGAGCCGCTCACGAACACGCGCGGTCGCGGATCGAGCATCGCGATCGTTCGCGCGAGAAGTGACGTAGCGTCCACGCGCGATGCCCGAATCTCCGCGCGCTGCGCGGCCGTCCATCGCTGCCCGATGTTGGCACCGGCGAGCGCGACGACGGCGTCAACGCCCCGCAGCGCGCTCGCGTCGATCGCGCCGCGCGCCGGATCCCACCGCACGTCGGCATCCGCACCGCGGCCGATGCGCACGATCTGGATGCCGTCGCTGGCGAGCGAGCGTGCGAGCGCACTTCCGAGCAGGCCGGACGCCCCCGCGATCGCAACGCGCGCCGGGAATGCGGGGTCAGTCTGCGTCGAGACTCCTCCAGAGATACCACGACGCAACGGAACGGAACGGCGCCCACGGCGCTCCGATCTTCAGCACGCGCTCGGGCGACGGAAGCTTTCGCAGACCGTACGCCCGCTGAATCGCCTTCTGAATGCCGAGATCTCCTTCGGGGAGAACGTCGGGCCGATCGAGCCTGAACATGAGATAGACCTGAGCGGTCCACCGGCCGATGCCTTTGACGCCGGTGAGCGCGGTAATGGCGTCCGCGTCACTCAGCCGGCCGAGACGCGCGACGGGGAGACGCCCGTCGTCGACGTGCGCGGCGAGGTCGCGCAGGTACGACAGCTTCTGATTGGAGAGTCCGGCGGCGCGGAGCGTCTGGTCGTCCGTGGCGAGCACCTGCCGCGGCGACGGAGGCCGTCCCCCATAGATGCCGTGCACGCGTCCGAGAATCGTCGCGGCCGCTTTGCCTGACAGCTGCTGATACACGATGGCGCGGGTGAGCGCGGCGAAATGCGTACCGCTCGTGCGCGTTCCGGTTTGGTACGGGCCGACGCGCTTGATGATCGTCGAGAGCACGGGATCGACGGCATGCAGATGGCGAACAGCTTCGCGCGACATGAGCGGAAACTAGATTCACCGCCATGTCCGACGCCATGTCGATTCTGTTCGAGCCGCTGCATGTGGGCGTCACGCCACCCCAGCGGGCGACCGCGGCGTCGGCCGGCTACGATTTACGCGCGTGGTTTGCCGGTGGCGCGGTGGATGTGTGGTCGGGGGCGGAGCGCGCGCCCCGCATGCTCGAAGAGCACGACGGGGCGCACGCGCTCTGGCTCGACCCGGGCGACCGCGCGGTGATTCCGCTTGGCTTCCGCGCGTCCACGCCGCGCGGCGTGGAAGCACAGGTGCGCGCGCGTTCGGGAACGGCGCTCAAGCTCGGTCTGATTCTCGCGAACGGCCCCGGCACGATCGACCCTGATTACACGGGTGAGTGGGGCGTGCTGGTGCTCAACGCGTCGAACGTGCCCGTGCGCGTTGCACACGGCGACCGCATTGCTCAGCTCGTGCTCGCCCGGTTCGAAGTCCTGCCGTTCACGCAGGGCACCGTGGTACAGACGACGGAACGAACCGGCGGGTTCGGGTCCACGGGGGTGAAGTAGACGGCAGTTGGTAGCTGGTAGTCGATAGCTACTGACTACCAGCTATCAGCTATGAGCTAGTTGTTGTTGTTGCTGCTGCCACTGCCTTCGACTTCGAGCGCGATCTTGACGTCGTCGCTGACCATCAGCCCGCCTACTTCGAGCACCTGATTCCACGTCAGGCCCCACTCGCTGCGGCGAATTTTTCCCGTGGCGGTGGCGCCGATCTTCGTGTTCCCCCACGGATCCTTGACGGCGTCCGTGAGCTCGATGTCGAGCGTGACCGGCTTTGTTTCGCCGCGCATCGAGAGCGTGCCGTCGGCGCGATACTGCCGGCCGCCGAGCGGCGTGATCGCCGTCGATTCGAAATGCATGTTGGGATGGTGCTCGGTATCGAAGAAATCCGCGGAGCGGAGATGCGCGTCGCGCTGGTCCACGCCGGTCTCAATGCTGGCCGCGTCGATGTCGGCGCTGAATCCCACGAGCGCGCCGTTCGCGTCCGTGCGGGCGGACCCGCCGAACGTTCGGAAGCGCCCGCGCACGGTGGCGATGCCAAGGTGTTTGACGCTGAAGTCCACGTGGCTGTGCGCCGTGTCGATGTTCCAGTTCATGGTGTCCTCCCGGTGATATAACTCAGTGATGAATAGCTTAGTACTGAGATATATATATACCGGGCGGGTTGCGGGCGCAAGGGTGGCGGCTAACGGCGCGCGACGGTGCGCGTTCGGCGGCGGCGCGGCGCGGGCGCCGGAGCCGCTTCGGGTGCTGGGGCGTCCGGCTCGGCCGCCGCGAGACCCAAACGCTTGAGCAGCGCCGTCGCGAGCTTCTGGTCCTTGAGCGACAGTCCGCGCGCCGCCCGCGCGATGCGTTCGGCATGCATCGGAAACACCCGGCAGATCAGCTCTTCGCCCGCCGGTGTCAGGGCGACGAAACGCGCCCGGCGATCCGTTGGGCACGAGCGCCGTTCCACGAGGCCCTTCTCCGCGAGGCGGTCCACCAGAAACGTCGTGCCCCCGCTCGAGACGAGCACGCGCTTCTGCACTTCACCCAGCAGCACGGGGCCCTTGTGGTACAGCACCTCGAGAATGCCGAACTCCGGGATCGTGAGCCCATGACGCGCCACGTCCTCCGCGGCCTGCCGCGCCACGGCTTCGTGCGCACGATTGAGCACGATCCACAGCTTCAGTGATGTCCCCAGCGCCCCCCCAGGCGGCGGGTGCGGACGGAATTCGGCGGGACGGGACGGGGGTGCCACGATACTTTACTCACTAGTGAGAAGATTCGACTCTCGTACAACGCTAGCACGTCCGGGCGGAGCCGGGAACCCCGCCGCCGCGCACGCGGCTACACTGCGCTGATGTCGCTCACGCTTCTCCCGGTCGCCTTGCTGTCGTTTCTCGCGGGCGCGGCCAATTCGATCGCCGGCGGCGGCACGCTCCTCACCTTTCCGGCGCTCGTCGGCCTCGGCATTCCGCCCATCGTCGCGAATGCAACCAGCACGGTCGCGCTCGTGCCCGGATCATTTACATCGATGATGGGATACCGCGACGCCCTCCGCGATTCGCGGGCGTGGCTCGCGGCGTTCGCGATTCCCAGCGCTGTCGGCGGCGCGATCGGGGCGCTCCTGCTCGTGATTACGCCGGAGCAGCGGTTTTCGCAGGTCGTGCCGTTCCTCGTCCTGGGCGCAACGGCGCTCTTCGTCGCGCAGAAACCCATCGTGCGCGCTATCATGCGCTCGCGCGCATCGCATCACCTGAGCGACCGCGCGCCTGCGCCGAACGCGGCCTTCATCGCCGTCCAGTTTCTCGTCGGCGTTTACGGCGGCTACTTCGGCGCCGCGGCAGGCATTGTGATGCTCGCGACGCTCGGACTCATGGGCCTCACGAACATCCACCAGATGAACGGTCTCAAGAACTGGGCCGCGATCTGCTTCAACGGCGTGGCGGCGACGACGTTCATGTTCTCCGGATTCGTGAATTGGCCGGTCGCGCTGGTGATGGCCGTCGGAGCCGCGAGTGGTGGCTGGACCGGTGCGCACATCGCGCAGCGGGTGCGCCCCGAGGTCGTCCGGGGCGCGATCGGCGCCATCGGCGTCGGCGCCGCAATCTGGCTGTTCACACGGCTTTAGGGCCCGTCGGGGCACCCCGGCCGCCAGCGGGGTACTGATGACACGCGCGATGGAATGGTGACGGAGGCCGTCGCCCTCCCCCGTAGCGTGTGTGGTACCCTCTGGAGGCCAACATGCCGTTGCAATGGCGCGCTGATCACAAAGTCGCTCCAACATCGTCCGAACCCGGACCGCAACAAG
>Ga0134121_10003011_pt1 | contig 14258 bp, 12 predicted proteins | sample KB301_FD_96463 | JGI IMG/M metagenome (GOLD analysis project Ga0134121, IMG submission 96463) | Terrestrial soil microbial communities without Nitrogen fertilizer from Kellogg Biological Station, Michigan, USA - KB3-0-1 | ecosystem: Environmental > Terrestrial > Soil > Unclassified ...
AATTCGGGGCCGTGCTACTCGAACCCCGAATTCAAACTAAGTTGAGGTAGATATAGACGTTTACGAATTCGGGGTTCGAGTAGCACGGCCCCGAATTCAGACTGCGGCCCCGAATTCAGACTGACGCACCACCCTTTTGATCATAGTTGGGTTTGAAAGGTTTCCTTCAGACCCAGAGCACACAGCCACGAAAAAACAGAGAGTACAACCGCATAAATTGTCACGGCCAGTGAACTGCCGAACGCGCTGTAAAGCGCGGCGGCGATGAATGGTGCAATGGCTCCGCCGAGAATAGTGCCCAGCGTAATACTCAGCGACGCGCCGCTATATCGGAATGCTGACGGAAACAACTCGGCGAATACGGCAGACTGAGGCCCAATGTACATACCCTGCACCACGAGCATGAAGCAAACCGCCAGGGCGGCAAGCGGCACAGATCTCGTATCGATCAGTGGAAAGAACACCAATGACGCAATCACAAGAATCCCGCAGCTCCAGCGCATCATGCGGCGGCGCCCGACGACATCGGATCGCTTCGCAAAGAACAGAATCGAGGCGGCGAAGAAAAGTGCCGCCAGCTGCAATATGCCCAGCGTCACTGGAAGAGAAAATTTCAGATTGCGAGTGGCATAGGTGACAAAGTAGACGATAACAAGATATCCCGTCGCGCTGATTGCAAGGTAACTGCCTGCCGCGAGAAGCACCGAGCGTGCTTCGCTGCGGAAGACGTCCACCACCGGCATCCGGCGCGTCGATCGCGCGCGACGCACATCCAAGAAGATGGGGCTTTCTTCAACCCGGGTACGCACAAAGAAGCCGATAGCCACGAGCACACTGCTCGCGAGAAATGGCACTCGCCAGGCCCATGACGCGAATTGCTGCGGACTGACGATTGTCGATGCCGCGAGGAAGACGAGGTTCGAAAGAATGATTCCTGCAGGCAGGCCGAGTGCGACGAAACTTCCAAAGAATCCCCGCTTTCCTTGCGGCGCGTGCTCGACCGACATCAGTACGGCGCCGCCCCACTCTCCACCCAGAGCAAAGCCCTGAAGGAATCTAAGAAAAACGAGCAACGCTGGCGCCCAGGCTCCGATGCTCGCATAGCCCGGAAGCAAACCAATGCCGAATGTCGAGACACCCATCAGCAGAAGACACCACACGAGGGTCGACTTCCGGCCGACACGATCTCCGAAATGCCCCATCACAATTCCGCCGAGCGGACGCGCGCCAAACCCGATGGCAAAGGTCGCGAATGAAGCAAGAGTGCCGGCGAGTGCGGAAACCTGCGGAAAGAATTGCGGCGCGAATACAACAGCCGCAGCCGTACCGTAGATGAAGAAGTCGTACCACTCGATCGTGGTGCCAATGGCGCTTGCCAGGGCAACCCGTCGGGCATCAATTTTGGCCTTTGCTGTGGGTTGGATCATCGGGCGTGTCATTTCTTCGCGATAATCTTTCGCCCGAGCAGCCACTCATAGAGGCGCTCGTTCCACGTATCCACGGCGAGTCCGCGCGCAGACATGCCGAAACCGCCACTGACCTGATCGTAGACATGGATCTCGGCAGGTTTGCCCGCTGCCTTCCACGCCGCAAAAAGAGCCAGACAACCGTTGGTCACATTGAAGTGAGCGGAACCGACAGCAATGAACAATGGCGGAGCGTGCGCCGGCACAAGGACGTCCTGCAGCGCAGGGCCGTAGACGGACACGAGAAAATCGGGCGATGCCTCCGAGCGTTCTGCCAAAACCGTCCCAACCGCGATACCGCCGCCCGCTGAGAATCCCATAATGCCGACGCGCGCCGGATCAATGCGCCATTCGGCAGCATTCTTTCGTGCCAGGCGCAGGGCCTGCTGCGCATCCGCAGTTCCCATTCTCAACACTTCTGCGAGCGCGGCGTCTCCCGGTTCCGGATTTGCGTTTGCATTGCGAATCTCAAGTTCCACGCGCGCCGCTCCCGTGTTGCTCAAGGCCTGCGGAGGCCCACCACGACCTCTGGCACCTCCGCCCGAGTTCTGTAATGTGCGGTACTTCAACACCAAAGCCGCGATGCCCTTGCTATTCAGCCATTGCGCCACTTTGATGCCTTCGCTGTCCCACGCCAACGCACGCAACGCGCCTCCCGGAGCAACGACAACGGCGGCTCCCGTTGCTGCAGCGGGAGATGGAAGGAACACCGTCACGTTCGGATCGCTGACGTTAGCAATCGTGCGATCGCCCGCGGGTGATGTGGTCGTGGTTTCCGCAACTGTCCAGTTTTCCGTTCCAGGAGCCTTGCCGGACCATAGCCGAATCTCCTGCGGCGCCGAAGATTGCGTGAAGCCGGCGCCGGCAGCCGCAAAAGCGGCAAGCAGCGCCATCGCGATTCGAAACGTTGTTGTTCGCTTCATGATCATTTATAGCGGTTGAAGAATTCGAACACGCGAGGCCACACCATTCCCACCATGCTTCCGTGGTTCCCATCCACTTCAAGGTACTCGAAGACAAAGCCGCCTTCGCGCATGTACTTCGCCATCGCGCGACTGCCTTCCAGCGACGGCGTCGCGCCCGTTCCCTCAGTCATGAAGATGGGAAGCTTCTTGATTCGATCGAACGGATAAGTGGCGGCATCCACAAACGGCCCGGACATCGGCGCGACGGCGCGCCATCGATCCGGATAGCGAGCAGCAAGATGCCATACGCCACCGCTGCCCATCGAGTGTCCGGCGAGATATGTTCGCGAACGATCCGCGCCGTATTCTTCGGTAACGACTTCAAGCGCGGTCATCACTTCCAGTTCGCTCAGGTTCAGTTCGCGCTGCCGCGTTGGTGTTACCGCAGCGCGTTGCGTCGCTGCCGTTCCAGACTCGCCGAATACCGCAGGCAGTCGCAGCGGATTACCGTAAGCACCCATGGCCGTGAACCCGAGTGGTGACACGACGATGTAACCGTGTTGCGCGGCGAGCTTCGGAAGGAGGCCGTCGTTCATGCTCATGTAGGAGTTCTCGTCCGCACCGGCCCCATGCAGCATGAGAATGATCGGCAGTGAAGCTTTGCCGTCCCATGTCGGCGGAACGAAGACACGATAGGGCATCTGCTGGCCCGTCGGCGCAAAGGTGTATTGGCGGTGCTGACTTCCGGTGGCGCGTGTTTGTGGCGCGCTTGTCTGCGCTGTAAGGCCAATCGTCAGCGAAGTGAGCGCGCAGCTCCATAGGAAAAAATGTCGAAGCATAGTGTTGTGCCTCCTAAGGCTTGTTCGCATTTATGTGGTGCCTTCCACAACTGCGTTCTCGCTCGACACGCGCTCTGCAGCGGGACCGCCGCGAGTCATTCGATAGAGAACGATGATCAGTCCCAACGTAATGACGTCGGCCATCGCCACCATGTAGAACCCCGCGGCGAAGGAGCCGGTCCAGTCTCGAAGTATTCCCAGCATCTGCGGTCCGAAGTAACCAAACAGACCGGCTCCGAGACTGACGACGCCCATCGCATTTCCGGTTTCGCCGCGCGACGTCACGCTTCCGGCAAGTCCATAAAGCTGATTCGCCGCGGTAAATCCCAAACCGATCACCGCCGCAGTGGCGGCGCGAAATGTCGCAAGATTTTCGATCGTCATGGACGACGATGCAATTGCCAGCAGGACAAAAATGCCGGCAAGCACCAGCAATCTGTTGAAGCGGTCTACGAGAAAACCAACGACAAGATTCACAAGGATTGCGGCGATGTACCCGGTGCTGATGATCAAGCCTGCCGCCTTCGCATCAAGGTGGTAGAGAGCCTTGCCCACGCTTGGCACAAAGTTCGTCACTGTAAATTGCCCGAACCCGCCCATGCCTACGATAAGCGCGAGAATCCAGACGACCGGAGAAAGAAACGCACTGCGATTTGTGCTCCCGCCCGCGGAGTGCGCTCCTGCAGCGCTCGAGCTTTCGACCTGCGCGGGACGGTAAAACATCAGGAAAGCGGCGACGCCCAAAACCGCCATTGCCGCGTAACCGAGAATGGCGCGCCGCCAGCCCAGGTCGTCTGCGAGCGCTCCGCCTATCGGCGCCCCGACGACAGAAGCAAGGGCCGACGTCGCTCCCAGAACTCCCATCGTGCGGCCTCTCAGGGCTGGCGGCGCCGTGAGAGCGACCGCAATGAGCACACTGACGAAGGCAAAGCGGTAGCCAAAGATCGTGAATCCGCGGAAAGCGAGCGCCGTCTGAAAATTCCACGCCTGCCCCAGCAGCAAACTGCCCGCGGCGACACCGAGCAACCCGGCTCCCAGCACCCGTTTCTCGCCGAAGCGCTTCGCACAGAGGCCGGCCGGCACACTGAGAGCAAGCGCCAACAGGCCGTACAAGCCGGTGAACAAGCCGAGTTGCTTGTAGCTCATGCCGAACTCCTGCTGAATCGCAGGCAAAAGCGGAGCAAAGCCGATATTCGACAGCTGCAGGGCGAACATCGCGGCAAGCGTTACCACGAAAGGTGATCCCCAGGCGGAAGTCGATCGCATGGAACTGGAGCTCATGCGATCACTCTTTTCTCAAGAAAGGACCGCACCGATTCACGGGCGGTTTTTGGATCCCATGCCCGTGCATCGACAACATCCGCTTCTATCGGCAGCACGGGGATGCCCGCATTCTCCAGGGCATGCTCGATGAAGAGGCGACCTGCAGCTGCCGGCTTCATACTTCGAGGCCGCAATACAAGCGCACCATTGATCCGGTGGAGGCGCGCCTGCTGGACGATCCACTCCGAGGCCCACGGCGGATTGTGCAGATATTCATTGAAGCTGGCAAGCCTGCTGGCCAGCGCGGCCATCGGGTCATCCAGTCCGTAACGGATATAGCCATCAGGCCCGAAGGCGAGATACATCGACCACACGAATACCGCCCGATGCGAGGCTTCAAATGCGGTGTAGAAATCCGTGTCATGCCACAGGCCGACCCCGACCCACATCAATCGCGCTTTCTCCCCGGGACACGCGGCAATACCGGCAGCCACGCGTTGCCGCACCTCGTCATGGAAGGCGCGAGCGTGCGAGAGCGCCCAGTCGGTCCCGCGAACCCACTGTGTTGCCATCACATTGCTGATCTGTTCGGTCATTCTTACCGGCGTTTCCGGTGAGGATGCAATCAAATGGCGAGTGGCGTCAAAGGCTTCCTCCTGTAGGTTCACCCTTTCCAACCGCTGCCGCAGCGCGTCGATCTCCAACTGACGTCCGCGAATCGCTTCCAACCGCTCGACAAGTCGTTTCAGCGTCGATGCGACAAATTCGAGGCGATGCGGTTCAACCAGCTCCCTCCAGCGATGGCGCCCCAACTCCCACCACCGCGGCGGCAGATCCGAGGCGCCGGGGTGATCGATCTCGATCAACTCAGAACCGAAGGCCTCCGCCCACAGTGAGAACACCCGATGGATGCAATCACAAGTAAGCCGGGCACAAAGCAGGCGTGGCGTCGGCAGCCCGCCCCACGGCGGCTCCTGAACGTCGCGATATTTGGTAGAGGCATAGCCCAGGCTGCAGTAGTGACAAAGACCCTCATGATGCCCCTCGGCAGACATCGCGTCGAGATACGCCGGCGCCTGACGCTTGGCGGCAACAAGCGATGCCCACCACTGGTTGCTGACCGCAGGGAAATCCAGCAGATCGAAAAGTTCGAATGGCACGTCGGCCTGCAGCAACGCATACGGTTGGCGTTCGTCGAATACGCGGCGACGAAGATCGGCGAACCACTCCTTTTGAAACGCTCCGGCCGCGATCGTGGATTGGAGCTGCTTCTCAGCCATGACGCACTTCCGTTCGCGACGGCAATCCCGTCAGCAGCAGGTCGAGTCTCTCTTCATCAGCGGCCGATAAGGGACCACAGGAATCGCTGGACAAGCAGGCGTGTGGAATACCTTTCTTGAGGAGCAAAGTGCGCAACGCGGGATAGTCCCATCCAAAAGCCGTGTCTTCAGTCGGCAGAGACACAACAACCGCATCCACATTGTCGAGGAGGTCAACCGTCGTGCGTTGAAGTTGTTCGGCTGGGGTCCGCGGGCCGATTGTTTCGAGGCAGCACCTGTCCGCGAGGGTGGTCACCGGATCGCCGTCGCACACGACATCGGATCCCGCCGCACCGTTCGCCCACGGCCCGATCTCTGAAACGACGACAGCGCCGCGCGCTTCGATTGCCACATGGAGCGCGGTTCCATCCACTGGCGCGCCCGAGAGGAGAACGCGAGGGCCGGCAAGCGCCGGACGTTCGGCAAGCTCATCTGCAGCCGCGATGGCCAAGGTCGCGTACACCTGCGGATCAACGCTCCAAAATGCGCCAAGCAGCGGAAAAACTTCACTGCCCGTGACGCGTGGTATACCGTGACGCAGCGCCATCAATCGCCTGCCTGCAGCTCGAGCAGCATTCGTTCTCCTAATCTCGTGCCGCACATCGTCGAGCGTGACCTTGCGGTTGTTGACTGTCGCGAATTCACGCAGCAGATCGCACAAGCGCGCCGCATTGTAGGAACGAACATCAGGTCCCTGGGACTGCAGAAGATCGAAGAGCAAGACTGGCGGTAACGTTGGGGCGATGCCGAGACGCACGAATTCTCGAAGATAAAGGAAGAACTTATAGTCGGCATCCGACGTTCGTGGAACGATGATCCGCGCCGCATTTTTAAGGCGTCCAGTAAGTGCAGCCTCCGCGAGGTTTCGGAGCCTGCTTGGGAAAATTCCAGGTTCGAGATACGCATCCGCCGTCGGCGTGGCCGTTAAACCACCCCGAGCGAGGATCGGGGCCAGTCCCGCAGCGCGCACGATCTCAATGGGAACAGATGGCCAGGAAAGGACAACGAAACGCTCCGTCTCTCTCGCATCCGGTTCAGCAGCAATACCCGACTCTTCAAACGCTGCTGTCAGCACGGCAATAGGCGTGGCCGTCATGGTCTCAGATGACTCCGGTGACTCGCAGCTTCTCAATTGCAGGCTCGTCGTATCCGAGCCAATCGCCGTAAACAAGATCGTTATCCTGACCGACGCATGGGGCCGGCCTCAGCGGTGGAGCGGGAGCGTCTGAGAACGTGATCGGAACACCCATACCCACCACGTCCGCAACGCGCCCAAACTTCGGGTGATCGAGCGGCACCGTTTCGCCCCGTGCTTGGACACGCGGATCGCGGACGGCATCCGCAGGCGAGCGAACTTCCGCCGCAGGCACTCCATGTTTCTCGAGAAGAGGCACGAGAGCGGCCGTAGGCACGGTCCGGGTAAATGCCTCGATGTGAGCATTCAATTCCTCGACGTGAACCACGCGCGCGTCACGGGTCGCGAACCGCGGGTCCGTATCAAACTCGGGGTGCCCGATAGCCGTAAACACACCGCGAGCAAACTGTTCCGATGGTGCGCATATCGCAACATGACTGTCCGCCGATTCGTAGATCCCGAACGGAGTCAGCCGCGGGACCATTCGCCCTGTCCGTTGCGGCAATCCGCAGGCCTCAAGAAGATCGAAGGGTTCGGCAGCAACAAGTGAGGTCAGGACACCGAGCATGGAGACGTCCACGACTTGTCCCCTACCGGTGAGTTCGCGTTGGCGCAGCGCGGCAAGAACGCCGATCACGCTGAATACCGGCGCAAGAAGATCCGCGACGGGAACGCCGACACGCACCGGTGGGTCGGAAGGAACTCCAGAGGTCATCATCAACCCGCTGAGTGCCTGGATAATGCTGTCCATCGCTTTTCCCGATCCGTTCGCTTTCGTAGCGCCGAATCCGGAAATTGAAGAATAAATAACTCGAGGATTGATGGTTTGCGCGAAGTCGTATCCAATTCCGAGCCGGTCGAGCGTCCCGGCACTGAAATTCTCAACCAGGATATCGGCGTGTTTCACGAGATCCGCGAATACACCTCGCGCTTCGGGATGTTTCAAGTTGAGCGTCACAGCAAACTTGCCGCGCAAGCGGTTGAGCGCCGATACGGAGATATCGTCTTCGCTCTTCCGGGTGAGGGAGACGCCGCCCGACCCGAGATATGGCGGATTCTGGCGGCAGGGATCCGGCGCGTCAGGGTTTTCGATCTTGATCACACGAGCACCCAGTCCCGCCAGCAGAAACGAGGCAAATGGCCCTGCGAGTGCGTGTGTGAGATCGAGAACAGTCAGACCATCCAGAGGGCTCGAGTGTGCAGCGGACTGCGTCGCGTTGAACATGATTCTGTCGGCGGAGTCTAACAACCACCTGCAGATGCGGCTAAGACTTTCTCCGTCGCTTCGTTAGACGCGCTACGTCTTTCGAATTGCCGACACACTGAAGAACCAAATCAACGAAAGCGGTCACCAGCGGCGACGAGTTCCCTGCTTTCCATGCGACAACAACGGAAACCGTAGGCACCGGACTGCATTTGAGCCGTTTCTGGACAACACCGGAGGGAAGGAGCGCTCCCATGGAATCCGGCAGAAGCGCAAAACCTAATCCCTCCTGCACAAGCCGGAGGTGTCCCAGGACGTTATCCGCACTTGAGACGGCGTGCATCCGAATACGCGCCTGTCGGTAAAGCGCCACAATCGCGTCGTGCAACCCTGGCGAGAGCGATTGGTCCATCGTGATGCAGGGCAGGTCGTCGAGCAACTCCACCGGAACGCTCTTCCGGCCGGCGAGCGCGTGGTGCGCAGGCAGCATGACCACGATTTCTTCTCGCAACAGTTCGCGACCTTCGAGTTCCTCCGACTGGATGGGACCGCGCATAAACGCGACATCCAGGGTACCCCCGAGCAGGCCGGCGACAGGTTCGACCGCGTACTTGCTGTGCAAAACAAGTCGTAGATGCGGCAGCCGTTCCGCGATGAAAGGACGTAAGGCCGGAAGAATACGAACGTCGGCGGCCGGAAAGGTGCCTATGGAAAGATCTCCCGCGCGGCCATCGGCCGCCTGCTTCGCCAGTTTGCCGGCATGCTCGATCCGGGCGAGAATGTCCTTCGATTCCCGTAGAAAAATACGGCCTGCACTGGTAAGGGCCACATACTGGCGGCTGCGTTCGAGCAGCGCGACGCCCAACTCCGCTTCGATCTGGCGAATCTGCTGGCTGAGAGAGGGTTGTGATGTATGCAAACGCGACGCCGCGCGCGTGAAGTTCAATTCCTCGGCTACAGCAACGAAATACCTCAGGTGTCGCAGTTCCATGGACAGACAGGCTAGACGGCGTCGAGGCCCGCCGCAACGAATTCGTAGGTATCCGAACAGGAATACTTTGGAGTGAGACGTTAGAAAGGGTCTGCGCCGCGCGGCTTAGTGCAGCTTTTCATAATTACAGTAACGTATTCGCGCGGGTATCCCCTCCTGACTCAGGAGGGGATACCCGCGCGAATACGTCGTCGTAACTACGAAACGCTGTACTTAGCACAATCGGAATTGCGTAGGGAGGGGCGCCTCCTGGCCAGGAGGGCACAACGCATGATCGCGACACTTCCATGTCCGAAACGCCAAGGCGCTATTTCTTTTTAAGCTCGTTATACAGGATCTGGAGGTTTGCCTTCGGGCTCCCGTAGTTCGGGTCGACGCTCACTCTGTAGCCTTTAAACTGCGGCGGAGTCTTGTATTCCGCAGCCGCTTGCTCGACTGTCTTGCCGGCCTTCATCTGACTCTGCCCCCAGGTCACGAAAGCCTTGCTGAAGTCCCCATATTCTTTCAAGTCGCTCCATGTTGAGACGGGAATGTGACCATTGATGATCGTATCGACGTTCTTTATCGTCGCGAGTGCGTTGGCAATGGTCTGGGGATGGGCGAGTACGCTGCCGCCATTCTTGTCGTCAACGAAAGGAATGGCTTTCCAGGCGAACACATCTCCCACATGCATCACGCGCAGAGCGGGGAAAACAACAAAGGTATCTCCGCTGGTGTGCGCCCGTCCGAAGTAATACAGATCGATTTCGTCTTTACCGCTTCCTAGGGTCAGCTTGTCTTTAAACGTTCGCTTCGGCAAGAACTTCGCTTTAGCGCCTTTGAATTCATCCATCTTCACCATGTTGGCCTTCGTGTTCTCCTGCACAACGCTGTCCATGGCATTGAAGAACTCGTTACTCCCCGTATGATCCGCATGCGTGTGAGTATTGATGATGGTCACGACGGGCTTATTGGTAACGCTCTTCACGCGGTTCAGAATCGTGGGGCCGAATCCGGCAAGCTTTGTGTCCACAAGAACAACCCCGGCGTCCGTGATAAAAACTGCAGTGTTGCCGCCGGTGAAATCCTGACTGTCGGCGGCGGAGCCGGTGATCACATAGAGGTTGTCTTTCACCTTTTCGATCTTCGCGGCGGCGGTTTGCGCCGCAGTTGGCCCAGCGGGCGCCTGAGATCCGGTTGCAACAATCGAAAGGCCACCAACGACGATCAGGGCAACCAGTACGAGTCCGCGTTTCATGGATTCCTCCCTCTTCGCGTGAGAGAGTACCGAAACTGCATTCTATTCTTCAAACTAAAGCGTCGATTTGTCCTTTCCGGCCGAAAGACGTGGCACGTCTAACAAATCAATCGAGAAAGTCTTAGCTGCGGCTGCTGGCGGTTGCTAGACTTCGCGCCCAGAAACACAATTCGGCGAACACAATTCTTCACAAAGGAAGCCTCTATGGTGAAAGCAAGAATGGTTGCACTAGGAATTACAGCAGGCGCGCTGGGAATCTTGATCGCAGGCACGGCAACACTCGGCCTCCCTCAGGCCGGCAGTCCTCCTGCAGTCGGCACGGAATCCGGTGAGCGAACTGTCGAGGACGGTGGTACCGGGGCGTACAAGGCGATTGCTGTGAGTAATAGCGGAATTCCGACACATACGATTTACCGCCCGAAAGACCTCAGCGCATTCGGTGATAAGGAAAAGCTTCCGATCCTGGCGTGGGGCAATGGCGGGTGCGCAAACTCAAATGCGGGCCACCAAAACTACCTTTCTGAAATCGCATCGCATGGCTACTTCATCGTGGCGATCGGGCCCATGCAGGCAGGCGGTGGACGTGGCGGGCCGGGCGCGGGCGCGCCTGCTGCCGGCGGCACGCCTGTTCCGAGCGGAGGAACCCTGCTTGAAGCGATGAACTGGGCGACCGCACAGAACACGAATCCCCAGAGCCCCTACTATCGCAAGCTCGACACATCGAAGGTTGCGGTGTTCGGGCACTCCTGCGGCGGTCTGCAGGCATTGGAAATCTCTCCCGACCCGCGTGTCAAAACCACGCTCGTTGTGGACAGTGGAATTCTGAATGATCCCAACCAGGCGCCCGGTGCAGGGGCCGCCCCCAGAGGGGGACCTGCACGAGGTGGCGCCGCACCGGCAGGCGCACCTGCAGCCGCGGCACGTGGCGGTGCCGGTGGCGGCGCTCTGCCTGGCATGCCTCCGCTCACGAAGGATCATCTTGCGAAGCTGCACGCCTCAGTCTTTTTCCTCCTCGGTGGAGAAACGGACATTGCGTACGCCAACGGCATGGATGATTTCAAGCGTATCGAAAAGCTTCCTACTTTTGTTGCCAACAAGGGCGTCGGGCACGGCGGAACATTCAATCAGCCCCACGGCGGCGACTGGGCAATGGCTTCCACGGCATGGCTCGACTGGCAATTCAAGGGCAATGCGGACGCGGCAAAACTCTTCACCGGTAATCCTCCGGGCCTGGCCAGGAAAGAGGGCTGGACGGTAGATAAGAAAAACATTCCGTAGGGGCGAACCGATGAAAGCAGTTTGGGTTAGCGCTGTAGCCGTGCTGGCGGCTTCGGCGGTTCTGGCGCTCGCCCAGCAGACAGCAAGTCCCGCTTGGATTTCGGCAGGCACGACGGGCGTTCTACCAGCACAAGCGGAATTCCCGACATCCACCGGGCGTTTGGGTCTCCTTCTCTCGGGTGGTCCGGTGGACATGAAGGGGCATCCGTTCTTTACACCTTTGGGCAAGAACGGACGCGCCTGCGTGACCTGCCATCAGCCGGCATACGGCATGAGTTTTTCCGCCGAGGCCGCTCGTGATCTGTGGAAACGGACGGGCGGCAAAGACCCGCTATTCGCGGCCGTCGATGGATCCAACTGCCCAAATCTTCCTCAGGATCAGGAGAAATCCCACTCCCTGCTGCTGCAGCGCGGACTGATTCGGGTTTTTCTTCCCGTTCCGAAGAATGCCGAGTTCACGATCAATATCGTGAGCGATCCCACGGGATGCAATACCAGTTCGACTTACGGAGTGAACAGCCCGACGCCTACCGTCTCCGTCTATCGCCGGCCACGCATGGCTGCAAACCTAAAGTACGTTACAGGCCCGGCACCTCGCATCGTCTTGAAGCTGGGCGCGTTGGCGGATACCGATCCGGCGACAGGCAGACCGGTGGGCATGAATTTCATGGCGGATGCCCGGGAAGCAACGCTCTTGACGCAGGCGCGAAGCGCAGCGATGGGGCACGGCGAAGCGGAAGGCGTAACCGACGAGCAACTACAGAGGATCGTTGAATTCGAAAACCAGGTGTACGTGGCGCAGATTTTCGATGGCTCCGTCGGAAGTCTTGCCGAGCCGGGCGCGCCTGCAACACTGGGTCCTGCGGCCATGGCCGCGCATCGGCCCGGGGTACTCGGAGACAACGATTACGATTCCGTGTTTCTAAGCTTCGAGTCGTGGAAAAAAGGAGGCGCCAGCACGCAGGAACAATTTCGCGCTTCAGTCGCGCGTGGGGCAGACATCTTCATGTTCCGGCAGTTCTGGCTGCGTGACGTGACCCATATCAATTCGATCGGCCTCGGCAATCCCCTCAAACGAACCTGCGCGACCTGCCACAACCACCAGATGACGGGACAAGACCTCTCCGCCGGCTTCGTGGATCTGGGTACGACAAACTATCCCCGATGGACGGAGCCCCCGCTGTACAGCGATGCACGTGACTTGCCCGTGTTCAAGATCACCTGCAAACCTGACGCGCAACCGCATCCCTATCTCGGCCGCGTGATTTACACGAGCGATCCCGGCCGGGCGTTGATTTCCGGGCGTTGTGCCGATGTAGGCTCGATCGTCATGCAACAATTCCGCGGCCTCTCTGCGCGGGCACCGTACTTTTCAAACGGCTCGGCGAAGAACCTTCGGGAGCTTGTGGACTACTACGACCGCCGATTCGACATGAAACTCTCGGAAACCGAGAAGCAGGACCTGATCAACTTTCTGGGGGTGCTATGAGGATCAAAGTTCTCGCCGTGTTGCTGCTCGCGCAGACTGCTGCGGCACAGCAACTCAGCTTCGTGACGTGCCCCGTGGTGAGAGACACAAAGACAGTTCCCTGCTTTCTTGCCGAGTACGAAGGCGAGACTTACTATCTTGCCGTCCAGCAGGACATCTCGGCAGACCAGTATCCGCCGCAGTTGTTGCACGAAGTGCTGGTCGAAGGCACCGTCGATAAGGGGCCCCGTGTTTGTGGTGGGATTCCCCTCAAGCCCGTGAAGCTGTCCGTATTGCCCGAGGTCAACCAGGCATGCAACACGATCCTGCCGGCGGAACCTGGTATCGAAGCTCCGCCCACACGCCGACCCGCAGGACCTTCAACACGCCAGCCAGGAGCCCCTGCGGCTCCGCCACCTGCACCTCCAGTGCGACCAACTCCGCCATTCAGCGAGCGCGAATGGAAAGTCCTCTACGACTTCGATAGTGCTTTTCTTTTCTCAAAGGACACGCGGACTGTAAACCAGGCTGCCGACTACGCCATCGCGGCCAAAGCGAAACGCATCGAGATTGTGGCGCATCGCGGTGCGACGTTGCTTTCCAATGGAAAAATTTTTGTTGAAGGCGAAAAGATTGCTGCCCAGCGCGCCGACCGCGTGGCTGCTTTGCTAAAAGGACTGGGCGCGGATCCCACTTCGGTAAACGTCCGCGTTGTCTCGGCCCCCCCACAACCCGACGGAAAGAACGATCCTGAGAGCCGCCTTGTGTCGATCCGCGTGTCGCCCTGATGAATTGGCCGAGTGCGCTGTTGATGCTGGCGCTGGTCGTTGGTCAGACGGCGGAACTGCCGCCGCCGTTCCCACGCCCCGGGACAACCCTGGTTTTCGAGAACGATGTCGTCGCCGTCTGGAACGTCTCCTGGCTCAAGCAGCAGTATCCGCTTCACACTCACCGCTACGATTTGATCGGTATTTCCTACGAAAAAAGAGATCGCATCATCACGCAGGGCAACGCACCTGGCAGGCTCGTTAACACGAAGGCCTGGGAATTCCAGACAAACCGGGCGAACGTCACCCACGTCGAGGAAGGCGCGAGCGATCCGCCGATGCACGCTATTCTGATCGAGCTCAAGAGGCCCTCGCCCATCGGCGAA
>Ga0134121_10003012_pt1 | contig 14255 bp, 6 predicted proteins | sample KB301_FD_96463 | JGI IMG/M metagenome (GOLD analysis project Ga0134121, IMG submission 96463) | Terrestrial soil microbial communities without Nitrogen fertilizer from Kellogg Biological Station, Michigan, USA - KB3-0-1 | ecosystem: Environmental > Terrestrial > Soil > Unclassified ...
GCAGTCCCTTCAGAAGAATCCAACCTCAAAGACGCCGTTGAAAAAGCAGTGTATCACCTGAAAAATAAAATGGTGATGAAAATGATTGAAGACAACCAGCACAAACTGAAAGAAGCGCATGCCAATGGAGAAGAATACCAGCATCTCCTGGAGCACCAGCGCAAACTCGATGAGGTGAAGAAGCAGATTTCAAAATCGCTGGGGATAGATATCCTCCGGTAATTTCAAATATCCCAGCGAAGTACGAAAATGCTGCATACGAATTCACGAATTACGAACAGAACAAAATTTTTTTTTGCTGCTCCCCTCTTCTTCTTTTTATCATTTTCATTGTTCGGGCAGCAGATCAGCCAGACTGTTCGCGGGAATGTTTCAGACAAACTTACCAGGGAAACCCTGATCGGGGCCGTTGTGATTCTTGTGGATTCCACCCATCAGAAAGGCAGCGTCACGAATGAAGAAGGAAATTTCAGGATCACCAATGTGCCGCTGGGAAGGCAGCAATTCGCCGTGAGCTATGTCGGGTACAAATCACAGTTACTATCGGCAGTTGTAACCTCAGGGAAGGAAGTGGTATTTAATGTCGAACTGGAGCAGAGCGTGATCGAAGGTGCAGAAGTGAAAGTGGTTGCAGAGCGGAGAAAGGACAAACCGAACAATGAGATGGCTACCGTCAGTGCACGCTCGTTTACGTTTGAGGAAACATCCCGTTACGCAGGCTCACTCCTGGACCCTGCACGCATGGCCATGAACTATGCAGGCGTGAACGGCGCCAGTGATGCGCGCAACGACATTATCATCCGTGGCAACTCGCCGCTAGGCCTGTTGTGGAGGTTGAACGGAGTTGACATTCCCAACCCGAATCATTTCGGATCGCTCGGTGTTACCGGTGGACCGATCAGCATTCTCAACAACAATTCGCTTGACAAATCCGATTTCCTCACCGGGGCATTTCCGGCTGAATACGGGAATGCCATCGGGGGTGCGTTTGATTTGCAGATGCGAAGCGGGAACAATGAAAAGCATGAGTTCCTTGGGCAGATCGGCTTCAATGGTTTGGAACTTGGCGCTGAAGGTCCTCTCAGCAGGAAAACGAGTTCGTCGTACATGATGAACTACAGGTATTCCACCCTTGGCGTTTTCAAGGCGCTCGGGCTCAACTTCGGTGCCGGTTCTGCGGTACCGCAATACCAGGACATCACCTTTAAAGCAGACGTGGCCACGAAGAAGTCGGGCAAGTTTTCGCTCTTCGGTATCGGCGGCATCAGCTATGCAGAAACGCTTGACAAGGATCGCGATACTACGGAGGATAATATTTACGACAACAACATGCGGCAGGACGGATACTTCGGAAACGAGATGGGCGTGGTCGGCATTTCACATGTTTACCTCTTTAACAACACCGCCTGGTCGAAGTTAACGCTGGCTGCTTCAACGGCTTCCCAGAAATATAAAATCGATTCCATCTCCACCTACGATCAATCGCCTGTGCCCTGGTACAGAAATTTTTCGGATCAGCAGAAATACTCCGCCAGCTATACAGTAAGCAAAAAATTTTCCACGAAGGATTTTTTAAAAGGCGGGATTGACGTGAAGCAAATCAACTTCAGCATCCATGACAGCATTTTTGATAACCCTGTTTTCAGGACGCATGCCAATGCCGGCGGGGGCAGCCAGCTTTACCAGGCATTTGTGGAATTACAGCACCGATTCAGTGATCAACTGAGCATTAACCCGGGACTGCATTACCAGCAATTTGCCCTCAACAATACCTATGCGATTGAACCGCGGCTCGGGTTGAAATGGGAACTGAAAGAGGGCCGCTCACTTAGCTTTGGAACGGGCATGCATAGCCAGCTTCAGCCGATGTACACCTATTTTCAGCAAACCCTACGTCCTGACAAAACCACTGCCCTCACGAATAAAAATCTTGGCTTTACAAAGAGCAACCATTTTGTACTTGCCTACGACCAATCCTTCAGCAACAGCCTCCGGCTGAAAATAGAAACGTATTACCAGCAGCTTTATAACATCCCTGTTGAGATTACTCCTTCAACATGGAGCATGCAAAACGAAGGTGCAGACTTCGGAATCTCAGCGATCGACAGCCTGGTAAACAAAGGCACGGGCAGAAATTACGGCGCTGAACTGACGTTCGAAAAATTTTACAGCCACGGTTATTATTTTCTTTTCACTGCATCCCTCTATGAATCAAAGTATACGGCGAGCGACGGGATCGAAAGGAATACAGCCTTCAACGGAAATTATACCGTCAATTTACTCGCGGGCAAAGAATTTACAGTCCGCAGGAAAAATGTCTTCGGCATCAACATGCGCATTGTTACCAGCGGCGGCAAGCGTTATATACCGATTGATTTTGTAAAGTCGGAAGCATCAGGTGAAACGGAATATGATTACAGCCAGGCCTATACAAAAAGGCAGAAGGACTATTTCCGGACGGACATCAAAATCTCCTACCGGTTTAACGGAAAAAGAGTGACGCATGAACTGGCGCTGGACGTAGACAACGTCTTCAATACGCAGAACATCTGGCAGCGATATTATGACCGCGCATCCAATACGATCAAGACTGAATACCAGGCCGGAAGATTCCCGATCCCGCTTTACAGGTTATTGTTCTAAACTCCTATATCCAACCCATGCAACCCAACATCCCGCAATCGATTGAAGTGCTGTTCATCCTGCTGACTTTTTTCCTGCTGACTGTTACAGTGCTTGCAGTAAAAAAAATTTCCGGCGACAGGAAGACAACGATGAAAACGTTCCTCGTCCTGTTCTTCTGGCTTTCCTTCCTGAAGATCATTTCAGGAATGAATTTCTTTCATGATTTTGTTTCCATGCCACCGCGGCTCATCGTTGCCCCGCTCGGATGCCTGATTGCGATTTTCATCCTCACCTTTTCCAAATCCTTTTCCGGGTTCTTGAAAAAGGTTCCCATGCACTGGCTCATTTATATTCAGAGCTTCCGTATCGTCATGGAACTGATTCTTTACATGCTTGCTCAAAGCGGGGTCATTCACGAGCGGATGACTTTTGCCGGGCGAAACTTTGACATTCTTGCCGGCATTTCCGCGCTCATCATAGGTTACATGGTTCAAAAAGGTAAACTCTCCAGGACGGGACTCATTACCTGGAACCTCGCCTGCATCCTACTGCTGCTTAACATTGTCATCATTGCAGCACTTTCAACGCCTTATCCATTCAGCATCTTTAAGGATGAACCTGTGAACACCGCAGTATTTTATTTTCCGTTTATCTGGCTGCCAGGCTTTGTGGCGCCTTTCGCATTGGCCATGCATGTATTTACCCTGAAAAAAGTCAGTGACAGTAAAAGCGTCTGATAAACGCTAATCTTTTTTGTTGCTGCTCTTGATCACCTGCCTCACAACGTCCTGCTCGCGGAAGCTGAACCTGATCGTGTAAACACCGTCGGCCAGCGAAGAAAAATCCGCATGTATGAGATTCAAGCCTGTAGTACCTTGTCCGTCAAAGATTGTACTGAGCTTTTGACCAAGGTTGTTGTACAATTCAACGGTAAGATAATCTTCGTACGGCAATACTGCATTCATCTGGAGCTGATCAGTGAACGGGTTGGGAAATGGTTCCATGATTGAAAACTCATTGGTAAGGCTGCTGCACTTCTCATTGTTGCTTTGCACGTCATCATCTTTTCCGTTGGGCTTGATCACGCTCACACAATAAAAGTCCACACTGCTTGAAGGAGGAATATTGAAGCGCGCCACAAAATCGTAGGATTGTATTCCATTGCTTCCGTTCGGCAGGAGCTGATGGTATACTTCTTCAATGACTGTTCCGTCCTGCAACTGGGCCTGCATGATCACGCTGTCGATATCCACAGTACCCAGGTTGGCAATATTTGCCTGGATGCTCAATTGGTTATTCACCAGTGAAGCTGAAACATCCGTGACGGCTGCATCAAGCACAGGCTTGATCACGTAGATTCCCTTGCTGATGCTGTCCACACATCCGAAATTCGAGGTGGCGATCAATTGTATTTCAAACCGGCCGGTATCAAGGTAATTGTGCTGGGGGGCAATTGACGAACTTCCCGACGTATTGTCGCCAAAGTCCCACGCATAAGAGCATTGCCCAAGTATGTCAGTAAGGTTTGTAAAGTTCACAACCAGCGGCGGATTTCCGTACTGCGGCGAATACGTGAAGTTGGGAACAGGTAAAGCATGGACTGTTACATTTTTCCGGACGGAATCAACGCAGCCTATATCGGAGTAAACAACAAGGTTTACTGAATAAGTACCGGTTGCATCAAATGTATAGAGTGGATTCTGGACAGTGTCTGTGGCCAGTGTATCGAGGGTCCAATCCCAGGCTGTGATGCTTCCGTTACTCACTGAGCTGTTGTCAGTAAACTGGTAAGGCGTATGAATACATGCGGGAAGCGTGGAAAAATCTGCAACCGGAATGTCGCTAACTACAACGTCTTTGGAAGCTGAAGAGAGACATCCGTCCACCGACAGCGCTGTAAGAGTAACAGTATAAGTTCCGGCATACACATAATAGTGTGCAGGATTTTGAATGCTGATCGTTTGCTGGTCGCCGAAATTCCATGTCCAGGTACTGTCGAGATTTGAATTCTGGCTGAAATTGGAGAATGACATAATATCTCCCAGGCAGGTTGGGCTATATGTGAAATTCGGTATCACTGAAAAATTCACGTCGATGGTTTGAAGTACTGAATCACGGCAACCGAAATTATTGGTTACAATGAGGTATACGGAATGAAATCCAACGGAGGCAGAATCATAAGTATGCGTTGGATTCTCGAGTCCCGATGTGTTGCTTGCACTTCCCGGGTCTCCAAAGTTCCATTCGAAAACGGAAATGTAACCTTCCGAAGTGGTGCTGTTATTTGTAAACAACGTGGCATAATCCGTACAGGCATTCTGGTAGGAATATGCAGCCACAGGGTGGGCATGCACTGCAACATAAATTGTATCTGAATTCGTGCAGCCATAATTCGTAGTGACGGTAAGAATTACCTGGTGCACTCCGGCCGCGGCAAAGGTGTGGAAAGGATCAGTCACAGAAGTGCTGTCGCCATCATCAAAATTCCACATCCTGCTGACGATGGTACTTCCAAACGGCGGAGTAGACAGATCGGTAAATGGTATTGCGTCTCCCAGGCAGACCTCGCTGTAGCCTATGTTGGCAATCGGGCTTTGAATCACCACCACGTCCTGGATGAATGGACTGCTGGGACAACTGGAAGGCGAATAGGCGATCAATGAAACATGGAAAGTGCCGGCTGAATCGAAAACGTGTGAAGGATTCATAATTGAATCTATGGAACCGTCGTCAAAGTTCCATTGCCAGCCCGATATCGTATCCCCGTTTCCATTGCTTTGGTCAGTAAACATGACCATGTTTCCCTGGCAGGCGTTGGGAGGAGTATAGTTGAAAAGTGCCGAAGGGGGATTGCTGACATGTACCGGAAGCATCACTGTATCCGAACAGGAATTGACTGACTGCACTATGAATGTAACGTTGTAAGTAGCCGGAACAGCGGTAGCGTAGGTATATGTAGGACTTGCAACCGCAGATGTTCCGCTCAGGTCACCGAAATCCCAACTGTAAAATGCAATGGCGGCCTGAGAAGTTGTTTGATCGGTAAAGCTCACGGTCTGACCGATACATGTATTCGTTGCGATGAAAGCCGCATCAGGGCTGGGACTTATACTGATGGAAAAAGTAGTGTCATCGCTGCATCCTGCGGCCGATGTAGCCTGCAGCGTGATGTTAAAATTTCCGCCATCAGGGAATCCATAATATGGACTTTGAAGTGAAGAGCTGTCGCCGTTCCCGAACGTCCAAAGCCAGTTGGAAATGGTTCCTGCCGAAATGTTCGAGTTATCGGTAAACAGAAGCTGCACGTCAGAACAACCGTTCGGAAGAATGAACGATGCCGCCGGTCTTGGTGTAATGTCAACTACAAGCGTTGCCGTGCTGGCGCATCCGCTGCTCGCATATGCGGTCAGGGTAACTGTATCTGTCGATGAGATTGCATAGGTATGGGTGATGTTTTGCTGATCAGACGTATCAGTATCTCCAAAATCCCAATGCCATTGTGTAATTGTTCCGACCTGTATAGTAGAAGTATCAGTAAACTGTGTGATGTCGCCAAGACAAAATCCGGTAGCAATAAAGCCGGTATTGGGTGCATAGCTGATGTTTAAACTGTCAGCGAAATAATCAGTATTTCCGCTTCCGTCAGTAGCAGAAATGCTCACCCAATATGTTCCGCCCGACGAATAGATAACTCCTGCCGGCGTCACCTGAGCAGAAGTGGAAGGAGAAGCGCTGCAAGGCGCCTCATACTTTATGGTGCCATACGCGCTGTTTGCAAAACTGGTCGTAAACAAATAAAATGCAGACTGTTCCTTTGCTACAGAAACATTGATTCCGGAACCGGTGAAGCCAGGCAATGAAACAGTAGATACCACAGGGGTTGTGCTCAATAAGTCGTTTCCGAAATTCAATTCGGAAAGTGCAGCCCCGAAGCTCTGTGCAAAGATCACCCAGTCCTTACCGTCAAATGCTGTGGCCAGACTTACAGACGATGAAAGTCCGTCAGTGATCACGTTAAGCGCAGGACTTGCATTGGTAAGAGAGGTTCCAAAATCCAACCTCTTTACAGATCCTGAAAAATCTCCGAGGAAACCATACCAGCTGTCACAAATTTTTTCAAACTTGATATCGGTGATGATGCCGGAAGCTGTAATTGTTGAAACGGTGGGAGCCGATGTAGGATCCAGTCCAAAATCAAACAAGGAAATGTTGGCTGAAAATGTGGCTACAAAAAGGTAGTAGTGACCATTGTCAACCACGAGATTCTGAAACCATGCGCCTGAGATTGCCGGATATGTAACAGATGATGTAGTGGGAACATTGGCAAGGCTGCTGGTAAAATCATAGCGGATCAACTTTCCTGTGGCCTGGTTTGCGAGCATTCCATACCAGTTGCCGGCATATTGGAATACGGACATGTTGGAACGGTGGGGGCCCCCGATTTCTCCTCCTACATTTCCCAGGTTGGTAAATGCCGGTACGCTGTTAAGCGTAGGACCATAATCAAGACGGACGATAGAAGCATCATCGCTGATCATAAATGCATACCAGTTCGTTCCGTCAAAAACGGGAGAGACTGCCATGGGACCTGCAGTAGCGGAAGCGGTGTCGCGTGTCACAACGGGTAGTGTTGAAAAATCCCCTCCGCAAAAATCCCAGAGGTAATTTGTAGCTCCTGTCGTGATGTTGTTCAGATTGATGGCCTGTCCGGCGCAGACAGCTCCCGTTGAATTAAAACCTGCATTCGGGCATTGAGCTTGGGCACTTTTACTAAATAAAAATATTGTTAAAATAAAGGCAAAAAGTGCACAGCTAATTCTCTGCATGAGTTGTCGGGTATTCTGGTTAATCAGGTCTGCATACGATTTATTGCTGCAAAGGTTAAGCTATGGCAGGATGTTTCAGGTAGCTTTCGTAGGTGGCGGCAATTCCTTCCTGCAGGCTTATTTTCGGTTTCCATCCAAGCGCGTTGATGCGGGATGAGTCAAGCAGTTTGCGGGGTGTTCCATCCGGTTTCTGGGAGTTGAAAGCCAGCGAACCTTTGTAGTCTACTGCTTCTTTCACCATTTCGGCCAGTTCAAGGATGGTGACGTCCTCTCCATATCCTGCATTGATAAATTGCTGTTCATTGTAATTTATCATGAGAAAAAAGCATGCTTCGGCAAGATCATCCACGTGGAGGAATTCGCGCTTTGGTTTACCTGAGCCCCAGACTTCAACTTTATCCTGCTGCCTGATCTTGGCCTCATGGAATTTGCGGATCAATGCCGGAAGCACATGCGAGTTCTGGAGGTCGTAATTGTCATTCGGACCATATAAGTTAGCAGGCATCACGGATATGAAGTTGCATCCATATTGCCGCTGGTAGTTCTCACACATTTTCAACCCGGCAATCTTTGCGATCGCGTAAGGTTCATTTGTCTCTTCAAGGTAATTGCACAGCAGGTACTCTTCTTTAAGCGGCTGCGGTGCCAGCTTGGGATAGATGCAGGACGAACCGAGAAATAAAAGTTTTTTTACTTCATGGCGGTAGCTCTGTTCGATCACATTCAGTTCGATGCTGAGGTTATCCACCAAAAAGTCGGCGCGGTAAATATTGTTGGCGTTGATTCCACCCACCCTTGCAGCTGCCAGGAAAACATATTCAGGCTTTTCTGATTGGAAAAAAACGCTGACGTCATGCTGGTTCCTCAGGTCCAGTTCCTTGCTGGTGCGTGTAATAATATTCCTGTACCCCTTTGATTCGAGGTTTCGCATGAGCGCTGAACCGACCATTCCCCTGTGCCCGGCAACAAATATTTTAGATTCTTTATTCATGGAAAATTTATTTCGCTGAAAAGATTTATTAAAAGACAAATCTACTTGAATTTCCCCGATTTATTAAAACAATATATGGTGAATCATTAACATTGACTGGCCACTGAATGGATTATGGTGGCGCATAAAAAAAAGCCGCTCTTACGGAACGGCTTTTCTTCAGACAAAATATTTATTATCAATAAAATTTTCCCCTGTTATCTTCAACGTTGGCCTTTTCCTTAAGTGCATTGAAAACTTCGTATTCACTTCTCTGTTTTCTCTGGTCGGCGATTTGTTTCTGGTTTGAAGAATAATCTTTGGCAGGAGGTGCTTCAGAAAACTTATCAACGGCCACGACGAACACGGCATTCTCCCCGCGGATTGGCTTGGAAGTCTGGCCGGCTTTCATGGCAAACACAATTCCTACCAGGCGCGGCTCGTTTCCTACACCCTGCAGGTAAGGGTTTGAGAACGTTGTATTCTCTATAGCCGTAACTGGAAGATTCATCTTTTGACCCATGGCGTCAATGGCAGCAGCGCCGGCAGCTTTGGTGTTAAAATCATTGATCAATTTTTCAGCTTTCTTTAATTTCAAAGCACCTGCCGTTACCTGGTCTTTTACATTTTCCATGGGAAGAATTCCTTTTTCTTTGATCTCAGTAACTTTTGCCACGACGTACTTGTCACCAAAAGTGAACACTTTGCTGATCTCACCTTTATTCACCTTGTAAGCCCAACGTATCATTTCACGGGGTGATTCAAGGCCTGCAATATTCTTATCGCCTTCTTTCAAATTATCGGCAATGCGCTTATTCAATCCCTGCTTCACAAGGGCGCTGTCAAAGAGTTCCGCCGTTGTATTGTCTGCAGCAAACTTTTGGGCATCCTGGTAAATTTTATCATACGTTTTTTGAGATGGTGAAACCTTGTGATCAAGAACAGCAAACTGAACTTTCTTTGAAGGCGCTCCCTTGTCCGTAATCTCTATAAGGTGGACTCCAAACTGAGAAGTAACAATCGGCATATCTCCTTTCTTCCCGTTAAAACAGGCATCATTAAACTGAGGAACCATCATGCCCGGCTTGAACCAGCCAAGATCTCCGTCTTTAATTGCAGAGCCCGGATCCTCAGAATATTTTTTTGCAAGATCTCCAAACTTCTGACCCTTTTTGATCACGGCTTTCAGGCTGTCAGCTTTTTTTTGTGCTGCAGCGCTGTCCCCATTCTGAATCTTGATGAGGATGTGCCTGGCCCTTACAGAGTCTGACTCCATCTTGAAATTGGTGAGCTTGGCAAGTTTGTATGATTCGCGTTCCAAGTAAGGACCTATGACGGTTCCCACAGAAGCTTCAAACATCGTATCGAGTGCCGGCGGCAACATGCCCTTCGCCTTATAGCTGCTGTCGAACGGAGTATCGCTGTTTTGATTGATGAAAAGTGAATCATTCTGAGCAGTAGCGAATTCATCTTTCTTTTTACTGATCCAATCTTCTGCTTCCTTGTTATCTTCAGCCGATGGCTTTACGTCAAAGGTGACATACTCCACCTTTCGTATGGTTTCAGCCTGTTTGAAATCGTTCTGGTGTTCGTTGTAATAACTCTTGAGATCGCTATCCTCTACTTTTACTGAACTGTCAGATATAGATGCGTAATCCATCCTGATATACTTGATGGAAGCTGAACGGCCGACCTCGTCAAAATTTGCTTTTCCTTCTGCAGTCGTCGCGTAAATACCACCCTTGATAACGTCTTTGTATTTCTGTGCAATGCGTTCTTCGCTGATGGCATCTTCAAAAGTCTTCCACTGCTTTTGCACGGTCTCTTCACGGTTGGGTAAGTCCTTCAGGAACTTCACCACATCCTGCGGATTAAACTGGCCCGTTTCTTTGTTGGTAAAAGCGGTTTTAATCTGTTCATGTACATTCTTGCCGGTACACATGTCATACAACTCTTCGGGTCCGCAGGAAATGCCAAGCTTCTTATATTCCTTTCCAAGAATAAGGTTGTTGAGCTCCATCGTCCATGCCTGCTCGCGGAGCTGGTCAGTAGTTGCCTGGTCTACGTTGTCCTTTTGGGTATTGGTTTTATAGTTCTCAATTAAAGTCTCAACTTTCTTTTCGAACTCAGGGTAGCGGATCTTATCCCCGCCAACAACCCCCAACACATCATTGTTGCCACCCATGATGCCCTTGTTGCTCGTCACGAGGTCACCCAGGATAAACAGGATCATACTTGCTCCAACAAATCCAATGAGGAGCCCTACTCTTTTACGGATACGTCCGATTACTGCCATATTATTTGTTTAGTGTTTGATTTCCAGCATTGAGGATCGCTCAAAACTGCAATCAAAAAAATTGAGGCGCGAATATACAATAGAGAATGGAAATGAGAAATCCCGGGGGAAAAGTCATTGGTCATTGGTCATTGGACATTGGACATTGGTCATTGGACATTGGTCATTAGGTCATTAAGTCATTAAGTCGTTAGGCTAATCACTGTTCATTAAATTAATTACCGCTCTATTGCCTATTGCCTACTGCCTACTGCCTACTTCCTACTGCCTACTTCCTGCTTTCCTCTCCCAGGGCAAATATTTATGGAACTCAGGGACTATTTTAAGACGGTAGACTGCGAAACAATAAATCAGTGAAATCACACTAGTGTGAATTGCAATATTTAAATACTGGTTGGCTGAATCAGGGACCAGGAAATTCATAAAAAAACAGCCGAGGACCAGCATTGCAAGCTGAATGTTCTTCTTATCAAATGGCTGGAGCCGGAAATGCTTCCAGACAGTAAGCGTGAGCATGGTATTGTAGAGTAATGACGAAGCAGATGTCGCCAGGGCAGCGCCTTCCAGGCCCAGTCTTGGAATCAGGAGCATTTGAAGGGCGAAAACAATGATGGCCAGGGAAATGAGAAAGACAGCGCCTTGACGGTACTTGTCTGAATTGAAAAGAATGGATGCATTGAGGCCGGTTGCCATGTTGAACAATGTTCCGATACTGATGATGAGGACTACCCAACGTCCCTGGCTGTAATCGCCTGGGAGAAAAGTAAGAAGACTTTCGACGTTGATGTTGATGTTCAGAAAAAGAAACCCTCCGACCAGAAGCATGTAGAGGGATGATTTATGATAAATTGAGTAAATCTCATCGCGCTTGTTATCGGCCCAGGCAAATGAGATTCTGGCAGCAGCAATTTTATCGATGGCCGTGAGCGGAGCTTCAATCACTGTAGGTATAAATGCTGCAATGGTATAGATCCCCACGAAACCAAGGGGCATAAATTTTCCGATCATAATGCTGTCGAAATATTTCAGGCCGATGCTTGCCACTCCCGCAAACCAGAGCAACATCCCGTAACGGATCAGTTCCAAAAATTTTTTCTCCCTGAAATAATTCCAGTCAATCCTGAATCCCGGCTTGTCAAAAATGAAAATGTATGACAGGAGTCCGCACAATTGAATGGCGTAGATGCCGACGTAGCATGCTATAAATTGATCTAAGGTCAACCACCTTAAGTAATAGATGGTAATGAGGGCAATGGTGAGCAAACGAACGATGACGTCGTTGAGGAAAGCGGGAATCGTGCTTTTGAAATGCGATGAACAATAAATTCCGAGGATTGCGATGAAGCTGAGAAAGAAGATGAGCGGAAAAACATAATTGAAAAACTCCAGGAAGAGGGGGCTCTCCCTGCGGTATTGATTCATGATAAAATCCTTCAGCAACCATATCACTCCCGTGCCAACAAGGAATCCCAGCATCGGGAAAAGGAGCATGAAACCGAAAAAGCCATGGTGTCTTGTTTTTTCATTTTTAAAAAGCGGAAAGTATTTCGTGGTGGCATTACCGATGCCCATCGGCACAAACATAGCTGCAAGCAGAGAGAATGAATAAAGGATGCGCGTGAGTCCCAGTTCCTCTTTTGTAAGAAAGTGAGGACTGATCACTATCAGTGAAACAAAGCCGATCACGATACCGATATAGGTAGTAATGGTGTTGGTGATGCCTTGTCTTCTGATGACGCCCATGGAAAGAGATCTGAGATATTAGATGTGAGATATGAGCAAACAGCTCATAACGGACAAAGATGATGTTTATTCGACCTGATTAAGAAGTTTAATGGCCGCTTTCGCGAACACATTCATGCCGGCTTTTGTTAGTTATGAGATGTCAATTGCAACGAAAAAAAATCGTTGTCAAGATGGTATACAGCCGTTAACTGTAATCAGCTCATCCACCTCTTGTACCAGGCCATAAAGAAGAATACAAACCACAGTCTTTCAAAAAATTCAAGTTTGCCTGCGAGGTATTTCTCTTTGAGATGATCGACTTCTCTCTTGTTGAGTATATCGAAAACTCCGGTAGAGGAATTTTGCGCAAAAGTATCTTCGAAGAAATCTTTCAGTTCATTTTTCAGCCACTTCTCCACCGGTACACCAAAACCCATTTTTGGGCGATGCATAATCTCCTTCGGAATATACCGGTGAACAATATCGCGCAGCATAATTTTTCCGACACCATCCCTGTATTTGAAATGAGAAGGCAGCTTTGAAACAAATTCTATCACGCGCTGATCGAGGAATGGCTCACGGCCCTCGAGGGAGGCACTCATCGTAGCGCGGTCTACTTTCTGAAGAATGTCGTCCACCATGTACGTTTTGTATTCAACTGCAATGATGCGTGCCAGCACATCGTTGGAAGCATTGTACAGGCCGTTTTCATCAAAGGGAGAATCAGCAGGCAGAGGACTGAGGGCAGAAGGCAGATGGTTGCCGGAATGATTGATGAGTTTGCCTGCTTCCGCAGCTGTGTAGCAGGAATGAATTATCTCAAAGGCCTTCACAGGATCTTTCTTCCGCAAGACCAGGAATAATTTTTCAAGCCTGTCAGTGGTTGCTGCCGGTTTGTTCTTATTATGAAGCATCTGCAATCCGGAGGCAAGCATTGTATCGACACCCGCAGGAACCATTGAAAATTTCTTCCAGTAGTTCATGAAGCGTTTGTGGCGCGGGTACCCTGCGAAAATTTCATCTCCGCCATCAGCACTAAGCGCAACGGTTACATGTTCTCTTGCAATCCTGCTCACAAGCGTCGTTGGGATTCCTGAAGAGTCGCCGAATGGTTCGTCATAAATTTCAGGCAAGCGGGGCACCAGTTCGATCGCATCTTTGATGGTGCAATAATATTCATGATGGTCGGTGCCCAGGTGGTCCGCAACTTTTTTTGCATGGTTCGCTTCATTGAATTCTTTCTCGTGAAAGCCGATGGTGTAGGTTTTAATTTTCCGTGAAGAATCTTTTTGAAGCAAAGCCGTTACGCATGAGCTGTCATATCCACCGCTCAGGAATACACCCACCGGAACGTCAGCCACCATGCGGTACTGAAAGGCTGAAGAAAGTATTCGCTCCGTAGTGTCAATGGCTTCATTGTAACCGATGTCAAGTTTAGGCCGGTTGTATTCATCTGTAACATCCCAATATTTTTCAATAGAAATTCTATCATCGTCCAACGCCCTGCCGGAAGATAAATCGATGGTAAGCGTGTGACCGGGCATCAGTTTGAATGCATTTTTGAAAATACAATGCGGCGCCGATATATATCCATGCTGAAAATACAAGGAGAGCGCTTCCCTGTCAATTTCTTTTTTGAAGCGCGGGTGCCGGTGAAATGTTTTCAGCTCTGAACCAAAAAGAAAAAGTCCATCCTGCCAGTACCAGTACATTGGCTTTACCCCTGCCCTGTCGCGGAAAAATACGATGCGGTTTTGTTTTTGATCATGCAGGGCAATGGCAAACATGCCGATGAATCCGTCCACGCATTTAA
>Ga0134121_10003013_pt1 | contig 14252 bp, 21 predicted proteins | sample KB301_FD_96463 | JGI IMG/M metagenome (GOLD analysis project Ga0134121, IMG submission 96463) | Terrestrial soil microbial communities without Nitrogen fertilizer from Kellogg Biological Station, Michigan, USA - KB3-0-1 | ecosystem: Environmental > Terrestrial > Soil > Unclassified ...
ACTTTTTAATACTCCCACTCCCCAACCACCAGCCACAAATTAAAATTACCCACAATCCCCCCCTCTCCCCCCCCCCCCCCCCCGCGCGGCTCACTTAGAATAAAATCTATCGTTCTATTGGTGAGTTTAGAGAACAACGGTAGATATTTCGCAGGCATACGCCCACGCTGTTCCCACTTCTTGTATTGCTCAGCGTTAACGCCGAGCAATTCCGCCATCACTCGCTGCGACCAGCCGTGCTCTTTGCGCAACTCTTTAATAATCATCGTCCCCACCTTAAGCCGCCGGCTATATAACACTCATTGCCCATAGCGGACAAGATGTCCGCTAGACAGAGGGGACAAACAGTCCCCATCATGGGACATGAGAGCGGTGCGCTGGGATGCGATCGAGCGGATTGCTACCGAGTTAGGCGTCGGTTCGGAAGCCTTGCGCAAGTGGCGCACTCGCGGTGTGCCGCGGGCCTGGCGGCTCGATCTGCTGCGCGCCGACAAATTGCACGAGATCGTCGAAGCCGATTTCGATAACCCGCCGGGACCGCGGCGGGCCGCCGCGCCGAAATGCGCCGCCGAATGAACCTCTCTGTGCTCACCGCCCCGGCCCGCGACGGCATAACCCCGGCGCTCTACGACGCTATGTGCCGCGCCATCGATGCGGCGTTCGAGGTCGATGAGGTAAAGGACATTCGGGATAAGGCGCGCGCCTTCGAGGTGTACGCGCGGATGGCGCAGAACGTCGAAGCAGAAAGCCGCGCCTGCGAGATACGGCTGCGCTCCGAGCGCAAGGCTGGCCAGTTGTTGCGCGAAACGACCAAGGCGAGAGCAGGAAGGCCGCCAAATCGGTCGGACGATGCAACCGATTTTCGAGGCGCGCCCACTATCCGCGATCGCGGCATTTCCAAGCAACAATCCTCCGACTGGCAGAAGCTCGCCGACGTGCCGGACGACCAGTTCGAGAAAGCACTCTCCAACTACATCCACAAACCCAGCACCGCCGGCATCATCGCTGCGGCAACCCCGCCTAAGCCCGAGATCGTGCCAGTTTCAACTCAAGCTCTCTGGTTATGGGGCCGCTTACGCGACTTTGAGCGCGACGGGCTGCTCGATCGCACGACAGCCGACGTGATGCTGACCATGACCCCGGAGATGGCCGACGACGTTCACCGCCTCGCACCGCGCGTTGCAGCCTGGCTGGCCCAGATCGGGAGAACACCGTGACCGAAGAACGAAAACTGGCCGAAATCATCGCGCGCATCATCGACAGCCGCGACACTGCCATCAAAATCAGCCCGACCTGGATTGCTCACGAAGCAATGCTGGAATTAGACCCTGATCGTTCGGCACCGCTATTGGTCTATGCCGGCTGCAATTTGGAACTACGACAAATCGCGCGAGGACAACTACGCGGCAGGTTCCAGCCGGACGACTCCGAGGGAGAAGAACACGATCTCTTTCCAGATCTGCAACGCCGCTACCCGACAGCGAGGTCAGCAGCCAAAGATGACCCCGAATATGTGTTGCTTGAGCATCTCGCCCCAGAGGATATCGGCTTCAACGTAGCGCGGCTGCGAGCCGAGGGCAGGGCAAAACTCAAACACGCCGACGCGCTGGAAGCCTATGAGCGCTCGCGAAAAAGCAAACACGCCTGATCCCCCGCTACCTGCCAGCAGGAAAGGAAATCTCTTAATGCCTCTCGATGATAATGCGACCCCGGACAACGGCAAACCACAGCCACAGTCTCGCACGGTCGTTATCACGCCACCGAAGTTTGAAAGCGCCGCGATCCATATTCGCGGGATCTCTCCGTACATGCAGCACAACTTCGCACAAAAGGCGATCGCTCAAATTGAGGCGACGCAACGCGAAGGCTCGCGCAGCCGCAAGGGGCGCAAGCGCGATGCCCGCGACTTTGAAGCGGATTACGAAGCCGCCAAGCATATCTCGGAAGACGGATGGTGCGGTGTGCCGGCGCCAGCCTTTCGCAATGCACTGATCTCCGCGTGCCGCCTCGCCGGCTTCGCAATGACCAGGGCGAAGCTATCGATTTTTGTCGAAGCAGACGGTTGGGACAGAGACGGCCGCACACCGCTTATCCGCATCAACGGCAATCCAGAGCCGCCGGGCGAGCCGCAGCCCGTGCGTAACGAAAGCGGTGTCGTCGATCTGCGTATGCGACCCGTCTGGCGGAGGTGGGAAGTGGTCCTGCGCCTACGCTGGGATGCCGACCAATTCTCGGCGGCTGACATCCTCAATCTGGTAGCCCGCGCTGGTCTGCAAGTGGGCGTCGGCGAGGGGCGGCCCGACTCGCCGAACAGCAATGGTCTGGGCAACGGATGCTGGGAGGTAATGCCGTGACGATAGAATCTGAACTGGTCGCGCTGACCGACGACGAGGGGTTCATCAAACCGCGAACCGTCGTGGAGTGGGCGCGCAATAACCCGGACAGCGAAGTCTACAAGCACCTCGAATGGGATGACGTGAAAGCCGCCGAAGCGCATCGGATCGACCAAGCGCGCCGGCTGATCGTTATTCACGTTCGCAGCGAGGAGGGCGAGCGGGCGACGATCTCGCTGGTGCAGGACCGGAACTCGAACGGCGGCTACCGGCACATGGGCGCGGTTATGAGCAATGCCCAGCTTCGCCTGATGGCATTACGCCAGGCGCTCCGCGAGTTGCGCCGGTTTGAACAGCGATACCGCCATCTCCAAGAGTTGGGCCGGATATTTGAAGAAGCCGCACGGGTCGAGGCCGAAGCCACAGCGGCCAATACTACTGCGGCGGCGTGATGAATCTTTGGCGTGGCCGGGCAGGGCTTGGCGGGGCCGGGCTTGGCGTCGCATGGCGAGGCAGGCGTGGCAAGGCAGGGCAAGGCCGGGCTTGGTGTGGCTCGGTGCGGCTCGGTGCGGCAGGGCAGGCACGGCGGGGCACGGCAGGGTTCGGCATGACCGGGCGTGGCATGGCAGGCACGGCATGGCAAGGCCAGGCTTGGCGCGGCTCGGCAAGGGCACGACAAGGCATGACGGGGCGTGGCCCGGCAAGGCATGGCAGGCACGGCTCGGATTGGCAGGGCACGGCGCGGCACGGCCGGGCGCGGCAGGGCAGGCTCGGCGGGGCTCGGCGGGGCCCGGCGTGGCAGGGCGCGGCAGGGCAGGCACGGCGCGGCACGGCAAGGTTCGGCATGGCCGGGCGTGGCATGGCAGGCTTGGCAGGGCGCGGCTGGGCAGGGCGTGGCTCGGCATGGCAGGCGTGGCGTGGCTGGGCATGGCAGGCGTGGCGCGGCAAGGCTGGGCATGGCAAGGCGCGGCACGGCCGGGCGCGGCAGGGCAGGCTCGGCGGGGCTCGGCGTGGCCCGGCAAGGCAGGGCGCGGCAGGGCAGGCGGGTGGGTTGATGGCTAAGCCTTCGACCCATCCTCTCTCCCGGAGCCGGCCATGATCGTCGCCGGCGCAGACCCCGGCGCCGATGGCGCCGTCGCGTTCCTCGACGCCGAGACGACGCGCGTATTGGCAATCGTCGACATGCCAATGGCAGGCGGCGAGCTGATGGTGCGCGATCTGGCGAACGAATTGCTCGCCGCTCTCGACGAGCGCCGCTGCGGGCATGTGTGGATCGAGCGGCAGGCGCCCTGGGCCGGCGGCGAGCGGCGCATCGGGGCCAGCAGCGCCTTCGCGTTGGGCCAAAGGTACATGGCGATTAAAGCCATCGCCGCCTGCCACGGCTGGCCGATCGAGATCGTCAGCGCAGCCAAGTGGAAGCGGCACTTCAGCATCGCCGCCGACAAGGCCCTGGCCCTCGATTGCGCCGGGCGCCTCCTGCCCGAAGATTCCGGCCTGTGGACCGCGCGCCGCGGCTACTGCACCCGGGCCCGCGCCATCGGTCGCGCCGAGGCTGCGCTGATCGGGCTTTACGGAATTAGATCAGTCAATGCCATCGCTCGCGGGAAAGCGGCATGACCATCCGCGTCGAACACGGCGACTGCCGCGAGATCATCCCAACACTCGGGGTGACGGTCGACGCCGTTGTGACCGATCCGCCCTATCATCTTAGCGATATGACCAAGCGATTTGGTCGCGCATTTAATGCGAACGGCCAACGTAACACTGACGGCACAAATCATTATCAGCGTTTAGCTGGCGGTTTCATGGGTCAACAATGGGACGGCGGCGACATCGCCTTCCGGCCCGAGACGTGGGCCACCATCGGCAGCGTTCTGCGCCCCGGCGGCTTTCTCGTGGCGTTCGGCGGCACGCGCACATCTCACCGGCTGGCCTGCGCCATCGAAGATGCCGGCTTCATCATTCAAGACTGCCTGATGTGGCTGTTCGCCACCGGCTTCCCGAAGCGGCGCGATATGCTCAAGCCGGCCTACGAGCCAATCGTGCTGGCCTACAAGCCGGGCGGCAAGCGGACGATGCAGGTGGATGAGTGTCGGATTGCTACCAATGGCGAGGACATGGGCGATCCAGAGGGGTACGCCCGGCGTAGCGCGCTTAAAGCTGACGGATGGTTGCGACCGCATCATGGGAAAGAGGCTGACAAAGCCCGTTCTAAGGCAGCGATTGAAAAGGCACAAATTCTCGGCCGCTGGCCCGCCAACATCTGCCACGATGGCAGCGACGAGGTCGTGGCGCTGTTTCCGGAGACAGGAGTTAGCTCGGGCGGTAAAGGAGCGGCCTCGCAGGCGGCGGCACTCAACGGTCATGTCTACGGTAAATGCTCTGGTAATAAGCTAGGGCAAAATGCTGGCGGCCTTGGCGACAGCGGCTCAGCTGCCCGCTTCTTTTTCTCGGCTAAAGCTAGCGCACAAGACCGCTGGGGTTCCAAGCACCCGACCGTAAAGCCCGTCGAGTTGATGAAGTGGCTGGTGGCACTCGTCACGCCACCTGGCGGCACCGTGCTCGACCCGTTCGCGGGCAGCGGAACGACCGGCGTGGCGGCCTTGGCAACTAGCCGCAACGCCATCCTGATCGAACGCGAAGACGCCTACATCGCCGACATCCGCGAGCGTGTCGCGTTTTATGAAGGCAGTGGCCAGCACTCGACCCAGGCAAAGCATCGAAACCGCAAGGTTGACCACGGCCCGCTGTTCGAGCCGCGCCCGCTGACACCCGAAGAAGACGCCGCCGACAGCCTCGCCAGCTACAACACCGCCGTCATGGCGATAGGGGAACGTGTGAAGGCTGGCGCGCCGGTGCCCGAGTTCATGCTGTCGCGGAAGGTGGCGCCATGAGCGAGTGGACCGATGGCTATCGCCAGGCCCTCGCCGACATCGCGCACCTGGCGCACAGCCGCGGGCTGGTGACGACACCGGCACTGGAAGCGCTGCTCGCCGATGTCGTGGCGGACGCGCTGGTCATCGAACGCGAGCAGGACCTGCGGCGCCGCCGGCTGCGTGCCACACACGAGGCCATGTTGCCACTGGAAGGCGAGGCGCCATGAGCCAGCACGACCGCGACCTCGCCGAGGAGTTCCCCGAGCCCCTGTCACGCGATAGGAGGCGGCTGCGCGGAACCCCAATCGCTGCCGGCCAGCGTTTCGGCAGGCTCGTTGCAATACGTCCCACACCCCCAAGGAAGGGGTCAACTGCCCTACATTGGCAATTCCGTTGCGACTGCGGAACTTTCTGCGTCCAAAGAGTGGCCCGGGTTGTGTCCGGCAGGTATGTCTCCTGCGGCTGTAAGCATCGCGAGGCACAGGAGGCTTTCACAGCGAAAGCAAAAGCGCGATCCGTAGCGGCGGCGGCGCAGGGCCGCGGCCGGCTTAGCGCCGACCGCGACCTCGCCGAGGCAATCTACCAGGCATTCAGCGATGAGCGCGCCGTCGACGAGGCGATTAGCCTGTGGCGCGACATGCCGCATCTCCACCAGCGCGAGCGGTTCGCCGCGCTCCTGCCGCTGCTGGCCCAATACGTCATCACCGACGTGCTCACCCGCCGCCTGCGCGAGGCCGCCCGCACCGGACCGTGGGGCGATTACGAGGAATGGGCCGATGCCGTCGCGGCTGATGCGGCGCTGCGAACAGGCGATGCCCGTCGCATACGAAACACCCAATACATGCATCCGCAGCGCGTGCCGCTCGCCTTGGCCGATCTTGAAAACGACATCGACATCCGGCAACTCGACATGTTCAACAACGAGTGCGAAGGAATGTGCGGTGTCTGAGCCGGCGCGCGAGGCGCTAAAAGACCGCAACCAGCTATACCGCCACTACCGCGTCGCTAAGACAGCCGAACACGAGGCCCTGTTCGCGCTGCCCGAGTACGGCGACCGGCTGCGCCGCTTCAATGCCACTCTCGGCCACTTCGGCATCGCAGACAGCGGTCGGATGGTCGCCTATGTGCGCGACCAGAATTACACCTGGCTGCGTAACGCGCCGGAAGACATCCGGTTCGCAGCGCTACAAATGGTCGGGCAGCGCATTGTTCGCATCAGAGCAAAGGCCGGACTCGTGCCATTCGACGACCCGCTGCCACATGAACCTGACGATGTCTTTCAACTCTGTCGGCGGGAATTGTCGTGATCCGCGAATTGCTCCACGCCTACGGCAGTAATCTGCGCCGCCAGTTCGCGCACGATCGCCTCAACACGCTGGGCTCCAGCGAAGCAGGGCGGTGCGCCCGAGCATCTGCCTTCGCCAAACTGGAAGTGCCGCCCGATCCCGACTTTGTCGAAGGTTGGGGGGCCGCACTGCGCGGCTCGGTGATCGAAGACAGTTTCTGGGTGCCCGGCCTGCGCGCAAACCTGCCACCGGGCGCCACACTGTTATATGCCGGCGAGGAGCAGCAGACTTTTGTCGACGGGTTTCTATCGGCCACACCCGATGGGCTGATTGTCGGTGTTGCGCGCGACTGTCTCTCCGACCTTGGCGTCCCCGACATCGGCCAGACAAGCCTACTCCTCGACTGCAAATCGATCGACCCGCGCGCCAATCTGCGCCAACCAAAACCGGAACACGTCTTCCAGATGCATGTCGGCATGGGGTTGGTGCGCCGGGCGACCGACCACCAGCCTGAATATGCCATCTTGTCTTATATCGACGCCTCGTTCTGGGACCACATCACCGAGTTTCCCGTCCGATTTGATCCGCGCGTCTACGACGCCGCGATCGAGCGCGCCCGCAGCATCATGGCGGCAACCGACCCCGGCGATCTCGCCCCCGAAGGCAAGATAGCGGGCGGCGGCGAATGCCGATATTGCGCCTGGGGTCAGCAGTGCGTCGGAACGACCTTGGCCAGCATGCCGCCCGGGGGCGCCCGGCTCGGCGCAAACGCCGCGGCCGAACTAAAAAGCCTGCGCGATGCTGAACGCGCACTGGCGGCCTCAGCGGAAGCCACCGAATACACCCGCGCCGCCACTCAGGAAGCCATCAAGCAATTTCTGCGCACCAATGGTGTGCGCGGCCACAAGGGCGACAACTGGTCGGTCCAGTGGACTGTCACCAAGGGGCGACAGTCGATCGACCAAGCAGCCTTGCTCGAAGCTGCAGCCGACGCAGGCATCCAAATCGACGAGTTCAAAAAGGAAGGAAAGCCAGCAGAGCGACTAACAGTGACCTAGAACCAGACAACCAAACAGTGACGATAACCATCACAGTGAGCATCGACATGAGCGACATCATCGAACAGACCCAAAGCGCCCTCACCACCCAAACCGACATCGACCCATACGTTGCCTACGGTCTCAAGGCCGGCACAGCCGGCGGGCAATACCTTAGTTTCAAGAACGGCGAGTTCCTCTACGGCCAGAACGCCAGCGTCCTGCCGCTCGGCACCAGGCTCGCCGCCAATATGGCTGGTCTGCGGGTCGGCTGGCGCAAGTGGCGCGGCGGCACCCTGGAAGACGACCTGACCGTGCCCCTGGTGGAACGGCGCCCGGTCGAGGCCCGCAATGCGCTCGGCGACAACGACCGTAGTCTGTGGGATCGCGGCACCGATGGCAAGGAACGCGATCCGTGGCAATTCACCAACATCCTGGAACTGGCCGACGCTGACGGTCAGACCTTTATCTACAGCACCGGCTCCAAAGGCGGGATCGGCGCCATCGCCGCTTTGTCGGCCGAATATGGCAAGCAGTACCGGCAAAAGCCGGGTCTGACGCCGATCATCACCCTTGGCAATGATTATTATATTCACCCGGAATACGGGAAGACTTATGTGCCGCGGTTTGAACTGGTCGACTGGGCCGCGCCCGAGGCTGCTGCTGACGACGACTTCCCCGGTCTCGGCGAGCCTAGCGCCAGTCCCGAGCCCAAACCGGCGCCGGTAAAGGCAGCCGCTTCTACCGCACCCGCCACGCCGCCAGCCGGCAAGCGTGTACCTCGTTTTTAAAACCTCCAAGGAGGCGCATCGTTGTGCACGACCACAACTACGACGAGACATGCGATTTTCTGCGACAGTTCTTCGAGTTTACCGAGCAGAACGTCGAATTGCGCTCGCTCGTCAACGGCGGCGGCGGCGGCCGGCAGCTCTTCACCCGCAACCCGCAAGAAGTCGTCACGTTCTGCCGGGCACAGGATGTGCCCGGCAAGGGCGTCTTCATGGCAATGGCGACACGGCGCGTCGGCTCACACCGCGGACGACGCGAAGAATTGTGCGAACTGGCCTGCGTCTGGGTCGACATCGACATCTACAAGCTCGGCATCACTCGCGAAGCTGCCATCGCCGCATTGAACAAGTGCCCGATGCCGCCGTCGCTGATCATCTCCAGTGGCGGCGGGGTGCACGCCTACTGGCTATTGCGCGAACCGCTTGACGTCAGCCTGCGAGACCCCGACGAGATTAAAGAACAAGTCGATGCTGTCCTACACCAACTCGCGGGAGTGTTCGCCGGCGACACCGTACCGGCGCAAATCGCCGCGGTCCTGCGATTGCCCGGCACACATAACAGCAAGACCGGCGAGATGCGCCCGGTTACCGTGCTCGAAGCCTCCTGGATCCGGTATGAATTTGCCGACCTTATCGAGATGCTCGGCTATCTTGGCCCGCTTTTGATGGTGCCGAGGCCTCGGGCTCCGGCAAAAGACACCGCACCGCCTTCCAGCAATCCCGATCCGTTTCTCGATTTTGCCCGCAAGCACGCCTTTCGCGCGCCGGTCGATGTCTGTCAGCGTCTGGCCGCCATGCAATACCAAGCCGCTGGCGACGGCGGCATCCACGCAACCCGGCTGTCGGTGTCAGCCTCGTTGGCGCGAGCCGGCATCGAAGACAGCATAATCTTCGATATGCTGCTCGACGCCACCCAGCGCGCGGTAGGCGCCGCCGGGGCACGCTGGAACTGGCGGCAAGAAGAGAAGATTATCTGGGACGAAATCAGGACCGGCCGGCAAAAATACGGTTCACCCGTGCCCTCGCACGCGCCTTCTGGGCCGATCGCCGACAAGTCTGCTGGCGCGCCAATCTTGCAAATGCGCCCAATCGAGCAAGAGGCGCCGGAGAAGTTGGAGACAGCCAGCCCTACATCCTCGCCGCCGCAACAACGCCTCCCGGGTGCAGCGAGCAAGCCCACAATCCGGCTGCGCGCCGGGAGCCTCCACGACATCGCGACCGAGGCCGAGCACGTATTGTGCGCAATGGGCGCGCCAATCTACGCCCGCAGCGGTGGACTGGTACGCCCGGTTGTCGAGCGCGTCGAGGCGGCGCGCGGTCTGCAAACCCAAGTCGCCCGCCTCACCGCCATGACGACCACCGGCATGGTGGACTGGCTGTCGGAACTGGCGCACTGGGTTAAATTCGACAAGCGATCCAACAAGTGGCTGCCAACCGACCCACCGAGCGATGTCGCCGCCACCATCCTGTCACGTGACGGCAAATGGCTGTTACCCCCGGTTTCCGGCGTCGTCACCACACCAACCCTGAGACCGGACGGCACCCTCTTGCGCGAAGAAGGTTACGACCCGGCGACCCGGCTACTGCTGCTGTCCTCACCACCACTGCCGCCCGGCGTGGAAACACCAACCCGAGACCACGCGCTGGCAGCGTTGACGACGCTGACCGACCTGCTGACCGGTTTCAAGTTTGTCGACGAAGCGTCCCGAGCCGTGGCCGTGTCAGCCCTAATCACCCCGGTGGTGCGCGGCGCCATGTCGGTCGCACCCCTGCACGCCATGCGCGCTCCGGTCGCCGGTTCCGGCAAAAGTTATCTGGTCGATCTCGCATCGGCGATCGCCATCGGGCAGCGCTGTCCAGTCATCGCCGCCGGCAAAACCGAGGAAGAGCAGGAGAAACGCCTCGGCGCCGCATTGCTGGCAGGACAGGCAATAATTTCGATCGACAATCTTAACGGCGAACTGGGCGGCGACGCTCTGTGCCAAATGGTCGAGCGGCCAATCGTGCGTATTCGGCCGCTAGGCCGCTCCGAATTGGTACAGATCGAAACCCGGGCCTGCGTCTTCGCTACCGGTAATAATATCGTCATCGTCGGCGACATGGTGCGCCGGACATTGCTGTGCTCGCTCGACGCTGAAGTTGAACGTCCGGAGCTGCGACAGTTTATCGATAAGCCTTTCGAGATCATATTGGCCGATCGCGGCAAATATATCGCGGCTTGTATTGTCATTGTTCAGGCATATCGCTGCGCCGGGTTTCCTGATCCCTGCTCGCCCCTGGCTTCGTATGAAGAGTGGTCTTTGCTGGTTCGCTCGGCGTTGGTGTGGCTCGGCATGGCAGACCCGGCAGACACTATGGAAACGGCTCGCGACGAAGACCCGGAGACATTGGAATTACGCGCGGTGATTAGTGCCTGGCAGGATGCCGGCAAGATAAATCAGTTGTACTCATGTAGTGAATTGATCGCCCTGGCCGACCAGATTGAATATGAAGTTTCTGACGACGCATTCCAGAAATCGGTGCCGAAAGGGTATCGCCACGGCGAGCTGCGGGAGGCCCTGATGGCCGTCGCGGCGGACGGCCCGGGAGCCAAGGTGATCAGTTCGAGGCGCCTCGGGTGGTGGCTGCGACGACGCAAGGGCCGTCCGTCCGATGGGATGAAAATTGCCGCCGGATCCGACCGTGATCGCAAAATCAACCGCTGGTGCATTGTCTCAGCGACGGATGTACCTAATGATTGAGAAGTTTACGGGGTTTACGGGGTATTTGCGGTTTTTTTCATATATGCGCAGGAAGTGGCAAAGTGACAGTTTCTAACCTTATGCTGAAACGACCCCCGTAAACCCCGTAAACCCCGTAAACCCGTAAAACCCCCCCCATCGCTGGATGATGGCGACGCCGCCGCCGGCCGGCGGGGTAACCGAAAGGACAGGTTTGTGATGGGTGGCGAGGAAGTGCCGGTCGTGCCGGCATTCGGCACCGATGGTGGCCAATGGGCAATGTTTTGTGTGTTCTGCCGGCGTTGGCATTTTCACGGCGAGGGCGCGGGTCATCGAGTGGCGCATTGTTATACTGATAGCCCTTATCGTAAGCGGGGATATATTCTTGAATATGCCGGCAAGCTGACGGCGCAGATAAGAAAGAATGGCGGGAAATGAATACGCTGCGTCGCGTCAACCCGGAGCTACACGTCCTGCTGGTCGAGCAACTCGACCTGTTACGGGAGGCGTTACTTGGTGACGATGACGAGGAGGTGTGGCGGCAGGGCGATGCGATGATGCGGGGCTGGCAGCAGGCGCTTGTGGTTCGAGTACAAGAGCTGTGGCCAGGGGCAGAAATCGTTGCGGTACGAGACAAGGTTCGCCCTTGGGTCGAACAATACGAGTGCGTGGAAGCGGAATGACGCGAACCCTCAACCCCACACCGGAGCGCCGACAGCATGGCAACATCGTTCGCAGCCCGGTTGTCGCCGACAGCACTGGTGCGATCGGCCACCCCTGGCATTGCCGCAGCGTGTTGGACAACCTGCTGGCCCGGCGCGAGATCGGTCCTCAGGAACACGCCGCCGGGCTGCAGTTCGGTGAGATCGCCCGCAGAGCCGCCGTGCCGACATTGCAGGCAGCCGACCTGCTGCGGGTCCGCAGCGGCGGGCAGCTTCGCGATGGCAGTGGCAGTGAACGCGCCCGTCATCAACTCGGTCGCGCCCTCGATGCGCTCGGTGGTCTCGGCAGCCCGATGGGCAGTCTTGCCTGGGATGTCCTCGGGCGGGACGAAAGCCTGTCCGCCTGGGCCCAGCGGCAAAACTGGATCGGTGGCCGCGGCACCGGCGCCGCTAAAGGCGTGCTGATGGCCACATTGCCAGTGCTGGCGCTACATTTCGGCTTGACGCGGCCGGTTATCACCAGATAGGGGATTAGGTGCATGTTGCGACCATGCCGGCGGCGGGTCGGGCGGTTCGATGATCCCCATATCAGCCCATCCCCCAAGCCCGACCCGTCCGCCGAGCAAGGATGCCTCAGAAATCGCATGCTGTGGCTGCCAGTGGGGTGGAACGGGGTCGGCCGCTACCCTGGTAGCCGAAAAGGTCTCAGGCCACTCAGCGGGCTTCCTAGCCGATTTATGAGCCATATGGGCAAAAGCGGGAATACGATCTGCGAGGCTTGCCACGGCACCGGGTATCTGGCGGATGCCAAACCGCCCCAGCCGTGCCCAGCTTGCGGCGGGGTCGGGTTCGGTTACTGCTCGCCCGGGCGGACGAGAGCTGCGCGCTGCGAGGGCTATGTCGCGGACACTAATGCTGCGGTGCAAGGTGACGATTTGCACGGTCGGGAACACATTGCTTCACCGGATTGCTGGTGCGGTCCGACACCAGATCCGGTAGTGCCGGATGTGTTTATTCACCGGGATTGCGGAAGGTGACACAGGCTGATGCGCGACGGTGAAACGGAGGCCATGCTCGCCAAGCTCGATGCCATTATCGCGCTACTAAAGGAACTGTGCGCGCTCGTGCGCGCGAGGGAGCGAGCGTGCCAGTGAGTTTGCAAAGCACCGGCGGGCGCAATGGCTCGCAGAAGGTCTTCACTGAAGAACTGTTTGAAGAGATTTGCGACAGGCTTGCGACCGGAGAGAGTTTGCGGGGTATTTGCCGCGATCCGAATATGCCGGATGAGAAGGCAGTAAGGAAGTGGTTGACGAAAGACGCCGCTCACCTCGGTCCGCAATATGCGCTCGCGCGCGAGATGGGTTTTGATAGTATAGCCGAAGAAGTTATCGAGATATCAGACACGCCTTGTCTTGGTCCGGACGGCTACGTCGATAACGGTGCGGTTCAGCGAGCGCGTTTAATGGCTGACAGCCGGCGCTGGTTCTTGTCAAAAGCTATGCCTCGCAAGTACGGCGACAAAGTTACTCAAGAACTAGTCGGCAACCCGGACGCGCCGATCGTGACGAGGATCGAGTTGGTGCCGGTCGCACCGATCACGCGCCGTCTGACTAAGCCGGAAACTGAGTAACCGCTTCGTCTCGCTTGGGTATACCCCAGACATACGAGACGGTGAGACACAATCTGCGTCTCATCAGGGTCGAAACGATGGTTAAGAGACGCAGCGAGGCGCGGGTCTAGATCCTAACGAGACATCTCGTCTCTCGCTTCATGTGGGTCGCGCTGTCGCCGTCTGGTCTGGTTAGGAGCCTACCTCCCGGACAATCAGCAGCCAGCGCGGCCTACCTGGACCTAGGCCCCCGGGGCCACCCCCGAAGACGATGGTTCCATCCGGTCGGCTGACGGCCCCACACCGCCCCCATGTCAGCCGCACCCTCCCGAATATTTTTTTGAGGCCCGGCATGAGATCGCTACAACCCTTGCGTGTTTTAGCGCCCGCCGCGCTCGTTTTAATCTTCTCGTCTATATATATGTGCGCGCGCGCCCAGGTTCCTTTTCTGGCGGGGGGTGCGACGGTGAGTCTGGCGGCGACCGGGACGACCTCGCGGGTGCAGGTACAGACCGGGCCGAATTCGAAGGCGATGCGTCTTTATAATAGTGGCACGGTGGCGGTGTTCATCGTCTGCGGCGACGTCACGGCCACAGCAACGGTGGCGTCTCTGCCGATCGCGCCTGGGACGGTGGAGGTGCTGGGCTGTGCGCAGCAGTACGTGGCGGGCATCACCGCGGGCACGGCGGCGACGCTTTATATAACGCCGGGCGACGGTCTGTGAGGGCGGCCACCGCCCTGGCGGCGCTGCTGCTGGCGGCATCGCCGGCGGTGGCGCGGATGCACGCCGGGCCGAGCCAGCTGCACGCGGGGCACCGGCTGCAGGGGGCGATTGCGCCGTTGGATGGCGGCGGGGCTTTTGCGAGTCCGGCGGCGGCGTACAGCCTGCGCAAGCTGAAGAGTGCCTACGCTGGCCCGGGCATCAAATTGCGGCGGGCCAG
>Ga0134121_10003014_pt1 | contig 14248 bp, 13 predicted proteins | sample KB301_FD_96463 | JGI IMG/M metagenome (GOLD analysis project Ga0134121, IMG submission 96463) | Terrestrial soil microbial communities without Nitrogen fertilizer from Kellogg Biological Station, Michigan, USA - KB3-0-1 | ecosystem: Environmental > Terrestrial > Soil > Unclassified ...
CTCGTCGGAACTGGGATTCTCCAAGGAACACCGCGACATCAATATCCGTCGCATCGGCTTCGTGGCGTCCGAGATCACCAAGAATGGCGGTGCCTGCATCTGCGCGCCCATAGCCCCTTATGACGCCGTTCGCAAAGAAGTGCGCGCGATGATTGAACCCCTTGGAGGTTTTTTTCTGGTCCATATGTCCACGCCGATGGCCGTTTGTGAGGCCCGCGATGCAAAGGGTCTCTACGCCAAAGCCCGGGCGGGCCTTCTTCCCCACTTCACCGGAGTGTCGGATCCTTACGAATTGCCGGAAGACGCCGAAATCACTATCGATACTTCCCAAACGACGCCGCTCGAGGCAGCCGAGATCGTGATCCGGCAACTGAGAAGCCTCGGCTACGTTTAAGACCGCTTCGGTCGCTCGGTCCCGGCGAGGTTATTTGACCGCGGACTACCCGGACAGAGGGCCAGGGGCTAATTCGGGGACGGTCACCAAATTCGCGACATAAGCCTTCCGAAAATGGAAATGCCTCGAGCGAATTTGGTGACCGTCCCCGAATTAGCCCCCCTTGGCGATCTTGGCGTCTTGGCGGTTAACGCTGTCCGTGTAGTCCGTGGCTCCTGTCCCTACTTAACCCAGAAACCTGATGACGTTCGCCGCCGCTTTTAGTTCCATGGCGCGACGCGAGGCGTTGGTCAGGGTGCCGATGTGAGGAGTGCAGAGAACCTGGGGAAGCTTGCTCAGCGGACCCGAATACGGCTCCGTCTCGTAGACATCGAGGGCCGCAGCGGAAAGCCGTCCTGATTCCAGCGCTTCCAACAACGCCCCTTCATCAACGAGATACCCCCTTGCGGTGTTGATAAGCCGGCTGCCGGGCTTCATGCGGTCAAACTGCGGTTTGGAAAGCAATGGACCGTCGGAGACAGGTCTGGCTGCATGAAGAGATACCAGGTCGGCACGTGACAACAGAACGTCGAGATCCAACAGCTTAATACCTACCGGCAAATCATGCTGTTGTAGTCCGGGATGCGAAACAACCACGGTCGCCCCAAACGGCCGCAAGCATCGCTCGACGGCTCGGCCGATGCGACCGAACCCGATAAGACCGATAGTCCACTCCGACAGGAGAAAACCTGCATGACGCTTCCAGTTCCCTTCTCGAAGCGTAACGCCGTATTCCGGCAGATTGCGGGCGAGCGCAAGCATCATTCCCACAGTCAATTCTGCGACCGGCTCGGTAACCTCATCCGGCGTGTTCAGGACTGCAATGCCCAGCCGGTGTGCTGCATCGAGATCGATTGCGTCAACTCCGACACCGCACCTGCTGATGCATCGTACCTTGGGAAATGCTTCGAGGGTGGCAGCGCTGTAGGGTTCAAGGCCGGCAATGATGGCGGCGGCTCCGCCCGCTGCGGCCACAAGTTCGTCCTGTCGAAGCCGGCGGCCCAGCCGGTTTTCTTCGATGGAAAAGCCGGCATCGAGCAATGCCCGGCGTGGGCTGTCGTCAGTTTCGCAGAACTGCGAAAGCGCGACGTAGACCGATTTCCCGCTCTTTGATACAAGCGCCGGCATGCCTGACCTTTCTTGAGTCTTCGCCCTACCGGGCTCGCGCTTCGCGCCCGTCTGGCCTTCGGCCAGCCACCCCTCCTCAAGAGGAGGGGACATCAACGATTGTGCAGACGACTTCCGTCTTCCAGAAACATCTTCACCGTCTCCTTGGTATAGGGATGCACGAGCATGCCCTCAATGAAGCTCGGAGCCGCTGTGACAATGTCCGCGCCGGCTTCAAACCATTCGACAATGTTGAGAACCTCGCGTGTCGATCCGACGATGATCTTCGACGGACTTTCGAAGGCATCGAGCAACCCACGAAGCCGTTCCACTTCGAGACGGGAGTCGTAGCCCATGTTGTTGACGCGGCCGCCGAATATCGAAACATAAGTGGCGCCGGCCATCGCTGCCAGCAGGCATTGTTGTGCACTCATCATCGCCGTCACGTTGACGCGAACGTTGTGGCGGGTCTCGAGTTCGTGGATCAGCTCGAGATTTTCCGTGCCGCCTTCGGGACCGTGGATGGTGATCTTCACGTTGATGTTCTTCGACCAGCCTGCAATATCCAATGCCTGCTGACGCGACTCTTCGATCCCACCCGTCGTCACTTCGACGGAGAGAGGGAGCGGGGCGATCAGTTTCGCCATTTGCTCGCAATGCTTGCGAATTCCATCCCATCCGCCCTTGATTCCATCTTTCACAAGGATCGTGGGGTTCGTGGTGACTCCCCGAACAATGCCGAGTTTTAGATATTTCTCGACCTCGTCGAGCTTTCCCGTGTCGAGAAATATTCCGGTCAGACGTGTCATTGGCTGCGGCCTTTCCTGAGGCTGCGCGCTATCGCGCTGGCGCTTCGCGCCGGGCTTGGATTCGCTCCGCTCATTTAGTAATCGTCTCCCATTTGTTGCCTTTGGCCATAAGCCGTGGGTCGCAAACAATGCCGTGCCACACCACAGCCTGAAATGCCTCGGTGTGAGGCGTAATGTTATCCGGATTCACGGTTGGAATGACAACGACGATATCGCCTTTCAATTTCGTATAGCCGCCGTCGCGTCCCACAATGCCGACGACGTCGACGTTGTGCGCCTTGGCTTCGTCGATCGCGACAACGAGGTTTGGGCTGACATTTCTTTCCTTACTCCCACCGCCGACAGACAGGATCATCAGCACGTCGCGAGGCGTTGGCTTGCTGACCTTGAGCCAGTCGGCGAAAACACGATCCCAACCTTCGTCGTTGGTTCGTGCGGTCAACTCTGAGACGTTATCGACAGGCGAATAGGCTTCGATGCCGGCCAGTTTTCGGAAGTCGTTCACCGCATGACTGCAGTTTCCCGCGCTGCCTCCGACACCGCACAGGAACAATCGCCCGCCTTCCTGACGCAACCGAACCAGGCGCAGAACGAGGCGGTCGATGGCCGCAAAATCCAGTGTGCGGGCCACCTCTTGTACTTCGGCAAAGTACTGGCCGATCCATGGATGACTCATGACGGTTGACTCATGACAGAACTCGATCAGACGACGTAGGAACCAGCACGGTATTCACTCCCATGTTCTCGAATCCATTCAAAGGTTTTTTTCAGGCCCTCGTCCAGGGACACGAACGGTTCCCAACCCAGCACGCTCCTGGCTTGGGAATTATCGGCCAGCAATCGGTCGACTTCGCTTCCAGCGGGCCGGAGGCGGCTCTCTTCCACTTCTAACCTGACGGTTCGGCCAAGGATCCCTTCAATCTTCTTCACCAGGCTCCCGATCGAAATCTCCGACCCGGACCCGATATTGATCGTGCGGCCAATTGCGGAATCGGCTTCTGCGCCTTTCAAAAACGCATCGACGGTGTTGGAAACGTAGTTAAAGTCTCTGGTCGGATGAAGGCTTCCGAGTCGAACCGTTTCGCCGGCCAGACACTGGCTCATGATCGTCGGAATGACCGCCCGGGCGGACTGGCGAGGACCGAAGGTATTGAATGGGCGAATCGTCACGACCGGCGTCTGAAACGACAAATAGAAAGCTTCCGCAAGTTTGTCGGCGCCGATCTTGCACGCCGAGTACGGAGATTGTCCCTGCAAGGAATGCTGTTCGTCGATAGGCACACGCTGTGCCGTTCCGTACACTTCGCTTGTGGACGTATGAAGTATTCGTTGGACTCCGAGTTCCCGCCCGGATTGCAGGACGTTCAGAGTACCTTCAATATTGGTCCTCAAATACGCGGACGGCGCGTGATACGAATACGGGATGCCAATCAACGCGGCGAGGTGAAAAACCAGGTCTGCGCCTTTCATGGCGTGGGTCACGCAATCACGGTCGGCAACGTCGCCGGCGATGACTTCCATCTCTTCCTTCAGGGACGAGGTGTCGAGCCATCCCCAGGAGCCGTTTCCCCGGTAGTGCACGAAAGCCTTCACGTGAGCGCCGGTACGAACCAGCGCTTCGGTCAAATGGCTTCCGATAAAACCGCCGGCGCCGGTGACTAAGACTCGCTTGCCCCTAAGGCTCATAGTCTTTGCATCATAGACCGGCAGAAACCAAATCCATGATGTGAATCATGCCGATTACTTTTCGGTTTCGTCCCAGCACAGGCAGGATGGCGGTCGGCTTTTTTCGCGAACGCATCAAGTCCAGCGCTTCGGTCGCCATCTGATCGCTGAAAACAAACATGGGTTTGGGATTCATGATGTTGCGGATTGTCAGATCGAAAATTGCCTCGGTGTTCTCCAACGCCTTCCGCACATCGTAATCCGACACCAGTCCGGCAAGGCCGCCGCGGCGGTCCAACACCGAGATCGCTCCAGCCTGGCCTTCCGTGATCAAGGCAAGCATGTGGCGTACGGTGTCGGAGACGCTCACTGTCGGATTGCGATCTCCGGTGCGCATGACATCCTGGACCTGCAGCAGGAGCCTCTTGCCGAGCTGACCGCCCGGGTGATGCCGCGCGAAATCCGCAGCGGAGACTCTCTTCAATTTCATCAAAGCAACGGCAATGGCGTCGCCAAGAACCAGGCTGGCCGTCGTGCTCGACGTTGGAGCAAGGTTGAGAGGACAGGCTTCACGGGGAATCTTCAATTCCAAAACGATATCGGCAAACCTGGCCATTCTCGAGGTGGCACTCCCTGTCAGCGCGATAATCGTCGCTCCCATCTTTTTTACGATGGGCAATAGCGCATTGAGTTCTCCGCTTTCGCCACTCTTGCCGAGAGCCACAATCACGTCCCCGGCAGAAACAATGCCGAGATCTCCGTGGAGGGCTTCCGCAGCCTGGATGTACATCGCGGGCGTGCCGGTACTGGTCAGGGTTGCCGCGATCTTGTTGGCGACAATTCCCGATTTGCCAATGCCTGTCAGGATGATCCTGCCGCGACAGCCAGCGATCACGCGAACAGCGCGCTCAAATTCCGGCGAAATACTCTTCATGACGGATTGAAGCGCTTCGATCTCGATATCGAAGACCCTCTTCATGTCCTGGAGTATCCCGCTTGACCTAGCCATGGCCGTAAAGGTAACAGAATTTTGCCGCCAAGACGCCAAGGTCGCCAAGAAGGGAGGAGGCAATGCTCTTTACATTTCCCTCTTGGCGACCTTGGCGTCTTGGCGGCGAAAATTCCCCGTCCGTGTAATCCGTGGCTAAAATGTCAGAGCAAATGAAGAAAGCGCATAAGAGCGGCAGCACGAGGCCCAAGAGAGATTCAAGAGACGAAGTACACGGCTATGGGACACCACGATCGGTCGCGTTGCTGATCGGCGGTGGCCTGGTGCTCGCCACACTTGCGGTTTACGCGCAGATCCTCAGCCATCAATTCATAAACCTGGACGATGACAGGTATGTGTACGCGAACCCGATGGTGGCTTCCGGCCTCACGTCCAGAGGAATTTTATGGGCTTTTACGACATTCTTCTCTGCCAACTGGCATCCTCTCACCTGGCTGTCGTACATGCTCGATATCCAACTGTTCGGGTTGAAGCCCGGCCCGCTTTTAGGAATTAATCTTCTCTTTCATATTCTTAATAGCCTGCTCGTGTTTGCTTTGCTGAGCAAGATTACGCCGCACTTATGGCGTAGCGGGATGGTAGCCGCGTTGTTTGCGCTTCATCCCATGCATGTCGAATCGGTAGCGTGGGCAGCAGAGCGCAAGGACGTACTGAGTTCCTTTTTTGCGCTGGTCTGTTTAATGGCTTACGTCCGCTATGCCAAGGCAGCAATCCTGACGTGGACCAGGTTCGTGCCGGTTATGCTTTTCCTGGGTCTGTCGCTGATGTCGAAGTCTATGTTTGTGACCGGGCCTTTCGTGATGTTGCTCCTGGATTATTGGCCGCTCCACCGCCTTGAGTGGCATCCCGGTGAGCGTCTGGGGCAACTGGCCGCACGTTTGGCGCCGTTAATCCGAGAGAAAATCCCACTCTTTCTTTTGATCGCCGCCATAGCGGTCCTGACATACATCGCCCAGGCGGGAGGTGGGGCGGTGACGCAGCTTGCGGCCGTGCCATTATCGGTTCGGGCTTCGAACGCGCTCGTTTCGTATGTCAAATACATTGTGTTGCTCATCTGGCCAACAGGACTTGGAGTTTTTTATCCATTTCCTCCCGTTCCTCTTTGGCAAACTGCCGGGGCTCTGGTTCTGCTCACCGGCGTCACCGTTTTCGCTATTCGCTCCATGGAAACGCGCCGCTATTTCATCGTGGGGTGGGCGTGGTTTCTAGGTACGTTGATTCCGGTGATCGGACTCGTCAAAATAGGTTCGCAATCGATGGCCGATCGCTACAGCTACCTTCCGTCGATCGGACTTTTCCTGATGATTGTCTGGGGCATCGCAGACTTCGCCACACGCCATGGCGGTCAAGCTGTATCCGTCAGAATCGGTGCGGTGATATGGCTCGCCACAATCGCGGCGCTGTCGTGGATTCAAGCCGGCTACTGGAAAGACAGCGTCACGCTTTATAAGCACTCGCTGTCGGCAGGTACCCCCAGCATATTGGTCCACTATAATCTTGCGCAGGCCCTGGCAGCGCAAGGCAACCTCGACGAAGCCGTGACGCATTTCACTGAAGTCTTGCGGATCAATCCCGCGTTCACAGACGGATTGATCAGTCTGGGAATGGTACTCACCGACCAGCATAAGTTCGCGGAAGCAGCCCGTTACTTAAACGAGGCCGTCAGGCAGGACCCCAATTCGAGTAGAGCACAGCTGCAATTGGGAATTGCACTGGTCAACAGCGGAAAGATAGACGAAGCGTTGCCTCATTTCTATCAGGTCGTGGAACTTGCCCCAAACGACTCTTCCGTCCGAGCCCAGGTCGGCGTTTTGCTACTGCGTCATGGCAAGTTGTCGGAGGCGAAGCAACAATTGGGTGAGGTTGTACGGATGGATCCGAACAGCGCTGAAGCTCATAACAATCTGGGTTTGACACTGTTGCTGCAGGGAAAGCCGGAGGAAAGCATGGTGGAATTCTCCACGGCTTTGCGGCTGAATCCAGACTACAAGAGTGCTCAGGAAAACCTGAACGCCGCACGCAAGCTTCAAAAGAACGACGGCCAGCGGTAGAGTCGGGCATTTAATCCGGTGACGTCGAACTACAATCGCGCTCGCAGGTCAAAGGCCCAGTCTCTTACGAAACAGGAAAAGTATATTGGCCAGGCCGTCGGGCCAGGGCCGCAGCTTTTTTTCTCCGATCCGTTGGCTGTAATTGATGAACATCTCGCGGAATCCGATTTCGGGATTCACGATAGCCTCAATCTTGATCTCTTCACTGAACGCCATTCCGTCGCTGGTGAGTTTCATTTTGGGCAGGATGTCGCGGCGAAACACCCACATCCCCGATTGGGAATCGCTGATCCAGTGCAGGAACAGTACGGACATGCACAGGGACAGGACTCGATTGCCGATCCAGTGCTTGAGACTCATCGCCTCCGGGTTGACAGTCGGGAATCGGGAGCCGGAAAGGAATCCCACCTTGCAATGAAGAAACGCCTCGAGCAGATAACTCAACGCATCCAGAGGGTAGGAGTGATCCCCGTCAAGAGTGATCAGGATGTCCCCGGTGGCGCAGGAAAACCCCTTCTTGTAAGCGCGGCCATATCCCCGGTGCAGTTCTGTGACAACGATCGCTCCCCGCGAGCGCGCAACCTCAGCGGTTCGATCCGTGGAATTGTTATCGACGACAATAACTTCATCGACAAACGCCGGCAGTTCGTCCAAAACCTTGCCAATGGCAAATTCCTCATTGAGGCAGGGTATGACGATAGTAATCCGGTGGTTCTTATACATGGATGAATGAAGAACGGATGGTCGTGCGGCCTTCCCCACCGGGAGAAGGCACGCTCGACATCATGAGTGCCAAACTGCGTGGACGATGGTGCAGCGCGCTATTGGACGCGGCGTCGGGCCGCGTCCTCTGCGGCTTGCCGGATGGCCGCATCTATGGTGGCTCGGTCAAGGACCGCCGGCTGCTGTTGTCCGGTGCGCAAGGAGGTTAGCCCCTTGATTCGGAATAGTGCGCTGTTCGAGGGCCATACCCCCTCGGACAACTGAATCGTCAATTCGCCATCGACAAGCCCCTCCTGTGTCGGATGGGAGATTGAGATTTTGGATGTTTGCCCAGGCGCCAACGCCAGAGGCAAAAGAGAGTCCGGGACAACGAAATTGGCATCGAGGGGATGCATCCGCTCTACGCGCAGGGAAGCCTTGCCGACATTCTTGAATTCCAGCTCTACAAACCGCCCCTTTTCGGCCTCAGGAGTCAGAGGAAGCTGGGATATTCGAATCTTGCCTTCGATGCGCCCAACCAATGTCAGGTTGTCCGTGACGGCCCTTGCTTCAAAAACTCTTTCAGGCCCGACGGCTTCCACGAGAACGGTCTGTTCAATGTCCTGAGATATCAAGCTCGAATCGATAGTGAAATCAAACTCTCCATTCTTGGCGTCAATCCATCGCGTCGCCCCAACGCGGAAACCTTCCATCCCTCTGGCGCGAATAATCTCCAGCTGAGATCGATCGGACACAAATTTGGCTGTGCCCTTAATCGTATCTCCCTGCTTGTGAGCTCCGAGATCGACCTTCTTGTTGACCAGTTGAAACGTAAATCCCTGGCGCACTGTTGTCGCGGACATGACTCCGCTGGTCTGAAAAGGATTTATGGAGGGCTCAACATGTACAAACCAATTTGTCTCATCGGCCTTCCACACCCAGGATTCGTTAATAGTCTGGTCAACATTACCGATCGGCGGCAAAAAGGCCTTGGCGTTGGTCGTCACCCGTACCCTGGACTTGTCCTGCGTAAACTCGAATGCCGTCACCGTGGCCTCGCGAAGGTTCGTATACATCGGCAAACCGGCACGCCCCTCTTTCTCCACGAATTCCTCTGCCTTTGATACGTTTCCTTGCAGCCTTGCCGTCCAAAGTTGGCTCGCGCGTTCCCTTAGCGTATTCAAATCCTGAGACGAAGCGGGTTTGGATGCGACAACCAAAAATAAGAGGGAATAAATCAGATATTTGCTCATCGTGATCCTCCGGCTTTTCCTGATGGCTGCGCCCCAGCGGGCTTGCATTCGCTCCGCTCATGCGGACGCCAAAAAAACTAAAGGGGGCGTGATTCACGCCCCCTGTTAGCTTCAGCAGACTCTTCTCACCCGAAATTACTTCGTGGTAACTTCGGCGCCTGGGATAACACCGAACGTGTTACGCGAGGCAGTGAGCGGGTTTGAAATAACAAGCACGTCTGTAGCTGACGTCAGACGATCGTTGACCTTAGGATCGGTGCCGCCGCCATAGACGTAAGCTGTACCGTGGGCGTGAGTGAAGTTCGTCACCACGATGATATAGCCTTGGAACGGACTCGTGTTGTTAGCAGTCTTCAGAATGCTGGATAGCGTTCCGATGAAGCTGCTGCCCGACGGAACCGCGCCATTCACAAGGTTGAAACCAGAGGACGGCGTGATGGAGAAGTTGGCCGAACCATCTCCGGGGAAGAAGTTGAGCGTGAGGCTTCCAGACGTATCGACTGCCGCACCCTGAACATCCGTGCCGAACATCGGATCCTTCGTGGTGTTGGCGATCGAGATGCCGGTATCGTAGCTACCGACATTCGCCAGAGCGTACGGAATCAACATCGTGGTCTGGCCAGTGGCGTTGCCACCGAACTGGACCACGGTCAGCGGGCCAACAGTGCTGCCCGAGGCATATCGGGGCGTTCCACCCGTAAGTGCGTTTGTTCCGATTGCGGCAGGCACGTTCGCGGTACCGATCGGGGCGGCTCCGGCCGTGACAGTGATCGCAGTGGAGGCTCCACCCGACGATCCACCGGGGAGGTAAGCAGGCGTTGTGGTGCCCGTACCGCATCGGAGAGTCAACGTTTCAATTGCCGTCAGATTGGTCGGGCCCGAAGTATTCGCAAGCTCGGCAACAAGAGTCGTGGTTCCAGCGGAACTGGCAATACCAGATCCCGTCAGGTTCCACGTGGTGCCGGCAGGAGGCGTCAGAACGCAATTCGAGATAATCGATCCCGGCAGCATGCCGGAGAACGTGAATACAACGTTGGTGCTGGAGAGGGGCGTGCTGGTGCCAGTGCCCGAAACGCCAACGCCATTGTTGTAGTACTGGGCGGTCGTCCGCCAGGAATCAATGTGATCTTCAGACACGGTCAGTGCGAATGACGCGCGCGCGTTGACGCAATTCGCAGTGGAACAACTGACGCTGGGCGGCGGATTGGCGCCGGCGCTCGTGAACTGAGCGGGGGCGGCGGCCTCACCGACAATCGGAGCCAGCAACGCCGGCGGATTGGTGGTGCTGCTGAGATACGGCAGCGCGGCGCTGATGATGACGACCGGGTTTCCGGTCAGAACAACGTTACCGGATTGCGATACGACGTTGACGTTAGTCGAAACCGAACTTCCCGAAACGACGCCGCCCGCAAGCGACAACACCACGTTCCGAAGAGTGAACGTGCCAGGGGCAGGAACAGCCTGCGCCGGAAGTGTGATTGCCACGAGACTACCCGTCTGGCTCACGCCCGTCGTACCTGTATCGGTACGGGTCGTATCCAGAACAACGCCGTAAGACGCGCCGGGGGCAATTTGAATGAAATGGTCTGTAGGCAGGGCCGTTGTATTCGTGATCGGCAACCCGGAGTAGAAAACCGTAATACTGGCATCGGTCGTCGGAGTGGCATTCGGCGCCGTGCATGTAAACGTCAGGTCGCCGGTGTTTTCCCAGTGACCATTGACGACGTCGCGTGCCGCCGGCGTGGTCGAGATTGCGCAGGTCAAGTCTGCAAACGCCGACGTCGCCGTGCCCAGCATCAGCACAGCAAATAACGGCGTCAAAAGTCTGGTCTTAAGTTTCATTCGTGTCTCCTTGAGAACCTTAGTGGACAAATTGTGGAAGAGTCAAATATCACCCAGCGGCATAATAGCCGCCATGCCAATAGCAAAGAACCGAGAATTCTTGCAAAGCTGACCGAGGCAGGTACTTCGCCTCCACCTCACGCTAGCAGCGGACATAGTGCCTGTGCCGACAAGTCCCGCCTCACCAGTCTTCGATAGCCCAAATCTCCTAGAAATCAATCGGCTTTCGGTCCTTTCGCAGATCGCGCACATTGCACAAACTCTAGAACGCTAACATCAGCAACAGATCCCTGTCAACATCAGCGTGCTTCATGTGAGCAACCACCGACCGCCTCTTGAGCATTCCTGAGACCAAAGCAGGATCGGCCGTAACCGATTGATAACAGCGGAGAGTCAGACTGGCGAATCCAGCCCGGGTGTGTAAAAGCAACTCAGTACTCTGGCACTCGGAGGTTCACCGAGAGTCAACGTTGCACACTGGTGTGGAATTCAGCGGCGTACTCCGGGAAAACATTGAATTGCACTGTCGGAGGCTGAGCGAGCCTCCTCTCTGAGCGCGCAACCTGACCGTTGCGGGAACGAGCGATAGTCAGGACGCCCGGAACTTTTCGGGAAAAATGAAGAAAGGGAAGGGGCTGAGCATCCGGTGGGAGCCCCACACGCGCCGAGAAGTCAGCGACGTCCTTGAATAGACCACGCCGGCGTTCCAACAGAATCCTCTCGGCCTGCGCATCACTCAAGCCAGGGACCGCGCGAAGAATAAGCTCGGGAGCATAGTTGGGATTTATCGTTGCGCCTACTGCGGCGTTAGTCAGGAAGCGGGTCAGACCGGCGCTCCGAACCCATTCTTTAGGGCTGCGTCCGCGGCGATCCACCAGGCGCTCACGAAAATCTTCGAAACTTAACCCCCGAAGCAGGGGCGCGTCGGCAACGCCGAATCCGCGATTACGCGGCGCGTATCCCAGCAGCGAGTAAGCATTGGCTTCCGCGCCCTGCGGCTCCGCGATATCGTCGGGATCGCGCCAGTCTTTTGCAGCGGCGGCTAGTTGGGTGCCCCGCGAAGGTTCATCGGACCAGGTGGCAAAAAAGGATTCCAGAAGCGCGGGAGGCGCGGTCGACAGGTTCAGTTTGCCGTCTTCGGCGTCCAGATAGAGTTCCACATCCCCGTTCGGAAAATGAATCACGTACCGAAACGCCGGGACGACGACTTCAACGGGCAATCCCGCGAGGTTTTCCAGCGGCGTACCCAGCCCTCGCGACGCCAGGTAGACCGTCATGTCCTGCGCCGCCGCACACAGTTGTTCGGCTTCGAGCCCTCCGCGATCATTCACGACCGCACGCACCTGCGCCTTCATACCTGCTGCGAGCGCCAGCGCCACGCCGGACACCACCATCAGAATGCACAGCACCGTAACCAGCGCAAACCCGCGGGATGAGCGGCGCGAATGCAAACGGGCTAGGGCGCAGCCATCAAGTGGCGAGCAAGCCTTAGTCGATTCGGAAGCTTGGACCTGGTGTTTCGCGCGGGCCCTCTCCCCCCGGGAGAGGGTGGCCGGAGGCCGGGTGAGGGCGCGCGAATAAGCCCTCATCCGCCCCTTCGGGGCACCTTCTCCCGGGGGGAGAAGGACCTGCCCGCACTCTTTCGCGAATTTGGACCATAAGGAGTAGATGTCCGCCCTCATTGGACTTGATAACCCTTCGAGTTCGCGTCGGCATAATCCAGAGATATCGTGAGGGTTTCCATCTTTCCCCTCAGCTTGTACAGAACCCTGATCGCTCTAGGCAGTTCCCGAAGCTCTTCTGCATCCCACGAGTCTCGCCATTCGGCGTCATGGTCCGGTTGCGCGCGGCGGAGATAACGGAACCGGACATCTTCGAACACCGTCATTTCGGAATGCCACAACGGTGCTGCGCCCGGGACATTCGAAGGCGGCAGGATCGGACGTTCTTCGACAATCAGCCGGCCGGCATCCGATTTTAATTCGATCCAGCGGGGCACTCCCTCGGCGCCATCACGCCAACTTGCGGCCGACACAAACCTGAGATCGTCCGAACTCCCGTAGAAACCCAGCCGCGGAGGCGGCGCGATTTGCACCGTTTCCGGAACGTACATCAGCGGCAGCGCGCCTCTTATTTGACTGCGCAGAATATCGACGGCGGACTGCGTTTCCTCGAATGCTTCCGCGCGCCGGCCCGCGTTCTCCCACAAGGTTAGCGCCGCGCTCAGGCCCGAGTACGCGACGGCCATCAGCAACGTGAGAATCGTCATCGCCACCAGGAGTTCAATGAGTGTGAAGCCGCGGCTTGCCCAGCCCCAGGGAACTCCGTGCAGCACTCTATCTCGTGAGCGCATTGAGCTGGTTCTCCAGTGAGGCGTGAATAACATTCGCGTTTCGCGGATGAACCAGACGGTACGTGTCCACCGCCCAGGCTTGCGGTTCTACGCGATTACGCCAGTTCAACGTTAAGCGGACATGAACGAGTGCATCCGGGTTTCGTTGAGTTCCTTCCGGCACGGACGCGATGAACGGTGCGACTTCAATCGTCCACTCGGTCCCGTCTTCCAGCATTCCCCTGGCGTGGTCGCCGGCTTCAAGGTCCGAGAGCAGCTTCAACTCCTCAAGTTTGTTTCGAGCAAATGCAATACGGCGCTCCGCGTCCTCCGCGCGGCGCATGCCGTCGACCGAGCGGGACGAGAGGGAAAAAAGAATGGCAAACCCCATCGTCAGGATGGTCATCGCTACAAGAATCTCAACGAGTGTGAACCCGCGAGCATTCCGGGACTTCACCTCGACTCCTCCAATCGCACTGCTCCCGGCCCCGGACCCAGCACGATGAAGACGCGATACCGTTCTTTAAGGATTAGCTCGAGCCGCTGGGGGCCGAGAATCTGTCCGGATGGAAGAAGCGTGTAAGTTGACGGAATCGATTCCGGACCAATCCGAACACCTTCGGGCAGGTGCACGGCGGCAATCTGCTTCCCGTCGCCGTGATCGACGATCAGTTCACCATCCGTGATGACGGCCAGCAGTTCCTGCTGTTTCGCCCTGGCCTCGTTGCGGCCCGCTCGAATCGCAGAAACAATTTGACGGCCCGCGGAAGCCAGGCTGAACTTTCCGGCAGCGTTTATCAACGAAGGTCCCGCAAGACCGACCACGAGGGAAACGAGGACCAGCACGACAATGAGCTCAATCAACGTGACTCCGCGTGAGCTAATTCGGGGACGGTCACCAAATTCAGAAAGAATTCGGGGCCGTGCTTTGCCCGAAAATTCGAAAAAACGTGGTGGAGCGTTATCCCCTCCTCTTGAGGAGGGGTGGCTGCGCGAAGCGCAGACGGGGTGGTCAGGGTTTGCGAAAAGTTTCGGCGTCCTGACC
>Ga0134121_10003015_pt1 | contig 14246 bp, 13 predicted proteins | sample KB301_FD_96463 | JGI IMG/M metagenome (GOLD analysis project Ga0134121, IMG submission 96463) | Terrestrial soil microbial communities without Nitrogen fertilizer from Kellogg Biological Station, Michigan, USA - KB3-0-1 | ecosystem: Environmental > Terrestrial > Soil > Unclassified ...
ACGTTCATCGCGATCGTCGAGCAGTACGTCCAAGCCGCCTGCGTGCAGGTCTTTGTAGAGTTGATCGCCGGCATCGCGCAACTTCTCGTCCTTGATGTTGGTAATCGTGACGATGGCATCGAATGGCGTAATTGATTTCGGCCAGATGATTCCGTCGGTATCGTGGTTCTGTTCGATGGCGGCGGTGATAATGCGCTCGACGCCGATGCCGTAGCTGCCCATGATGATCGGAACTTCTTTGCCATCGGCCGTCAGCACGGTCGCGCCCATCGATTCGGAATACTTCGTGCCGAGTTTGAAGATGTGACCAATTTCCATGCCCTTGAACACTTCGAGCGTGCCGCTCTCACAACGCGGACAAGCTTCGCCTGAACTTACTGTGCGCAGGTCGGCCCATTGATCGACTTCGATATCACGTTCGATGTCGACACCACGAATGTGATGGTCATCTTTGTTCGCGCCAGTGGTCATATTGCGACGGCCTTTGAGACCTTCGTCGGCAACTATCATCAGGTCTTGCTTTGTCGCGCGCGCGGTCTCTTTCGCTCGAACGCCGCCGAGACTGCCCGCGCTCGCGCCGAGCAACTCGCGAATCTCTTCCGGATGAGCGGGCCGAACCGCGCTCGCTCCCAAAGCATCAGCAAATTTCACTTCGTGCAGTGGATGATCCCCGCGCAACAAGGCCAGCACTGGCCGTGTTTTGCCTTCGATCGTGGCGGAATAAACGAGTGTCTTGATCTGCCGATTAGCCGCGACTAGATAGGGAGTCTTCGCCAGATCCTCAATCGTCCGCACGCCCGGTGTGGGAAATTCTTCCGGTGTCTCCGGCCCCGCTTCATCTTCGATCTTCGTCAGACGTGAAGTAGCTTTCTCAAGATTCGCTGCGTAGTCGCAGTTCGAACAATTCGCAATCAAGTCTTCGCCGGCATCGGTCCTGGCCATGAACTCATTCGATTCCGAGCCACCCATCGCACCCGACGATGCTTCAACGATCGAGAATTCAATTCCGCAGCGGGTGAAGATCTTCTTGTAAGCTTCCCGCTGATCGATGAACGATTTATCCAGTCCTTCCCAATCAACGTCGAACGTGTAAGCGTCCTTCATGATGAAGGTGCGCAGGCGCATCAGGCCCGACTTGGGCCGCGGCTCATCGCGAAACTTGATCTGAATCTGATACCAGACCTGCGGCAGTTGCTTGTACGAACGCAGTTCGCTGCGCGCAATCGTCGTGAACACTTCTTCGTGCGTCATGCCCAGGCACATGTCCGTGCCTTTGCGATCTTTCAAGCGGAACATGATGTCATCGATCGCGCCCCAACGGCCTGACTCTTGCCAAATCTCGGCCGGATGAAGAGCCGGCAGATAGAATTCCTGGCCACCGATGCGGTTCATTTCTTCGCGCAGAATCTGCATCACTTTCAGAGCGATGCGTTGACCGAGCGGCAGATACGAATAAATTCCGGCGGAAAGTTGGCGCACGACGCCCGCGCGCAGAAGCAGTTTGTGCGAAATGACCTCGGCGTCCGCCGGATCTTCGCGCAGAGTAGGAATGAAACATTGTGACCAGCGCATAGAATTGGCATTCTCGCTTAGCGGTACATGGAAGCGCAACCTGACCTCCGCGTTCCTCTGCGGATCCTCAGTCGCCTCTGCGGTTTATTCTGCTCAATGTTGTAACCGCAGAGGGTACGCAGAGGTTGCGCCGAGGAACGCAGAGAAATTGCCGTGATCATTTGGCTGATGTACCATCGCGCATAATCAACAATTATGAGCAACAATCACAATCTTTCTCTCGCCGAAGTCGATCCGTTGATCTCAAACGCCATCGATAACGAAGTCGCGCGTCAGGCGAATGGCCTCGAGCTGATCGCGTCCGAAAATTTCGTCAGCGAAGCCGTACTCGAAGCGGCCGGGTCCGTCTTCACAAACAAGTACGCCGAAGGCTATCCGGGCAAGCGTTATTACGGCGGCTGCGAATGGACTGACGTGGTCGAACAGGCCGCGATCGATCGCGCGAAGCAATTGTTCGGCGCCGAGCACGCGAACGTGCAACCGCACAGTGGCGCGCAAGCAAACATGTCCGTTTATCTCGCGGCGATTCAGTATGGCGATCAGATTCTGGGGATGAACCTGTCACACGGCGGCCACCTCACACATGGGCATCCGTTGAACTTTTCGGGCTTGAGTTACAAGGTCGCTGATTATGGCGTCTCGCGTGAGACTGAGACGATCGACTACGACGAATTGCAGCGACTCGCCGAAGAGCACCAGCCAAAGTTGATCGTCTGCGGCGCGTCGGCGTATCCGCGCATCATCGATTTCAAACGCATCAGCGAGATTGCGCAGAGCGTGGGCGCGCGGATGTTCGCGGACATCGCGCATATCGCCGGGCCGGTCGTGGCGGGTTTGCATCCTTCGCCGGTGCCGGTCGCGGATTACGTGACAACGACGACGCATAAAACTCTGCGCGGCCCGCGCGGCGGACTGATTCTCTGCAAAGAAGAACACGCGAAAGAGATCGATCGACGCTTGTTTCCCGGAGTGCAGGGCGGACCTCTCGTGCATATTATCGCCGCGAAAGCGGTGGCGTTCGGCGAAGCCCTTCGCGACGATTTCAAAGAATATCAGCAACAGATTCTCGCGAACGCCAAAGCGCTCTGTGCTGAGTTGCAGGAGCAGGGACTGCGCATCGTTTCCGGCGGGACCGACAATCACCTGATGCTGGTCGATGTGTGGATGGACGGGAAGGGGATCACCGGCAAGGATGCTGAGAAGGCGCTCGAAGCTGCACTCATCACCGTAAACAAGAACACAATTCCTTTCGATCAAAACAAGCCCTTCGTCGCGTCTGGTTTGCGCATTGGTACTCCCGCAGTCACTACGCGCGGCATGAAAGAGCCTGAGATGCGCGAAATCGGACAGTTGATCGCAGCAATCGTTCGCGAGCCTCAGTCGGAAGAAGTACGGAACAATGTGAAGCGCGGCGTCGCTGAATTGACTGCGAAGTTTCCGTTGTATGCCAAGCGTCTGAAGCGCAGTGCGAGTGGGCAACCGTAAGACTATTTGCATTGACATGCATGGTAGGTTGGAAAAAGGTTAAAGCGGCGGTTCACGCCGCTTTCCCGCAGGGTTGCTAGACCAGCCGTTCTTACGGCTGGGAAACGCGATAACCCCAAAAAACAAGCCCGCTTTAGCGGGCTTCTTCAACGGCTTTAGCAATGTCCAGACGCTCCTACTCTGAGATCAATTTGCATTTCGTTTGGCACGTCAAATCGAACCTGCCGATTATCTCCCCGGAAATGGAACCGCGTTTATACAAATACATCAGCAGTTACGCGCTGCAATCGTCCGGTTTGATCTTTCACGAAATCGGCGGCACTGAAACTCACGTTCATATCGCGGTGACAATTCCGCCCACGCTGCTAATTAGCGAATGGATTGGGAAGGTCAAAGGCGCGAGTTCTCATTACGTGAAGCATAAACTCGCAAATCGGAAATTATTGGATTGGCAAACTGGATACGGTGTGGTGAGTTTTGGCACAAAGGATCTGGAGTGGGTGATAAACTACATTCGCAACCAGAAAGTACATCATGAGAAGCGCTCGACGGTAGAACGGCTCGAGGAGAATTACACATGATGAAGATGATGAGAGCTAAAGCTGATCAGATAAGCACGCTGAAGCGCGCTAACGTCGATCCCTCTCGCTCATGTGTTTGAGAACGGCCGTACCCAGCGCTAAAAGCGCTGGTCTGGAAACCCTACGGGCAAGCCGCGTGAACGCGGCTCGTTGAGATTAGGCGGGCACTACTTGTATCGTTGATTCAGTCGTCGCTACGCGACACTATTGATTTCTTGCGACGTGCCGGCCTTAAAAGGCCGGCCTAAATTCAGGCGCCGCTATGCGGCGAATAACCCGCGCTAAAAGCGCTGGTCTGGAAACCCTGCGGGCAAGCCGCGTGAACGCGGCTTTGTAAGATGAGTTCGAAACAAAGACGGCTATTGATAATCGGCATTGCGGTATTAGCCGTTAGCGGTGTTGCCATTGTTGCCTACCGAATCTTCTTTATCAAAATGGTCCGCGTCCCCACTGGTGCGATGGCGAACACAATTGTGCCCGGTGATTGTCTGATTGCGAAGCGGTTGTTTGGCGATGTGAAGCGCGGTGACATAATCATCTTCAGATACCCGAGCCAGCCCTCAGTTCAATATGTCTCGCGGGTTGTCGGCTTACCCGGGGAAAATATTCTCGTCCGAGACGCTAACGTTTATATAAATGATCACGCAATCGCTGAGCAGCGCGTGTTGGTGAAGTATCCGTATGACTTTGACTTCGGTGTTTTGGAAGAAATCTCAAGCGAGGGCTCCGGGCCATATCGTGTCTTTTATTTTAAGCGCGGTGAAAATCTTATGCCGGCTGTGAGCCCCGAGATGAAGTTTGCGGTAAGAGAACCGTTTCAGATTCCAGCGAATCAATACTTCGTAATGGGAGACAATCGTGACAATAGCTTAGACAGTCGCTTTCAGGGAACCGTACCCCGCGAGCTGATTTGGGGAAAACCGTCAACGATTTATTGGTCTTCTCATGAAGATCAATCCCACCGGGAAGCGATAAAATGGGAGAGGCTCGGCAGAGCGATACAGTAAACGGCTCAACTCTTATGCAATCCATCTTCGGCCCTGAAGGCCTCATCGCCAAAGCCCATCCTGAATACGAACACCGGCCCGGACAAATCGAGATGGCCGAAGCCGTGCTACGCGCGTTTGAGCAGAAGCAACACTTAATAGTTGAAGCCGGCACCGGCACCGGGAAAACTCTCGCTTATCTCGTGCCGGCGATCGCTGCGGCCTGCGGCAGCGGCGCCCGCATTGTGATTTCAACCGGGACAAAGAATCTGCAAGAGCAGTTGATGGAGAAGGACATTCCTTTTCTTCAGGACATTCTGCCGAAGAAGTTTCGCGCGGCAGTGATGAAGGGCAGGAACAATTACGCGTGTCTGCACCGGATCAAGCGCGCGGAAAGCACGCCGATTCTGGAAGGCCTGGATCAAATCGATCATTTCGACGAAGTTTTTCGCTGGGTGACGCAAACGGAAACCGGCGATCGTGGAGAACTCTCCAACCTGCCGGAAAACTTGCCGTTCTGGCGGCACATCGATGCGCGTTCGGACACGTGCCTCGGGCAGAAGTGTCCTGACTACGATCCCTGTTTCATCACCCGCATGCGCCAGCGTGCCATCGACGCAGATGTGATCGTCGTCAATCATCATCTGTTCTTTGCCGATCTGGCTTTGCGTAACGGAGCTTACGGCGCAGTGCTGCCGGATTATGCGGCAGTGATTCTGGATGAAGCTCATCAGATTGAGGACGTGGCGTCGGAGTACTTCGGTATAGGCGCTTCGAGTTATCAGATAGACGATCTATTACGCGACCTTAGCTATTTGAAGTTCGAAGATCGTGAAACCGAAAGGCAGTTCAGTCATTTGAGCGTGCGCGTGCAGCGATTCGCCGACGCGTTCTGGGTTTCGTTTCGGGAGGGTCGCGGGTTGGAAGGAAGATTTGCGTTGGCCGCGCGAGGGAGTAGCGCGAGACCGGGACAGGATATCCACTGGGAACCTGACGATGAGGCGCAGGCCGATGTAAGGGCGAATCGCGAGCAGGATTCGAGCGCCGCGACTGCGCTGGACCATGCGCTTTACCGCATCGAGACTTCGCTCGATGCTTTGAAAGATCCGCCGACTGATGCAGACAACATTCTGCGCCGCGTGCGTCAGCTTCGCTTTGATCTTAACTTCATCAACAAAGCGGATGACAAACAATTCGTCTACTGGATCGAACGCCGCGGCCGGGGCGTTTTTCTGCGCGCGTCGCCAATCGATGTTTCGGGTTTGCTGCAAGATCGGCTGTTTGAGAAAGTGCCGACGGTGGTTCTGACCTCAGCGACGCTTTCGAGCGCGGGCAACTTCCGTTTCATTCGCGAGCGCCTCGGGTTGGATCAAGGCGAAGATATGATCGCCGAATCGATCTTCGATTTCCGCAATCAAGCCGTCCTCTATCTGCCGCCGCAGATGCCCGATCCACGTTCACCGCAATGGGGACGCGCGGCCGCGGAAGAAGTAATCAAGATCATCAATGCGACCGAAGGCCGCGCCTTTGTTCTTTCGACCAGCAACGCGGGGATGAACGAGTTGTATGAGCGGGTAGCTTCACAAGTCGACTATCCGTGCTTTGTTCAGGGGAGCGCGGCCAAGGGCGAGCTGCTGAAGAAGTTTCGATCCACACCGAACGCAGTGCTGTTCGCGACGTCGAGTTTCTGGCAAGGCGTTGATGTGCGCGGCGATCAGTTGTCCTGCGTGATTATCGATAAGCTGCCGTTCGCCGTCCCCAGCGATCCAGTCGTGGCTGCGCGCCAGCGACAGATCGAGGAGCAGGGCGGCTCGAGCTTCTATGAATACAGCGTGCCGCAGGCGGTCATCAGTTTGAAGCAGGGACTTGGTCGTCTCATTCGCAGCACCACCGATCGCGGAGTGCTGGCGGTGCTCGATCCCAGGTTGCGCACCAAGATGTATGGCAAGACATTCTTGCAGAGCCTGCCGGCTTGTCGAATCACTTCGGATATTCGTGAACTGCCACGCGTGTTTGAGACGCAGGTAACGGCAGCGATATGATGAGTCCCAAGTTTGTGTCTCCGGTGGAGGGTCAACAATGAGCGAGGAAGAACGAGAAGACAGGACGATCTATAAAGCGGTCATCAATCATCAAGAGCAATATTCGATCTGGCCGGCAGATCGCGAGAACGCCCTGGGCTGGAACGATGTGGGCATAACGGGGACGAGACAGGAAGTTATGGACTATATCAAGGAAGTGTGGACGGACATGCGCCCGTTGAGCTTACGCAAAAAGATGGAAGAAGCCGAACGCGCGCGGCAACTGCACGAAAAAAAGTAGGATTAACCGTTCATGCCCGGACAATTTGAAGTCATGATCGAGCGCAACTTTTCCAGCGCGCATCAACTGCGCGGCTATCGAGGAAAGTGCGAGAACCTGCACGGCCACAATTACAAAATCGAAATTTACGCGCGTGGCAGCGAGCTGAACAATATTGGACTGTTAGTTGATTTCGTGGAGCTGAAGCAGGCGGCTGATGAATTAGTCGCGTACGTCGATCACAAGAACCTTAACGAGCTGGAGCCGTTTGTTGAAGAACAGAATCCCTCGGCGGAAAACGTCGCGAGATTCTTTCTGGAAAAGTTAGCTTCGAAGATCAACGACACCCGCGTGCAGATTTTTAAGGTGAGATGCTTCGAGACACCGACGAGTGTGGCGACCTATCAAGTTGATTAGGAATCATCCACAGATTACGCAGATTACACAGATTCAGAAAAAGCACTGACAAGTACTGCTTCTCGGTGCGGCTTTAATCACTGAAATCTGCGTAATCTGCGGATAACATCTCATCCTTCTCCAATCTCTTCCAGATACTCTGCAAACAATTCCCGATCGCGTTCGCTCATGTGGCTGATGCGCGCGCCGATCAGATAGCCCTCTTCCAGCTTCTCAGAACGTACCGGCGTCGCCTGAATCTCGATGGCTAATCCATTTGGCAGATCGAGTTCGATGGCCATCGAACCTTCGCCGCCCAGCAAGTACTCTTCATCGATGTTTTGCGCGTGGAGCACGACCGCCAGGCCACCGGCGCTCAGGTTCAGCGTGTGGCCCGCGCAGGCGCGCAGGTGTTGCACACCGCTCTTGGCCGTGTCGGCTTCACGCAGCAAGACACTGAATTCCAGACGCGCCTGGAGATTGGCGTTTAGTCTGGGAGACTGTCGACGATCGTCATGATACGGTGGCACAGTCGGGCTTCCTCTCTCCAGGCGTTGACTCGAATTCAGAATCTCAAATCAGTCGCAATGATTTCAATAGTTATTTTACAGAGATTGACAGTTCGAGCTTCGAAATCAGTTGGCGCTGACCGCGTCAAGACCGATCTTATACTTCTTGATCTTGCTGTAGAGACGCGGGCGATAAATGCCGAGCAGGTTCGCCGCTTTCTGCTTATTGCCGCCGGTGCGTTGCAGCGTGCGCTCGATGACAAACTTTTCGATGTCTTCGAGCGTCATGTTTGGCGGCACGTCCCATTGCATCGCCGGGGCAGCCGCGCTCGCACTGCCGTTGTCAAACGGCAAGTCGATCGGCTCGACCTTCTCGTTCTTCGCCAGCAGCACGGCGCGTTCAATTACATTCTGCAGCTCGCGCACGTTGCCCGGCCACGGATGAGAGAACAGACGCTGGTAAGCAGCTTGCGAAACGGCACCAATCGCCCGGTCATACTTGTCCGCGTACAGCTTGAGGAAATGGTCGGTGAGTAACTGAATGTCTTCCATGCGCTCACGCAATGGTGGCACATGGATCGTGATTGTTGAAATTCTATAGAAGAGGTCGTCGCGCAACAGCCCGTCGCGAATGGCATCGGCCGGCATGCGGTTGGTCGAGGTGATGAGGCGAAAATCAACCGGATAACTCTTTTCGGATCCGACCTTGCGGCAAGTGCGCTCCTGCAACACGCGCAGCAGCTTCGGCTGTAACTCAACCGGCATCTCGGCAATTTCATCGAGCATCAGCGAGCCGCCCGCAGCATGTTGCACCAGGCCTTCCTTGTCGGCATGCGCGCCGGTGAAGGCGCCCTTGGCGTGGCCAAACAACTCAGATTCGATCAGCTCTTTCGGGAGCGCGGCGCAATTCACTTTGATGAAGGGCTTCTTCGCGCGCAACGAGTTGTAATGAATTGCGTTGGCGATCAATTCCTTGCCCGTGCCCGACTCGCCGACGATCAAGACGTTAGCGTCGGACTTAGCCACCGACTCGATCGTTTCATAGATCGTCTGCATCTGCTTCGACGATCCGATGATGTTGAAGTACTCGGCGCGCGTGGAAAGCTGACGGCGCATGCTCTCGGTTTCAGCAACCAGTGCGCGACGTTCGAGAGCCTTTTCGACCAGCGGCAAAAGCTCTTCGAAATCAAACGGCTTCTCGACGAAGTAGAACGCGCCGGACTTGATCGCCTCGACCGCCGTTTGCACGGAACCATAGCCCGTCACGACGATCACCTCAGTTGCGGGCTTTGCGTCTTTCATGTGACGCAGCAGCGTTAATCCATCCATGTCCGGCAACTGGAGATCGCAAATCACGAGATGATGTGCTCCGCCATCGAACAAATCGATTGCTTCCGCGCCACTCGCCGCCGTGTCAACGGTGTAGCCTTCATCAGCCAGGTGCTGACGCAGCGAGTCGCTCATCATTGGCTCGTCGTCAACCACCAGGATACGAATGTCTTGAGATTTTGATTTGGTCATTTTTCTCGGCTAGGAGAGTTTGATATTGGTAACCACGCGCGAATCAGATCGCCTTCGCAGGTCAGAGATCCGCCGTGAGCTTCGATGATTTTTGCCGCTAACGCTGTATGGACCGTACCGCAGCCACTGCTGGTTGGAAATGTCCGGGTGCGCGCGGTCAGTTTTCCGCCGCGCCATTCGATTGTGGCGCCATCAATCTCTTCATGCGGGTCTCGCTGCGCATTGAGCGACAGTTGGTCAGCCTGTTTCGCTGCGACGCTCGCCCGTACGTCATCGGTAACGGCCTTGAATGCCTCAGTCAACGCCGCCGGATCAAATTCACCGAGCAACGGTTCCGCCGAGATTGCAGACGCGATCCGGATCGGGCTCAACCCGCCGGTTCCCCGAGCCGCCGCTTCATCAATCACGCTCATGATAATCGAGCGCAGGTCGACCTGTGCGCGTGGCCGCAAATCCATCGGCCGAGCATAGTGAACCAAGGCAGTCATCTCTTTGGCGGCGCGATCCAGCCCCGCGATTAATTTCAACAAAGTTTCCCGCTCTTCTGTTGCCTGATCGTCCCGTTCCAAGCGCTTCCGCAGGAATGTGGCGTACAATTTGAGTCCGTTAAGTTGATTCTTGAGATCGTGAACGATTTGCAGGGTCGCCCGACCCAGATCTTCGAAGGCCGTGGCGTCGACGTCTCTTGCAGGTGCGGGTATCATAAGCAAACGTGGCGGATGGTAAAGTGAGAAGTGTACGAAATAGACCCGATTATTTCACCTTTCTGTGTCGCGTTTTGATTCGATAGGATAGCAGAGGCTCGTGAGCGTACGCTAATTATGCGATTTTGAAGGGCCTAAGGCGACCCTGGTGACCTGAGCGAGCTGAACCGAAGGACGAATGAGCCGAGCAAAGAAACTATTCCTGGTTGTGGAGGATTTTGAAGACAGCCGTTTCATGATGAGACGGTTGCTCGAAATGGCCGGCTATGAAGTGGTGGAAGCCACCGATGGCGAAGAGGCAATCCTCCTGGCGGTCAATAAGCGTCCGGCAGTCATTCTCATGGATCTCAGCCTGCCAAAATTAGACGGCCTGGAGGCGACTCGCAGGATTCGACAGAAGCGTGGGCTGAAGCGGGTGCCGATCGTCGCGGTGTCAGCGCACGACTCAATCGAATCGCGCAACGAGGCGCTGGCCGCAGGCTGCAACGACTACGTTACCAAGCCGATCGATTTCGACCGGCTTAATCACCTGCTGCAGAAGTTCGTGGGCACTCACGCGCGTGGAGATTTACCTTAACGGTTTCTGTTGCCGACGCACCGCTCGCCGCTCAGCTGGAGTGAGCAGAGGATCATTTTGTTTTTTCAGTCGTTGTTGTTGGCGCTGATTCAAACCATTCACATTCTGCTGCTGCTGATTCCCACGCCTAAGGGCCTGATTCCTTTCACGAATCTCTTTCAGTTTGATTCTTTGATCCGGGGTAAGGATTTGAAGCACGCGCGCCTGGCGCAATGCCTGGAGCTGCGTCATCACAGATTGCGCGTCAGCAAGTTCCTTCGCCCTCTGCTTGATTAGATCTTCATTAGGGGTGGGAGCTTCCATTGCTTCCGCCAAGGCGCGCTTTGCCTCGCGCACCTTCATAGTGCCGGCGACTTCCTGCGGCCTAAGTTCCTGATTCAGCGCGCGCCATTTTTGAATCTGGTCGGGCTTGAGGCCTAACTCGCTTTGGAGATTCGGAGCCTGGGTCGTTTGCGTTTGCGTCGCATCTTGAGTTGGGGGCTGTTGCGTCGCCGTCTGCGCCTGGACCGAAACAAGAGTGCCCGCCAGGATGAAAATTATCGTTAGCAAAAGAGTTAGAACATCGGTGGTTTTGGTCTTCATGATTCCCTCTACTGATAATATTACTGATTTGGTCTTTGCTGATCCTGCTCGGGCAAAGCAAGCTGCATTTCTTCTTCCTCCGCCGGATTAGTCAGACGCAGATCCGCCGCAAGTTGTTGGCGTTCCTGACGACTCAGCCCGCGCGATTTTTCCGTGCGTGGTTGCTGATTAGTGGCCAGTTGAGCGTGAGCCGGCTGAGGCTTTTCCCTGTTCGGAATTGATGGCGAAGTGGTTTGCCTGGCTATTTCGTCCCTCGTCTTCTGCACCGCCCTATCAACTTCAGCCTTAACCTCTTGCTGAGTATACCTGCGCTCCGGCGTGCCCTGCTGACTAACCTCGACCGGCTTTTGCGAGAAGCGCACGATCATCATCGTTCCGAGCGCGCACAGTAACAATGCCGCAAATGCGGTCGCACCCCGCAACCAAAGCGGCGAGACGGTAAAGAATTCGCGCAGCGCAGCCAGGGCTGACAACCTTCGTTCGTGGCGAACAAACCGGCTTGATTCGACGGCGGAATCGATCGCGACGGCGCGCGGATCGAATGCTACCCCGAGTGCCTCATTGCGCCAGGTTAAGATCGAGTCATGAACCTGATTGAAAACCGCAAACTCGCTGCGGCACGCATCGCATTGTTTTAGATGCATGCCGAAATCGAGTACGTCAGCTTCGCTGGCTTCGCCATAAAGGTAGGTCACCAGGTCTTCGGCTCGATGGCAAGCTGGTCGTTGCTTTACTTCGTGCATGTCATTCCTCTTCCGCGCTAAACCGATTCCGCTTCACCGAATTTCTGCAGCCGCAATTGCAGTTGTCGCAGCGCTGTATACAAACGGCTCTTCACTGTGCTCAAAGGGATTTCCAGAGCATCCGCGATCTCCTGAAATGTTAATTCTTCAAATTCCTTCATCACGACGACCTGTCTTAGATCGGGCGGCAAAGCCGAAACCGCCTTTCGTACCGCTTGACTTCGTTCAACGTATTCGGCGGTGCGCGCCGGTGAAGCTTCCAAAGGCAGGGCGAATACCGCCGCATTCTTTTCGGCTTCGTCTTCGAGCGCCGTCTCACCGCGGACCTTTGCGCGACGCTGCCGCGTGATGCACTGGTTGACTGCAATGCGATGCAACCACGATGAGACCTTTGCTTCGCCCCGAAAATTCCGCAGATTGCGAAACGCCGCCAGGAACGTCTCCTGCGTGGCATCCCGCGCGTCTTCCTCCCGGCCGAGCATTCCGAACGCCAGCGCAAAAATCCGGCGCTCCCAGCGGCGCACAATTTCACCGAACGCCTCTGGATCACCAGACAAAGCGAGTTCAACCATCCGTTCGTCGTTCGTGGCTGTTTCCACCTGGATTCGTGCTTGCTTTCGCCAGCGCTACCAAATGTCGCGCGCAATAAGCCGCGCCGTCAACCATTTAGACGCGGTTCCCTGATTACAAGTCTGTAAATCTAACGCCCGCGCCTCAACGCTTCAACGGAATTCGCGCTCCTCCGCGGCCTCTGCCGCCGTCAGTCCGGAACCAGGCGGGCCCAGAGGTTAAATTCCAGCATTTCAGCAGTTAAATAATGGCCAAAATCGTTGACTTTCCTTAGGGGAAACCACTAAGGTAATTAGTAAGACGCCAGCTCCGCCGCTGGCCCGAGTGCCGACGCCCCGTCCTTTTCGCCATCCCTGTGATTGAAGCGCTAAAGAGAATTCGCCTGCTCTATGTCGTTCTGGCTGTATTGCTGCTGGTCGGCCTGCTGCCGCTGGCGCTGGCCGGCACGCTGCTCTCTCGGCGGAGCGCTGACGAACTGCGCGCCATCGAAGGTCGTTACCAAGCGCAACTGGTGCGAGACAAGGCGCGCCAGATTGAACTTTACGGTCAGCGATATCGCGACGTCGTGGTCGGTCTGTCGCGCGCTTTCGAAATTGCGGGTGGTGATGAGCTGCACGCTGACGCAGGCTATGACTCGCGTTTGCAGAAGAGCCTCCAGGACGATCCTAATCTCCTCGCGCTCGCGATCTGTCCGGTTAAAGGTGAAGTGCACCGCGCGTTTCAGGTCGATCTGATCAAGCGCGAAGAAGTCGATCAGCGAATTGCCGACAGCCTGGCACGTATCAGCGGTCGCGGAGTCATTATCGGCAGACCACAGGTGATTCGATCCGCGGGAGAGATCGCCGTCACCATCGCTGCGCCGGTGATGAATGGTGAAGACATCGTCGCTGCGGTTGTGGCCGTCGTCTCATTTCAAGAAGCCTTCAAGGCCGTGCAGCAGCCGCGCTCGTCCAAGAGCGCGCAGGAGTTACTGGACGCGGGACTTCCCGTCCTCTTCGTTGTCGATCAAAACGGAAGGGTAGTTGCCCACCCTGATCCAGCGCTCGCATCGTCAGAGAGATCGATGACCGAGCTGCGCGTTGTGCGTGAATGGTTAGAGACGGGCGCCCAGGTTCAATCAGCGCTCGCGCCTTTCACTTTGGATCGAAATGGAAAGTCGACTCCGATGCTCGGATCCTATGCGACAGTGGAATTGGATCGGAACACCTTGCTCGGCGTCATCGCCATGCAGGATGAATCGGCGGCGCTCGCTTCGGTAGGCGACATGCGCACACAAACGATGTTCGTAAGTCTGATCGCGGCCGCACTCGCACTGCTGATTGGATTCTTTTTCGCGGACAAGCTCACGCGTCCCGTGCGCGAACTGGCTGACGGTGCGCAACGCATCGCCGCCGGAGATTTCTCGCAGCGCGTAAAGATCTATGGCCGCACGGAGCTGGCCGATCTGGGTTCTTCCTTCAATCAGATGACCGATCAAATCGAACGTTTCGTCGGCGACCTGCAGCGTTCGGCCGCCGAGAACCGGGAGATGTTTCTCGGAACTGTCAAAGCTCTGGCCGCCGCGATCGACGGTAAGGATCCCTACACGCGCGGACATTCGGAACGCGTCTCTCGTTTCTCAGTCGCGACGGCGCAAGCTTTAGGTCTGCCGCTCGATGAGATCGAGAAGATTCGTGTCAGCGCTCTGCTCCACGACGTCGGCAAGATCGGCATTGATGA
>Ga0134121_10003016_pt1 | contig 14245 bp, 12 predicted proteins | sample KB301_FD_96463 | JGI IMG/M metagenome (GOLD analysis project Ga0134121, IMG submission 96463) | Terrestrial soil microbial communities without Nitrogen fertilizer from Kellogg Biological Station, Michigan, USA - KB3-0-1 | ecosystem: Environmental > Terrestrial > Soil > Unclassified ...
GGCAGCCTTGACGCTCAGGCCGAGCGGAGACTATCTGGCACAGGCGTCCGTGTTCGGGAGGGAGAGTTCGCGCGAGCGCCGCCACTACATCCGTTCTTAGGGGCCTGTCCACCTCGGGTAGGTGGTGGCGCGGCGGGCGGCCGACCATGCGGTCGAGGAGCGCACCGGGTGGATCGAACGGCACGGTGGCAGCGCGCTCGGGCGCGGGGCGCTTGCGGCGCGTCTTGCCCGCAGCGACCGGGTCGACGGGGCGGAGCACGTAGCGCCGATTGTCATGCTCGACGACGGCGCAGCGGTGCTGGTCAGGTCGACGGCGACCGTGACCACCGCCCGGCAGGAAGCCTTGGTCAAGCTGCCAGGTCCGGCCATCGACGTCGGGGGTGCCGTCCTTGCGCACGCGACGCCGCGTGTGCGTCGTGAGTGCCGCGGTGAGTGCAGGCTCGTCGACAGGACGCAGGGTCGCGGTCGATTCGCGCGCGTGCGCTGCATGACATGCCACGAGGAGATCGTCGTCGCGTTCAGCTGCAAGCGCCGCGGTCTGTGCCCGTCGTGTACAGCGCGACGGATGGCGGACACCGCGGCGCATCTGGTCGACCACGTGTTGCCGCGCGCGCCGTATCGCCAGTGGGTGTTCACGGTCCCCAAGGCTCTGCGGCTTCGGCTCGCGCGAGACCCTGCGTGGACTACCTGGGTCGGCAACCTCGCGGTGCGCGCGATCGGGGCATGGCAGCGGCGGGTCGCTCGCCAGCGCGACCTACGCGCACCGCGGACCGGGGCGATTACGTTCGTGCAGCGGTTCGGGTAGCTCTCGACAGACTGCGACGAGCTGCACTTCTATCGATTTGTCGTTGCCGTTTTCTTGCCATCTCGTGCTCCTCGCGATCGCCGCCGTCGCGGCCTTGAGATCGTCCGCTCGTCGTAGCGTCAGGCAGCGGACCGGGTTGATGCCTGCACCCGCAGCTTACGCGATCGCGCGTCCCGCGGCGGTCCGCGCGGCGTACTGGGTACAGGCGACGATGGATCGCAGCACGTCACCCGCGTCGCGGGACGCCGTCCGCGCCGCGTCGATCGCGCGGTGGTGCAGCACAGCACGAGACACTCGCTGTCGAGCGAGACGGACGATCTCGGGTCGCCTACTGCTCGGTGAGCCGACGTGCGGTCGCGGCGTCGATGTGGAGCCAGTACACGCCGTGGTGTTGCTCGAAGTCCTCTTGCTTGGCCTCGACGAGCCCTCGCCGGATCCAGCCCCGGACCTGGGCGACCGAAACGCCGAGATGCTCGGCGGCGCCGCGCACCGAGTAGCGGCCATCGGGATGGCGATTCGGTAGTGGCGTGCTCCGTGGCAGATCCGAGTAGTGGCGCTCAATGTCCTCTGCGCGGCGCGTCCACCTGACCGCCCATTGCGTCCACGCGCGGCCCTTGCCGGTGACCAAGCCCTCGGCGTTCAGCTGATCGGCGATCTGTTCGTCGCGAAGCCCGGTGGTGGCCAGCTCGCGCAGCCGGTCCGAGGCTTGCGTCGGCGTCCGCGATCGCTGCGATCGATCCGGACGCGGCGCCTCGAGCTCGGTGAGCTGTCCTGACTTCCACGCCACGCGCAGCGCGGTCGCGCGCCTGGGCACATCGATCGGCCGGATGCCGATCGCCTCAAGCGCATAAGTGAACAAACAGGTGTTTTCGGAATAGACCAGGCAGCGGGGGAAGGGCTGGCAGGTGATGCTCCCATCCGGGTTGTCCTGCGAGTACTTCGAGACGGCGGCCGACGTGAGCGGCGAGAGCGAGGCGCCGATCCTCCCGCCAGCAAGAGCTCGCGGGCCGAGATGTGCTGGTAGTTGTCGGTGGAACGAAGCCGGTGCGAGGGACTTCGTGCGGCGCACTCGCTCAGGAGCACTCGTTTCCACTCACGCTCGAGGCCATGACAGTACCCCTCAGCATGCGATGGGGCTCGCTCCGCGAACAGGTCCACCACCTCGGATCTTCGTGTAGTCTGGAGGATCCATGGCTACAAGAATTCCGCATGTCATCAATACGAGGCTACCCTCCGGCGCCGTCGATGTCTCTGCGACCGTGAGCTTCTACCTGCCGGGAACCGCAACACAGATCAGCGTTTATGCTGCCCGCATTGGTGGCTCTGCCTTGACGCAGCCTGTACCAGCGGACGCCAATGGCAACGTCATCGTGCACAGCGAAGCCCAGGACGCCGACGCCAAGATCAACTTCTCGGCCGGAAATTCGCTGACAATTCCTCTGTCCGGGAGATTCGTTGGCGACGCCGCGGTGACGCTCACGTCCACGATAAACGTCAAGCATGCTGCCTATGGCGCGGTTGGCGATGGGGTCGCCGACGACACCGTGGCGATTCAGACGGCCCTCGATGCGGCTGCGATCCAGGTCGGCAGTAGCCACGCCGGCAACATGGTCCTGCTTCCAAAAGGTACCTACAGAGTCACGCAGCAGATCCGGGTACCCTGCTGGGTTCAGCTGGTCGGCGTTGGATCGGGTGCTTCGATCATCGTTGCAGACAGCAGCGCCTTTCCGATTCACACCCCGATAGTTCGGCTTGGGAAGGGGACCGGCATTGTCTTTTCCTGCCGGGTCGAGAACCTGATGATCCACGCGAACAGCGTCGCTGGGTCAACGTGCGTCTATTCCAATGAGATTCAAGAGCAGAGCGGTGTCTGCCGCGTCACGTGTACGGCGTTCAAGGCGCTCGGTATCCATTTTGCCGCAGGCGCGAGCTCAACGATGATTGATACGGCAGAGATCCTCCCTGCCGCGGGTTGTATTGGGGGCGTGTACTGGGAAGGCGTCCACGGACAGAACGCCCTTCGCTACGTCACGTTCAACTCGAACGACGGGCAAGCGCCGTATGCCTTCAAGGCACTTAGCAGTCAGGTTCACCTCCAAGACATTCACTTTGAAGACTGCCTTGATGGAGTGTTGTTCGATACAGATGGGTTCGGGAGCGTTCACAACTACATGGGAGACTCTGCAGTAACCAACTGCGTCCGGATTGTCTTGGGCAACCTGAATGCAATCACAGTAGGCGATGGCGCCCTGAATGGTGCGGCGAACCACATAAGAGACGAAGCTCGCGGCACTCGTCTCATCAACTCCCACCAAGCTCTGCCTTACGAGACAACCCGGGTTGCGCGCGTCACGCGATTGTACGCGACGGGCGATACCAACCTGAATACGGTCGCCACCATCGCTCTTGCCGGGACCACATTTGACTCAGATTCGCTCAAGAACGGCGATTCGATTCTTTTCAAGGACCCAGGCATCTACCTGATCAATGGGCAGATCGCCTTCGATGCGGTGGCGACCGGTTACCGAATGGTGAGGCTGGTTCTCAACACGGGAACCACCATCGCCAAGGCGATAGCCACAAATCCCTCGACAACCACCTACACGGTCTTGGGCTGTTCCTCGCTGGTCTACGTCACGACGCGGGGCGACTACGTCTGGATGCAGGGGGAACAACAATTCTGGCCCGGCGGCAACCTGAACGCAAAGGCCGGTACTGATCTGACCTTCCTGGAGGCCATTTACCTGGGTGTATTGACTTGACGGCCCGCAATCGAGAGGCCCCGCCCGGCGATTCGCAAGCAGCACGACCCAACCCAGTAACTCCGTGCTGGGTATCGCCGCAACTGAGCCGGTAGCCGCGTTTGACGGAGCGCGGCTGGTCGTCGCGTCCACCGTCGCTCGTGCAATGACGGACGAGGCCGTACCTCGTCGGTGTCGGTCGTCGCGCTCGGCACGATCGGCGCGATCGACGGCCGCGCGGTGGTCTGCGCTGCGCAGTTCGAACTGACCGAGCACCTGGTCTGCGACGACGACGCACCCTGATGTGAAGACTCGAGACGGTTCGCTCAACAACCTGGCTGATACATCGCAGGCCGCTGTTAGGCTGGCCGCCGAATGACGCGGTCTGGACGCAGGCCCTACACCACCGGGACGCGGCGCCAGGTAACCGCCGAGTGGATCGAGCGGGTCAAGGCCGCGCTCGAAGCGCTATGCGCTCAAGGAAACGGCTGGCAAACGGCTGTTCTTCGTCTCGGACAACAACGGGTTCGATTATGCGCCGATGTGGGTCAGAGGTGAAACCAGGCCGGGAGTAAGCCTCCATCATGGTACGCCGCAAACAACCCTTGTTGAATGGAAGGTCATCAGCGATTCTAACCTGCACAAATCCAGATGCACTGTATAGTTATAGTGTCTTCTCTTCGTCGTCCTGCGCTCGCATGCTCGCGATGCGGGCTTTCGACGACCGCTCCAGGCCGGCTACTGCACCACGTAGACTGCGCCGGCGCGCGAAGCGGAGTTGTCGGCCTGGTTGCCGCCGATTCCGGTTGCCGCACTGGACTCAAAGTACGCGCCCACCGCCAAGGATCCGTCGGCCGCCAGCGCAACACTGAGGCCAAACTGATCGCCCATGCCGGTGTTGGACGCCTTGACGTACGTCTGCTGGCTCCATGTCGTGCCGCTGCGCGTGAACACGTAGATCGCGCCGGCGCCTGGCGCGGAGTTGTCAGCCTGGTTGCCGCCGATGCCGGTCGCCGCGCTGCCCTCTCCGACAGCGCCCACCGCCAGGGTCAAGCCGTCCCTCGACAGCGCGACTCTGCCGAAGCCATCGTTGGTGCCGGTGTTGGACGCTTTGACGTACGCCTGCTGGCTCCACGTCGTGCCGCTGCGCACGAACACGTAGGCCGCGCCGGAGGATCTAGCGGAGTTGTCGGCCTGGTTACCGTTGATGCCCGTCGCCGCGCTGGACTCAAAAAGGGCGCACACCGCCAGGGTCGAGCCGTCGCCCGACAGCGCGACGTCTATGCCGAAGCCATCGCCGGTGCCGGTGTTGGACGCCTTGACGTACGCCTGCTGGCTCCACGTCGTGCCGCTGCGCGCGAACACGTAGACCGCCCCGGCGGACGAAGCGGAGTTGTCGGCCTGGTTGCTACCGATGCCCGTCGCTGCGCTGGCCTCGCCGATGGCACCCACCGCCAGGGTCGAGCTGTCGCCCGACAACGTGACGTATCGGCCGAACTGATCACCCGTGCCGGTGTTGGACGCCTTGACGTACGCTTGCTGGCTCCACGTCGTGCCGCTGCGCGTGAATACGTAGACCGCGCCGGAGTTCGGAGCAGAGTTGTCGCCCTGGTTACCGTTGATACCCGTCGCCGCGCTGGACTCTCCGAGTGCACCCACCGCCAGGGTCGAGCCGTCGCCCGACAGCGCGACCCCGAAGCCGAATTGATCGTTCGTGCCGGTGTTGGACGCCTTGACGTATGCCTGCTGGCTCCACGTCGTGCCGCTGCGTGTAAACACGTAGGCCACGCCGGAGCCGGGAGCAGAGTTGTCCGCCTGGTTACCGTTGATGCCGGTCGCCGCACTGCCCTCTACAGGGGCGCCCACCGCCAGGGTCGAGCCGTCGGCCGACAGCGCGACCCTTTCGCCGAACCGGTTGTCGGCGCCGGTGTTGGATGCCTTGATGTACGCTTGTTGGCTCCACGTGGTCCCGTTACGCACGAACACGTAGACCGCGCCGGACTCGGGAACAGAGTTGTCAGCCTGGTTGCCGTTGATGCCGGTCGCCGCGCTGGCCTCTAGCAGACTGCTCACCGCCAGAGTCGAGCCATCGGCCGACAGCGCGATGCTGTAGCCGAACAAGTCGCTCGCGCCGGTGTTGGACGCCTTGATGTACGTCTCCACGCTGATGGTGCAACTGTTGTCGCAGCCATCACTGTTGACGTTGTTGCCATCGTCGCATTGCTCGCCGGGTTCGACAATGCCGTTGCCGCACCGCTGGTCGGTCGTGCACACGACCTGGACATTGGTGACGTCGCTGCCGGCGACGACGCCGGTGCCGTTGGTCACCGTGCACGTCTGCGAGATCGGCGGCGGCGGATTCGCGACAACGGTCACGGCATACGGTTGCCCGCTCGTCACCTGCGACGGGAACGTGAAGCTGCCATTCGCCGACCGGACCAGGTCGTCACCGCCGTTGTCGCGCAGCGTGATCGAGTTGCCGGCCGCGAGCCCCGAGAGCGTGCCGCCGATGCGGTAGCGATTGGTCGTGCAGGTGACGACGACGTTCGTGATATTGGCGCTCGTCACCGTGCCCGCGCCGGCTGTCATCGTGCAGGTCTGCGACGGTAGCGTGGGCTGGGTCTTCACGGTCACGGCATAGGTCGTGCCGCTGGGCAGCGATGTCGAGAGTGCGAACGTGCCGTTCGACGTGAGGTCGAGGTTGTCGCTGCCGTTGTTCTGCAGCGTGACCGTGCCGACCAGGCCGCTGATCGTGCCGCCGATCGTGTACCGGTTGGTCGTGCAGTTGATCGCGACGCTCGTCACGTTACCAGCGCCCACCGTGGCGGTGCCACCCGACACCGTGCAGGTCTGCGTGGGCGCCGACGGCTGGGTCAACACCGTGACTGCGAACGTCGCGCCGCTGGCTATCCGGGTCGAGAATGTGAAATTGCCATCGCCGCCGATCGCGAGGTCGTCGCCGCCATTGTTCTGAAACACCAAGCCCGAGCCGAGCAGGCCGGTGACCGTGCCGCCGATCGTGAACGTGCTCGTCACACACGTCACCACGACGTTCGTGACGTTCGAGGCGGCGACCGTGCCCGTGCCATTGGTCACCGTGCACACCTGCGTCGGCTGCGAAGGCTGCACGGCGACGGTGACGTCGTAGGTCCTGCCGCTCGGGACCGGGGTCGCGAGCACGAATGGGCCGGTACCGGTGATCGGCAGATCGTCGCCACCATTGTTCCGCAGCACGAGTCCGGTGCCGACGAGCCCGGTGACCGTGCCGCCGATCGTGAATACGTTGGTCGTGCAACTGACCTGGACGCTGGTGACATCGCTGCCGGCGACGAGGCCGGTGCCGTTCGTGACCGTGCAGGTCTGCGAGATCGGCGAGGTCGGATTCGCCGCGATGGTCACGGCGTACGGCTGCCCGCTCGTCACCTGCGTCGGGAACGTAAAGCCGCCGTTCGCTGACAGGACCAGATCGTCACCGCCATGCCTCGCGAGCCGCGCAGGAGCGCCCACCCGGCGCCGAGCGGCGACAGCATGATGAGGTTGAGCACGAAGTCGCGGTTCACGGCCAGCGCGCCGCCGGGCCGCCGGTAATAGAGATGCCAGTCGATCCGCCCAACGCTCGCCGTGGCGAGATCGAACCGGAACGGCCTCAGCGTCAGCACGAACGCGACCGCGAGCGTCCACAGCAGCAGCACGAGCCCGAAGCGCCGCCGGAAGGACTCCTCGCGCAGGTGACGAAGACCGATCATCCTGGATCAGACCCCTGGCCCGCGCCTTCTATTCGGTGTTTCGACACCCGTGTCGTTCTCGGCACCTGGCGTGCCCGGCAAGGGCGCAGGCGTTGCGGCATGCGGGCTCACCCCGCGGTAGCCGCGCGTGGGCCCGAGCGGCTCACCCAGCTGCGTCCGGAGCCGGTCACGGGCATTGCGTTGTACCTACATCGTAGGTAACCTAGAGCTACGTGGCCGATCTTCGGTTTGAATGGGACGAGCGCAAGAGCGCCGTGAACAAGAGAAAGCACGGGATCTCGTTCGAGGAGGCGCGGACGGTGTTTTACGATGACGAGGCGCTGCTCCTAGCCGACGACGGGCATTCGGAATCCGAGGATCGGTTCGTTCTCCTTGGGCTCAGCTCGATGGTGAGGATCCTGGTCGTGTGCCACTGCTACCGGCAGGGTGGGGACATCATCAGGATCGTCTCTGCGCGCAAGGCCGATGCGAGAGAGCGAGCTCAGTACGTTGAAAGGTGGAGACCATGAAGAAGCACTATGATTTCTCCGGAGCCCTCAAGAACCCGTACGCGAAGCGACTGAAGAAACAGGTGACGATCCGGCTGGATGACGCCACCCTGGCGTATTTTCGGGGGCTCGCCCACGAGACGGGCATTGGGTATCAGACCCTGATCAACCTCTACCTGCGCGAGTGCGCCGGTTCACGCAAGCGGCTCTCGCTCCAGTGGAAGACGGAGTCGAAAGCCGCTTCCTGAGCTGGGTCCGAGACGCTAGACGCAGTTCCCGCTGAGCGTCGCCGATTGGTGACCGCCGATGTGCCCGGGCGCAGACGACAAGCCATCGCGGTAAGCAGCCGACATGGCTTGGAACACCGCCCCGTGCTCGCTGCGATCACGCTGCGTCACAGGGTCTTGAGGTACGCGAGGAGGGCGGCGCGATCGGCGTCGGACAGCGTCGTGCCGTACTCGTGGCCGCGGTTGCTGTTGCCGGTCACGGAGGTATCGAGCACGAACGGGACCTGGCCGTCGCTGACGTAGCCCACCTTCTTCGGATCGAACTCGCGCCGGCCGACGGAGAACGTCTTGGGTCGCGCGGCGGTGGGCAGCAGCAGGTCGTGGAGCGTGGGCACCGAGCCGTTGTGGAGGTACGGCGCAGTGGCCCAGATGCCGTTGAGCGGGCGCGCCTTGTAGCTCATGAGGTCGGCGGTCGGATTCTGGGACGTAGGCTGGGTGTGGTTACCTTGCTTCGGCGTCTTCGAAAGGCCGAGGGCCTTGGCGCTGGCGAGGGCGGCCACCGCCGCGAGCGGCTGCGCCGACACGGCGCGCGTGCCGAGATCGGATAGCAAGGCCAGCACGGGCACATCCGCGCCGTACGTCTCCCCGGTGGGAGAGATCGCGCCCTGCAGGATCCCCGTCGGTGCGTGCGCCGAGATCAGATTTGTGACGCTCTGCGCGTCGGTCCCCACGACGTCGACGCCCGTCACCATGGCGACGACCTTGCGATGCGGGTCGGCCCGGTCGATGAGCGCGTGGCACGACTGACACTGCGCTTGATAGAGGCTCTGCCCGTGAGCGGCGAGGGTGCGATCGATCGGCGGCAGGATGTTCTCCGGCCATACGGGGGACTCGAGGTGCGAGAGGGTCTCCTCCATGCGGACGAGCGCCTTGCCCTGGATCGACGACGGGTATCCCAGCTTCGCCGCCGCCTGCGTCTCGTAGTGCTTCACCTGAATTTGCCCGAATACGCCGATCACCTCACCGAAGTTGCGGCCGAGCGCGCCGCCATCTGCGTTCGGCGCGAAGCCTCCCCATTGCACGTAGTCGTGGCGCGGCGCGTCCCAGAGGAACGGAGGGCAGTTGGGCGCGTTGGGCTCGATGCTGTTCTTCGGGTCGCTCGTGAAGCGGATCACCTGGTTGATGATCCGGTCGATCGCGTCCATGCGGGCGAAGCCCTCCACCGTGCTCGAGTGGTTGGCGTCAAGAAAGCTCGCGAAGTAGCGCTCCGTCGCCGACAGGCTCGTGCGGGCGGCAGAGGCGTCGCCCCCGGAGGCCTTCGCGGCGAACCTCGCGAGCTTGTTGTCATCGGCCAGCGTGGCCTTCATCGCCGCGTCCAGCTCACCGAACAGGCCGACGACGTCCGCCAGCGCCGATGCGCCGTCGATGCGCATCGCCGTGCCGCGGTAGTTGATCTGCGTGGTGTGACACGCCGCGCAGGTCAGGCCCACCTGGTCCTCGTGGCGCGCGAAGCCCACGGGGAGCGCGTCGGGGTTGTTCGGCGTCTTGCGCTGCGGGAGCACGCGGAACCGCGACAGGTGCTCGGGCTGGAGGAACGGTTGATCGCTCTCGGGTTGCTCCAGGTTCACGAAGGTGCTGTACGGCATCAGGATCGAGCCCTGGTCGGCGAAGTAGAACCACAGGGTCTCGGCCGGGCGCCATCCCTGGTCGAGGTACGTGAGCCGGGTCGCCCCGTCGCCGTAGCCCTCGTCGCCGAGTACGAGCCCGGCGCGCTCGTCGAGGGTCTCCCCCGCCTGCCGGATCGGCGCGGGGACCAGCGTGTCCGAGGTTGCCGCGCCCGCACAGGCAGTCAGCGCGAGAGGAAGAATCATCGAGAGGTGTTGTCGCGTCATGTCGCTCGCGTTGTCCAAGCCGCGTGCCATCGCGGCGCGGGCTCGGCAGCGCATCTGCGCCGGATGCATCGACCATCTGGTCGATCTGGGCGTGGGCTGGGCGTGGCCGGGCCGTGGACTGGACGATCCGGGATGTCCAACTGGACGATGGCGCGCCGCTGACGTCGCAAAGCCTGCGCTGGGGCAGATCACCGCCGGCGCGGCTTGAGGGTCTTCGTGCTCTTCCGCGCGACTGAACGCTTGTGCGCGATCGTGCGCGTTGCAAATGCCTTGGCGCTCGCCGCCTTCGGTGTCAACGCGGGCGGCGGTGCCATCGGGAGCTGCATGTCGAATGCGATCTCGGGTTGCACCATCGCGAACGCTTGGGGTTGGGCGGCGTGGAGCGTGGCGCGGGCGTTCGCAAATGCCTGCATGCCGGGAGTCGTTGGCTGGCGGGCGCCCGAGAATGCGAGCGAGGTGAACGCTGCCGGAAGTGGCGGCAGGACCGGAATATCCTGGCGAGGCGTGCTCGCCAGGACGCTGGCGATGCGGTCGAGCTTGGCTTCGTCATGGCGACGGCTGACCTCGACGGAGAATCCCGTGCCGGGGGCAAACGTGTCGACAATGAACTGAAGGATCGAGGTGTGGTCGAACCGCTTGTGGGTCGCCGCCGCCGCCTGGACCAAAGGCGACACGATGATCGCGGGCACGCGAGGGCCGCTCGTCGTGAACGGGGTGGGATCGCTCCACTCGTGTTCACCAGGTGGGCTGGTCGTGACGGCGAACGGCGGCACGTGATCGAAGTATCCACCGTGCTCGTCGTAGACGACGAGGAGCACGGTCGAGCCCCAGCGCTGCTTGTTGCTCGTGACCGCGCGGTAGACATCGGCCAGGAACGCCTCTCCGGGGCCCATCGGCAGCGGCGGATGGTTATCGTTGGGGTGCCGCATCGTCGGGTCGTCGGAGAACTCCGGCTCGATGAAGATGACCTCTGGAAACTCTGCGTCGGGCTCGGTCTGGAAGTCCTTCGCGAAGTCGTCGAAGTTGCGAAACTTCGCATGATCGAACAGGAACGTGGTGGGGCGCACGATGGCGAGGAATGGAAAGCCGTTGCTATAGACGCGCCAGCGCACATGGTTGGCGGCGCACCAATCGATGATCAGGTGGTCGTGATTCGGTGGTTTGCCGCTGGTCGAGTCGATCTTGGTGTAGCCGCCAAGCGACATCAGTCGATTCGGATGGGTGTCGGTCGGGATCGGGCAGAACCATCGATCGCAGACCATGTACGAACGGGCGAGGAACGATGTCGTCGGGATCAGGTTCGGCGGAAACATCGACATCGACTCGGGCGGACCGCCGCGCGACGCGAACTGGTCGAAGTAGGCCTGTGCGAAGCCGTCCATCGTGTACTGGCCGCTGTGCGGATCGAGGTGCATCTGCGTGGCGACGCGATCGCGGCCGTGCGGCAGATCGGTCGGCAACGGCATGTCGCGATCCAGGATCTGCGGTGGAAACAGCTGGCCGCCGGCCGGATTCTCGTACTCGAAGCGCTGCAGTCGGCGATTGCCGTCGATCGTGCCGGTCAGCCCGTCGACATCGGTGCGCGTACCGAACGGCGGCAGGCTCATCCAGCCGAGCAGGTGGTCGAACGAGCGATTCTCGAGCATGCAGACGATGATGGTATTGACGGTCATGGCGAGCACTCCAGTGTCATCCCGATACCGAGCTTGTTCGGGCGTGGGGTCGATGGGTTTGGATCGGCGCAGCCGTCTTGGAGCGGTGCTCGGATCGTCCAGGTGTGGGCGAGGTGGCGCGACGGATCGTCCGGCGCCCCTGGATCCGGTGTCAGCGTCACGCTCGCGCCCGGGGCGATCGTCCATGCGGCACCTGCGTGCTCGACGACGATTTCGACCCCGAGTGGGTTCTGCAGCGCGGCGACGACGACCTCGGGTGCGTACTCGTCGGCGTCGAAGTCGAACGGGACCACCACGGCGCCGTGGACGCACGCGGCGACGAATCCGCCCTTCATGAGCGCGGAGTCGTCGGGACCGAGTGGCGCGATGTGCTTGACCGGGCGATTGTCCTTTTCACCGAAGTCGAGCTGGATCGAGGTGGCCTGCGGTTGGATCCGCAAGGTCTTGATCGGATCCTGGCTCGGATCCGCGAACTCGGGAATCGGCGGCGTCGCCGTCACCGTCACCGACTTCGCATCGGTGAACCACGAGAGCTCGATCGGCTTCGAGGTCTTGCAGTAGCGCAATGGCGCCGCCTTGAAGTAGGCGAGGTGATGGGAGCAGCTACATGCGGACAGCAGGCAGAAGAGCGCTGCGCGCTTCATGACAAGCTCCCGCAGCCACGCTCCCACCTGATCAAGAAAACGTCGACGACCTGATCACGCTTGATCATCTCGTCGAGGCCTTCACGCCAATTCGCCAGTCCCATAAACACGCTCCGATCCAACCCGCCGCTGCGGTGCAATGATCCCTGAACGAGGGACCGACTCCGTCAACCTACCAGCATCGCGGCTGCCGGCAATAAGTAATCTGTTAGCTCATCCTGCGGCTTGGTGAATCTGCAGTCGGCGTACGGAGGATAAGCGTCGCATCATGTTCATTGGGCCGGCGTGAACAGGTCCCGTGACAACCATCCGCCGACGGATCGTGATCGTCCCTGCGAAATTCGCGTAGGCTGTGGCAATGGCGCGCACCCTCTTTCATCTCCACGCCCATGATCTTGGATCGCGGTCGATGCGGACCATCCCGCGCACGGTGACCGTGCTGCCCGGTGCGATCACGATCTCGTCGAACCCGGCCCGGGATGGCGCTCGGCGCCGAAGCCGTCTCGAGCCGCTGCTGCGCCGTCTGATGGTTTCACCGGGTCGGTGGTGCGCATTGGGTTAAGCTCGACCTATGGGCGACGCGTATCGAACCTCCGGGCGAGCCTGCCCGAACTGTGGCAACTCGGCACTGCGCGAGTTCTACGAACGTCTCGTGTGTGACGAGTGCAACGGCATGTTGCTCACGACCGATGACCTCGCGAAGTCGATCCACGAGCTCGATGGACGCTCGGGCTCGGTCGGGTTCAACCACGAACGACCGAGCGAAAAATCCTGCCCGCGGTGCCAGGGCGAGATGACGAGCGCGGAGGTCTTCGTCGGGGCGATGCGGATCCACGGCCGCCTGTTGCATTGCGAACGCGATGGTGTGTGGATCTCACAAGGCGCACTCGCCGGAGCGTTCGCGGTCGCGAGCCGCTCGAATCATTCGCACGTCACCGGTCGCGCGTACGGCGGTGCCGGCAACCTCAGCAGCGTACCCGGCGCGAGCGGCGGAGGCGTCACCGCGATCGACGGCGTGCGCTCGACCTACCGCAGTGGCTCCGCCTCGAGCGGTCTCGCGATCAGTCACTGGGGCGAATCGCGGCCGCGCGTTCACACGTTGTTCGTCAGCGCCTACAAGGAACGCACGCTCGGTTGTCCTTCGTGCAAGGACACCAAGCTGCGCTTCGAAGGCGACCTGTGGGCGTGCGCCACGTGCAACGGATGTTTCGTCGAGGATGCGGCCCTCGCGGCGATGGTCTCGGAGATGTCGCGCCAACCGTGGCAGCCTCCACCGGCGAAAGGTGGACCCGGTGAACGGGTTTGCCCGGTGTGCGAGAAGAAGATGGTCGTCGAGGTCCTCGAGGCCGTCACGATCGATCGCTGTGAAGGTCACGGTGTCTACTTCGATCCCGACGAGCTGCAGACCGCCCTCGCGCACGCGGCCGAGCCGCAGCAGGTCACGAGCTGGGTCCAGCGGTTGTTTCATCGCCACGGCAAGTCGACCTGACCCTCACGGAATCCAAGATCCGCGCACACTACGGGGCGGCAGGACTGACAATCGCAGCGCTGTCGATCTTGCGGGTCGTGCGTCCGAGAACACGAATGCGGCCGGCGCTGCCGCCGGCGCCACCGCCGCCAGCGCCGGCCGCACCGTTAGCGCCGTTTTCGCCCTTGGTCGCGCCGAGCCGACCGCCATCGCCGCCATCGCCACCGTCGGCTTGCATCGCTCCACCGCGTGCGGCGAGCGTTGCCGAGCAGGTGCCATTTGCACCGGGATCACCCGTACCCGCGATCTGCCCGCCTTCTCCTCCGCCACCGCCGTTCGCGCATAGCGCACCCGACGCTCCGACGTGAACGGTGTTTCCGTCGAGCAGGATGGCACCTCCGCTGCCACCCGCACCTCCGCCCGCATTGACGAGCGCAGGCGTACCGCCGCCACTTCCCGCGGCTACCAGCATTCCGCTCACGTCGATCATGCCCAGGGCGGTGATCTCCAGCGCCCCGCCGCCATTTCCTGCGCGCCCTCCAGCGGCCAACGCCATGGTCA
>Ga0134121_10003018_pt1 | contig 14234 bp, 10 predicted proteins | sample KB301_FD_96463 | JGI IMG/M metagenome (GOLD analysis project Ga0134121, IMG submission 96463) | Terrestrial soil microbial communities without Nitrogen fertilizer from Kellogg Biological Station, Michigan, USA - KB3-0-1 | ecosystem: Environmental > Terrestrial > Soil > Unclassified ...
TCAACAAAGTAACTTTTGTCGCGGATTCCGATTCCGCCTGTAAAATAGATTTTGGAATAGTCAGAACCAGGGGTTTTCGCTTGTGAAGAAAACGGTGAGTCATACAAACCACATCCAGCCCTAAAGCTAAGCGCATCCATGCGGTATTCACCACCCACTCTTAGATTTCCCACAGCAGAGTATTTTGTTCGAATAGCTTCATTGACCTCAGAGAAACTGGCATCTGTAGCATCAAATCTTGAACCTGAGTAATCAACAAATTCATAATCTGCGCTGATAAGACCTGCTTTGGCGATCATGAACGCTACGCTGGCAACTGCTTTAAGAGGAGTAACAAGTGAATAATCATAGGACCCATCAGGTGATTCAGCAGGAGATGTCGGGATATTTTCGAGGCTTGACTTGATACTGTTTTTATAGTCGTCGTGCAAAGAAGGATATAACGTCGGGCTGTGAAATGCTACACCAATTCGAACCCAATCTGCAGGCCGAGCGATCACCCCAAGTTTTACATTTATTCCGGTTCCGCTTGTTGATACATCCTGCTGCAGTGAATAACTGTTCAAGACGGGGATAACGTTATTTTTATCCTCCTCGGTGTAAATTGACTCTTCTATAAACCGCAGAGAACTGATTCCAATAGAACCTCCGAGATATACGACGTTATTATAATTGGCGCCAAGTGCAAATTCCCATTCACTGATACCTCCACGTGTCGTGCTGCTCCTGCGCTGGGTGGTGGGGTACTTCCCAAGCGGATCACTGACAGGATCGCCCATATCAGAAATATAATGGCCATCATTGGTATCGTTATAAATAATGCCGGCATCAAAAGCCAATTGCTCATAAAATGGGTCGAGGGAGGAACTTTTGTTTGCATTCTCAACAAAATGATTCAAGAGTGAGTTCTGCGTATTCAAGGCTTCATAGAACGAATGTGTATGAAAATTATTAATGCGCGTCAACCCAAGTCCAAAGGTGATACTTTTCCAGCCTTGCTTATTCTCTCTGTCCGCCAAGGTGAGGTGGGTAAATGCAAATCCCAAATCCGGTATGTTAAAATTAAATTTGCTTTCCGTTGAAGTCTTCCCAATGAAGTCAGTCGTGGTCTGACTCAGATACAATGATGTAGAAATAGTAAATTCTGACTTCCGGTAAATACCCAAGCCTGCGGGATTGACGGCGATGGAAGAAAAATCGGCCCCCAAAGCGCCGAATGCGCCAGCCATTGAGGTAAAACGAGCTGTTCCTGAAATTGCTGTTTGAGAATAACGCAATGCATCTGCATCTGATTGTGCATTTGCAGTCAATGAACTTGCTGCTATAAATGCTGCTATGGCCAAATAATTTCGTTTCATTTTTTTATTTTTTCAAAATATTTTCCACAATAAAACCCGCACTGAGTTGACGTCATATTTTCAGTGCGGGCTATACATGGCATGAAGAACTATTTTCTCCTCCCTCCACCTTTGTTTTCACCCGAGGAATTGTTTCGTGGCGCAGGGGAACTGTAATTCTGCTGACGTGGAGATGGAGTACTGATATTTTCCTTTTGCCTAGGCTGTGCATTTTCCTGCTTATACAGGCGCGGTTCCTGGCGTGGTTCAATGCGCGGTTGTATTTCCTGGCGTGGACGCTCATATGAAGGATTGTTCCTTGGGCGTTCGTTATGTTGATCAATCCTGGGACCGCCATCCAGTGGATTCGCGTTTTCATTCCGCGGTTGTCCGACCGAATTATTGTCAATGTTATTATTTCGAGGCTGCACATTGCCAGGTCTTACATATTGACTGTTGCGCGGCTGCTCCACATTTGGACGTACAGGTCCGCCAATATTGGTTCTTGGATCAACAGATACATCACCATTCTTTGGACGGGAATAATTGATATTACCCCTTGTAGGCTGTTCTATGGTGGGTCTTACAGAACCACCATTGTCTTTCGGATTTTGGGAGATACCTGAATTAGATCTTCCTGGAGTTGAATAAGAAGAAGGATCAACTTTAGGCTGTTCAATAACATTGTTTTTGCCACCAGTCTCATTTTTTACAGAGATAGGTCCCCTTGTTGGTTCTGTCTTCACGGGATTTATGCCACCCACTGTTTCATTCTTCGGATTCGCAGGAATTACATTTTGTTTACCATTTCCCTGTGCAGGTCCTGAAATATTATTCCGCCCCCCACCTGGGTTTACACCTACATGGGTTCCTGATATACCTTGTGAGTCCATCATTGGAATTTTTTGCTGATCGACCGCTCTTTGGTATTTCTCGCCAAGGCTCGCCCGGGGAGAAGCGGATGTGGTTTTTCCATTAGAGCTTATCGATCCCCTTGGACCATAATATGTGCTGGTCCCATCATAGCTGTTATAATAGTATGGGTTATTGTACGTACTGGCATATACTCCATTGTAATAACCATCCCAATATCCATTTTGATAACCATGGTTGTAGCCGTTCCAGTAATTATTGTATCCATAATAACCATAAGGAGAATTCCACGAATCATAGTACCCGTAAAAATGATGATATGGATAAACCGGACCATACCAGAAAGGATCATAATAACAATAAGAAGGGGCCCACCAGTTATAGCCCAGATAAATGCTCACCCCATAATTGTATGGATTGTAATCATACCAATACGAATTTGTATAAAACGGATCATAGTAACCATATCCGGATGCAGGAGTGTAATATCGTTTTAATCGCGCAGAATATTCATAGTCATAATAATCATCATCATTGTAATAATTATTTGTGACATAGGTGTTTCCTTTATCATCTGAATACTGTTGAGTGGAAGCTGGGGATTGACTTGGTGTTCCGGAATAATCTTGGGTATAATTGCTATTCTGATCAGGATTGTAATTATTATTTTCCTGGCTGTAATTTGAAGGAGATGCCTGGCTGACAGCAGCAGCTGGTTGAGATTGTTCCTGGTGATCACCGGCCGAATAGTAAACATCATCAGGGATGGAAGCTGTATTTTTTGTTGATGAGCAGCTTGCGGCAAAAATCAAAGTAGCCACGGCGAACAAGATTGGAATGGGTTTCATAATTCGGTCTCCTTTTTTTAAAGTACAAATGTTGCTGAAATTGAATGAAATTTTAATTACTAATTTCGTGCGCGCAAATTACAAACACCATACCAAAAGGCCCTTAATTAATTATATTCTATAGGTAACAATGAATAAGGAGGCTTATTTTTAATTCAAAATCATAGATTTCAGTTATGGCTAAGGTACTTACTCCTCGAAGTGAAAATTACTCTCAATGGTATAACGACCTTGTTGTGAAGGCTGATCTGGCCGAGAACTCAGCAGTAAGGGGTTGTATGGTCATAAAACCTTATGGTTACGCTATTTGGGAAAAGATGCAGGCTCAGCTTGATAAAATGTTTAAAGACACAGGCCATCAAAATGCTTATTTCCCAATTTTTATTCCAAAGTCGTTTTTCAGTAAAGAAGCGTCACATGTGGAGGGTTTCGCAAAGGAATGCGCTGTAGTAACTCACTATCGTTTAATGAATGATCCGAATGGTAATGGAGTAATGGTTGATCCGGATGCAAAGCTTGAGGAAGAGCTTATCGTTCGGCCAACATCTGAGACAATTATATGGCATACTTATAAAGGATGGATACAATCTTATCGGGATCTTCCGATACTTGTTAATCAGTGGGCGAATGTGGTGCGTTGGGAAATGCGAACCAGGCTCTTTCTCCGAACGACAGAATTTCTCTGGCAAGAGGGACATACGGCACATGCTACTGCTCAGGAAGCATTGGATGAGACCAACAGGATGCTTGGTGTTTATGCGGACTTTGCAGAAAATTTTTTAGCCCTTCCTGTGATTAAGGGATCAAAGACTGCCAATGAACGCTTCGCAGGGGCTGAAGAAACTTTATGTATAGAAGCTATGATGCAGGACGGCAAAGCCCTGCAGGCGGGTACATCGCATTTTCTTGGACAAAATTTTGCGAAGGCTTTTGATGTTAAGTTTACAAACAGGGAAGGTAAGTTGGACCTGGTTTGGGCTACCTCATGGGGGGTTACCACGAGGCTCATAGGAGCTTTGGTAATGGCTCACAGTGATGATGACGGACTTGTTCTGCCTCCGAAGTTGGCGCCCATCCAGGTAGTCATTGTTCCTATTTATAAAAGCGAGGAGCAGCTTGATCTGATCAGTGGAGTTGCGAAAAGGATCATGGACGAACTGAAGCAGAAAAATATTTCTGTCAAGTTCGATAACAGGGATACGCATAAACCCGGATGGAAATTTGCAGAGTATGAACTCAAAGGTGTGCCAGTGAGAATTTCAATTGGCCCTCGTGATCTCGAAAATCAATCTGTTGAGGTGGCCAGGAGAGACACCAAAGAGAAAACGGTTATTCATCTTACAGATCTTAGTTTAAAAATTGAACACCTGCTTGACAGTATCCAAAAGAACATTTACGAAAAGGCGATAAGCTTCCGCGAGCTCAAAACGTTCAAGGCAGATTCAATAGATGAAATGAACCGGATACTTGACGCCGAAGGCGGATTCGTATACGCACATTGGGATGGCACCTCTGAGACGGAGATAAAAATAAAAGAAGTAACCAAGGCAACGATTCGTTGCATTCCCCAAGGTAACAAAAAGGAAGATGGGAAATGCATTTATTCAGGAAAACCAAGTGCTGAAAGGGTACTTTTTGCAAGGGCATATTGAGAATATTACTTTCAGGCTTTCTTAAACATTTGATGATATACACATGGCATTATTCTGCTTTTCGGGATGGATTAATTAATTAGCTTTGCCTCCCTTTTTGAATAAAACTTCAGAAAAGGGCGCACCAATATGAAATTGAAACCGCTATTAGCCATTTTGCTCCTTATTTTCCCATTACTTATTTGTGCCCAATCCTATACTATTAAGGGAGTGGTTACGGATGAAAATGGTCAACCTGCCGCCAATACAAAAGTAACGGTTCCTCACTCCGACATATCTACAACCACCAATGAATCAGGAGAATTTGTTTTAAAAAATGTTCCGGCCGGGGTTACTGATCTTGAAGTTGGTTCTTCAATAAAGACAAAAACATCTGTAAAAATAAGTTCTGATGAAACAGTTCCTGATACTGGTAAAGACGAAGACCTGATTACACCACATGCCGATAATGAAAATATTCCTACCATAACCTCTGATGAAGAAGGTGCAGAAAGTCCTTCATCTTCGTCTGAAAATGTCGCCAGTATTCTAAGCTCTTCCAGGGACGTTTTTAATAATGCAGCATCTTATAATTTCAGTGTGGCCCGTTTCAGGGTGAGAGGTTATGATGATGAAAACCTGGTGACACTCATGAACGGTGTTCCTATGAATGATCTCACAACAGGACGAAGTTTATACAGTACATGGAGTGGTTTGAATGATGTGGTTCGCAACCGCGAAATAACTTCAGGACTGGCTCCGGCTTATTACTCTTTTGGGGATGTTGGAGGAACCGTAAGCATTGACAGCCGCGCTTCACATCAGCGCAAACAGTTGCAGGCGTCTTTCTCGATTGCCAATAGAACTTATGACAACCGTTTTATGATAACTTACGGGTCTGGACTTAGCAAAAGTGGTTGGGCCTATTCGGTTTCCTACTCAAGGCGGTGGGCGCAGGAAGGCTATGTGAAAGGCACGTATTACGACGGTCATTCCTATTTTGCTTCCATTGAGAAATACATTGGGAGCCGTCAATCATTATCTTTAACCGCCATGGGCTCACCTACTGAAAACGGCCGTGGCAAATCAAGCTACCAGGAAATGTATGACCTGGCTGATGACCATTATTATAATCCTAACTGGGGCTATCAAAATGGCAAAGTACGGAACGCAGCCGTTGGAAAAAATCATCAACCATTAATAACTCTGACATATCATCTGGACGTCAATCCCAAATCTTCGTTGCAGGCTTCAGCGGGTTATTCGTTTGGCTATAATAAGGTGAGTTCTCTGGATTGGTTCAATGCCCTCGATCCGCGACCTGATTACTACCGCAACCTTCCAAGCTTCGATCCCAATTACAGCGAAGACCCTATGTCATTCATCCCTTACCACGATGAGTTGGCTGCGCTTCTCCGCAACAATGAAGATTCAAGGCAGATCAATTGGGATGCACTCTATGAAGCAAATGCTTTACATGATACTACTTATGCCGGCACGACAGGAAAACTGGCAAAATATGTTTTACAGGATTACGTGACGAATTATAAACGTTATTCCTTCAATGCATTTTATAATGCAGTTTTAAATGATCATACCAAACTTACATTGGGGTATATATACCAGGAACAGGTTACAGAAAATTATAAAGAGCTTTCAGATTTGCTTGGGGCAGACTTTTATGTTGATTTAAACCAGTTTGTGGATCTGGAGAACCCATCAGACAATGCCATTCAGCAAAACGACCTGAATAACCAGGACAGGGTTCTGCATGTAGGAGATAAATACGGATACGATTATATTTCAAATGTAAAGAAGCATACTGTGTGGGGGCAGGTCCTATTTAATTTCGATCATTTTGATTACATGTTAGCGGTCAATGTGAATACAACTAAAATGTTTCGCGATGGAAAAACCCGTAACGGAATTTTTCCTGATGATTCATATGGCAAATCTCTTGAATATACTTACCCGGACGCAGGTGTAAAAGGCGGAGCAACTTATAAATACAATGGGAGGAATTACTTTTTTGCAAATGCGGCATTTGAAACCCGTGCACCTTATTTTGATAATCTCTTTCTTCAGCCACGCAGCAATAACAGGGTTGTTGGAGCTGATGACGAATTCATCACTTCATTCGAAGGTGGCTACCAGTTAAAAGCTCCAAGGGTGAAGGGCAAGATTACAGGGTACTATACCCAATACACAGATGAAACCGAAACGTTCAGATTCTATGATGAATCATTTCATACGTTTGTCAATTATACATTGACTGGCTTAAACAAAAGACATGAAGGTGTTGAAGCTGCCCTCGAGGTAAGCCTCGGACATGGATTTTCAGGAAACGCAGTTGCAAGTGTTGGGCAGTTTTTTTATACATCACGCCCGACAGCAGAGATTACACAGGACAGCAAGGATACAGTTCTTGCATACAGGGAAACGATCTATTTGAAAAATGTCCGACTGAGCAATGGACCCCAACAGGCATTTTCTATTGGTGCGAATTACCGATCACCGAATTTTTGGTTCGTGTATTCCAGCATAAACGTTTTCAATGGCATTTATTATGACGCCAGCTTTACACGAAGGCAGATCCAATCCCTTGACCTTGTGGACGCGGGTTCAGCGAAATGGAATGAGATTCTTCAGCAGAAGCAATCATTTAGCGGGTATACCTGGGATGTATCGGGTGGCTGGTCCTGGAAAATTGACAACCAGTTTAAATCTTTGAAGCGCCCAACCTTTATTGTAATCAATATCGGGGTGAATAATATTACAGATAACCAGGATATTGTTACGAGGGCTGCAGAACCACTGCGTTTTGATTTTGCAAACAAGGACGTTGAAAAATTTCAACCAAGAATTACCTATGCTTTCGGACGAACCTATTTCGTGAATATTGCTTTAAGAATGAATTAAGATACTTTAAAAAATTAATAAGAACTAAAATGTCAGTAAGACTTTCTTCCCTACTTTCTATTGTATTAGTAATGTCAATATTTTCTTCGTGTGTGAAGAATGAGTTTGACGCACCAGTCACTGCAAACCTGGATCCGGACCTTTCAGTCTCGATGACAGTTGCAGAGTTACAGGCTGTAGCATCTGGTACCACGCCGTTCCTCATCTCTACCAACGAAGTGATTGCCGGAGTTGTTATTGCAGATGATTTATCCGGAAATTTTTACAAGGAAATGGTTATTGAAGACAGCACAGGTGCAATTGCGATTGAGCTGGACCAGTCAAATTTCAATACGCTTTATCCAATCGGGAGGAGAGTTTTTGTCAAGTGTGAAGGGCTTTATATAGCTGATGATGGAGATGGCAACTTCCAGCTCGGAATTAAGGACCTCAATACAATCGGGAGGATTCCATCAGGCCTGGTACCGAAATACCTCGTTGGTGGAAAATGGGGATTAACGGTTGAACCAAAAGAAGTCACAATGACAACGCTTAATACGGTACCCTCACAGGTACTTGTGCGGATCAGCGGTGTTCAGTTCAATGCCGCGGATACAAGTTTACCCTATGCAAATGCGGCCACACAGCAGTCAGTAAACCGGGTTGTAGAAGATTGTGCAGGTAATACCATTGATCTTTATTCAAGCGGCTATGCAAATTTTGCCGGATCAATTACTCCTTCCGGAAAAGGATTTATCACTGCAGTCTATAAACTATACGGTGGCGCTGGAGAATTGCAGATCAGGAATACGGAGGATGTGGACATGGCGGGGGGCAGGTGTGGCAGCAGTAGCGGAACTACGATTATCAAAACAATTCAGGAAATAAAGGATACATCCTCCTCAACTGCAACGATCATAATTCCTGATGGCTGGACGATACGGGGAACAATTATTTCAGATGTGGCGCAGGGTAACATTACTGCGAAAAATATTGCAGTCCAGGATGGTTTGTCCGGAATCATTGTACGCTTCACTGCAAATAACAGCGCGCTTCAACTGAATGATTCGGTGCAAATAGAATTGACGGGCGGAAATTTGTATTTCTATAACGGCCTGCTTGAGGTGGACCAGATTCCAAATGCACGTGCTACAGTTCTTGGCACTGGCAATATAACACCAAACGTTGTGACTATTCCGCAGATCATGGCTGACGTAAATAGTTACCAGTCCACCCTGGTCAAGTTAACTGGCGTTACGATCACAGGCAGCGCAACATTTTCCGGAAATACTGTGGTTACACAGGGAGTTGAGACCATCGGGATGTATACCTCAACCGGCGCCTTGTTTGCCGGGGACCCACTGCCAGGCGGCACAGTAAATCTTGTTGGACTTGTGAATGTGCAAAGTGGAATTGCTGAGATAAAAATGCGTAATGCTTCAGATGTGCAGTAAGACGTATTGATTAAATTACCATTGTACACTGCTCCAAAGAAATTATTCCGGTATTAGTACCTGCGTCTCTTAAAAGGCTTGCAGTGTTCTTTTTGAAAACTGGTCATCCGCACCCATAAGGTAAAAGTTCCAAAGAGGTACCAATCTTTATCTGACGGGGTTCCACGTTCTTTTCCCTCGTAAATAGGATAGTCTGGAATCGAATCATGAAATGCTCCGGGATCAGAAAAATAAACAGCATCTGCTCCCTTTGCTGATTGCAATTGATTAAGATCCGGATAGGTGGTGCTTACATCATCCAGGTAATCGGTAAAAGTTCTGCGCGCAGAAACCTGCAAACCTATTCCTACGCTTTGTCCTATACTTATCTTTATTCCACCCCCAATTGGCAGCGCAAATGATAAACGGTGGTAAGGAGAAGGACGTCCCGGCAATCCCTGTCCTTCTGTTCCCAGGGGTTGAAGTTCCGTCCCCGCGCTTTTGGGATTAAACTTAAAAACTGAAAATCCTGTAAAGAGATAAGGTGTAAATGGAAAGGTTGAATTGCCGGTTTCATACGGAAAGAAATTGAATTCAATTCCAGGTGTAAAGTCCCATATCGTCGAATAAAAATTCAGGTTACGGTTGATCTCAAACGCAGTCTTGAGGCGGGCATCATCTCCAGAAACTTTTCCATAGTTCAATTCTGCAATCCAGCTCCAATGGCGGTTCCAATTATGCCGGAAGAATACACCGGCGGAGAGGTGGATAAACTTTGTATCGAAAGAATGCGGGGAAAGCTCGCCCTTATAGCGTGATGCTCCGACTTGAATGCCCATCTCGTTATACTGGGCCAGTCCGTCTTGCGGATAGATCATCGCAAAAAAAGCTACAGAAATGAATAAAATTAGGCGCAAATTCATTTATGAATCCTGGAAAAGAATTATCCTCAACGGATGATCCGGTAAAATGTTTGAAATTTGTTAGAACCGTGGAAGGTTGTTTCTGCCGGTTTTGATCTTATAGTTCACGCTGAAAATTGCGAACATATAAGAATCTTTATATCGCGGGTCGCCCCGTTGCTGACCAGGCGCAGTAATCCTTACAGCATCAGCGTCACTCCGGTCGCTAGGATTTGCAAGATATTGACCTACATCGTACTTATCTCCCGTCTGATATTGAGAAAGATCAATATAGGTTGTGCTGCAGTCATCAATATAATCAGTAAATGTTTTGCGGATTCCGAATTCAAGCCCCAAGCCCCATTGCCTGTCGATGGTATACTTGAATCCGATACCCAAGGGAATACAAAGCTGAAAGGTCGAGTAATTCTTACGTGTGGGAACATATCCCTGACCTTCTGTGTGATAATCCCGAAGGTTATATGTCTGTCCCTGGAATTCAGCTTTTGGATTGAAATAAAATACGCCTACACCTGCAAATAAATAAGTATAGAGTTCATATCCCTTAAGACCTCTTACTCTTTTCAAACGATACCTGTGTCCAATTTGTTCCTGTTGAAATGCGCCTTCAAAATTCAAGTTCCATTCGTAAATATCAGAGAAGAAATTAATGTTGCGGGTATGTCTGAATCTTTCCGTAGTCAGTTTGTCATCACCTGAAACACGACCGTAAGTGAGGTGAGTTTTAATTGCAAAATAATTGCTTAGTTTATAACGAAGTCCGACAGCAGCAGCTAATCTTGTCTGCGAGAATTCAAGGTCGCGGAAATAATGTGTTCCTATCTGGTTTGCTCCGCCCAATTCACCTAGAAAGTTACTTACACCCAAACCAACGCTGAATTCATACCGCTGCCGTTTCCAACGCTGGGCGTTTACTAAAACAGGTATACTGAGACAGAATATAAGAAGGAGAAGGAGAATTTTTTTCATTTCTGCGGAAGGCAAATGTAGAATTATTTTCGAAAATCCAAGGGCGTTTTTAACAACTACCTTACGTTTTTGAAGCTGAGAACGAGCTATCTAAGCAGATTGTGCCATTAATTTCTGCTGTCCAATCCCCAGTTCAGCTTGCTTCTTAAAGTGCCCAGGAAGTTCTCATTGCTCAGGCGGACAAGATTAATGTTGTAAGCCTCTTTTTTTACTGCTAACTGGAAGGAAGAATCTATGGTTGCTGATCGCGAATCAAGGGTCGCCATGAAATTCTGGCTCCGGCCTTCCACCTCAAGGGAGATTACATTTTTGTCGGAGACAATGATCGGCCTTACATTCAGGTTATGAGGCGCAATTGGGGTAATTACAAAACTTTCGCTTTGTGGGACGATAATCGGCCCTCCACAGCTCAACGAATATCCAGTGGATCCTGTTGGTGTGGCAATGATCAATCCGTCGGCCCAATAACTGTTGAGGTATTCTCCATTGAGGTAGGTATGGATTTTTATCATCGAAGACGTTTCCATTTTATGAATGGTGAAGTCATTCAAAGCAATATTATTTCCGTTGAAGACCGGGTGGTTGCTTTCAACTTACAGCAAGGTACGTGCATCCGCACTGTAGTGTCCCTTAGCGAGCGCTTCCACAGCCAATGAAATATTTTCTTTAGAAATGCTTGAGAGAAATCCCAGGCGACCGGCATTGACACCTGCAATCGGAATTTTAGAATCCTTCACAAGAAGTACGGTATCAAGGAGTGTTCCGTCCCCACCAATGCTGAATAGAAAATCTGCGTTTCCCTGGAGATCTCCATTTGTTTCAAAGAGGGGGAGCGGGGCGACGGACTGCAGGCCGGGTTTCAGAAATTCATAATATTGTTTATGGATGATCACCTTGCATCCCGAAGCAGTTAAAATCTTCAGCACGTTTTCCGCGAATGCGATCTGGGATGGATTAACGGGTCGACCGTAAACCGCAATGGTCATATACTTCTCTTAGATAGGAGCAGCAAAGTGAAGAAATAAACCGGACTCTCCAAATTTATTGAATGAATAGTCGAGGCGGATCACAATATCATAATAAGTCACGAAGTCGATTCCCAATCCATAACCGTAGAGCCAGCTATTGGGTAATTTGTTTTTGCTGTTGAGCTCGTTGGAGAATTGCGAATCTTCTACGTATGCGGCGTCAGCGTATAAGTTTAAATAAAATGAAAATGGAATGGTTGCAAACTTTTGAAAAGGAATAAACCCGGCGTGGACTTCTTTCCTGGGTAAGAGCTCAAATTTAAGATTGGTTTTGAAGAGGCCGAAATGCTGCCCGTCTACTACATAGTATTCATAGCCGCGTACATAATCACGGCCGAAGCCAAGTGCACGCGTATTGTAGTAAGGCTGGAAATGTTCATCAGAAAGTTTACCGCGGAAGGATGCACCGAAATAAAATAGCCTGCTCAGCTTCCAGAATTTTCTTATTTCTGCAGTTGCATATAAATAGTTGACATCATCGTTGAGGAACGGCATTCCGTTTTTTACAATTTCCAGGCTGTACATGTAACCGCGGAGCGGGTAATAAACATAATCGCGGTGATCTCTTTTGAAAAGATACCGTAGGGTATAAAAATGCTCGCTTGGTTTTTTTCTTGCAAAATATTCAGGATTTAATTTCAAGATGGTGTCGTTCACATGCACATTTAAATACCCGGCGGAAACATAGTGTATGTTATAAAGTCCCTTGCGGTAAGTATATTCTACTGCTCCCGACCATGCCTCGCGTGTGAATTCCACGGTGTCCTTAAAATAGACGACATCGTCATAGCTGGTTTTATACCCGGTCTGGTGATTCCTTGAATAAGAAAAACCAAAGCTCAATCCGCTGTGTTGGTTTTTATTGATATAGGGAATGCTATATGCAAAGCTCAACTGTTGTACATAGCCCAGCCTCACAGCCAAAGCGACAGTCTCATTCCTTCCCCTGAAGTTATTCCATGATAGAACTCCGCCATACACAATCCGGGAAAAGTCTTTAGTACGCCACCAGACGTTGAAGTTGCGGTCCACCACTTCAAATACCGGCAAAGGGAAAACGTACCAGCGCTCTTTCAGGATAATGTAAATATTCGTTCTGCCGTCTTCGCTCTTCAGGTAGGTTAGCTTTACAGAATTAAAGAGCGAGGTGTTGTAAATATTTTCCTCGCTGCGGATTTTTTTGGCTTCAAAGTCAGAAAAGAACAGTGTGTCGCCTGTTCCGAAAGCAAGTTCACGAAGCACAATATGTTCTTTCGTGATCTTGTTTCCGATTACGGTAATGTTTCCTATAATTATTTCAGACGAGTCAGTGACAGTAGTATCATTCCCGGATGAATGTGCCTTTTCAGCAAACGTGATGCTTGTTAAAAATATTAAAATAAAAAAATGAAAACGGAAATTGATTGACAACATCCGACAGCAAAAGATCAAATGTCGAGATATTTTATGAGAGAATCATAGCGTGATTTCAGGTCATCCATGAATTCATTTTGATTGTAGTGTTCTTTCACCATGTACCCATGTCGTGTGAACGATGAAATAATGCGGGAAAGATCGGTAAGATTTATCTTGAGGGTTACGTCAATTGTTTCGTTCTCGACATCAGGCGTAATGTGCGAATTTAAAACGCGCGCATCTTCACTTTCAACAAGCCGGGCCAATTCGCTCAGCGAATAGTCATGCGGTTTCATTTCCAGGACGATGACGCCCACTGCATCTTCGAAAATTCCACTTTCAATATAATGCTTCATCACGTCATTGAGTGTAATAAGACCCATGTAATTTTTTTCTTCATCCACAACAGGTACCACGGTGAGCTTGTCTTTGGATAACATCTTCACCACTTCGAAAACGGGCTGGGATGCTTTGACATAAGGCTTGATCAATGACAGCACCTGGTTCGCAAGCGGTTGTTCCATAGAATCAAGTTTGAGAATGTCTTCCTCAGAAACAAGACCGAGGTAATGCACTCCCTCAACAACAGGTATGTGTACCAGGCGGAATTCTTCCATCCAGCTGAGGGCTCTCAAGCCGGTATCAGAAAGCTTAAGCGGGGGAAAGGAGTCATTGATGAGCTCGCGCGCTATCATATTTATCTTACGGTAAGTGAAGCCATTTGGTTCACCTGTGCAAAGCTAAATCTTTTATCGCTGACCAAAACCTTCTTAATTGACCGGATAAAATTACTTTTGCGGAAATCACACCGTTTATCGATGGTCAGACTAAGTGTTAACATCAACAAGATTGCCACATTGCGGAATGCGCGCGGAGGAGAGTTGCCTGATGTTATTAAA
>Ga0134121_10003019_pt1 | contig 14231 bp, 15 predicted proteins | sample KB301_FD_96463 | JGI IMG/M metagenome (GOLD analysis project Ga0134121, IMG submission 96463) | Terrestrial soil microbial communities without Nitrogen fertilizer from Kellogg Biological Station, Michigan, USA - KB3-0-1 | ecosystem: Environmental > Terrestrial > Soil > Unclassified ...
ACCAGGAATGGCTGCGGCAGCTGCGTGACCGCGCCTATATCGAGTACCGCCTCGAGGAAAGATAGTGGCGCCGCTGATCGCGGTCACGGCCGGCGAGCCAGCGGGCATCGGCCCCGACCTGTGCGTGCAGCTTGCGCGCCGGCGCTTGCCGGCGCGCGTCGTGGTAGTGGCAGACCGCCGGCTGCTCCAGGAACGCGCGCGCCACTTGGGCGTGCCGCTTAAGGTCCATGATTACCCCGCCGCAATGTCGGCGCGGCGCCTCGCGCACGCGTTGCAAGTGCTGCATGTTCCACTCGCGCGCCCGGCGATCGCCGGGCGGCTTGATCCGGCCAACAGTCGTTACGTGCTACGCACCCTGGAGATCGCCGCGGATGGCTGCCGCGATGGCGCATTCCATGCCATGGTTACAGCGCCACTGCAAAAGAGCGTCATCAACGACGCCGGCATCGCTTTCACCGGACATACCGAATTCCTGGCGGCGCACACCGGCGCCGAACACGCGGTTATGATGTTGACGGGCGGCGGGATGCGCGTCGCCCTTGCCACCACCCACCTCGCCCTGAAAGACGTTGCTCGCAATATCGCGCGCGATAGCCTGGAACGGACGCTGCGCGTGCTGCGACGCGACCTCGTGGCGCGCTTCGCGCTTCCGCGGCCACGCATCGTCGTCGCCGGTTTGAATCCCCATGCCGGGGAATCGGGTTTTCTCGGAAACGAGGAAACCGCGATCATCATCCCGGTGCTGGAAAAACTGCGTCGCGAAGGCTACGACCTCACCGGCCCTCTGCCCGCCGACACCCTGTTCAACCCGAAACGGCTAAAGCACTGGGACTGCGTGCTGGCGATGTACCACGACCAGGGCTTGCCGGTGCTTAAGTACGCGAGCTTCGGTGCCGGTGTCAACGTGACTCTCGGGCTGCCCATCATCCGCACTTCCGTCGACCACGGCACTGCGCTCGATCTCGCCGGGACCGGAAAAGCCGAGGTCGGCAGCCTGCTTGAGGCGATCAAACTGGCCGCCGGGCTCGCCAAGACCGGCAAGCGGCGCGGCACGTGACAGCACGGGACGGTTGCCTACATGCGCCACGTCCCTCGCAAACGGTTCGGCCAGAATTTTCTCACCGACGAGTCAGTGATCGCGGCCATCGTTGCCGTCATCGCGCCGCAGTCACGCGACCTTCTGGTGGAAATCGGCCCCGGAATGGGCGCGCTCACGCGCCCCCTCGCGCGAGCGCTCGATCACCTGCACGTGATCGAGATCGATCGCGACATCGTCGCCCGGTTGCGAGCCGGGTTCCCGCCAGCGCGCGTGACGGTGCACGAGGGCGACGCGCTCGAATTCGACTTCAACGCGCTCGGCACGCCGCTGCGCGTGGTCGGTAATCTCCCTTACAACATTTCCACGCCGCTGCTGTTTCACCTGGCGCGGCACGCCGGGACCCTCCGCGACATCCACGCCATGCTGCAGAAAGAGGTCGTGGATCGCATGATTGCCGCGCCCTCTACCAGCGAGTACGGGAGGTTGTCGGTAATGCTGCAGTATCGTTTCGAGATGGAACGGCTGCTCGAGGTCCCAGCTGCGGCGTTCGATCCTGTTCCCAAAGTCGAGTCCGCAGTGGTTCGGCTTACGCCGTTCTCGCGGCTGCCGCATCCCGCGCGCGACGAAGCCGCGCTCGGAAAAATCGTAACCGCTGCTTTCTCACAGCGCCGCAAGACTTTGCGCAATTCGCTGAGGGGTTATTTCGCCGCCGCCGATTTCGAGCGGCTCGGCGTGGATGCTGGATTGCGCGCACAGGACCTGGGCGTCGCGGACTTCGTGCGGATGGCGGATGCCGCCGGCCGTGCCACCGGCTAGGCGGCAGTCTTGCGCTGGACGAACTCGATCTTGTAGCCGTCCGGATCCTCGACGAACGCAATGACAGTGGTGCCGTGCTTCATCGGCCCGGCTTCGCGTGTGACCTTGCCGCCGCGATTTCTCACTTCCTCGCATGCCTTATAAGCGTCCACCACCTCGATCGCCACGTGGCCATAGCCGCTGCCCAGGTCGTAGGATTTCGTGTCCCAGTTGTGGGTCAACTCCAACACCGCCGTCTTCGATTCCTCGTCGTAGCCGACAAAAACATTGGTAAATCGCCCGCCGGGATAATCGGTTTTGCGCAGCAGCCGCATTCCCAGCACTTGCGTGTAAAAATCAATCGAGCGCTGCAGGTCGCCGACTCGGATCATGGTGTGCAGGATTCTCATATCTCCACCACCTCGAAATCCTCCTTTCGTGCGCCGCATTCCGGGCAAGTCCAGTTCGGCGGCACGTCTTCCCAGCGAGTGCCGGGCGCGATGCCTTCCTCGGGCAGACCGGCGGCCTCGTCGTAGATAAAACCACAGATCAGGCACATGTAAGTCTTGAAAACTTGGGCGTCGGCGGCGGTCATGCAGGTGTCCGATTTAAGATAGAATCGAATTCTAGCGAATCGCTCTGCCCGCGACCAACCGCGCGGGTTCCCTGAACCCCCACGCATGCCCGACCAGCCTCCCATCGTCCTCGTGTTCGCCGCGACCGATCCGAGCGGCGGCGCGGGATTGCAGGCGGACATCATGACGCTCTCCAGCATGGGCTGCCACCCGCTCTCGGTCGTGACCGCGATCACCATCCAGGACACCACGGGCGTAGACGATGTCTCGGCGATCGACGCCGAATGGGTCGCCGACCAGGCTCGCTGCGTGCTGGAAGACATGCCGGTCGCTGCTTTCAAGATCGGCCTGCTGGGTAACCTTGAGCAAGTTGCCGCAATCGCGGAGGTGGTGTCCGATTACCCCGAGGTGCCGCTGGTGCTCGATCCGGTGCTCGCCTCGGGCCGCGGCGATGAACTGGTCACCGAGGAAATGGTGGTCGCGTTGCGCGAACTTCTCATACCCCAAACCACCATATTGACGCCCAACAGCCTCGAAGCGCGGCGACTGGCGGCCGGGGAATCCGAGGAAGGGGAAGGGCTGGACCTCGCTGAATGCGCGCGGCGGCTCATCGCGACCGGGTGCGAGTACGTTCTAGTCACCGGGGCCCACGAAAATACCGCGCAGGTCGTGAATACGTTATACGGCCAGAACGGCGTGGTGCGCAGCGATTCCTGGCAGCGCCTGCCAGGCTCTTACCACGGGTCCGGTTGCACACTTGCCTCCGCCATCGCCGCAACCATCGCCAACGGGCTTGAAATCAGCGAGGCCGTGAAGGACGCGCAGGAATATACCTGGCAGACCCTCAAAGGAGCTTTCCGTCCCGGCATGGGCCAGCACATCCCGGACCGCCTGTTTTGGGCGCGTGACGAGGAGCCAAGCGGGAGCGGCAATGAGGTTTGAACCGTGAAGCACGGCATTTCCGGGCTCTACGCCGTCACGCCAGATACCACCGACACGCCAGGCCTGCTCGCGAGAGTCGAGGCGGCGTTCTCCGGTGGCACGCGCCTGCTGCAATACCGCAACAAGACCGCCAGCGCCGCGCTGCGACTGACGCAGGGACGAGCGTTGCTCGCGCTGTGCTGGAAATATCAGGTTCCGCTCATCATAAACGATCACCTGGAGCTCGCGCTCGCGCTTGACGCGCACGGACTGCATATCGGCGGCGAGGACGGCTCGGCCGCGGAAGCCCGCAAAAAACTCGGCGCCGGCAAGATCCTCGGCGTGTCATGCTACGGCAAGGTAGAGAACGCGCGTGCGGCTGCCGCCGATGGCGCCGATTACGTCGCATTTGGCGGCTTCTTCCCCTCCAAGGTAAAACCGGGATCGGGTGGCACGCCGGTTACCCTGTTGAGCGAAGCCAAACGCGCACTTGGGCTGCCTGTGGTCGCGATCGGCGGCATCACGGCCGAGAATGCTCCAACCCTCCTTGTCGCGGGTGCCGACAGCGTGGCGGTGATCACCGCCCTCTTCGGCGCACCGGATGTCCGCGACGCCGCGCGGCGCTTCAGCAAGTTGTTTGGCAAGCCGTCATGAAACGCAACGACGATCTGTTCCAACGCGCCCAGCGCGTCATGCCCGCGGGCGTCAACTCGCCGGTGCGGGCGTTTCGCTCCGTTGGCGGCACGCCCCTCTTCATCGAGCGCGGCATGGGCGCGAAAGTATGGGATGCGGACGGCCGTGCTTATATTGACTACGTCGGCTCGTGGGGCCCGCTCATCGTCGGGCATGGCCATCCCGACGTAGTAAGAGCGGTGCAGCGGGCTGCCGAGCGCGGGTTGTCTTTTGGCGCGCCCACCGAACAAGAAATCGTCATGGCGGAACTCCTGTGCCGATTGATGCCATCTCTCGAGCAGGTGCGGCTGGTCAGTTCGGGTACTGAAGCAACGATGAGCGCGATCCGCTTGGCGCGCGGCTTCACCGCCCGACACCGCATCATCAAGTTCGAGGGGTGTTACCACGGCCACGCCGACGCGCTGCTGGTGAAGGCGGGCTCGGGCGCGCTTACTTTCGGCCAGCCCTCCTCCGAAGGCGTGCCACCGGAGACCGCCGGCCACACGCTGGTGCTCGAGTACAACAACGTTAGCGAGCTGGAACTGGCCTTCGAGCGCGAGGGCGGCGCCATCGCCGCGGCCATAGTGGAACCGGTCGCCGGGAACATGAACCTGGTCGCGCCGCGTGCGGGCTTCCTGGAAACCCTGCGCAAACTCTGCACCCGGCATGGCGCCGTGCTGATTTTCGACGAGGTGATGACCGGGTTCCGCGTGGCACTTGGCGGTGCGCAGGCGCTCTACGGTATCAAGCCCGACCTCACTACGCTCGGGAAGGTGATCGGCGGCGGGATGCCGGTCGGCGCGTTCGGCGGACGCCGCGACATCATGCAGAAAATCGCGCCGCTTGGCCCCGTCTACCAGGCGGGAACTCTCTCGGGCAACCCGGTTGCGATTGCGGCAGGGTTGGCAACGTTGAATCTTATTCAGGCCCCGGGATTTTTCGATAGGTTGACGGCAACGGCTCGATCATTGTGCGAGGGTCTCACGCGTTGCGCGCAGGAGAACAAAATTCCGTTCTCCGCCACAGCCGTTGGCGGGATGTTCGGGCTGTACTTCCGCGAAACTCCGCCCGCGAGCTACGCCGAAGTCATGCAATGCGACAAGGAGGCGTTCAACCGCTTTTTCCACGCCATGCTTGCGGAAGGCATTTACCTCGCCCCGTCGGCGTACGAAGCCGGATTTGTCTCCGACGCGCACGGACCCGAGGTAATTGAAAAAACCATCGATGCCGCGAAGAAAATCTTCGCCGGCGGAAACCACTAAGGGGTGTGTGCGCGGGGCCGGCCGCGCAGGATCTAGCGCAAGCCGGAGATGTACTCGGAAACCGCCGCGATTTCCTTGTCGGAGAGCTTCTCGGCAACCATGCGCATGGTGCGGTTAGGATCGTTTGCGCGCTCGCCGGAGCGGAACGCTTTCAACTGGGCGCTTGTGTACTCGGCATACTGTCCGGCCAGCCGCGGAAACTGGGCCGGCACGCCAGCGCCATTCGCGGAATGACAGGCGGTGCAGGCCGCCACGTTTTTCGCCAGGATGCCGCCGCGGTAGATTGCCTGCCCGAGCTTCGCCAGTTCCGCGTCGCGCGCCGCCCGCGGCTTGGGCTTCTGGGTTTCGAAATAGGCGCCCAGGCCATGCATGTCGTCGGCGGAAAGATTCGCCACCATACCCGCCATGATCGGATTCGGCCGCTCGGCTGGCTTACCGCCCAGCGCCTTGAAATTGGTGAGCTGCTTGTAGATGTAATCCGCATGCTGCCCGGCGAGCACCGGATTGGCGGACAGGACGCTGTTTCCGTCCTCGGCATGACACGCGGCGCACACCTGCGACGCAGTCTGCTTAGCTTTCGCTAGGTCCGCCTTGGAAGGAGCTTGAGCGAAGACGGCCGGGGACAAGAGCGTGCCGGCAAGCAATGCCGCTGGCCAGCGAAAAATCATGCGGGTTCCTTGGTTCATTGATATTTGTGCGGAAGGCGTATTGTATATAAGGGTTTCCGCATGCGCCAGTTTCAGGCGCGATAACAATAACCTAGATGGTTTTTCCGGCTTCGGGCCCGCGGCTGACATATGAGGCTCGCTCGATTCCACCGGGGAGTGGCGTCGCAAGCTCGACTGCGTGGCGCGTACATAAAAAACCCCCGGTTAAAGGGGAGTAAAACCGGGGGGAAAAAGCCTTAACTAGGATTAAGGCGCCCGCTCAGGGAGGTGAAGCGGGAGACGACTCAACATCGTCTGTTCATAGGACGACTATAATGACCGATAGTTCCCGATTCCAGCGGACCCGAAAATAACGTATTTCTTCAAAAGGTTAAATGATGCGCGTGTACGGAGCATTCCCGCGTAGGCGGATGCGGAGGTTGCGGCGCGATGAGTTTTCGCGGCGGTTGCGGCGCGAGCACCGGCTTACCACCGACGATCTCATCTATCCGGTGTTCGTGATCGAAGGCAGGAACCGGGTCGAGCCGGTGCCCTCCATGCCAGGGATTCGGCGCTACACGGTGGATCGCCTGCTCGCGCACGCCGAGCAATGCGTGAAGCTCGGGCTGCCTGCCATCGCGGTATTTCCGTTTATCGCAAAAGAACTGAAGAGCGCCGACGGGCGCGAAGCGGCCAACCCCAAGGGGCTGGTGCCACGCGCGGTGGCGGCGCTGAAAAAACGTTTCCCCGGTCTCGGCATCATCACCGACGCCGCTCTCGACCCTTACACGACCCACGGCCAGGACGGCGTGATCGACCGCAGCGGCCACATACTCAACGATGAAACCGTCGCTGTCCTGGAGAAACAGGCGCTCGTTTGCGCCGCTGCCGGCGTCGACGTGGTGGCACCTTCGGACATGATGGACGGTCGCATCGGCGCAATCCGCGCCGCACTCGACCGGCACAAGTTCATCCATACCCGCATCCTCGCCTATTCGGCCAAGTACGCTTCCGGTTTCTACGGGCCGTTCCGGGACGCAGTGGGCTCCGCGAAAAGCCTCGGGCGCGCGAACAAGCACACCTATCAGATGGATTACGCCAACAGCGACGAAGCGCTGTGGGAAGTCGGACTCGACCTGGAGGAAGGCGCGGACATGGTAATGGTCAAACCGGGCCTGCCTTATTTGGACATCGTGCGCCGTGTGAAAGACGAATTCAAGGCTCCCACTTTCGTCTATCACGTGAGTGGCGAGTATGCGATGCTGAAGGCCGCATGCGCGCGCGGCTGGCTCGACGAGCGCCCGTGCGTAATGGAAGTGCTGACCGCTTTCAAGCGGGCCGGTGCAGACGGAATCCTCACCTACTTTGCGCTCGATGCCGCAGGCTGGCTCAAAGCCGGCGCCTGATCAGGTATCCGCGAGCAGCGCTTCCACTGCCTGCAGCTTGGCGCGCTCGATGTTCCTGCCTTCGAGGCTGGTCTTGAGCGGTCCGCGCAGTTCGCGCGTCGTCAATACGGTAATCTCGATCTCGGCACCGTCGTCGCTGATGGTGTAGACCGGCACCGTGCGCCATTCCGCCCCGGTATACAACCGGTCCTGGGCCGTCTTGTACGGAATGCCGCGGTCAATCAGGTAGAGTTCGACCGCTTTGCCGTTGTCGGTGAAGAGTTGCAGGTTGATATCAGCGTATTTGCCGGCATTGCCGTTCAAGACCGACCCGGTCAGATACGGATTGAATTGCGCCAGCAACCGCATCGCGCGCACGGCGATGCCGCGCAACTCGCGCAACCGGCCACGGTGCTCGTCCCGGTGGTAGATCTCCTGGTAGGTCTTGAGAGCGAGGTCGATTTCCTCGTTGGTCGGCAGTTCCCGCGTGTCCGGCGTGCCGGCCTGGCGAGCCGCCTTGCGCTTGGCGAGCCCGTAGTCCTCGATGCCATCTTCGGCCATCAGCCGCGCTGCGAGATGGGCAATGTGACTGCGCCGGTCGTTGCGGCCGGTTTCCCTCGGCATGGCAAAATCAGAACAACTGGTTGCGCACTTCTTCCCGCGGACGATCTCCACCCATTACGCCACCAACCAGCGTCTCGTGCTCGGGCGGCAGAAATTCCTGGTAAAAATAGTCCACGATCCCTCCTTGTGCCTCGGCGACGCGCATGCCTGTGTCCGGGTTGACGCGAACCGACACTACTCCGCCGGGCGGTGACAGCGGCTGCTCCGGGACTCCCTTCAGCGCGGCGCCCATGTAACCCATCCAGATCGGCAACGCCGCCTGGGAGCCGGTTTCGTTGCGCCCCAGCGTATGCGGCGTATCAAATCCAATCCACGCGACCGCCACGAGCTCGGAATTGAAGCCGCAGAACCAGGCGTCCACGAACTCATTGGTGGTGCCGGTCTTGCCGGCTAGGTCGCCGCGCCCGAGCTTCATCGCGCGCGCGCCGGTGCCGGCGCGCACCACGTCGCGCATGATGGTGGTCATGATGAATGCGTTACGGGCGTCGATCGCGCGTTCCGCCCCGGCTCCGGCGGCAACCGGCTTTGCGGCCATCAAAACGTTTCCGCGCGCGTCCTCGACGCGCTCGATGAAATACGGCGTCACGCGATAACCGCCATTCGCAAAGACCGAATAGGCCGCCGCCATCTGCATCGGTGTCGCGTTGCCCGCGCCGAGCGCCATTGTGAGGTACGGCGGATGCATTTTCGGGTCGAACCCGAAACGCGCAATGTAGTCCTGAGCGTATTGCGGCGAAATCGCCTGCAGAATGCGCACCGAGATGAGGTTTTTTGACTTCATCAACGCGGTGCGCAGCCGCATCGGTCCCTCGAACTTGCCATCGTAATTCTTTGGCTCCCACTCCTCCGAGCCGGTTTGTGCGGCCGTGAAGGTAAGCGGCGCATCATTGATCACGGTCGCCGGGGTAAAACCTTTCTCCAGCGCCGCGGAATAGATGAACGGCTTGAAACTGGAGCCCGGCTGCCGCAGCGCCTGCGTGACGTGGTTGTACTGATTGCGATTGAAATCGAACCCGCCGACGAGCGCCCGTATCGCGCCATCGCGCGGATCCATCGAAGCCAGTGAAGCCTCCACCGTGGGCAATTGCGAGATCTGCCAGCGGTCCTTCTCGTCCTTTTGTACCCGTATGATCGTCCCGCGGCCGATGCGCTGGCCCGGGTTCACCTTGTCGCCAAACATGCGCGCGGCGAACTTGAGGCCGTCCTCCTTGATCTCCAGCCACTCTCCGCCCTTGCGATATGCCTTCACCAGTTTGGGGCTCGCCTCGGTCACCACGGCCGCGTAGATGCCGTCGCTGTCGGCGCTGTCCTGTAGCAGATCTTCAAGCGTCTCGTCGGCAAGCTTGGCCGGCAACTCGACGTGCCCCTCAGGACCGCGATAACCGTGGCGCCGGTCGTATTCCTGCACACCGCGCCGGATGGACGCGTACGCCGCGTCCTGGTGCGAGGTGAGCAGCGTCGTATATACGCGGATGCCCTTGGTATAGGCGTCTTCCTGGAAGCGCTCGAAAAGAGCTTGGCGCACCATTTCCGCGAAAAACTCGGCATGGACCGGAAACTCGTTGATCTCTTTCTTCACCACCACCGGCTGTTTTTCCGCGGCGGCGAGTTGCTCCGCGGTGATTAGCTGCAATTCATGCATGCGGCGCAGGACGTATTGCTGCCGCAACTTGGCGCGCTTGGGGTTGGCGATCGGGTTGTATCGCGAAGGCGCCTTGGGCAGCCCCGCCAGCATCGCCGATTCGGCGAGTGTCAATTCGGGCAGCTGTTTGCCGAAATAAATCTGCGCGGCGGCGGCAAAACCGTAGGCGCGTTGTCCGAGGTAGATCTGGTTCAGGTATAGCTCGAGGATCTGGTCCTTGCTGAGATTGGCCTCAATCTTGAACGCGAGCAGCACTTCGTTGAACTTGCGGGTTAGCGTTTTCTCCTTTGATAAGAAGAAGTTACGGGCAACCTGCATGGTGATGGTAGACGCGCCCTGGCGCGCTCCGCCAGAGGCGAAATTCGACAGCGCCGCGCGCGCCACGCCGACGTAGTCCACGCCACTGTGCTGATAAAAGCGCTCGTCCTCGGCCGCGAGGATCGCATTGATCATGGGCTTCGGTACTTCGCCGATTTTCACCACAGCCCTGCGCTCTTCACCGAATTCACCGATTAACTTGCCGTCGGCGCTGTAGACGCGCAGCGGTATCTTCGGCTGGTAATCCGTGAGCACCTCGAGCGAAGGCAGGGTGGGAAGGACCAGGACCGCAGCAAATCCCATCAACAATATCCCCGCGAGCGCACTGGATGCCAGTAGCAGGAAAGGAAAGGCTAACCAACGAATCTTCATTAAATCAACAATTTAAGCTGAGTTTGTTGCGGTACCGCAACAATCAGGCGTTGTGGCGGTCCAGTTGTGACGCGTGTCGCAGCAAGTTATTGCAGAGTAAGCTATATTTAGTGCCCCCCCATTATAGGCGGGGTTCCCGACAAACGAAAAAATAACGATAAAACGCTTTACAACCAATATAGTTGTTGCTAGGATCTCATGTAAACTGTGGGATAGTCTCCCCATAAACCTATGATCAAAGGCAAATTCAGCTTCAACCTCGATGCCCTAGAGGGCCTTTTCAAGGCCAAGATGCCGCCATTGATCGGCACCGATATCAGTTCTTCGGCGATCAAGATGGTGGAGGTCGTGGAGGCCGGCAGAGGCCAGTACCGCATCGAGCGCTACGCCATTGAGTCGCTGCCCAAGGACTCGGTGGTGGAGGGCAATATCAACAACCTCGACGCTGTGAGCGACGCCTTGAGGCGTTGCCACAAGCGTCTCGGCAGCAACATCAAGAACATCGCCATCGCCCTGCCCAATGCCGCCGTTATCAGCAAGAAGATACTGGTGCCGGCGGGGCAATCCGAAGACGATCTGGCGTTGCAGGTAGAAACCGAGGCGAATCAGTACATTCCGTTCGCCCTGGAGGAAGTCAACCTTGACTTCCAGGTGCTCGGTCCCGCGGCGAACAGCCCCGACGACGTCGAAGTGCTGATTGCCGCGTCGCGCAAGGAAAAAATCATCGACCGAATGGCCGTGGTCGAGCAGGCGGGGTTGAAGGCCACCGTCATGGATGTCGACGTTTTCGCGGCGCAGACAGCATTCGAACTGATCGAATCGCAGTTCCCCGACAAGGGCAAGGACCAGAACATCGCGATGGTGGACGTGGGCGCCTCCATCATGGCGGTCAACGTGCTGCGCAACGATCAATCCATCTACATGCGCGAGCAACCGTTCGGTGGCAACCAGCTCACGCAGGAAATCCAGAACAAGTTCGGGCTTTCCCCGGAGGAAGCCGAGGCCGCCAAGCGCGCCGGCGGGCTGCCCGAGAACTACGAATCCGACGTGCTGCAGCCGTTCCTGGACATGCTCGGCCTGGAAGTGGCGCGCGCACTGCAGTTCTTCTATACCTCGACGCAGCACACGCAGATCAACCACATCGTGCTCTCCGGTGGTTGCGCCGCAATCCCGGGGGTGGAAGAAGCGGTGGGCAAGCGCGTTCAGATCAACACGATCGTGGGCAATCCGTTCGTCAACATGCAGCTGTCGCAGAAAATCAAGGCGAAATCCCTGACGCAGGATGCGCCGTCGCTCATGGTGGCCTGCGGGCTCGCCATGAGGAGGTTTGACCCATGATCCGCATCAACCTCCTGCCGCATCGCGAGATTCGGCGCAAGGCACAGCAGCAGCAGTTTTTCATCGCGCTCGGCATCGTGGTCGCCATCGGCGCCGGTATCTGGTTCGCCGTGCACATCTATCTCGAGGACCAGTTCGACAACCAGGTGAACCGCAACAAGTATCTGACGGCGGAGATCGACAAGCTCGACAAACAGATCGCCGAGATCCAGAAATTGAAGGACCAGACTGCGGCGCTCCTCGCCCGCAAGCGGGTGGTGGAAACCCTGCAAGGCACCCGTTCCGAGGTGGTGCACCTGCTCGACCAACTGGTGCGGCAGTTGCCTGAAGGCGTGTACCTGAGGAGCATCAAGCAAACCGGAACCAAGGTCGCGATTAGCGGTTTCACGCAATCCCAGGCGCGGGTGTCCACGTTGATGCGCAACCTGGAATCCTCGCCCCACCTGGAACAGCCCGTGCTGATCGAAATCAAGTCGGCGGCAGCCGCCGCGGGCGCGCAGCGTCTCAATGAGTTCAGCCTGAACGTCAACATGCGGCGGGCGGTGGTCGCCCCGGACAAGCCGGCAGCCAAGCCGGCGCCGAAGCCGGCGGCAAAGGGGTAATGCGTCATGGCCATGACGGTTAACGACCTGCAGCGATATCTCGATCCCAAGAAGATCGGCAGCGCGCCGGTCCTCGTCAAACTCGGTGTGCTGGTGATCGTGCTGGCGGCGATCGTTGGCGCGAGCTGGTATTTCGACTGGCAGGACCAGCTCGACAAGATCGCCCGGGAAACTGGCAAGGAAACGGGGCTGCGCGAGACGTTTAAAAAGAAGAAGCTGGAAGCGATCAATCTGCCGGCCTACCAGAAACAGCTGGAAGATATTGAAAAATCGTTCGGCGCGCTGCTGAAGCAGCTCCCGGGCAAGGCTGAGATGGACGCGCTGCTGACCGACATCAACCAGGCGGGCCTGGGGCGCGGGTTGCAGTTCGAGTTGTTCCGGCCCGCGACGGCCGAGACCCGGCGCGACTTTTACGCGGAACTCCCGATCACGATCAGGATTACCGGCAATTATCACGATATTGGCGCCTTCGCCAGCGACATTGGCAAGCTCTCGCGGATCGTCACGCTGAACGACATCGCGCTTTCGCCGAGCGGAAAAGGACTGGCGCTCGACGCGACTGCCAAGACCTTCCGCTATCTCGATGAGGCGGAGCTCGCGGCGCAGAAGAAGACCGCGGCCAAACCCGTCGCGGGTAAACCCGCCCCGGCCAAGAAGTAACGATTCGGGACTCTTATGATGCGCCATACATTGACCCTCGCCCTCGCCTGCCTCGCCTTCTCGGGTTGCGGCAGCGAGCGGCACCTGGAAGACGTAAAGCAGTTCGTCAAGGAATCGGAAAACCTGCCGCGCGGGCGCATCGACCCGTTGCCGGAGGTCAAACCATACGAGCCGTTTGAATACGCGGCGTACGATCTTACCGACCCGTTTGTGCCACGCAAGCCAGCGGCGAACCAGCCGACCACGCGCGTCTCGAACGATCCCCGGCTCGATCCGAACCGGCGCAAGGGGCCGCTCGAGGCGTTCCCTCTGGAAAACTTGAAGATGGTAGGAACCTTGCAGCAAAAGAAAGACTTCTTCGCCCTGATCAAGACCCCGGATAACAATCTGCATCGGGTCAAGACCGGCGATTTCATGGGGCAGAATTTCGGGCGCATCACCGATATAAACGATTCCACGGTCAAGCTGAAAGAGCTGATCCAGGACGGCGGCAGCGAGTGGAAGGAAGAAGAACGCGTATTGATGTTGCAGGAATGACGCAAAGTGAATGACGGCCAGGAGGCAGGGAAATGAAAATTAAACCCAACTTTGTTGTGACTTTTCTGCACGGGATGCTGGCGCTACTGCTTGCAGCGGCGAGCACGTCCGTCCACGCGCAAGCAAATGCCATCGAGGCGATCAATGTGTCGCCCGCAGCGGGCGGCAAAGTGGTCGTCAAGGTGACGCTGAAACAGGCCCCGGCCAATGCGCCCGCCGGATTCACCATTAACAATCCTCCGCGCATCGCTTTCGACTTCCCCAATACCGCCAGCGCGCTCGGCCGCAGCACCCAGGAGGTCGGCGAGGGCGATTTGCGCAGCATCAATGTGGTGCAGGCGGGCGACCGTACGCGCCTGGTGTTCAACCTTTCCCGCGCGAGCAGCTACGACACTCAGATCGACGGGCGCTCGCTGCTCATCACGCTGCAGGGCACCGCAGCGGCGGAGAGCCCGACGGGCGCGACCACGCATTTCGCGGAAGCGCGGTCTGAGGATTCGCGGCACGCGCTGCGCGACATTGATTTCCGCCGTGGCGGCACCGGCGAGGGGCGCGTCGTGGTCGATCTGTCCGACAACTCTGTCGGCATCGACCTGAAGATCCAGGGCCGGTCGATCATCATCGATTTCATCAACACCGCGTTGCCCAAGAACCTGCATCGGCGGCTCGACGTGACCGACTTCGGCACGGCGGTCCAGACCATTGAAGCTTTCGCGCAGGGCAACAATTCACGCATCGTGATCGAACCACGCGGAACCTGGGAGCACACGGCCTACCAATCCGATAACCGGTTCATCGTCGAGATCAAGGAACAGTCCGCGGACAAGGACAGCATCGCGCGC
>Ga0134121_10003020_pt1 | contig 14228 bp, 8 predicted proteins | sample KB301_FD_96463 | JGI IMG/M metagenome (GOLD analysis project Ga0134121, IMG submission 96463) | Terrestrial soil microbial communities without Nitrogen fertilizer from Kellogg Biological Station, Michigan, USA - KB3-0-1 | ecosystem: Environmental > Terrestrial > Soil > Unclassified ...
ACGCGCTTGCCCTCGTAGACTCCCTCCACGTTGACGCGCAGCGAGTCGTTCTCGCCGAACCCGACGTGCCCGTCGCGAAGACGGACCTCGCGATTGCTCCGGTCCCAGTCCACGATGCCGGCGCCGGAGAGGCGCCATGGACCGACCGGCTCGGAGGCCAGACGAGTTCCCTCGAGGAAGAGGCCGTCGATCCGGCCGGAGACCTCGAGCTCGCCGCGCTTGAGATCCGCCGGCAGGACCCCGTTCATCCGACCCGTGACCGAGCCGGCGGTGGCGCGCACCCCGACGCGCTGGCCGAGGAGCTCGATCAGCGGCCGGAGCGGCATCCCCTCCAGTCCGGCCTCCACCTGGAACGGCTGGTCGCGCGCCCAGCGCACCACCGACCGGGCCTCACCGCCTCCGTCGCGCTGGACGAGCACCTCCAGCACCCGGGCCGACGGGGCGCCCGAGACCTCGACCTGGGCGTCCCACGCGCCGAGGTCCAGCGGGTGCCCGTCCTGACTCGACACCAGCTCGACCCGGAGGTCCTGCACCTCGATCCGCGGCAGACGCGAGGCGGACACCGGGGACGCGGGCTCCTTGCCGGGCGCGGGGGCCTTCCCCTTCAGCCGCGCCGCGAGGGCGCGAAGGTTCTCCAGCTGCGTTCCCGGCCGCACCACCACCGTGCGCATCTGCACCAGCCCGGGCTCGAGCCGTCCGGCGAGCAGCGCGCTCCACCGCGGCCGGACGCGCACCCGCTCCATCTCGAGCACCACCGGCGAGCCCGGCTCGGGCGAGATGCGCACCGGCCCGAAGCTGAGGCGGAGGCTCCAGTCCACCTCGCTGTGGCTGCCGAGCTCCACGCCACCGAGCCGCGCCGCCAGGGCCGCCTCCACCCGATCGCGCAGCCGCGAGCGCACCGCGTTCGAGTTCAGGATGGAGTGCAGGACGATGACCGCGCTGAGCAGCGCGAGCCCGATCACCGCGGCGCGCTGCATCCAGCGACGGCGCCGCGCACGCCGGCGCGTCCGGGGTGGACGCGGCACGGGTGTGCGCGTCCACGCTGAGCTCGTCGGCGTAGATGGGGCAGGTCGCATCGTCGGCGGGTACGACTGGAATCCTAATGTCCCGACGGGACTTGCGTCTTCCCGGCCGCTCGGTCCAGAGGCACACCCCCGTCCGAAAGTTCGCTTGCGTGTGCGCACATGGTGGGCGTTAGGGTGTCGCCATGACGACCCGCGCCCCCATCGTCCTCGCGGCCGCAGTGGGACTCCTCGCCCTGACTGGCTGCAACCAGTACGACCAGCTCATCGCCAAGGATCAGGCCTGTGACGCCCGGTGGGCGGACTACCAGGCCCAGCTGCAACGCCGGTCCGACCCGTCCCCAACCTCGTGGCGACGGTGAAGGCGTCCGCGCAGCACGAGGAGAAGACGCTCTCCGAGGTGACCGAGGCCCGGGCGCGCGCGACCGGCATCACCCTCAGCGCCGAGGACCTCCAGGATCCGGAGAAGGTGGCCGCCTTCCAGAAGGCCCAGGACCAGCTGCGGGGCGCCCTCTCCCGCCTCCTGGTTGCGAACGAGGCCTACCCCGATCTCAAGGCCAACGCGCAGTTCCACGATCTGTCGGTGCAGCTGGAGGGCACCGAGAACCGCGTCCTCCGGTCGCGGGAGCAGTACAACGAGGCCGTGCGGGACTACAACACCGAGCTCGGCAAGATCCGGGGCGCCGTCGTGAAGCGCGCCACCGGCGGGACCTTCAAGCCACGCGTCTACTTCCAGGCCTCATCGGACGCCCAGCAGGCGCCCAAGGTGACCTTCTGATGCCATCGCGGGCCTGGGGCCCGCTCTGCGCGACCCTGCTCCTCCTCGTCGCCGGTCCCGCCGGGGCGTTCAACGTCCCGAAGCAGACCGACTACGTCACCGACACCTCCGGCGCGCTCGGCGCGCCGGAGCTCACCGATCTCAACAACCGCATCGGTGACTACGAGCGGAAGACCGGAAACCAGATCTTCGTCCTGGTGACCCCGTCGCTGGAGGGGGAGCCCATCGAGGACGTGGGCTACCAGCTCATCCAGACCTGGCACCCGGGACAGAAGGGCAAGGACAACGGGGTGGTGCTGGTCATCGCCACCGGCGAGCGCCGCATCCGCATCGAGACCGGCAAGGGCGTCGGCGGCGACCTGACCGATCTCCAGTCGAACGACATCATCCGCCGACGCATCGCCCCGCTGATGCGCGAGAACCGGGTGCACGACGCCATCCTCGCGGGCGTCGACGGCATCGCCGAGGCGCTCTCGGGCAACGCCACTGCACCGCGCCAGCCCGGTCAGGGCCCCGTGGGCGCTCAGCAGCCGCCGGTCGTGCTGCCGCACTGGTTCGACGTGTGCTTCTGGGGGTTCATCCTCTTCGTCGTCGTCATGCTTCTGCTCCGCTCCAGCCGTCATCCCCGGCGTCGCACCTACTGGGGCGGGCCGCCCTTCATCGGCGGCGGCTGGGGCGGCGGAGGCGGAGGTGGTGGCTGGGGTGGCGGCGGCGGAGGTGGCGACGGCGGGAGCGGCTTCTCCGGTGGCGGCGGCGGAGAGGGCGGGGGCGGCGGCTCCAGCGATAGCTACTGACCGTCAATCGCTTTCATCCGGCGACGCAAAAAAAACGAGGCGCCGTGGGGAGGGGAGAGTGAACCCACGGCGCCCCGTGGCCCCATGACTGCAGGCCGCCTCGACCTCGCGCGAGTGCCAGTGCAGTCGGCGTGCCGGGCTGGAGGCGTCGATTTGACTGGGACAGGGGAACCAGAAGTCGCGGGTGCAACAGGTTGCACCCCCGCGCGGTGTTGCACCCCGGTGTTGCACCTGGAGCTGCGCGGGCGGCGGCTCAGGCCGCGCGGAAGCTCGCCGGGTCCAGGTGGAAGCGGCGGCACCAGCGCTGGATCTGCATCCGCGCCACGCCCATCTGTCGCGCCACCGCGCTCACGTTTCCGTGGTGCGCGCGAAGCAGCTCGATGAGCTCGGTCCGGCGGGTGACGTCCGCCTCGCTCAGGGGACGCACGGCGTGGCCGGCCATCGGGTCGGACCGCGGCTCGGGCGCGGTGCGGACCACCTCGGGAAGGTGCGAGAGCTCGATGCGCCCGCCGCCGGCGAGGGCCACTGCCAGCGCCAGCGCCTTCTCGAGCTCGCGGACGTTGTGCGGCCAGTTCCAGCGGAAGAGCGCCCGGGCCGCCTCGCGCGAGAACCGGACACCGGCCGGAGCACCCCCGCGCTCGAGCATCGTCGGGATGAGCAGGCCCAGATCCGAGCGCCGGTCCCGCAGCGGCGGCAGCTCCACCTCGAGCCCGGTGAGGCGCGCGAAGAGGTCGCTCCGGAAGATCCCCTCCTCCACCAGCGCGGCCAGGTCCCGGTGGGTGGCGGTGACGACACGCAGATCCACCCGGACGGGCTGCGCCGCGCCGACCGGCTGGACCTCGTTCTCCTGGAGCACCCGGAGCAGCTTGACCTGGAGGACGGCGGGCAGCTCTCCCACCTCGTCGAGGAGGAGCGTTCCTCCGCTCGAGGACCGGAGGAGACCGGGCCGGTCCTCGACCGCGCCGGTGTACGCACCCCGGCGCACGCCGAACAGCTCGCTCTCCGCCAGGTGCTCGGGAAGAGCGCCGCAGTTCACCGCCACGAACGGCCCCGTGCGTCCGGACCAGACGTGGAGCGCCCGCGCGGCGAGCTCCTTCCCCGTGCCTGTCTCGCCCTGGAGCATCACCGGCACGCGGGTGGGCGCCACCCGGACCAGCGCCGACCAGCCGGCGAGCAGATCGGGATGAAAGCTCTGGCACCCGAGGTCGGCGGCGCCGGGCGGGAGCGCGGGCGGAGGGTCCTCGGCGGCGTGCTCGTCGAAGACCAGGAAGGTCTGCCCGCACTCGATGGCGTCGCCGGGGCTCAGCACCGCGCGCCGCTGAGGCGTGTCCTGGACGCGCAGCCCGTTCTTGCTCCCCGCATCCTCGATGACCCAGCGGCCGAGGACCCTCCGCAGCCGGGCATGGAAGGCGGACATCCGATCGTCGCTGAAGCTGAGGCGAATCACCCCCTCCGGCGCCTCGGGCGGAGCCCGCCCCAGCCACACCTCGGCGGCACCGGTCAGGTCGATGGCCTGCGGCGGCTCGAGCGGCCGTTCACAGGCGAGCGCGATCACGAGGCGGCTCGAGCGCGCAGGCCGGGAGGACGGCCGCCCATCCGTCTCTGACCTCGTGGCAGTGGAGCGCGACACGTCAGAAGCCGGTATTGGTCTGCCCCCGGGTCGTGTCCACTGGCGCGAGCCGCATCTCGGCCCGGTTCGTTCCCACGAGGTGGCCCGGCTTGCCGATCGGACCCTCGCGGACGGTGATCCAGTCGTTCACCGCCGCGCGCAGCTCGAGCACCGACGTGTCCGTGTCCCGGTTGGCGACCGCGTCGAGCGCTGCCTTGCTCTGCCGGGCCAGCGTGAGCGCCCGCGTCTGCGTCTCCTCGGCGTCGCTGGAGTTCCAGATCGCCTGGGCCAGCGTGAAGCGCGTCTGCGCAATCTCCGGCGTGCTGCGGTTCTGGCGAATCTGCTGATCCAGCCGCCGCTCGATCGCCGCGATGGTCTGCCCGGTGGGATCCACGTAGTCCGGACCCGACCCACCCGCGCTGGCGGCCGACGCCATCTGCACCTGCCCGGTCCCGAGGGTGGCCGTGGCCGAGGAGACCGGTCCGCCCGGGGCGGCGGCCGGACCGAGCGCCAGCAGCGGGCCGGTGGCCCCGGCCTCCCGCTCGGTGAGCGCGCGGTACAGCGACTGGACCAGCCCGTTCAGCTCCGCCAGCCGTGCGAGGTCCAGCGTCGCGCCGGGTGCGGGTGAGGCGGTCGCCGCCGTCGCCGCCGGACGCTGCCCGACGGTGAGCACCTGGGGGCTCCGCGCGAACGAAAGGGACGCCTCGGCGACCGTGGGACCCGTGCTCGCGGCCTGGATGCGTACGCTCGGCGCCTCGCGGGCGAGCACCTCACCCGCCACGGGCTGCGCCGGGGCCGCGCGAGCCACGATCACCGGGTCCGCCGGCTCGAGGGTCTCCGTCTGGAACTCCCAGGCCGACGGCATCCAGGGGGCTGCCTCGGCACGCGCCAGCGGGGTGGCATTTCCGCGGACCATCGCCAGGAGCAACAGCGCTGCGGAAGCCGCGACCGCCAGCGATCCACCCAGCGTGCTCGGGGCGTTCACGCCAGGAGACGCCAGCGCCTCGATCAGCGGGAGGAGCGAGGCCGGCCGGTTGGCGCGGTCAGGGCTGAGCGCGGCGGTGAGCGCCCGGCGCAGGCGGGGCGGAATCACCGGCGAGCGTGGCACCTCCGCCGCGGGCCCACGCCCGAGCCTCGACTCCAGCACCTCCCGCGAGGCCCCCCGGGTCCCGTAGGGACGCCGGCCGAGCAGCGCCTCGTGGATCGCGACCGCCAGGCTGAACTGGTCGGCACGAGGGTCGAGCGGCTCTCCGCGGTGCTGCTCGAGCGGCATGTACCCGGGAGTCCCCGGCCGGAGAGTCTCGCTGGCCGGGCCGGCGACCGAGCTCCCGGTTGTGATGGCGAGCCCGAGGTCCGCCACCCGCAGTCGCCCGTCCCGCCCCACCAGGAGGTTCTCTGGCTTCACGTCCCGGTGGATGAGGCCTGCGTCGTGGATGGCCTGCAGACCCCGGGCGGCCTGGAGGAACATCCCGCGGATCTCGCCAGCGGTCCGCGGGGCACGGTCGAGCCAGGTCCGGAGGGTCTCCCCCTCGACGTGCTCGAGCGCCAGATAGACCTCGTCCTCCCACGTCCCCACGTCGTGGACCGTCAGCACGTTGGGATGGGAGACCCGGGCCAGCGCCTGGGCCTCCGAGACGAGCCGCTCGCGCCTGGCCTCCGGGTCCTTCCCCGAGGGACGGAGCAGCTTCAGCGAGACGCGCCGGTCCAGGGCGAAGTCGTGGGCGAGGTAGACGACACCCATGCCGCCGCTGCCCAGGCAGTCCAGGACGACGTACCGCCCGAGGGTGGCTCCCCGTGGAAGCCGGGGCACCGGCCCGCCCACCCCGTCATCAGGCGTAGCGCTCGCCGTACGTCCCTCGGGGGACGCCGGACGACACACCTCTCCTGGTGGGGCCTCGCGAGCCATTGCAGTCTCCCGGAGGAAACGGCGGGGCAAACTGTAACTCGCACCCGACGAGAGCGGCAAACCGTCAAGTTCACCGCTCGACGACTCCGCCGGGCCGGCTCGCTGCATTCCCTGCATCGGCTTGACGTGGGCCCGGCGTCCGGGGCCGCTGATAGGGTCCTGAGCCCCCGTGCTCAACGGCATCTTCCTCGTCCTCATCGCGGGCTCCGTCCTCACGGCAGCCTTTCGCGGCACCATGCCCCGGGTGACCGAGGCCTCCCTGACGGCGGCCAAGGCCTCGGTAGATCTGGCCCTGGGGCTGGTGGGCCAGATGGCCCTCTGGCTGGGGATGATGGCCATCGTCCGGGAGGGCGGACTGATGCGGTCCATCGCCCGGGGCCTCCGGCCGCTCATGCGGCGGCTCTTCCCGGAGGTCCCCGAGGACCACCCGGCGATGGGGTCGATGATCCTCAATCTCGCCGCGAACATGCTCGGGCTCGGCAACGCGGCGACCCCCTTCGGCCTGAAGGCGATGAGCGAGCTGAACACGCTCAACCGCTACCCGGGCGTGGCCACCAACTCGATGGCGCTGTTCCTCTCCATCAACGCCGCGGGCGTGGCCATCCTGCCCCTCGGTGCGGTGGCGGTGCGCGCCGCGCTCGGCTCCAAGGACCCGGCGGGCATCGTGCTGCCCTCCTTCCTCTCCACCTTCTCCGCCGCGGTGACCGCCGTGCTGGTGGCGAAGTTCCTCGAGAGGCGCGCCCGCTTCCGTCCCGAGCGCTACGCCGCCGAGGTCACGCCCGAGGCGGCAACCGCCGGGAAGGGACCGGACGCCGCGGCCCTGGAGAAGGCGGAGAAGCTGGCGGTGGACCATGCGCCGGCCAGCCCCCGGCGCCGTGCGCTGGCGCTCGGGCTGGTCGCGCTCTTCGCCGTGGCCCTGGTCCGGGAGGTCGCGCGGCTCCGCGTCGATCATCCCGGCTTCGACCTGGTCCGCACGCTGATGAGCGAGTGGACCCTGCCCACGCTGATGCTCGCGATCCTCCTCTTCGGCCTCGCCCGCCACGTGAAGGTCTACGAGGTGTTCATCTCCGGGGCGAAGGAGGGGTTCCAGATCGCGATCGTCATCATCCCCTTCCTCGTCGCCATCCTGGTGGGCATCGCCATGTTCCGGGCGTCGGGGGCGATGGATGCGCTCATCGGCGTGCTCTCCCCGGTGACGTCGCGGCTCGGCTTCCCCGCCGAGGCCCTGCCCATGGCGCTGATCAAGCCGCTGTCGGGCAGCGGTGCGCTGGGGGTGATGAGCGAGACGATGAAGACCCACGGTCCCGACTCGTTCGTCGGCTACCTGGTCTGCCTCCTCAACGCCGGGACCGAGACGACCTTCTACGTGCTCGCCGTCTACTTCGGGAGTGTGCAGGTCCGGGTGCTGCGGCACACGCTGCTGGCGTGCCTGACCGCGGACCTCGCCGGCTACGTCGCGGCGACGAGCCTCTGCCACCTCTTCTTCGGCTGGGCGCCTCGCTAGCGCACGGTCATCCGGACAGGGCGCGCTCGACCGCGGCGAACGTCGCCTCCGGGGCATCGACGTGCACCCAGTGCCCCGCGCCAGGGATCTCCTCCACGGTGACTCGCGGGGCCAGCGCGGCGAGTCGTTCGCGGGCCGCGGGGTCGACGGTGGGCGAGGAGCCGCCGACGACGAAGGCGAGGCGGTGACCCGCGGGGACCGAGGTCACGACGTCCCAGTCGTCCTCGGCGAGCACGCTCGCGTAGAGCGACTCGAGGCCGGGCAGATCGAGGTCGAGGATCAGCTTCCCTCCCGACGGCTGGAGCGCCATCGCGAGCCACTGCGCGATCGAGCGCGGCTGTCCGGCGGCCTCGGCCGCGGCGACGAACTCGGCGCGCGTCCGGTACTCGCGCGGCAACCGCGCGAGCAGCGTGAGGATGTCGCGCGTCTGCTCGGCCCCGAGCCCGTCGGGCCTGGTCGCGGGCGACGCATCGAGCACGACCGCCCTGGGAACGCGCTGGCCACTCGCGCGCTGGAGCGCGAGGACGACCTTGCCTCCCAGCGAGTGCCCCACGACGGCCTCCACCGGCCCGGGCAGCGACGGGAAGAGCTCGAGCACGTCCTGCGCGGCGGCCCGGACGGTGTGCGGCGCGGAGAAACCCCGGAGCGAATCACCATGGAGACGCAGGTCCACGAGACCTGCTCCCCAGGTCGGGTGTGTGTCCACCCACCTCCTGCCGAAGGAGCGCCAGTTTCCACCCCGTCCGAGGAGCCCGTGGAGGAAGAGCACCCAGCGCTCGGGCGGGTTCGGACCCGCGGTCATCGCGGTGTACGAGAGGGTGGCCATCCCGCGCAGTGAACTACCACGGGGGGGCGGGCCTGCTAAGCTGCACGTCCCGTGTCGACAACTGCTGAGTTCGAGGCCGAGTGGAAGCGCTCCCGGCCTTCCAAGCTCCCATGGATCTTGCTCGTTGCCGCGGTGGTCGTGGGCGGCTGGAGCTCCTGCACGCTGAAAGGCGCCAAGGACGAGGCCGACGCCGCGTACAGGAAGGAGAGCGAGCGCTCCGCGGCGCTGGAGACGAAGGTCAAGGAGCTGGCCAAGACCCAGGCCGGGCTGGAGATCAAGATCCGTGACCTCGAGCGGGAGAAGGCGCTGCTCGCCGAGCGGAAGGTCGAGCCGGTGAAGGAAGAGCCGAAGACGGCGGCGAAGAAGCCGACCACCACGCCGGCGAAGTCGACGACCTCGAAGAAGTCGACGACCAAGAAGAAGAAGTAGAGCGTCGGACGCGCGCCGCTCGGCTCAGCCGGCGCGCTTGCGTGGCTCGTCGCCGAGGATCTCCCGGACGACCGGCCCCGTCGCCGTCCTTGCCCGGGCGATCTCCGCCGGCGGTCCCTCGGCCACGATCCGGCCGCCGGCCTCGCCGCCTTCCGGCCCCAGCTCCACCACGTGGTCCGCCGCGGCGATGACCACCGGGTGGTGCTCGATGACCACCAGCGTGTCGCCGCGCGCGACCAGCTGATCGAGAACCCGGAGAAGCTTCGCCACGTCGGCGAGGTGCAGCCCGGTCGTCGGCTCGTCGAGCACGTACAGCGTCGGCTCGTGCCGCGCCGTCGCGGTGAGCTCCGCCGCGAGCTTGAGCCGCTGCGCCTCGCCGCCGGACAGCGTGTGGCTCCCCTGCCCCAGCTGGAGGTAGCCCACGCCCAGCTCGGAGAGGCAGCGGAGCGGCCCGGCGACGCGCGGCAGCGCCGAGAACGCCTCGAGTGCCTCGTCCACCGTCAGGCGCAGCGTCTCGCCCACGTTGAGCCCGCGCCAGCGGATCTCGAGGGTCGCCGGCTCGAAGCGCGCGCCACCGCACGCCTCGCAGGGCGTCGTGACGTCGGGGAGGAAGGACATCTCGTGGCTGATGGCGCCCTGCCCCGCGCACGTCTGGCAGCGACCCCCGCCCGTCGAGTTGAACGAGAAGCGCCCCGGCCCGAATCCCCGCGCCCGCGCCTCGGGCGTGCCGGCGAACACCCGCCGCAGCTCGTCCCAGAGGCCGAGGAAGGTGGCCGGGACGCTGCGGGGCGTCCGCCCGATGGGCGACTGGTCCACCGACAGCACCCGCCGGAGCGGCCCCAGCCCCGACAGCCGGCGGAACGGTCCGGGGGGCGGGGTCGTGCGCCCGAGCGCCTCTCGCACCGCGGGGAACAGCACCCGCCGGACCAGCGTGCTCTTCCCCGAGCCGGAGACGCCGGCCACCACCGTCATCCGCCCGAGCGGAAGCGCGAGGTCCACCCCGCGGAGGTTGTGACAGCGGGCACCCTCCAGGCGGAGCCAGTCGCGCGCCGCGGGGCGAACCGGCCGCAGCCCGCGGACCGGGAGCTGGAGCGCCCGCGCGGTCGGCGACGCCTCCGAGGCGAGCACCTCCGACGGTGCGCCCTGGGCGACGATGCGCCCCCCGAGGCGACCACCACCCGGACCGAGGTCCACCAGGTGGTCGGCGGCGCGGAGTGTGTCCAGGTCGTGCTCCACCACCAGCACCGTGCTTCCGGTGTCGACCAGCGTCCGGAGGTTGTCGAGCAGCCGGCCGGTGTCGCGGGGGTGCAGGCCGATGGTCGGCTCGTCGAGCACGTAGAGCGCGCCGGTCAGCCCCGCACCGGCCTGCGCCGACAGACGGAGCCGCTGCATCTCCCCGCCGCTCAGCGTCGACGCGGCGCGGTCGAGCGAGAGGTACCCGAGCCCGACCCGCTCCAGGAACTCGAGGCGGCGCACCAGCTCGCCGAGCGCCGCGGCGCCGATGCGGGCGTCGTCGCCGGAGAGGGACCAGCCCCGCACCTCCGCGAGGGCCCGCACCACCGGCTGCTGCACCACCTCCGCATAGCGCCGGCCGAAGAGGCGCACGCCGCGGGGGATGGGCTGGAGACGCGTCCCCTCGCAGGACGGGCACGGCTCGGTTGCCTCGGCCTCGACGTCGGCGCCCTCCAGGCCCGTCCCCTCGCAGTCCTCGCAGCGGCCCTGCGCGGTGTTGAAGGAGAACCAGCGCGGGTCCAGCTCGGGGACGGCGGTGCCGCAGCGAGGGCAGCTCCGTTCGGAGGAGAGCAGCCGCTCACGCTGAGCCCCACCACCGGCGGGCGCCGCTGCGCCGGTCCTCGGGCGTCCCCGGGGTGCAAGGGGATTCGAGCCCAGTACCTTCACCGCGCCCTGCCCCCACCGGAGCGCCTGGCGGAACGCCTCCTCGGGAAGCTCGGCGGCCGGGCCGGACCAGACGGCGAGGTCGATGGTGTGCTCGCGGCTGCGGGCGAGCTTCGGGGGCGCGTCGGTCGACACGCGGACGCCGTCGCAGATGGCCTCCTTCACCCCGGCGCGCGCCGCGGCGGTGAAGACGTCGAGGTACGTGCCCTTCCGGGCCCGCACCACGGGGGCGAGCAGCTCGATGGGCCCGCGTCCTGCCCGGGCCTCCGCCAGCAGCTGCTCCGTCGAGCGCGGGGCGATGGTGGTGTCGTCGTTCGGGCAGTGCGGCGTGCCCAGCTTCGCGAACAGGAGCCGGAGGTAGTGCGCCACCTCGGTCACGGTGGCGACGGTGCTCGTCGCGCCGGCGCGGGCGGTGCGCTGCTCGAGGGCCACCGCCGGTGGTAGCCCGCGGATCCGCTCCACGTCCGGACGGGGCAAGGTGGGGAGGAACTGGCGCGCGTAGGGGCTCAGCGTCTCGGTGAAGCGCCGCTGGGCCTCGGCGAACACCACGTCGAAGGCCAGCGTCGACTTCCCGGAGCCGCTCGGTCCGGTGAGCACCACCAGCTTCCCCAGCGGGATGCGGCAGCTCACGTCGGCGAGGTTGTGCTCTCGGGCGTGCTCCACCTCCATGCACGGCGCCCCGCTCGCGGCGGGCAGCGGCGCCGGTGTGGACCGGGACCCGACCGCGGCGCGCAGCGCCTCGCCGGTCCGGGTCTGGCGGCGGGCGACCTCCTCGGGCGTGCCCTCCGCCACCACCTGCCCGCCCTCGCGGCCACCGCCCGGGCCGAGCTCGACCAGCCAGTCCGCGGAGCTCAGGAGATCGAGATCATGATCGACGGCGAGGACACTCGCCCCCGCCTCCACGAGCCCGTGCAGCGCCTCGAGGACCCGGGCCACGTCCTCGCCGTGCAGCCCCGCGCTCGGCTCGTCGAGCACGTAGAGCACGCCCTCCTGCGCTCCGCCGAGAGCGCGCGCGAGCTTCACCCGCTGCGCCTCGCCTCCGGAGAGCGTGGACAGCGGCTGTCCGATGGGCAGGTACCCCAGCCCGAGGCGCTGCAGCGGCCGGAGGGCCTCGGCGATGGGCCGGTCGTCCCCGAAGACCGACAGGGCCTGGTCCACGGTCATCGCCAGCACCTCGGAGACCGAGTGGCCCTTCAGCCGGACCTCCAGGACCTCGGGCTTGAAGCGCTGTCCGCGGCAGCTCGGGCAGATGAGCGCCACGTCGGCGAGGAACTGCATCTCCACCGTCTCGCTCCCCTCTCCGGAGCACGCCTCGCACCGCCCGCCGTCGACGTTGAAGGAGAAGTGGGCCGGACCGAACCCGCGCATGACGGCATCGGGCTCGGCGGCAAAGCGCTTGCGGAGCACGTCCCAGGCCTTCGTGTAGGTCGCCGCGTTTCCCCGGGAGGTTCGCCCCAGCGGCGCCTGGTCCACGAGGACGACCCGGCCGAGCGGCAGCCCCGGCTCGACCGAGCGAGCTGCCCCCGGAGGCTCGAGGTCCGTCTGCCCGAGCGCGCGGGCCAGGGTGCGGTGCACGATCTCCTCGGCGAGCGTGCTCTTCCCCGAGCCGCTCGGCCCGCACACCGCGCCGAGAACGCCCAGCGGCAGGCGCACGTCGACGTCGGCGAGGTTGTTGGCCGATGCCCCGCGGACGTCGATCCAAGCGCGCGGCGCGCGCCGGGCACGGCCGTGCGCGCGGGAAGCACCGAGTACCCGCCCGGTGGGAAGGTCGGTCCTCCGCGCGAGCGCATCGGGCGTGCCGTCGAAGCAGAGCCGCCCACCTTCGGGCCCCGCGCCGGGCCCCAGCTCGAGGACGCGATCGCTCGCGCAGATGAGCGCCGGATCGTGCTCGAGCACCAATACCGCGTTCCCGCGACGGGCGAGCTCGCCCAGGGCGGTGGTGAGCGGCGGGAGGTCCGAGGGGTGCAGCCCGACCGACGGCTCGTCGAGCACGAAGAGCGCGCCGGTGAGGCCCGTGCCCAGCGCCGCGGTGAGCGACACCCGCTGCGCCTCGCCCCCGGACAGGGTGCGGCTCTGCCGGTCGAGGCCGAGGTAGCCGAGGCCGACCCGCGCCAGCCATCCGAGCCGGCTCACCAGCTCTCGCCGCGCGAGCTCGCCCTGCCCGGTGCGGGTGGCGAGCGCCTCGAGGCGACGGTGCGCCTCGGCGACCTCCAGCCGGTGCCAGGCAGCGAGGTCGAGCCCGCCGACCCGGTAGCGGAGCGCGTCGGCGTTGAGCCGGGCGCCGTCGCAGGCGGTGCACAGCCTGTAGGCGCGGTACCGGCTGAGCAGCACGCGCACGTGCATCTTGTAGGTGCGGGACTCCATCCACCGGAACCACGCGCGGAGCCCGGGGTAGCGGCCGCCGCGGTAGGTGCCCTCGCCCTCGAGCACCGCCTCGCGCTGCTCGGGACGTAGCTTTTCCCAGGGAACGTCGAGGGGGATGCGGCTCGATTTCGCGAAGCGGACGAGCTGCCCGCGCTCCCACTCGCTGGAGCGCCCGTTCCACGGTCGCAGCGCGCCCTCGGAGATGCTCAGCGACGCATCGGGGATGACCTTGTCCCAGTCGATGCCCAGCGTCCGCCCGAACCCGCGGCAAGCCGGGCAGGCGCCCACCGGGGACTGGTAGCTGAAGAGCCCCGGCCGCGCCGGCTCGAAGCCCCGGGCGCACGTCGGGCACACCAGGCCCTGCCGGACCGCGCGGCGCCGCCCGGCGAGCCAGAGATGCGCGTCCCCGTGCCCCTCGGCCCAGGCCTGCTCCAGCGACGCGGCCAGGCGGCCTCGCGTGTCCTTCGAGAGGGCAATCCGGTCCACCACCACGTCGGCCTGCCCGGCCGCGCCCATCGCCTCGGCAGGACGGAGCTCCTCGAGCGGCCGGACCTCGCCGCCGATCAGCAGTCGCCGAAACCCGTCCTTGAGCAGGCGCGCCCGGACGCCGATGAAGGTCTCGGTGTCGGGAACCCGCACCGGGAAGGTGAGGATCGCCGCGGAGCCGGCGTGCTCCACCGCGAGCGCGTGCGCGGCGGAGTCGGGATCGCGCCGGACCGCCTCCTCGCCATGCTCGGGGCAGAGCGGCAGCGCCTCCCGGGTGAAGAGCGCCGAGAAGTAGGCCTCGAGGTCGGCGAGCGTGGCGACGGTGGACCGCGAGCTCTTGACGCTAGTGCGCCGGTCGACGGCGATGCCCGCGGCCACCGGCTCGAGGCGGTCAATCGGCGGACGCTCGAGCCGCTCGAGGAACTGCCGGGCGTAGGGGCTGAAGCTCTCGACGAACCGCCGCTGGCCCTCGGCGTAGAGCGTGTCCACCGCCAGGCTGCTCTTGCCGCTGCCGGACACGCCGGTGACGGCGGTGAGCTGGCCAGCGGAGAGCTCGACGCTGACGCCCGCGAGGTTGTGGGTGCGGGCACCCTCGAGGTGGATCCGGTGCATGG
>Ga0134121_10003022_pt1 | contig 14215 bp, 13 predicted proteins | sample KB301_FD_96463 | JGI IMG/M metagenome (GOLD analysis project Ga0134121, IMG submission 96463) | Terrestrial soil microbial communities without Nitrogen fertilizer from Kellogg Biological Station, Michigan, USA - KB3-0-1 | ecosystem: Environmental > Terrestrial > Soil > Unclassified ...
CAACGCAGATTACCGCGCATGGGTTCCAGTCAGAGCATCCGTGTCGCAGTTGTGCAGGCGGAGTCACCGCCCACCCTCGAGCTCGACCTCGTGAAAGCGGAGCAGCTGGCCATGGACGCCGCGGCGAAAGGCGCCGAGCTCATCGCTTTCCCTGAAACGTGGCTTCCGGGCTATCCGGCGTGGCTTGACGTCTGCCGCGACGTCGCGCTGTGGGATTCGGAGCCGGTCAAACGCGTGTTTGAAAGACACGCGGCAGGCAGCGTGGACGTGAGCGGCGAATCGGGAAAACGCCTGGCCGCGATCGCTGCTGCAGCACAGGCCACCGTGGCGTTCGGCGTCGTCGAGCGCGTGTCGAGCGGACCCGGCAGGGGCACGCTCTACAATTCGCTGCTCACTTATGGTCCGGATGGTGCACTCCTCAACCATCACCGAAAGCTCGTGCCGACGTACACGGAGCGGCTGCTATGGGGTGTGGGCGACGCGGTCGGACTCAGGTCCGTGGACGCCCCGGGAGCGCGAATTGGCGGACTGATTTGCTGGGAGCACTGGATGCCGCTGGCGCGCCAGGCCCTGCACCAGTCCGGCGAAGATATCCACATCGCCGCATGGCCTGCTGCGCTCGAAACGCACCATCTCGCGAGCCGGCACTACGCCTTCGAAGGCCGGTGCTTCGTGCTCGTGGCCGCATCGGTCATGCGCGCGTCGGCGCTTCCCGCCGAGCTCGAGCCGCATCCGGATCGGGTGAAGGCCCCTGATCAATGGGTGTTGCGAGGCGGGTCGGCTGTGATCGCCCCGGACGGCACGTACATCGCCCTGCCCGTCTACGAGCGCGAGGAAACGATCGTGGCTGATCTCGACCTTGGCGCGGTTCGGCGCGAGTCGATGACCCTCGACGTCGGCGGCCACTACAGCCGCCCCGACTGTTTTGACTTCGCGGTGAAACCGACCCCGCGGAGGGAGCGTTGACGGGGCGACTGGGTATCCCGATGTTCCGCGCGTGAGCGATGTCACGGAGGATTGTGACCGTCCAACGCATCTTCTCGCCTTCTTCGGAGAGGTTCCATGAAGCCGGCATTCTCCCTCGCAGTCGCAGGAATCTTTGCCTTCGTTGCCGCGTGCGGCAGTGACGATGACAGCACGGGCACGGACAACGCGACGCTCACCGACACCGAATTCGAATCGCTCGTCGACGCACTGGGCGAAGTGGACGCCTTCACCCTCAGTCCGGCCGCGTTCGGCGCGCAACCGGCGCCCGTGGGTCTGGCCCTTCAGCAAAGCACGACCGTGAATGTCGACCGGACCGGGACCTGTGCCGGGGGCGGGACGACGCACATCACCGGGAGCGCGACGCGATCGGTTTCGGGCTCCACGGTGACCGTCTCGGGGACCCTCACGGAGACATACGCGAACTGCACTGGAACCACACACCGCGGGTTTGCCTTCACGCTGGGCGGTACGGCCTCGGTGGTGACGACCCTGACCAGCAACTCCTCGACGGGCGCGTACACCATCAACCTCCACCGAACCGGCACCGTGCAGTGGACGTCAGGGAATCGGAGTGGCTCTTGCTCCGCCGATGTGACGATCGCGGCCAGCGGGACTTCGGGGACCGCGACGGCGACGGGCTCCGTGACCGGCACCTTCTGCAACCGGACGGTGAACCGGACATTCTGATGGTGCTTGACACGTTCGTGTCATCGTTTTTCGTTCCGTACAAGTTCGTACGATCGGTTCTTCGGCTCGTTCACTACAAGGACGGCGGTCACCTGCCGCCGCGCCACCGCCCTTTTCGACGAGGTTACCGCATGATCAGCAGCAAGAAAGTCCTCTCGTTCGCGCTCGCGTCGTTCATCACGTTCGCCGCGGCGTGCGGCAGCGACAAGGCAACGGGATCGAATAATTCGGGCGATACGCTCACGACCGCGGAATTCGATTCCATGGTTGAAGCGCTCGACGCAGTGGGCAGCTTCTCGTTCTTTGGCGGGTTCGGGGGCCGCGGCACGTCGACGGGACTGGCTGCGCAGCAATCGCAGAGCGTTCCGTATGATGAAACGGAGACATGCCCCGGTGGTGGAACGTTGCGAACTCACGGCAACCTCAGCTTCTCGCTCTCGAACAACAACACGAACTACACGTACGACGGCACGCTCACGCAGACGTTCTCGAGCTGCAAAGGGACGTCAAGCAACGGTACCGTCTTCACGTTCAGCGGCGGCCCCACGCTGACGTTTCATGCGACGTACAGCGGCACGACGTACAATCTCACCATGCACGAGACAGGCACCATCAATTGGGCGACCGGTGGCCGGAACGGCGGCTGCAGCGCCGACATCACGATCACGATCTCCACGAACTCGAGTGGCACGGTTGCGACGGGGAGCTATACCGGCACGATGTGCGGACATAACGTGAACGAAACGTTCTAGCGCGGCCGGCACGCACCAACGCTTCAGCTGCGCAGACGCCCGCGAGCCCACGCTCGCGGGCGTTTTGTTTTCTCGCGCCGGCAATCAGATTCCGCGAATGACCGCGCCGGACACTCCAACACACCAGACTGAGCAGCGCAACAGCGCGGCGTTCGGATTCATTTTCGTTACCGTGCTGCTGGACCTCCTGTCCTTCAGCGTCATCATTCCCGTCCTGCCCAAGCTTGTCATTCAATTCCAGGGCGGTGACACCGCGGGCGCGGCCCACATCATCGGGACTTTCGGCACCGTGTGGGCGCTCATGCAATTCTTTTGCGCGCCAATTCTCGGCGCGCTGTCCGACCGATTCGGGCGCCGGCCGGTGATTCTGCTTTCGAATGTCGGACTCGGGGCTGACTTCCTCTTCATGGCCCTCGCGCCAACGCTTGGCTGGTTGTTCGTCGGTCGCGTGATCTCCGGCATCACGTCGTCGGTGTATCCGACGGCGGGTGCGTACATCGCCGACGTCACACCGCCTGACAAACGCGCGCACCGGTTCGGACTTCTCGGCGTCGCCTTCGGCATCGGCTTCATCATCGGTCCCGCGCTCGGCGGACTTGTCGGCAGTTACAACCTGCGTGCGCCGTTCTGGATCGCCGGCGGGCTGTCGCTCGCGAATGCGCTGTACGGTTACTTCGTGCTCCCCGAATCGCTGACGCCCGACAAACGCGCAACACGTTTCAGCTGGCAACGCGCGAATCCCGTTGGCTCGCTCAAACTGTTGCGCTCGCATCCCGAGCTCAGCGGACTCGCGATTGTCGGTGTGCTCTACATTCTCGCGCACCTCTCGCTCCCGACGATGTTCGTGCTCTATGCCGACTATCGCTACGGCTGGAACGAGCGCGCCGTGGGACTCGTACTCGCGCTCGTTGGTTTCTGCGCCATGATCGTGCAAGGCGGCCTCATTGGAAGAATCGTGCGCGCCTTCGGCGAGCGGCGGGCGCTCCTCGGCGGGCTCGTGTCTGGAGCGGTTGCGTTCGTCGTGTACGCGTGGGCGCCGAAGGGATCCCTGTTCCTGATCGGCGTTCCCATTTATGCGTTCTTCGGTCTCGTCACGCCCTCGACCCAAGCGCTCATGTCGCGGAGGGTGCAGCCGCACGAGCAGGGCCAGCTTCAGGGCGCGAACGCGAGCCTCGCGGGCATTACCGGCGTAATTGCGCCAACACTGTTCGCGAAACTCTTCACGATGGGGATTCACCGGCCCACGCCCCTTCCGGGGCTCCCGTATTTCGCCGCGAGCTCCCTGGTCGTCGTGGCCCTTGGGGTCGCGTGGGGGGTGACTCGGGACAGATAACGAGAGAACGAGAGAACGAGAGACGGGGAGAACGAGAGACGGAGAGAACGGGAGTAACTTCATCCTATGCAGATTCCACCAATGCGCCCTGCTGCCCTTCTGGTCGTCCTCGCCGTCGCGGCCGGCGGGTGTGGCTTCCGACCCAACGCCACCGCGCCGACCAATGGCGTGTCCGCGGTGAGCCTGCGTTTCAAGGCGCTCGTCGACGGCAATGGCGCGCGAGTAAACGATGCGGTTGTCGTTGTTCAGGGCGATCGCATCATTCACGTTGGCCACGGGGTCGGCGCAATTCCGGCGGGCACCAGGGTCATTGACCTTCGTGCGTATACCGCGATCCCCGGCATGATCGACGTGCACACGCACATGACGTACTACCGCGAGAAACCTCCGGCCGAGGGCGCGCAGAGTCCGCCGTCGCCGCGTTCTCGCGATTCGATCATCATGTTCTCCGCGAAGAACGCCATGCGCACGCTCGAAACGGGCGTGACAGCCGTGCGCGATCTCGGCGCGTCCAACTACACGGACATCGCACTTCGCGACTCGATCAACAAGGGTGTGTATCCGGGGCCCCGCATGTTCGTGGCCGGCTACGGTTTCTCGAAGGCGACCGCCGGGCGCGGTGGTGCGCCGCCAACGCGCAACCCGGCGCAGGGCCGTATTGTCGACACGGCGGACTTCGAGCCGGCCGTGAAAGCACAGGTCGCGGCGGGCGCGGACTGGATCAAGATGTACGGCTCGACGGGCACGTACGCCAACGTCACCGGACGCCAGACGTTCACCGACGAAGAGATGCGCGTCGCCGTCGCCGCCGCGCACAGGTACAACCGGCCCATTGCCATTCACTCGTACGGTGACTCGGGCGGACGCGCCGCGATGCGCGCGGGCGCGGAATCAGTCGAGCATCCCGCGGGCATGGATGACGCAACACTCGCCGAGTTCGTGAAGCGAGGCACCTTCTACGTGCCAACCGTGGATCACAACAGGTTCTACGCCGAGAACGCGCCGTTTCTGGGCTACACGAAGGAGCAGATTGCGGGCCTCGACTCGTTCCGCATTCTGAATCTCGAGACGCTTCGGCGAGCGGTGAAGCTTCACGTGAAAGTCGCGATGGGATCCGACGCCGTGTACTGGATGTTCGGTGAGAACACGCGCGAGCTCGAGTGGTTCGTGAAGGCCGGCATGACGCCCGCGGAGGCGCTTCGCGCGGCCACGATGGGCGGCGCCGAGCTCCTGCGGCACTCGAACGACCTTGGCCGGGTCGCGCCGGGATATTTCGCGGACATCGTCGCGATCGCCGGAGATCCGCTCACAGACATCGATGCGGTGATCAATGGTGTCAAATGGGTGATGAAAGGGGGAGCCGTGGTCGTGGACAAGCGCTGACCACACCTTTCCGGCACGACCGCACAACGCGAGTACTCCGATGAAGTACACAACGATCGTCGCTCTGCTCGTCACGGCCGCTGTGGTCGTACCTGGCCAACTATGTCAAGGACATCCTCGCGGTTTCACCCGAGGATGTTCGCGCCACGGCGAAGAAGTACATTGACCCTTCGAAGACGTCGATCGCGATCGTCGGGACCAAGAAGGACGTGGAGAAGCAGCTCGCGAGCGTCAAACCCATCGTGCCATGAAATCATTCGTTCCGCTCATCGTCACCGGCCTCGCCCTCGGGCACGCGCAGACAAAGGGTCCGCAGTTCGAGCGCGTGTATCCGCTGAAGCCCCAGGAAGGCGTGTTCGCGTACGCGCGGATTGCGCCCGACGGCAACACGCTCGCGTACGCGTCGGAGCTCACGGCGCCAAGCGGCCGCGTGCTTTCGCAGACGGTGACGGTGGTGGATTTGAAAGCGAAGAAGGTGGTATTCACGGATCCGGGCATCGACGCGTACTGGTCGAACGACGGCTCGCGCATGATCTACTCGAGCTTCAGCACGAACACGGTCGCGATTCGCCACCATCCCGGCGGTGAGATCACGTACAACGCGGCGCCGATGGGACTCGGTGATTACTACAGTTGGTCGGTGAAGGACGGCAAGGATCTCATCCTCACGATCAGCAGCAACTACTACAACCTGAGCGGCGACAAGGCCGTGCTGCCGGCGTCGCACGTCACGTCGTGCCCGGGCATCGGCGTTGGTGAGCGCCCCATGATCTCGCACGACGGATCACTCATCACGACGTTCGTGAATGGCACGGTTGTGGTACGCGGGCTCGCGGACTGCGGCCACACGTTCGACACGGGACTCGACGGCGCGAAGTCGGACTTCTCATTCGACGGCCGTTATGTGGCGATGCACAAGGCGCGTCCCAACAGCGCGCTCAACGATATCGTTGTGGTCGACCTGCAGAAGCGCACGATGCGCACGATCACGTCATCCCTTCCGGGGTCGAGCCTGTTTCCGAGCTGGACGAAGGATGGACGGCTCTGTTTCCGCTACGACGGCGACGACTATCGCGGCTTCATGATGGTGAGCGATGTGCTGAGCGCGCCCGAGCAGGCGATGCCGAGCCCCAGCGCGAATCATCTCACGATGAACCGGACGTGGAATGACGTATTCCCCGAGACCAAGCGTCCGGCGCACGAATACAACCTGGTGATGATCTGGGGCACGTGGAGCGCGCACAGCGCGATCGCGCTCGCCGACCTGGAGCGCGCGCGCACGTACTTCAAGGCGCAGGCGGCCGACATCAGCGTAGAGACCGCGCTCGAACCCGGTACCCGCCGCGCGGATGCGGATCACATTCTCGCGCAGGCCGGAAAATCACTGCCTGAGATTCCCCTCTCGCCCGCGCACTTCGCTCACACTGAGGGGCGCAATCAAATCCCGACTACGCTGCTCTTCCGCGATGGAAAACTGATTGACCGGAAGCTGGGGCCGGTGTCGTTCGAGGCAATGAAGGATTGGATGCAGAGCGTAGCAGTGGTGAAGCACTAGGGCTGGAGGGCTAGAGGGCTAGAGGGCTAGAGAGAAATGCATGGAAGTTGAAGGGCCGACTGTTCGTCGGCCCTTCAACATTCATCCCCTCCAGCCCACCAGCCCTCTAGCCCTCCAGCCCTATCTAAAAGGCCAACCCGTAGAAGATGTAATTCATGGCGAACTTGTACGCGTCGTTCGACAGGTTCACGGGCCAGAGACCCGATCCCGACCATTCCATGTAATCACCGAGGTCAGTGTCGTAGTTGATCACGACCATGAGACGTTTCTTCGGATCGTTGTCTTCGTAAATCCCGTAGAACTGCGCCTTGATCCACTGGTACCCGTTTCCCGGGTACGGGATGTCCTTGATGGTCTTGATCCGGAAGAACGAGTCGAAGATCGGATTGCTCAGCTCGAGCGGAAAGATCTTCGCATCGGGCAGGACGCGGTGGATCGACATGTCAAACGTCTGCCACTCGGGCTGCCGGCTTCCCTCATAGAAGTCGTCGACAATGAGGAAGCCGCCCTTCTTGAGATAGTTGCGCAGCCCGGCCGCCTCACGCGTGTTCACGTACCAGTAGCCGGGCTCGGAGAGATACGCGACCGGCCACTTCATGAGCTCGGGGTCGTCCATCCGCAGGATGTTGCTCCCCTTCCGCGCGATGCGTACGCTCGTCAGCTCGTCGAACATCGTCATCAGGTGCTCTTCCATCCACGCGTAATCGAAGAGCCAGCCGACGTAGCCTGATGTGTACTCCAGTCGAATCAGCTGAAACCGCCCGTCATAGGGGACGTTGCCCTTGGGCATCTCGTACTGCGGCGTCGCGCGCGGCGCGACGACGATCATCAGCAACGCGATCAGCAGAATTCGCGTGTGAACGCGCATCTTAACTGCAGGGCTGGAGGGCTGGTGGGCCGAAGGGCTGGAGGGAACGACGTGGCGTCTGCTGAGCGAGCCTCTCCGGCCCGCTCGCCCTCCAGCCCTATCGGTATTCCGCCATGAGCTCATTCAGCGCCGCCGAGCCCGGACACAGCTTCTCGTATGGCATCTGCGCAAGCGGCGTATCGGCGGTGTTGTTGAGCCCGTGCATGTCGACCGTGTTCTCATCGATATACAGGAGACCCGTGATCACCTCGCCGCGTTCCGACGCTTCGCGGACCCTGGCGTACGCCACCTCACGGTTCGTCGGGTCGTAGTCCTGCTCGAGCTTCCGGAACGACACCGCGCTTCCATCGTGCATCGTGACGACGCGGCGTTCCCCGGCCCCGTAGTCCGTCTTGATCTCGCGTTCGAGCGGGACAAAATCCACTGCGGCCACCTCGTGGTAATGCTGGCGCGTGTAGAGATAGCTCTTCGTCGATGCGTCGTGATCGTTGAATGTGACGCACGGTGAAATGATGTCGACGAGTGCAAATCCCCCGTGACGAAGTCCGGCCTTGAGGATCGGGATGAGCTGCGCCTTGTCGCCGGAGAAACTGCGCGCGACGAACGACGCGCCGAGCGTGAGCGCGAGCAGTACGGGATCGATCGGCTTCTGGAGGTTGGGCTCACCCTTCTTGGACTTGGATCCAACATCGGCCGAAGCGGAGAACTGGCCCTTCGTGAGCCCGTACACGCCGTTGTTCTCGATCAGATACAGCATCCTGATGTTGCGGCGGATGGCATGGCACATCTGCCCGAGCCCGATCGACAGCGAGTCGCCGTCGCCCGAAATACCGACGTAGTAGAGATCGCGGTTGGCCGCGTTGGCACCCGTGGAAACCGCGGGCATGCGCCCGTGCACGGAGTTGAATCCGTGGGCTTCGTTGACGAAGTACGCGGTCGTCTTGGATGAGCACCCGATGCCCGACAGCTTCGCGACGCGGTGCGGCTCGACGTCAAGCTGCCAGAACGCGTCCACGAGCGCGGCGGTCACGGAATCGTGCCCGCAGCCCGCGCACAGCGTGGACATCGAGCCTTCATAATCCCGCCGCGTGCGGCCGAGCTTGTTCTTCTGATTTGCGGGGTGCTGGACTCTTGGTTTTGTAATCGACGTCATGATTCCTCTTCAATCCGATACCGTTAACTGCCTTGAATCGGCAAGAGCCGGTGATCCAGTAAGAGCCTGAATCCCTTGGACAACCTGGTCCGTCCCGAGCGGCAAACCACCGTACGAGAGAATGGATTCAAACTTCTCGCCGGGCGCGTTGGTTTCGAGAATGAGCAGCGACCGGAGCTGCGCGTCGCGGTTCTGCTCGATCACGATGAGCTTCTCGTGGTTCGCCACGAATTCCCGCACCGCCGTTCCGAACGGGAAGCCGCGCACCCGGCAGAAATCGAGCGCCATTCCCTGATCGCGAAGCCGGTCGAGGCCTTCCAGCACCGCGCCACGGCAGCCGCCGAGCGTGATCACACCCACGTCGGCACCGGTGCCGATGATTTCCGGCGCGGGGAGTGCATCCGCCGCGCCGTCGATCTTCTTCTTGATCCGATCCACGACTTCCTGGTACTCGGCAGAGTCTTCCGTGTATCCACCGAACTTGTTGTGCCCCAACCCGCGAATGAAGTAGCTGCCCTTGGGGTGCACGCCGGGAAGCGTGCGCGCCGCGACGTTGTCGCCGTTGTTCGAGACATACCGGTGAAACTTCTCCACCTTCTCGAGCTCCTCCGCACCGAGAACCTTCCCTCGGTTCGGCCGGAAGCTGTCGTCCCACGTAAAGCGCTTCACCATCCAGTCGTTCATGCCGATGTCGAGGTCCGACACGACGAACGTCGGCGTCTGGAATCGTTCCGAAAGATCGAACGCATCGACCGCCATCGTGAAGCACTCGCCCGGATGGCTCGGGAACAACATCAGGTGCTTCGTATCACCGTGCGACAGATACGCCATCGACAGGATGTCCGACTGCTGCGTACGCGTGGGCATGCCCGTGGACGGACCGGTTCGCTGCACGTCGAAGAAGACCGCGGGGACCTCTGCGTAATACGCGAGCCCCACGAACTCCGACATCAGCGAGATACCCGGACCGGCGGTGGGCGTGAACGCGCGCGCACCCATCCAGTTCGCGCCAATCACCATGCCCGCGGCCGCCAGCTCGTCCTCGGCCTGCACGATGCAGTAATTCTTCTTCCCGGTCTCCTTGTCGACGCGGAACTGTTCGCAGTAGCCCTTGAAGTTCTCCATCAGCGAGGTGGCCGGCGTGATGGGATACCACGCGCCGACGGTGGCCCCCGCGTACACGCACCCCAGCGCCGCCGCCGCGTTGCCGTCAATGAGAATATGGTCGCTTGTCGCTTCCATCTTCTCGAGACGGATCGGCAGCGGGCACTCGTAGTGCTCGCGCACGTAGTCGTAGCCGAGCTTGATGGCTTTGTGGTTCGACTCGAGCAAATGCTTCTTCTTACCGAACTTCTCGTCGAGCATGCCGTTGAGCACGTTCATGTCGATGTCGATGAGCGCCATCAGCGCGCCGGCATACGCGATGTTCTTCATGAGCGTGCGTTCGCGGTCGCCCTTGAACGTGGCCACGCACATGTCGCCCAACGGAACGCCGAGCACCGTGATGTCGTCGCGGAGCTTCGACTCCGGCAGCGGCCACGACGAGTCGTACAGCAACCACCCGCCCGGGCTGATCTCGGCGATGTCGCGCTGGTACGTCCCCGTATTCATCGCCACTATCAGATCGAACGGCGTCAGCCGCGCCGTGTAGCCGTCCTTGTTGACGCGGATCTCGTACCACGTCGGGAGTCCCTGAATGTTGGACGGAAACACGTTCTTTCCGACCACCGGAATTCCCATGCGGAAAATGGCCTGCATCAGGAGCGAGTTCGCACTGGCCGAACCCGTGCCGTTCACTGTTCCGATTTTCAGCGTGAAGTCATTTATGCCGGGCATATCTATAGTCCGTTAACAAATCTGCCGCGGAACACGCGGAAGCACTGCGAGTGCCACGGAATAACAACAATTGTGTTGTTTTCTCCGCGGTACTCCGCCTGCTGCTCTGCGCGCTCCGCGGCAAAGAAGTTGTAGTTCATACGGCTGCCTGTGCGGACGAACCGGCGAGTGGCAGGAGTAATTCAAACTCTCGCATGTCCCATGCAGCCGTCGGGCAGCGCTCGGCGCAGAGGCCGCAGTGCAGGCACAGGTCTTCGTCTTTCACCATTACCCGCTTCGTCTGCGGCAGCTCGGCCGAGACGTACAGCGCCTGATCCATGTTCTCCGCCGGTGCCGAGAGACGCGTGCGAAGATCCGGCTCCTCGCCGTTCGATGTGATCGTCAGACAGTTCGTGGGACACACGTCCACGCATGCATCGCACTCGATGCAGAGCTTGGACGTGAAATCGGTCTGGATGTCGCAGTTGAGGCAACGCTCGACTTCCTTCGCTACCTGCTGCGGTGAATAACCGAGCTCGACCTCGACGTTGAGCGCCGAGAAGCGCTTTTCGAGATCGGCGTGCACCATCTTCTGCCGCGAGACCGGGTTGTAATCATTCTTGTAGCGCCACGCGTGCATGCCGAGCTTGGCGCTCACGAGATTCATGCCGGGCGCGGGACGCTCGGTGACCGGCACGCCCGTGCAATGATTGTGAATCGAGATCGCGGCCTGGTGCCCGTGCTCCACGGCCCAGATGATGTTCGCCGGGCCCCAGGCGGCGTCGCCGCCGAAGAACACGCCGTCGCGCGAACACTGGAATGTGGCCTTGTCGACGATCGGCATGCCCCACGTGTCGAACTCGATGCCGATGTCGCGCTCGATCCACGTGAACGCGTTCTCCTGGCCGATCGCGAGAATGACGTCGTCACACGGAATGGTCACCGTGTCGATGACCTCGCTCTTCTGCCGGCCCTTGCCGTCGTCGACCCAGCGCACGCGCTCGAACTCCATGGCCACGAGCTTGCCGTTGGCGCGGATGAACGTCTTTGGCGCGTGGTTCTCGACGATCTCCACCTGCTCTTCCTCCGCGTCCTCCAGCTCCCACGGCGACGCCTTGAAGAACTGCCGCGTACGGCGCGCCATCACCTTCACGTCCGTGCCGCCCAGCCGCTTCGACGTGCGGCAGCAGTCCATGGCCGTGTTGCCGACGCCGATGATGAGCACGCGCTCGCCGATCTTCTCGATGTGGCCGAAATGCACGCTCGCGAGCCACTCGATGCCGATGTGAATGTTGTCGGCGCACTCCTTGCGGCCCGGGATCTCGAGCTCCTTGCCCTTCGGCGCGCCGCTGCCGACGAACACTGCGTCGAATCCCTCCGTGAGCAGCTCCTTCATGCTGTTCACGGGCGTGCCGTAGCGCACGTCGACACCCATGTCGACGATCGACGCGATTTCTTCGTCGAGCACTTCGGCCGGGAGCCGGAACGACGGAATATTCACGCGCATCAAACCGCCCGGCTTCGCGTTCTGCTCGAAGATCACGACCTCATAGCCGAGCGGCATGAGATCATTGGCGACGGTGAGCGACGCCGGACCCGCGCCGACGAGCGCAACGCGTTTTCCGTTCTTGACCGCCGGAATCTCCGGAAGGAGATGACGGTACTCGTCGCGCAGATCGGCCGCGACGCGCTTGAGACGGCAGATGGCGACCGGTTTTCCGTCGATACGCTCGCGGCGGCAGGCCGGCTCGCACGGACGGTCGCATGTACGGCCGAGGATGCCGGGGAAGACGTTCGAATCCCGGTTCACCATGTACGCGTCGGTGTACCGGCCCTGCGCGATCAGCCGAATGTATTCCGGCACGTCCGTGTGCGCTGGACATGCCCACTGGCAGTCGACTACCCGATGGAAGTAATTCGGGTCGGAAGTGTTGGTCGGGTGCACGGAACCAGAGAGCGGGAGAACGGGAGAGCGGGAGAGACGGGAGGACTCCCCCGGAATCAGGATGATCGTCGCGGGGCGGGCCCCTAGCAAGGCGTATTCGCTTACAAAGCGCGTCGGGTGTATTTCTGATTTCGCAGACTCGGTTTCCCGCCCTCTCTTCCTCTCGAACATGACATTTCGAATCACATCTCCGGCGTTCACCGAAGGGGGCGAGATCCCCCTGGAATGCACGTGCGAAGGCCGGGACAAGTCGCCCGCGCTCGAGTTTTACGGAACACCCCAGGAGACGAGATCACTCGCACTCATCGTCGATGATCCCGATGCCCCGGACCCCGCGGCGCCCAAAATGACGTATGTCCACTGGGTCCTGTACAACATTCCGTCCGATACCGCCGGCCTCGCGGAAGACATGGTGCCGAGCAAGCTCCCCCCGGGGACTCGGGAGGGGCTCAACGACTGGAAAGAAACGGGCTACGGCGGGCCGTGTCCGCCCATCGGACGCCACCGGTACTTCTTCAAGCTCTACGCGCTCGACAGCATGCTTCCCGACCTCAATGAACCGACGAAGGCGCAGCTCGAAGAGGCGATGAAATCGCATGTGGTCGCGCAGGCGCAGATCATGGGAACGTATCAGAAGAGGGCAAAGGGCTGAGCGCCACGGGGTTCGAGTACATTCCTCCCGTGGTTCCCACCCTGCAGCAGGTTCGCGAGGCAAGGACGCGGATTGCGCCTTTCGCGATTCGCACTCCGCTCGTTCGCATTGATGTCGAGGGGCACGACGTCTGGCTGAAGCTCGAGAATCTGCAACCGATTGGCGCGTTCAAGATTCGCGGCGCGGCGAGCGCCATGACGGCCGCACCCCGCGACGCGCTCGCACGCGGAGTGTACACGGCGAGTGCGGGTAACATGGCGCAGGGCGTCGCGTATTGCGCGCGCGCAATGGGTGTTCCCTGCACCGTCATCGTTCCCGACAGAGCTGCGGCCGCGAAGGTCGACGCCATCGAACGACTCGGCGCCTCAGTCATGAAAGTGTCGTTCGACGAATGGTGGCAGACGATGGTGGATCGGTGTCACCCATCGCAGACCGGATTCTTCGTGCATCCGTTCGAGGATTCGCTCGTGATGGCGGGAAACGGCACCATCGCGCTCGAGATCAGCGAAGACCTCCCCGGCGTGGACTACGTGTTCGCGCCATGGGGTGGCGGCGGGCTCTCCTGCGGCATTGCGGCCGCACTGCGTGAGCTTCGCCCCGACGCGCGCGTGGTGCCGATCGAAGTCGATGTCGCCGCGCCGCTGACGGCGTCATATGCTGCGGGACGCGCCACCGAAATCGTCCCGTCCCCAAACTTTGTTGACGGCATGAGCGGCAAGAGCGTCTTCCCGCGGATGTGGGAAGCGGCGAACGCGCTCCTCGACCGTCCTCGGGCGGTCTCGGTCGCCCAGATTGCCGATGCACTCAGGTACCTGGTTTCACGTGCCCACATCGTCCCGGAGGGCGCCGGCGCTGCGCCGTTCGCGGCCGCCCGTTCAGCGCTCGGCGACAGCAGAGTTGCGCCCGGGGTCAGCACGCCGAAAATTGTGTGCGTAGTGAGCGGAGGAAACATCGATCATGCCAGGCTCGTCTCGATTCTTCGCGGGGAACTCCCGTAACGCCTTGTGTGCGGCGGGTGTAGCCGCCGTTTTCGCGGTCACGCCGGCGGAGCTCGCACAGCAGCAGCTGGAGCGGCCGGTCGTCCG
>Ga0134121_10003023_pt1 | contig 14214 bp, 9 predicted proteins | sample KB301_FD_96463 | JGI IMG/M metagenome (GOLD analysis project Ga0134121, IMG submission 96463) | Terrestrial soil microbial communities without Nitrogen fertilizer from Kellogg Biological Station, Michigan, USA - KB3-0-1 | ecosystem: Environmental > Terrestrial > Soil > Unclassified ...
GGCGCAAGAGGACTGGGCTTCCGTCACGCATCGAGCCTCGCGATCGCCTGATCGAAGGCATGAGCGACCATCCGCGGTTCGGCCAGCGGCCGCAGCCGTGCGAGATCGCCGCGGAGCCCGATCAGGCGGTGCTCCGCAACGTGATATGCGACGACGCAGCGCAGCGATTCGCTGCGATCGGCGAGCAGCGCCGCGAGGAACGCCTCGTAGTTGGCAAACGGCCCGGGCGCCAGGCTGCCGAGTTGGGCGCGGCGCTGGGCGGCCGGCACGCTGCCCAGCACCGCGAGCAAGGGCACGCGGTGCTCGGCCGGCACGAGGCCTTCGAGGATCTCGTGCGCCGCGCTGTAGCGAACCTCGTTGGTGCTGCGGATCGCGTCGTGGATGCTGCGCAGGCCGGCGCGCGGATGCAGGATCCCGAGCGCACGAAACGCGTGCTCGAACGCCCACCGGCATTTCTCGACGAGCAGCTCGTGGATCAGCGCCGCGCCGGGCGACGCGAGGCCCGCCGCGTCGAGGTAATCGGTGAACGTCGCATAGCGCGCGGCGTCGGCGATCATGCCCCGGATGTACGTACGGATCGTCTCCGGATCGATCGGCAGCTCTGGATCGTCGGCGCGCATCCGGCCGAGCGCGCGCAGGATCTTGTACTCGGTCGTGGTATCGGGCTCGCGCGGTAGCCGCGCGACGAGCGCCGCCGCGGCGGCGTGCGTACCGAACCGACTGATCGTGCGCGGCAGGTGACGGCGAATCGCGAGCGGCGTGCGCGGATCATCGAGTGCGGCGATCAGGTGCTCGAGCCCGCGCGGTCCGAGCGACAGGAACACGTGGCGAACGTTGCCGCGAACGTGCGGCTCTTCGAGCAGGACGAGCAAGCGTTCGAGGTCGGCCATCGCGGGAACGCGCGCGAGCACCTGCAGGACCTCGCGCATCACGGGTGGCTCGCGGCGCTCGAGCAGCTGGTAGAGCCGCACGCGGAACCGTTCATCGGGCGCATAGCCGATCGCGTGAGCGAGCGCGGTGCGATCGGCGGTCGTGCCCTCCATCAGCGCCGCGATGCCGCGCTCCACGAGCTCGGCGCTCGCGGGATCGTTCGCAAGCCCCACCAGCGCGACCGCGCGAACATCGGGATCGCCATCGTTCGCGGCGACGGCGAGCTGCCCGCGGTGAGCGCCGGTACGGCTCGACACCGCGAGCGCGACCGCGCGGATCTTGGGATCGGAGTGCTCGAGCAGGTGGCCGAGCACGCGCGCGACGTCGGGCCGCAGCTCGCCCTCGAGCAACGACAGCGCATGCTGCACGACCGCCGCGCGCGGGTGGTACAGCACGAGCGCAGGAACACGACCACCCTGCGCCAGCAGATCGAGCGCGGCGAGTGCCTCGATCTCGTCGGGGCTCGACAGCGACTCGATCAGGAGCTCGATCGAGTCGGCATCGAGCTCGGGGATGCGCACGTTGCGCTGGATCTCGCCGGCCCTGAGCGTGTCGCGGAACTGCGCGAGGTACGCGCGCCGCGTGATCGCGATCGCCACCAGCCACGTGGTCCCCGCTGCCGCGGTGACCAGCGCGAGCACCTGCGCCCCCGCGCCGAGCGCCGCGAGCGCGAACACCAGGAGCGCCGCAAGCGCCTGGCCGCCGCGCTGGCCGATCGCGTCCGCCACCGGCTTCCAGCCGTCGCGCACCGCCGCCGGGACCGGCAAGAACAAGATCTCGCTGCCGACACGGTGCAGGCTGTGGCGCAGGCCGCCGTCGCCGAGCTTGAGCGCGATCACCGCGACCAGCGCGCCGGTCATCGAGAACCCCAGCGCGGTCGTGACGAGGATGATCGGCAGGACCATCAGCGCGCTGCCGACGCCCCACCGCGCGAGTAGCCGCGGCGTCACGAACAGCTGGATCGCCAGGCCGATCACGTTGAGGCCGGTGTAGATCGCGCCGAACGCCGCCGCGAGATCGCCGCTGGCGATCCGGCCTGCGACGATGCGCTTGAACATGAGATCACCAAACGTGAGCGCGATCATCGAGACCAGCTCGACGACGATCAACAGCCGGACGTAGCGGCGCGACCGGTGCGACAGCACCTCGGCGCGTCGGCGCCTGGGCAACAGCTCGGCGGCGCCGACCCGCGGCGTCAACACGAACGCGGTGATCGCCGCGGCGCCGAACGCCAGGGCGCCCGCGGTGACCAGGTACTGCGCGGCGACGACACGGCCCAGCGCACCCGCGATCGCCGAGCCGACCATCGCGCCGAGCACGCCGCCGGCGCCGATCGCGCCGAACACCTGCTTGGCCTCGGTCACCCGCAGGCTGCGATCGACGACCGTCCAGAAGCTCGGCACGACGAGCGTCGCGACCAGCCCGGTCCACACGTAGAGCACGAACACCGCCGGCCGCGCCGTCGCAATCGTCGCCGCGAGCACGGCGGTGCCGGTGACCGCGATGCCGAGGAACGCGAGCAGCATGCGTCGCGGATCGCGCCCGCCTCCCCACCGGCGGACCGCCGCGACCGCAAGCAAGGCCGCCGATGCCATCGCGACGTACGCCCACGCCAGGCGATCGGGCCCCAGCCGCGCCAGGAACAGCGCGTCGCGCGCCGTCTCGAGTAGCGCGTGCGCGACCAGGATCGTGAACAGCACGGCCGCGGGAGCGAGCACGGCGCGGCGCAGGAGCTTGGGCTTCACGGCCGCCAGATCCCGATCACGCGCGGGGTTCCGGAGACCGGATCGCGGGCGACGTGGATGTGGGTCTCACCGGCGAACCCGGCACGCGCCGTATCGATCTGGACGATCAGGTAATCGCCGGGTTGCCCCGCCAGCGGCAGGGGCGCCGTACAGGTATGGCCGGCCGGAGCGGCGCCGAGCGCCGACACCACACCGAGCGCACGGGCCCCGGTATCGTAGGTGGCTACGCGGTAATGCGTCTCCCCAGGGCCCGGCCCGAGCCGATAGGTGAGCATCAGATCATCGAAGCACAGCACGGTCCCCGTCTCGCCGGTCACCAGCTCGAAGCGATCGAGCGGGTTGACCCGGTCGAACCAGTAGCGCGCCGTCGCGCGCTGCCGGGCGACCAGCGTGTCGGTCAGGTACTCGACCGCGCGCGGATCGGAGAGCCGCGCCGACTCCACGACCGCGTGGATCTGCTCGCGGGTGAACCGGATCAGGATCTTGGCCCCCCAGAACTTGTCGAGCCGATCCGCGGTGAGGAATGGGACGTACGCCGGTGAGTTGGGCTTCCACGCGCCCGGATCGAAGTCGGCGCTGTCGAACATTCCCACGCCGCGAAGCTCCGGCGCGGTGCGGCCTTCCCACGACCGCGCGACCAGGCCACCGGTGAACAGCGATCGCAACATCTGGGCGAAGTCGATGACGTACTCGTGGCCGTGCCGGGGATTGTGCCCGGTCGTATCCATCACACCGAGGCCCTTGCCGAAGTCGAGCAGGTAGTGCTTGACGTAGTGGAGGGCGCCGTCCTTGACCCACATGTCGAGGAAGTTGCTCTCCTGGACGTCGACGTGATCGAGCCACGCGAAGATCGAATACGCGCCGCGCAGGTCGCGGCGAAGCTCGTGCGGGATCCGGTCGTTGGGATCGTCTTGCCGCACGCCCTCGGCCGGGTGACCACCGAGCGGCTTGCCGTCGAGCCACAGCGACGCCAGCGCACGGATCCGGCCATCGGGCTCGATCGCGACCGACGCGAGCATGCGATCGAGCTCGGCGCGCGTGAGCGGGTGCTTGTCGCCGAACTCGTCCTTGTGTACCGCGTCGCGTGCCAGCACCAGCTCGTCGGGCCGGAAGTACACGACGTGATCCTCGGTCACGTTGAAGCCGCACGCCCACAGGAGCTTTCCGACGATCACGTGGGTCGCCGTCAACTGCTCGGAGAACCCGGGCTTGTCGAACTTGAGGAGGTACTTCTTACCGCGTGCGTCGGCGATCATCAGCCCCAGCTCGGTGCCGCCGACCTTGGTGCTGCGCACCGTCCACGGCTTGGCGGCCTCGGGGGTGCCGACCTTGGTCGGGCCCGTACGCAGCTCGTCGAGCGTCAGCTCACGGACGCCGATCCGGTTGGTGAACCAGGTCGAGTCCGGGACCTCGTCGAGCGCGTTGACCCCGAGCGCGCGCCGTGCGCGCGGCACCTCGAGCAGGCGGGTCAGCCGGCGCTGGACGACGCCGTCGTAGTGATACAGGTTGTGCACGAACTCGCGCTCCGAAGGCGTGGCCGGCACGTCGCGGCGATCATCGACCGCCTTCACCGCCGGCGCGTTGGCAAACCGGACGTCGAGCACGGCCGGTGCCGTCGCGCAGCTGACCGATAGCGCAAGCACGAACATCTGGAGCATCTGGCCGTTCTTCATAGCCGCCTCACTCGCTCGTCGAGGTTCCATACCGGATTGAAGGACAGGTTGAGGAACAGCCCGCCGTCGATCGACGATGACAGGCTGCCCTGCAGGCCGAACGCCATGTCGGTGTGGCCCTGCAGCGAGATGCCGTAGCCGGCGCGCATCCGATCGAATGACAGATCGCCGAGCGACGGAAACACCCGGCCGGCGTCGACGAACAAGCTCGCCGACACCTCGGGCGACAGGTCCCACTCGTACTCGACCGACCCGAACGCCGCGATGCGATCGCGGAACCGATCCGTCGGGTAGCCACGCAGGAAGCTCGCGCCTCCGAGGTGCGGCAGGTCGGTGAACGGCACCTCCGACAGCGTGCCCGAGACCCCCTCGCCGTGGAGCCGCATCGCGAGCACGCGCGGGCCCTCGGCGAGCCGGATGAAGTGCTGGAGATCGGCGCCGTAGCGCCAGTAGTCGCTGCCGGCGTCGAGCCGGTGGACGCGTCCGGCGAACACCGCCGCGAGCGAGCCAGCCGCATAGAACGAGCGCGGCTCGAGCCGGCTGACGTTGCGGCGATCGTCGAACCGGAGCTCGAGCTCGGAGTAGGCGTAGCGAAAGCCGCTGCGGCCGACGAGCATCGCCGGGTCGTAGACCTGGTCGATCGACCTTCCGTCCGCGCCCGGACCAAACGTACGATCGGTCAGCTCACCCGCGCCGCGCACGTGGAAGCGGTCGAGCGGCCGCACGTCGAGCACGCTGGCGACGCGCGCGATTCGCCCGCGGTAGCGGGTCTCGACCGCGGTCGGATCGCCCCGTGGATCGATCGGCATCGCGGGCACGCTCGAGTCGTCGTTGTTCCCGATGCCGTAGAACGGATCCCTCGGGCGGAGCTCGTACTGGCCGTCGAGCTCGAGCTTGACGTAGCGGCCGAGCCGCTCACCTGTGAGCAGCGACGCGTTGTAGATCTGGCGATACTGGCCGCCGGTCGCGGCGTGGAGCGACAGGTGCTCGTGCGCGCCGAACAGATCGCGATCGACGAACCGCGCACCGACGTTGACCCCGAAGCCGCTCTCGTACGACGCGGTCGGGACCAACCCGATCGTGCGATCATCGTTGAAGAACACCCGATAATACCGATCGATCAGGTTGTAGCGATCGAACGCCCACACCGTCGCCCGCACCGGGCTGAGCGCGACGTCGACCGCGACCTTGGGCACGAACAAGATGCCGCGCACACCGCGGCGCAACAGCGAGTCTCCGCTGTCGCCGCCGTCGATCCGTCCGCTCTCGTCACCGGGTACCGGCGCTCCGGCGACATCAGCCGCGGTGGTCTCGTGGTCGCCCCGGTGGTCGACCGGCACCTGCTCACGCGTCGCGGAGGGCTCGGTGATCGTGCGCGGCCTGGTCGAGCTCGCGGCCACTGGCTCGGCCCCGGCGCGCGCCGTCGCCGCGACGATTGCGAGGCCGGTGCATGCCATCAGGTGTCTTGCCCTCGCGCCGGCCAGCGGCGTGCCCCAGCGAGGCGCCGTGGCCAGACCGCCAACATGAAAATTCTGAGCCATCTTGCATCCTGGTTGTGCAACTCGGATGCCTGTGCGCGCGCGACTCACTGGGAACGTTCTGGACTTGCTCGGCGTGCAAGATCAGCGTCCCGCCAGGGGTATGGCGCAAGTCATGCGCGATGCGAAAGGTAGGAGCCGGGCTACTGCGGCGCGCGCGCACGCGCGGCGATGGCACGCGCGATGCTCTTACCAAGGTCATGAAGTCCACGCTTCCATTTCTTGGGTTCTTCGCGCTGGCGATCAGTGGAACCGTCGCTGCGAGCGACGATGCCTACTCGCCAACCGGCGCCACGCAATGGAATGATCGGTATCGCGCGATCGTGTTCGCGACCGAGCAAGGGACCGTCGAGCTCGCCTCTTTCGGGCTCGCGGAGCTCACCCCCCGCGAAGCGACCACGATGCGCACGTTGCACGTCCGCATGGCGGTGACCAACAAGGGCGCCCCCGCGCCGTGGTCCATCGACGTCGCAACGGCCCGGCTGGAGCTCAACGGCAAGTCCGAGCGCCCGCTGTTCGTGAACTCGGATCTGACGACGCTTCCGATCGCGATCATCGATCGCGGCGAGCGCCGCGTGCTTGACTTCTACTTCGAAGTGCCGGCAGGCATCACCAGCGAACCCCAGCTCGCTGGCTTCGGCTTCCAGTGGCAGATCAACACGCCCGGGCGCACGCTCGCCTCCACTACGCGGTTTGCTCGCCAGGACCCAGGCCTCGAGCCCGCGATAGACCTCCTCCTGCCCGCCGGTTGGGGCGACCAGTGGTGGTATGATCCGAAGTATTCTTGGCCCCTCTACCGTCATCACGATGGACCGATCACGCATCGCCCCCCCGAGAGCGTTGCGATCACTCGGGCTCCGAAGCTACATCGCCGCTGAGCGCACAGTTTGCGCCGAGCTTGCAGGCACCGCGCACACATTTCGCTTGCCAGCCGTAGGGGGACGCACAAGATTAACATCCATGCTGAAAATTCTCTGTGCGCTGATGCTCGGCTCGCTCACCGGCGCGGGTTGCGCCAACAACTCCGGCAGCACCTCGGCGACATGTGCTCCGCTCTCGAGCGCGCCAGCCACCGCACCACCCAAATGGGGAGGGACGGTGTTCACCATCGTGATGGAGAATCACAGCCGCAGCCAGATCCTCGGGAACTCGAAGGCACCGTACATCAACCAGCTCGCGAACCAGAACGCGGTCGCCGAGGGCTACCACGACTCGTTCGTGCACCCGAGCGAGCCGAACTACTTCTGGATGGTCGCCGGCCAGAACTTCGGCGTCCTCGACGACAGCGATCCGATCTCGCATCACCTCGACGCCACGTCCCACATCACCGATCAGCTCGAGCTCGCCGGCATCACCTGGAAGGCCTACCAGGAGAGCATGGGGGAGCCCTGCGGGCTCAAGTCGCACGGACGGTATGCGGCGAAGCACAACCCGTTCGCCTACTTCAACGACATCAACGGTTGGGACGGCACCGCGTTCCATCCCGAGCAGCGGTGCAACGCCCACGTCGTCGACTACTCCGAGCTCGACACCGACATCGCGAACCACGCGTTGCCGCGCTACGTGTTCATCACGCCGAACCTCGACAACGACATGCACGACGGCTCGATCACGCTGGGTGACACGTGGCTCAGCAACGAGGTGCCCAAGCTGCTCGCGACCGACGCGTACAAGAACGGCGGTGTGATCTTCCTCTTGTGGGACGAAGGCGGCGGTTCGCCGGCCTCGGACGACCCTCCATTCATTGCGATCTCGCCCAACGTGGCTGCCGGCATGCGCTCCCAGGTCGACTACGACACCAGCTCGTACCTCAAGACCGTGCAGAACATCCTCGGCGTCACCGAGCTGCCGTGCGCGGACGCGACCGCGCGGACGACGGTCGAGAGCATGACCGACCTGTTCACGGTGCCGATGACCGTTACCGCCGCGGGCACCTAGCCGAGCGCTACGGCGGCGTCCCCAACCTTCTCCACCTTTCGAGAGCGAGAACCACCATGCGCGCAGCGCTCCACGTCATGATCGTGACGATCGTGCCCTCGGCGGCGGCGTGTTCGGCCGATCCGTCGACCACCAAGGCGCAGCTCGGCGCGCTGGTGTTCGCCGACACCAAGCTGTCGCGCCCCGAGGGCCAGGGCTGCGCCGACTGTCACACGGCGCGCGTGGCGTTCCGCGATCCAGAGACGTCGCACACGAGCTCGATGGGTGCGGTCGCCGGGCGGTTCGGCGTGCGCAACGCGCCGACCGCGATGTACGCGCGCTACGTGCCGCCGCTGCACAAAGATGATCACGACCAGCGATGGATCGGCGGCCTGTTCTGGGACGGACGGGCCAACACGCTCGAGGAGCAGGCCGGCGGACCGCTGCTCAATCCCCTCGAGATGAACAACCCCGACAAGGCGAGCGTCGTGGCGACGATCCGCCGTGCCAGCTACGAGCCGGCGTTTCGCGAGCTGTTCGGCCCGCACGCGCTCGACGACGTCGACACCGGGTTTGCCCACGTGACCGAGGTGATCGCGGCGTTCGAGCGAACCGCGGCGTTCGAGCCGTTCTCGTCGAAGTACGATCGCTACCTTGCCGGCGAGACGTCGCTCAGCGACGCGGAACAGCGCGGCCTGGCGATCTTCGAAGACCCCGCGCGCGGCAACTGCGCGGGCTGCCACCCGAGCCGGCCCGGCCCCGATGGAGCGCTGCCCTTGTTCACCGACTTTGGCTACGCCAACCTCGGCATTCCGAAATACGGGAACAACAAGTTCTACGATCAGCCGCAAGAGATGAACCCCGACGGCGATCACTACATCGATCACGGCCTCATGACGACGGTCAAAGATCCGGCGCAGGACGGCAAGTTCCGCGTACCGACGCTGCGCAACATCGCCGTCACGCCGCCCTACGGTCACAACGGCTACTTCGAGAACCTGCCCTTCCTGCTCGACTTCTTGAACAGCCGCGACGTCGGCTCGCGGGAGGTCGGAACCTGCAGCCGCAGCTCGCCGCTCGCGCTCTGCGCATGGCCCGCGGCCGAGGTGCCCGCGACGATGGACCGCCACAGCATCGGCCACCTCGGGCTGACCGAGCAGGACATCCAGGATCTGCTTGCCTTTCTCCAGACCTTGACCGACGAGGTGCCGAGCGCGTCACACTAGGGGAGCGGAAGCGAGCCGGCACCTGGGAGCTCGGTTGCGACCTGACGCGGCGGGCTGATCTCACCACCGCGGCGCTTGGATGTTGCCGTCCTGTCACAGGGCGGCATAACGTTGGCGGCGGATGCACACATGGCGCTTCGTGATCGTGGGGTTGGTCGCGGCGACGCTGGGGTGTAAGCAGGAGCCGGCAAGGCCGGCCGGCACCTCGGGCGCTCCGGGATCCAATCGCACGGCAGATCCCAGGCCAGACCGCTCCGACAAGCCAGCGATCGAGCTGTCGATCCTCTACGGCAGCGAGAAGAAGACCTGGCTCGAGGAGCAGATCAAGGCCTTCAACGCCACAAACTCCGCGCTCGGTAACGGCCGCGCCATCCACGTGGCCGGCAAGGCGAGCGGCTCCGGCGAGGCCATGGCCGCCATCCTCGACGGCAGCGAGCGCCCGATCGTGTTCAGCCCCGCGTCGGGGGCCTACGTGACGCTGCTCGATCAGGCCTGGCAGTCGCGCGACAACCACGTGAAGCCGATCGCCCCGGCCGGTGAGCCGCTGGTGCTGTCGCCGATCGTGATCGCGATGTGGAAGCCGATGGCGGAGGCGCTGGGCTGGCCGGCCAAGCCGATCGGCTGGAACGACATCCTCGCGGTGAGCCGCGACGCGAAGGGATGGGGCAAGTTCGGCCACCCCGAGTGGGGCTCGATGAAGCTCGGCCACACCCATCCCGAGTACTCGAACTCGGGGCTGCTCTCGGCGCTCGCGATCGCCTACGCCGGCGCGAAGACAACCCGCGGGCTCACGGCGGAGGCGCTGCCCAAGGTCGAGCCGTTCATGGCCGACGTCGAGGACGCGATCGTGCACTACGGCAAGTCGACCGGGTTCTTCAGCGACAAGATGATCGAGCGCGGCCCGACATACCTGTCGGCCGCCGTGCTCTACGAGAACCTCGTGATCGAGTCATACGCCGCCCAGCGCTCGCTCGATCTGGTCGCGATCTACCCCGAGGAAGGCACGTTCTGGTCGGATCACCCGTACAGCGTGCTCGACGCCGAGTGGGTCACCCCGGAGCATCGCGAGGCCGCGGCCACGTTCCTCGGGTTCCTGAAGGCCAGGCCCCAGCAGGAGCGCGCCATGGCGCTGGGGTTTCGCCCGGTCGACCCGGGGATCAAGGTCGGCGCGCCGATCGATCGCGCGCACGGGGTCGACGCGTTGCAGCCGCAGACCTTGCTCGAGATCCCCGACGCGGCGACCCTCGACGCCCTGCTCGCGGCGTGGCGCCACACCAAGAAGCCGGCGGACGTGGTCCTGGTGTTCGACAAGTCGGGCAGCATGAAGGGGCGCCCGCTCGACGAAGCCAAGCGCGGCGCCAAGGCGTTCCTCGCGACGCTCGAGTCTCGCGACCACGTGACGCTGATGTTCTTCGACCGCACCGTGTACCCCGCGTTCGGTCCCGTGGAGCTCGGCAAGGCAAAGGATCAGCTAGAGGCGCGGATCGACGGGATCTCGGCCGAGGGCGGCACCGCGCTGTACGACGCGACGCTCGCCGCGCGCAACCTGCTCGAGGCACGCCGCAAGGCCTCGGTGCACCGGATCCGCGCCGTGGTCGTGATGACCGACGGCGCCGACACCGACTCGAGCCACAAGCTCGCGGCGACGGTCAAGGGGCTGCATGGCGAGGACGGCGGCGTGGCGGTGTTCACGATCGGCTACGGCGACGAGCCCAACCAGGCCGCGCTCGAGGCGATCGCGAAGGCCGGCGCGGGCTCGTTTTCCAAAGGAAACGTGGACACCATCATTCAGATCTTCCGGGATCTGGCATCGTTCTTCTAATGGCGAAGCCCAAAGGAGTCGGCAAGGTTTTCGGGCGCGCCGCGGCGGGTCCGCTCAACCTATCGGTCCTCGGCGGCGCGGTGATCGGCGCGGTCGCGCTCGCGAGCTGGCCGATCGCGGCGCTGGGCGGCGCGGCGTACGCGGCGCTCGTCGCATCCGATGTATCGAGCGCGGAGTTCCGCAAGCGCGTGCTGTTCGGGCGGACCAGCCCGGCCAGGCTGCCGAACCCTGACAAGATCAACGATCCGGCGGTTCGCGCGGCGGTCGAGCGGATCGCGCTCGCCCGCGCGGAGCTCGACAAGATCGTGAAGTCCATCCCCCAGCGCGTGCAGCGCAACATCACCGCGTCCCTGGCCGCGATCGACGAGCTCGAAGGCCATGGCGCCGCGCTCGCGCTGCGCGCCGACGAGCTGTCGCGCTACCTGGCGACGGTCGACCAGGCCGCCGCGCTCCGCGAGGCGGAATCGTTCGCCGCCAGGGCAAGGCACACGCCGGATCCGGCGGCGCGCGAGAACTACGAGGCCGCAGCGCACGCCGCGCACGAGCGGGTCACCGCGCTGAACGATATCGCGACGGCACGCGAGCGCACGTTCGCCCACCTCGCCCGGATCGAGAGCGCGATCAAGGCGGTTCCGAGCAAGCTCGTCCGGCTGCGCGCGCTCGACGACCAGGCGTCCGACACGCTGACCGGCGACGTCGGCGCCGAGCTCGAGCGCATGAATGTCGATTTACGGGCGTTCGAGCAGACGCTCGAGTCACTCGTGGAGGTCAAACTGTGAAGCCAAAGCAAGCGATCGTGATCGGGTTCCTCGCCGCCGTCGGCGTGATCATGTATCTCGCCCTCGGGCACAAATCGAGCCCGTCGCCCGGTAACCAGGCCACCGGGGCCAGCGGTGCGACGGCCCCGAACGGCAGCCCGGCCGGCGCCGGCCCGAACGCGGTGGAGGTCGAGATCTCGTTCGAGTACTCGACGGAGAAGAAAGACTGGCTCGAGGCCGCGGTTGCCGAGTTTCGCAAGGCCAATCCCAAGATCGGCGTCAAGCTGATCGGCAAGGGCTCGCTCGATTCGGCCAATGCCATTCTCGATGGCAGCGATAAGCCGGTGCTGTGGAGCCCGGCGGATTCCCTGGTCGCCAACCTCCTGGCATCGGACTGGCAGACCAAGAATCAATCCCAGCTGTTTCCCACCACGGGCGACACCGGCCCCCAGCCGCTCTTGCTCACGCCGCTGGTGTACGTCGTCTGGCAAGACCGCGCCAGCGTGCTGGTCGATGGAGCGAACAGCGGACAGCTGTCGTGGAAGACCATCCACCAGGCGGTCGCGTCCCCCAAGGGCTGGGCCGGGATCGGCGGCAAGCCGGCGTGGGGCTTCGTCAACCTTGGCCACACCGATCCGAACAAGTCGAACTCCGGCATGCAGGCGATCGCGCTGATGGCCTACGAGTACTTCAACGCCACCTCGGGGCTCACCGTCGAGCAGATGCTCGACCCGAAGTTCCAGGACTTCGTGAAGGAGATCGAACGCGGCGTCGCGCACTTCGAGACCTCGACCGGTACCTTCATGACCGACATGATCCGGTTCGGCCCGTCGAAGTACGACATCGCCGTGGTCTACGAGAGCCTGGCGGTATCGCAACTCGACAACGCCCAGGGCCGCTGGGGCAGCCTCCACATCTATTATCCGCCGGTCACGATCTGGAGCGATCACCCGGTCGTCCTGCTCGACGCGCCCTGGGTGACCCCGGAGCAGAAGAAGGCCGGTGCGCAGCTCATCGCGTTCCTCCGCAGCACCCCCATCCAGACGACGGCTCTGCGCTTCGGCTTCCGGCCCGCCGATACCTCGGTGCCGATGAAGACGACCGAAGGCACCAACCCGTTCACCAAGAGCGCGCAGTACGGGCTCTCGCTCGACCTGCCGCCGGCCGCGCAGCCACCCGACGGCCCCGTCATCCGCAACATGCTGATGATGTGGTCCCGGGTCGTGAAACCAAAGTAGCCCGCCGCTCCCGAGGCCGCTCCCGGTCCTGGCACGCGCTGCGTCGAAGTTAGGGGCGTGTCACAATTTTCTAGCCCAACAAAACCTGTCGATTCTTGATAGGATTTTTTGGGGTTCTGGCGCCTCTTAGTAGGGTCATGAGCGAGTCCAACGAGGACGGGCACGGGAATGCTGGCAAGTCAACGCTCGCGCCGGTCGCACGAGCACGGCCGCGCATCGCGCGCCGGCTGCTCTGGGTCCTGGCCGGGCTGAGCCTTGCCGGAGCGCTGGGGGCGCTGGTGCTTTCCAGGTACCATCACCAGGACTGCCGAACGGCGGCACGCGATGCCACGGACGCGATCGCAGTCGGCATATGCGATCGCGAGTTCGAACGCACGGGGAACCCAGACATCGGGGTGCTGCTCGCCGATGCCCAGCGCCGCAGTGGCAATTATAATGTCGCGTCCGCGATCGCCAAGGGGTTACTCGCGACCTCCGCCCGGGCCGAGGCGCTGCAGATCCTCGGAAAGATCGCGCAGGTGCAAAACCGGCTCGAGGAGGCGACCGACACGCTGGAACGCGCCCGCGAGCTGCACCGAGCCGCGAATCGCCGTGTCGAGCTCGCCAAGGATGATCAAGCGCTGGCCGGGGTTCTGACCAAGCAGGAGAAATATGCGGAGGCGTTACGCATCCTTGACGAATGCATCGGAGAGTCGCGCGCCAGCGATGAGCCACAGCCAGAGATCGAGGGCTACTGCCATCTCTCTGCAGCGCAGGTCTTGTCACGGTCCGGATACTTCGAGGCCTCGCAGCAAGAGTTCGATCGCGCAGATCCGTTGCTGACCTCCGACCGCGCACGTGGGTGGCTCGAAACCCAGCGAGGCAACGCCTTGCAAGAGCATGCCCGAAGTCCGATTCCGACCAACCACTACGAGCAATCCGTGATCGCGTTCTCTCGCGCCCTGGAGTTCTCGAAGCGCGCCCAGATCCCGCGCCTCCCGCTGACGCTCGAGCTCAATCTGGCATATTCGCTCGCCGAGCTGAAGCGCACCGACGAGGCCGAACGCCACCTCGATGCGGCGCGGATCCTCGATCTCGACGATCACTACGCGATCCAGCGCGCGCAGCTCGCGGCTCGCATCGCGTACCGGCGCGGCGATCGGCTCGTTGCCTCGAGCCTCAACGATCGCCTGTATGACACGATCACCAGCAACGACGAGCGCGTCGAGGTTTGCGCAATGCAGGCCCGGATCGCGCTGGCAACGAATGATCTGGCGCTCGCCGAGAAGTGGGCGCGCCGCGGCGTTGAACAGACCGAGAAGATCCGTGCCGCACAGAGCGTGATCGAGCTGCGTGCCTGGGTGCTGTCCAGCAGGCGCGAATCCTAC
>Ga0134121_10003026_pt1 | contig 14201 bp, 10 predicted proteins | sample KB301_FD_96463 | JGI IMG/M metagenome (GOLD analysis project Ga0134121, IMG submission 96463) | Terrestrial soil microbial communities without Nitrogen fertilizer from Kellogg Biological Station, Michigan, USA - KB3-0-1 | ecosystem: Environmental > Terrestrial > Soil > Unclassified ...
AACGAAAACTTCCTGAGTCAGATCTTCTGCCGTGTCGGAACGGGAGGTGAAGCGGTAAGCGAGGTTGTAAATGCGGCGGGAATAATTTTGGACAATCTCTTCCCACGCCGCGCCGTCGCCTGCGCGACACCTGCGAACCAGTTCGGCTCCTTCACTAACGGCCAACGCCTTAACAGCTCCCACTGTATCCTCTCCAGGTACCTGTAGGTCGAATCGTTTACGACAGGTACCAAATTAAAGTTCAGGTTAAGTTTGCCACAAAGAGGCACAAAGAGCATATAGCCACTAACGGCACAAAAGGCACAAAACACTTAATGAAAATCATTTTGTGCTTTTTGTGCCTTTTGTGACGACTGATTCGATCGTTGCTCTGAGGTCAGTCATGTAGTAGGCTGTGCGGCCGGCCCAACATGTTGTGGTTTGCCCTAACCTGAGTCAGATGTCGAGCTCCCATAGCTATCGCAAATACATTGAATTCGTTGTTCTCTGTCTACTCGCCGCGGCTCTTCTGTGGTGGTTCGGCCGTAATCTCGACTGGGCTGAGGTCAGCCACGCGGTTCGTAATGCAGATCCAATTCTCCTGGCCGCCGCCGTTCTGGTCATCAGCTCGGTCTATTTTTTACGGGCTCTTCGCTGGGGTGCGCTACTGAAACCACTGAGTGCCGCACGCTTTGCTGACTTATTTGCAGCCACGACGATCGGTTTTAGCGGCGTCTTTCTCATTGGACGAGCCGGGGAGTTTGTGCGACCGGTGGTGCTCTCGATGCGCGATCCGCGCGTCAGGCCGACCGCTTCCCTCGTCACGATTGGCGTTGAACGGATTTACGACATGAGCGCTGTTGCACTTATGTTCGCCATCAACCTGATCTGGTTCAAGCCACCTTCAGCGCTCGATGTTTCCTTTGAAAGAGTTCGCACCGCAGGCTGGGCACTGCTCGGCGCGACGATATTCGGCATCGCTTTTCTCATCTGGTACAGAGCGCAGTCCTCACGCGTGATCGGTTTGCTCGAACGCCTGTTCTCGCGCTTGCGCTTTATCCCGGAGCGTCTGGCCAAACTCGTCCTGCGCCTGTTTGAACAACTCGCGCAGGCGTTGCGTGTGCTCGTGAACGTGACCGAGCTACTCGAGACGATTGGCTGGACAGTCCTGGTGTGGTTCGCAATCGCCTCAGCGAATCTTCTGGTAATGCGAGCTTTCCATCTTCCGGTCGGCTTCGGCGAAACGATCTTTGTGCTCGGTTGGTCGTTGGTCGGATCGCTCGTGCCAACGCCGGGCGGAGCGGCCGGCGCCTTTCACGCTGCAACGGCGGCGGGTCTTTTGTTTCTCGGCGTCCATAAGGAAACTGCGGCAGCGTTGTCGATTGTTATGCACCTTGTAGATTTTGGTCCCGCACTTTTATTTGGAATTTTTTATTTGATCCGGGGGGATTTGAGCATATCGAAACTGCGCACGATGATTTCACCCGAACCATCGTAGGGCGACACTGCCGTCGCCTCACGAGTTCCCGGAAAGGGGTCCAAAAAGTATATGAAATGTCCATTCTGCGCGTATCTCGAAGATAAGGTCGTCGACTCGCGTGAGTCCCGCGAAGGCGATGCGATTCGTCGCCGGCGCGAATGTCTCAGGTGCGAGCGACGATTTACCTCCTACGAGCGTATCGACGAGATACCCTACATGGTCGTCAAGAAAGACGGGCGCCGCGAAACGTTCGATCGCAATAAGGTCATGGCCGGCTTATTGCGCGCCTGCGAAAAACGACCTGTGCCTTCCACTAAACTTGATAGTATCGTCAACGGAATCGAGAAGTACGTGCAGGAATCCCCCGAACGCGAACGGCCGACCAGCAAGATCGGCGAGATGATCATGCGACGCTTGAAAGAACTGGACAAAGTCGCATATGTTCGTTTTGCTTCTGTGTATCTCGAGTTTGAAGACGTCTCGGAATTTATGACCGAGCTCAAACATCTCGTGCGTACACGGCAAACCGGGCCCACAGGCAAGAAGTAGTATTAACGAACCAGGGAATTAGCAATGATCAAACCCATTCGCGCGACTGGATTAGAACGGCTTGAAGTTCAGCGACTGCGTGATCGCGTGGGACGTCTCTATGCGGCTTTGTGTGAAGCGACGGAAGCAGAAAACCCGCTCGCGTCGGGCACGTTTGCGCCGCCGGTCGACCTCTGCGAAACCGAAACGGGGATCTCGATCCGCGTCGAGCTGCCGGGCGTGACTGCGGACCAGATCAAGATCGGACTAACCAACAACAAACTCCGCATCTGGGGTGAAAAGAAACGAAGACCCAGCCGGCGACGAATCATCTCCTACCATTGCTCAGAACGCAGTTTCGGAAAGTTTGGCCGGATCGTGCCGCTGCGCTGGACAGTTTGCATTCGAAACGCAACCGCCGAGTTGAAGAGCGGCGTGCTGCACATTCATCTCCCGAAAATCGAAGATCGAAGGGGAGAGGAAGTAATAGTGGAAGTTAAGGACGCTACGAGTGAGTAAGTAGATCTCTGTGCAATCGCTGTGTCTGTGGTGATGTTTTAGCCGAATGCACCACAGTGACACAGAGGACAAAGAGATTGCGAAGAGAAGTAAACTCAAACGTAGCGGTCGAGAATCACATCATGGCAATTGTGAAAGAACCAGAGTTTACCGAAGCAATCGAAGCTGCCGACACCGATCAGCAGCTACAGATCCCGAACGAGCTGCCGGTGCTGCCCCTGCGCGACATCGTGATCTATCCGTTCATGATCGTCCCGCTGTTTGTTTCGCGTGAGAAATCGATCAGGGCAGTAGACGAAGCGCTCGCCGAGAACCGCATGATTCTGCTCGCGTCGCAGAAGGATCTCGATAAAGAGGAGCCGGTGGCAGACGATCTCTACGCCGTCGGAACGGCGGCGGTAATCATGCGCATGCTCAAGTTGCCTGATGGTCGCATTCGTATTCTGGTCCAGGGACTCGCGCGCGCCCACGTCGAATCAGTTGATACAACAGGTGAATACCTGCGCTCGAAGGTGAGCGTAATGCAGGAAGTGCTTCCGCCGGAACGTTCGCTGGAAGTTGAAGCACTCGTGCGCAATGTTCGTGCGTCGATGGAGAAAGCGATCAACCTCGGGAAGAACATTTCTCCGGAAGTGATGGCGATCATCGCAAATCTCGATGACGCAGGACGACTCGCAGATTTATCTGCTTCAAACCTCGAATTGAAAGTTGAAGACGCACAGTCAGTGCTCGACATTGCCGACACGACTGCACGACTCCGTCGCGTCAACGATCTTCTAAACAAAGAAATCGAAGTCCTCACGGTCCAACAAGAGATCAACACGCAGGCACGCGCCGACATCGATCGTTCGCAGAGAGAGTTTTACCTGCGCCAGCAACTGAAGGCTATCCAAAGCGAGCTCGGCGAGGGAAATGAGCTCGCGGAAGAGACCGCGCAGTTTCGCGAGAAGATCGAAGCCGCGAAGATGCCGAAACCGGCTGAAGAAGAAGCGCTGCGACAACTGAAGAAACTCGAACGCATGCATCCGGACGCCGCTGAAACAGCGACTTTGCGAAACTGGATGGAGATCATGACCGATCTGCCGTGGTCCAGATCTTCAGTCGATAATCTCGATCTGAAAAAAGCGGAAACTGTACTCAACGAAGATCACTACGGTCTCGAGAAAGTTAAAGATCGAATCATCGAAGCGCTCGCCGTACGCAAGCTGAAGGAAAAGCCGAAAGGCCCGATCCTTTGTCTCGTTGGACCACCGGGAGTTGGTAAGACTTCGCTCGGACGTTCAATCGCGCGCGCTCTCGATCGAAAGTTTGTGCGTCTGTCGCTCGGCGGTGTGCACGACGAAGCGGAGATTCGCGGTCATCGTCGAACTTACGTTGGCGCGATGCCGGGCCGGATTATCCAGGCCGTACAGCAGGCGGGCACAAACAATCCGCTCATCATGCTCGACGAGATCGATAAAGTCGGCGCTGATTTCCGTGGCGATCCGTCGTCAGCATTGCTCGAGGTTCTCGATCCGGAGCAGAACAATTCGTTCCGTGACAACTACCTCGGCGTCACTTTCGATCTTTCGAACGTGATCTTCATGACGACCGCGAACGTGCTCGACACGATCCAACCGGCGCTGCGCGATCGCATGGAAGTGATTCGTCTGGCTGGTTACACGGAAGAAGAGAAGCGCGAGATTGCCATCCGCCACCTGATCCCGAAGCAGATGGAAGAGAACGGCATCACGGCCAAAGATCTGCACGTTTCAAAAACCGCGCTGACCGTGATCATCCAGCAATACACGCAGGAAGCCGGACTGCGCCAGCTCGAACGCGAGATCGGCAAGATCTGCCGTAAGATCGCGCGAAAGATTGCGGAAGGTCATAAAGGCGGAATCAGAGTTTCGTTGAAGAGCGTACACGAGTTTCTCGGTCCGCCGAAGATCATTCCTGAAGAAGTGTTGAAGAAGGATCAGATCGGAGTCGCAACCGGTTTGGCGTGGACCGCAGTCGGCGGCGATGTGCTATTCATCGAAGCGCTGCGCATGAAAGGCAAGGGAAACCTTGTTTTGACTGGCCAGCTCGGCGACGTGATGCGCGAGTCAGCGCAGGCTGCTTATTCCTACGCGAAGTCACGCGCAAAAGAGCTCGACATCGCCGAGGAAGATTTCAGTAACTACGACCTGCACATTCACATTCCCGAAGGCGCGATTCCCAAAGACGGTCCGTCGGCGGGAATAACACTGGCCACCGCTATGGTCTCAGCATTGTCGAGCCGACCGGTTCGCAAGGATGTGGCAATGACGGGCGAGATCACTTTGCGTGGGAACGTGCTGCCGATTGGGGGCGTGAAGGAAAAAGTACTTGCGGCTAGACGCGCGCGGGTGACAACGATTATCCTTCCGCAGCAGAACCGTCGGGATCTCGACGAAGTTCCGAAAGAGCCATTCAAAGATATTCGTTTCGTGTTTGTTGACAACATGCGCCAGGTGTTTCGTGAAGCACTGGGCGAAAAGGTGCTGCCTCCAGCCAGTCCGGCCCCGAGGCCACAGAGGATGCCGCAGGCCGCCGCAAATGCCCGTCCTGCTTAATTTTGTCTGCTTGATTTTAATGCAGTCATGTTAGTAGAAGAGCGAAAACAACCAACGAGTAGTGCGATGAATCTCAGTCCGCGGTTAGACGTTTCCGCGGCTCGGCAAGTCGCAATACCCATTTCAAGGAGTGTTCCAGTGATCTCTTCCAAGCGCAGCTATCTATCTGTCTTTTTCGGCGTCATCGCGTTGGTTTTAGTCTCTCAAGTCTCGGTCTTCAGTCAGGAAGTCGAAAAAGCCGAAAACAGTAACGTAACGATCAAGAACTTTGGACAGATGGATGACCGCTTTTTCCGTGGCGCCCAGCCGAAGGAAAATGACTACAGTCAGTTAGCCGCGCTCGGAATCAAGACCGTGATCGATTTGCAGATTGAAACGAAGGACTATGAAAAGCGGCAAGTCGAAGCGCTGGGAATGAAGTATGTGAACATTCCGATGAGCGACAAGGATTATCCCGAGACCTCGAAGATCGATGAGTTTTTGAAGCTTGTTAACGATCCGACGACGGGCAAATTTTACGTGCACTGCGCCGGCGGGCGTCACCGCACAGGGGTGATGGGCGCTGTTTACCGCTTCAATCTTTACAACTGGAACTACGATCAGGTTTATGCGGAGATGAAGAAGTTCGACTTCTACACGCGCTGGGGACATGGCGACATGAAGAAGTTTGTGCAGGACTACGCCGCGAACTGGCTGACCAAACAAACCAACGCCACCGTTACCACCTCGACCGCCAATCAGAAATAATCAATCCGTCTTGGATCCGTGTAATCCGTGTTTAATTTAGCCACGGATTACACGGATTTTTATTGATACAGGTACGAGTAGCTCTTCTTCTGATCCCACTCGATCCCGCGAATATTCTCCCCATCAATCGCGAGAATATCAGCACTGATATCATCCGTACTCACCATTGGGCTCACATCAACGGCATAAGCAATACTCCCCGGTGAATCCTGCGTCGCCTCGCGGTCGATCGCTCGCAGTTCTTTATCGAAACCATGCTGTTTGAACACTTGCCGCAACGCCCTTTGCGTCGATACGACATTCATCGTCGTCACCTTCAATTCCATCGAGCGAAACACCTGTTCCGGCTCGCGCCACTCCAGTATCCAAAGCACAAGCAATGAGAAGAACGCCAGCACAAGCGCGAGATCCCAGCGACCAACTCCGCACGCAAGCCCCAGCGCCATGCTGATCAAAAGCACCGTGATCTCTTTCGGATCGCGAATGTTCGTCCGAAATCGCACGAGCGAGACGGCGGCAAAGATACCAAACGCCCGCGCGGCGTTGTCGCCCACGATGAGCATCAACGCCGCGGCGACGATGGCGAGTAAGATCTGCGTTTGCGAAACATAAGGATTGCGTTTGAGTACGAGTATGCGTTTGCGCGGCCGATATGCTAGTGCTGCACCGAGCAGCGCGGCGAGCAGAAGTCGGAGCGAGAGCCGTCCTAACGTTTCCGCCCACGTGGCGCCGCTAGCATAAGTTTCGGAGTTATGCGTGCCGAATAATTGATCGATGACATTATTGCCGGTTTGCGTTTGAGGTGTGGGTGAAGGCCGCACCTCGAGGACTGCATCGGGCGTCGGGCTCTGCCGAATTGCTTCCGGAGTTACGCGCCTGCCGCCACCAAGATAATAGACAGCGAACGCGGTCCCCAGAAGCACGCCCGTGAAGACCACTACAAGCGTTAATCTCTCCCTCCGTTTTTTATTCACTTCTGCCGATCTGCACGGCGGGACGCAGGCTCAGAAGCTCATTCGTGCGCTCGCGCACTTCGCCAGCTAGTAAATTAATCTGGCCCGGCGTGTAGTTCGCCGCGCGAAACGCATCACGAAGTTGCGCGTCGCTGAGCTGCGAAAGCAAACTGGCGATCCACTGCGCATCCTGAACCGTGATGTCTTTCATCAGCCCGCTGTTCTTTCCGCCGAAATGCAGCACCACGCGATTGCCTTTAACTTTCTCGAAAAAGTTCGACTTCGCGTAGTTCGACGGATTGTTTCGACTTCTCGTAAATCGCCAGAAGAGCGGCGTCGTGCTCGCGTGTCCAAACGTCGCGCCAAGATCGCTGATCGCGTAGTGGAGCTCGTTGTCATCCTTCAAGATCACGTTGTTCGAGTCTTTCAGGTCCCAGTTGTTAATCATTGCCATCATGATCTTGAGACCCTGCAACTCCGGCGTGCCGACAAACGGATTCTTTTTCCACTTCCACTCACCCGCACGTTTCAGGTTTTCAGGTCGCGCTTCGAAACGGACGTTGCTGAACGTTCCTTTACCGGGAATCGTGACACGCGGAACGAGATAGTTGATCTCAGTTAAATAACCGAGACCGTAGAGCAGTCTGACTGCTGAAGTCTCCGATTGTGCTTCTTTGCCGATCTTCACGACCCACTCACGACCAGCACCATCGCGCACTCGATACTTCTTCGAGTAGCCACCTTTCTCTTCTTTGATGAACGTTATACGACGCACATCAGGACGCATCGCTGCGCCGCCTGGCCCAAGAAAGAGATCGCGCGACGCAATGTCGTTCGGACGCTGCCAAAGGATCGGCGTGCCCGTGAGAGCTTCTTTCTTTTTCTTCTTCGCAAAACCAGTTTCTATCGAAGTGACACTTAACAGCAGCGCGACAACAATTAGCGTTACGAGCTTCCTTGTGTGATTCATCATGTCCTTCCTGAAAATCCGGCAAATCCTGTAAACAGATCACTCGGTAGTCGGCCGGCCAATAAAGTATTCCTGGCTATTGAACGGCTCTGCGCCTCGACCAACGGGTAAGTACCTGCCATCAGGCTGCAATTCACGCGCTTTTGTGTTGTCACGCAGGTAAGCGTCAAGCAACACGTCGCGCAAATAGCGTTTCGATTGGGGATCAGTTACAGGGGCAACAACCTCAATGCGGTGTTTCAGGTTTCGGGCCATCCAGTCAGCGCTGCCGATGTAGAGCTCATCGTCGCCACCATTTTGGAACCAGAAGACGCGGCTATGCTCGAGAAAACGACCGACGACGCTGCGCACCGTGATGTTTTCTGACAAACCCGGAATACCGGGTCGCAACATACAAATACCGCGCACGATCAGATCGATCTTCACACCCGCTCGCGAGGCCTCGTAAAGCTTCTCGATGATCTGAAGATCTGCAAGACGATTGAATTTCGCGATGATGTGCGCCGGTTTCCCCGCGCGTTGATGCTCGATCTCTCGATCAAATAGTGCGTTCAGCTTGTCGCGCAGATCGATCGGCGCGACCATCAACGTGCGATAGTCTGTCTGTTGCGAGAAGCCGGTTAGATAGTTGAACAGCTCAGTCGCATCGCGGCCGATCGTCTCGTCGACAGTAAACATGCCGAGATCGGTGTACGTGCACGAAGTCGTCGGGTTGTAGTTACCGGAAGCGACGTGAACGTAACGGCGTAGATTCTCGCCTTCGCGTCTGACTACGAGCGTCAGTTTGCCGTGTGTTTTGAGACCCTGAATGCCGTAGACGACGTGGACGCCTGCGTAGTCGAGTTTGCGGGCCCATTCGATATTGTGCTCTTCATCGAACCGCGCTTTCAGCTCGATCAGCGCTGTTACCTGTTTACCTTTTTCACTGGCGCGGATCAGCGCCGGAGGAATCGGTGACTCAGGACCAGTGCGATAGAGACAGATCTTGATCGCCACTACGTCAGGATCGTCTACTGCCTGATTGATGAATCCGGTGACGCAGTCATATGAATCGTACGGGTGGTGCAACAGCCGATCGCGTTCACGGATCGCTTCGAAGATGTTGTCATACTCGTTGTACCACGCGGGGAGCGACGCCGTGAATGGCTCATCTTTCAAGTCAGGGCGATCGACGTCGAAGAGCTCCATCAAGTCCTGAACGTGCAGTGGACCATCAAACACGTAAACATCATCATGCTCGAGATCGAGAGACTCGGTCAGATACTCGATCATCTCAGCAGGCATACTTGGCGAAACTTCAAGTCGCACTGGGGCGCCAAACCTTCGACGCCGCAGCTCTTCTTGAATCTGGCTCAGCAAGTCTTCGGCTTCTTCTTCGCGAATCTCGATATCAGCGTCGCGTGTGACGCGGAAGAAATGGCATGGACCAGGATTCATGCCGGGAAACAACGCCTGTATGTTTGCCTCGATGATCTCTTCGAGTAACACGAAACGATTTCCGGAAGCACCGACCGGCACTAAGCGCGGCACGAGTGACGGAACCTTGATGCGGACAAACCGCGACGCCTCTCGTTTTCTGCGTCCAATAAGTTTTTGTTCTTCCGGCGCATGTACCATCAGCCCGATATTCACACTCAGTGGCGAGATGTAAGGAAACGGGTGATTGGAATCGACAGCCAGCGGCGTCAGGATCGGATAGACCTTTTCCATGAAGTAGTCTTTGAGACTCTCTTGTTCATGACGCGACAGCGATTCATGCGGAATCAGAGAAATGCCTGCTGCTTTGAGTTGCGGCAGTATCTCTTCGCGTAAACAACGAGCCTGCTGATCGATCAGCACGAGAACGCGTTCGCGCGTTTGTCTCAACTGTTCCGCCGGCGTCAGCCCGTCCGCTGAAACGAGGTTGGTATCTTCCAACTCCTCTTTCAAACTTGAAACGCGAATCTGGAAGAACTCGTCGAGGTTCGAAGAGAAGATGGACAAAAATTTCAGCCGCTCGAGAAGCGGGTTGCTGTTGTCGAATGCCTCTTCCAGCACTCGCCCGTGGAATTCCAGGAGGCTCAACTCGCGGTTAAGGAAGAATTGTGACCGCGAGGGCACCACGCCGATCTCGGCGGGCCTGGGGAATTCATGAACTTTGGTTTTTACGACTGTAGACATAGTTTTTTCTGTTATCAGTTTTTCAAATTTTGATTCTGACAGACAGGGAGAACATGCCCTTGTCGGGGCAGTGGCAAGCATCGTTCCGTCCGAGGACTACGAGGTTACATACGGGCTAAGAGTTGCTATTTTAAAGGTTTAGCTATTTTGTTACGAAACAGGCTCGATTCTGCTTGTGTATGGAAGTGAGCCACGGATTGTCACGGATCAATTAGCGGATTTTTTGATCGAATTCTTCAGATCCCGTTTTAATCCGTGGCATCCGTGGTTGCGAGTTTTGCAACCAATGCAGGTCTAGCGCGTGAATATCGTTTTTAGTGGAAAAATTTACTGTTTGAGAGTGTGTCTCAACCAGGTGTTTTGTTTGACACCCCAAAAAACCGTGTGGTAACCTCCGATGTGATTTTGGCTCCTCTTTCAGCGAGTCCAGCAGAGCAAGTCAAAGGGAGCCATTAGATACCGCACAACTAGAGGAGTAGACGATTTGATTTCAACGAGCTTTCCTCGTATGAAGGCCTGTGTGGCTTTACTAATGGCGCTCGTCGCTTCGGCGGCAACTGCTATCGCTCAGATCCCTGTCGCTTCGTCGGCACGAACAATCCCTTCAGAAGTCGAGCAGTCCGAAGGTCGCATCTCGCAGATCGTGACGCGTGCGGAAGATCATTTCCGCAGGGGCAAACTCAACCTCGAAGACAATAAGCGCGAACAAGCTCGCGAAGAGTTTGATAAAGCGATCGATTCGATTCTCGAATCGGGTTTCGATGTGCGTGCGAGTCAAAAACTGCAAACGTATTATCTCGAGCTCGTTGAGCGTATCTATCGCGAGGAAGTCCCGACTCAGCAGCCCAATGCCGCGGTAAACACGCAACTGGTCGCGCAAAACACACAGACGCAGGATCAGAAACCAGCGCCTGCTCCGCAGATCGGATTTCGCGATCAGAAGTTTGAGCCTTCGCCACTCGATGATTTGAGCAAACTGGTTCTCACCGAAGATGAGAAGCAAGTCTCGAATGCAGACATTGTCGCGTTGGAGCAATCTCAGAAGAACGTCAATTTCAACTTCACTCTTAATCCGTTAATTCAGCAATACATCAATTACTACCAGTCGCGTGGCCGCTCCACGATGGAAAATGGACTGCGCCGTTCAGGCCAGTACATGAGGCTCGCGCGAAAGATTTTCGCTGAGGAAGGTGTGCCGCTGGACGTGACCTGGCTGGGTCAGGTTGAAAGCGCGTGGAAACCAAAAGCAGTTTCGTGGGCGGCAGCGTCGGGATTGTGGCAGTTCATTCCGAGCACCGGCCGCATGTATGGTTTGCGCCAGAACGCTTACATCGACGAGCGGAACAGTTACGAACAGGCGACTCGCGCGTCGGCTCGTCACTTGAAAGATCTCGCCAAGCGCTACAACGGCAACTGGGAACTGGCGATGGCCGCGTACAACACCGGCGCCGGAAATGTCGACCGCGCCATCTCGCGCGCCGGCACTGCCAACTTCTGGATGATCTATCCGTACATCGCGCAGGAAACGCGCAACTACGTTCCTAATATCCTCGCGGTGATCTTGATCGCCAAGAATCCCGAGAAGTATGGATTCAAGGGAATCAAGGCCGATGCGCCGATGTCATACGACGTGGTGCAGGTTCCGACAGCCACCAGCCTACAGCTCGTTGCCGACGCGACCGATTCCAACGTTGATTACATCCGTGGCCTGAATCCGGAGTTGAAGCGCGACGTTACACCGCGTGGCGATGCGTACAACGTGCGTATTCCGGCAGGACGTGCGAAACAGTTTGCATCTTTGATTCAGAGAATCTCGCCGGACAAGCGTGAGACGGCGCGGTTGATTTCAGTGGCGCCCGGTGAAGACTGGCAGAGCGTTGCGAATCGAACCGGTTTCAACGCGGCTCAGCTTCAGTCGTGGAATAGCGGTGTTGAGTTGAAAGGCGCAACGAAGATCGTTGCTCCGAGCAGCAGCGTCAAACTCACCAAGTGGGTGAGATCGACGGCGGCTGCAACGAACGCGGGCGAGATACAGGGCCCTGGCCTCAATAAAGTTCGTGCTCGCAAGGGCGAAACGATCGGGAGTATCGCTGCGGCGCGCAGCCTCGATGCCAACGACGTCGCCCGGTTGAACGGCATCCCGGTGAACTCTGAATTGAAAGCCGGACAGGAAATTAAAATCCCATCGACAGCGACTGCACCCTCTCGGCGTCGCTAATTGCGAACAAGTTTTTAGAACACAGACTACACGGATTTCTATCCGTGTAGTCTGTGAATTTAATTCTCACGTTAGGAGCCGCCTCACATGCTCTTCAGAACACTTTCCGCAGCCGTTTATGGCATCGACGCTGATCTCGTCGACATTGAAGTCAACTTAACTCCGGTACGCAGTGATAACGACAAGGAGCCGCCGGTCACGATCGTGGGTCTTCCTGATCCCGCCGTGCGCGAGTCGCGTGAGCGCATACGTGCGGCAATTCAAAACTGCGGACACTTCTTTCCATTTAAAAAGACCACGATCAATCTCGCTCCCGCGGATGTTCGCAAAGAAGGAGCGAGTTTCGATCTGCCAATCGCGTTGGGAATACTCGGCGCTAACGGCGAGCTCGCAGAACGGGAGAACCTGATTCACGTTCTGTGTGTCGGCGAGCTTTCTCTCGACGGCCGCGTGCGAGCGATCAAAGGAGCGCTGCCCATCGCAGTACTGGCTCGTGAGAGCTCGATACGACATTTGATCCTGCCGGAGGAGAATGCGACTGAAGCTGCTGTAGTGTCGGGCGTGAATGTTTATCCAGTCGCGGATCTGCGCAGCGCGGTGGCTTTGGTTGAGCAGTTGCGATCGCCAATGCCGCCGAAGCCGATGAAGGTTGATGTTGAAGGGATACTGCGGCGCACAGGTCAATACAGTGTCGACTTCAAAGAAGTTCGCGGCCAGATGTCTGCGAAGAGAGCGCTGGAGATCGCGATTGCCGGCGCACATAACATTTTGCTGATCGGACCACCAGGTTCAGGCAAGACGATGCTCGCGAAACGTTTGCCGACGATCATGCCGCCGCTCGAATTCGAAGCTGCGCTCGAGTTGACGAAGATTCATTCTGTCGCCGGTTTGACCGGACGTGCGGGACTCGTCACCGAGCGTCCTTTTCGTTCACCCCATCACACGATCAGTGATGCTGGATTGATTGGTGGTGGAACGTTGCCGCGACCAGGCGAAGTTTCACTCGCGCATCACGGCGTGTTGTTTCTGGACGAGCTGCCAGAGTTTGATCGCAGCGTTTTGGAGGTATTGCGGCAGCCGCTTGAAGATCAACAAGTCACGATCAGTCGTGCTTCGATGTCGTTAACTTTTCCGGCTTCGTTCGTGTTAGCCGCTGCGATGAATCCGTGTCCGTGTGGTTTCTGGAATGATCCGACACGCGAGTGTCGCTGTTCGCTAACTCAGATCCAGCGCTACGTTGGCCGCATCTCGGGACCACTCCTCGACCGCATCGACATTCACATCGACGTGCCCGCGGTGAAGTTTCGGGAGCTGCGCGGCGAGACTGCTCCGGAAACGGATAGCTCGGCGGCGATTCGACAACGCGTCATCGCCGCACGCGAGCGACAACATCGTCGTTTCGCGAGCGAGAAAATCTTTTCGAACGCCGCCATGACGCCGCGCATGATCCGGGCATACTGCCAGATTGATTCGCACAGCGAGAAGACGCTCGAGAACGCGATGCGGCGTCTCGGCTTATCAGCGCGCGCCTACGATCGCATTCTCAAAGTGAGCCGGACGATTGCAGACCTGGAGGGCGCCGATGCGATCAATGCCAATCACGTCTCGGAAGCCGTCGGTTATCGTTCGCTCGATCGCACATATTGGACGTGAGAGAGTTCCGTGAACGCCGCAGAAAAGAACAAGTCGGGAAGAGCGGCTTGCCCCGCTTAACCCAATTCACGGCGGGGCAAGCCCCTCTTCCTGACTTGTTCTTTTCTAATGCGCCTCACTTGTCAGCACCACTCCTTATCACCTATCCTGCAACGCAAGCCGTACGAAAGTATTGATTCGGCTGGGAAAATCGCTATTTTTAGGTCGGGTAAGGCAACGACGCGCGTGAAGCGCAGCATCACAGCCGCGTTTGAGGGTACTGACTTCCGCATCGCTTCCCCACGCGGGCATCCAAAGGAAACAGTGCTGCTCCGTTGAAACTCGCGGAAGCGTGAGATTCGTGCCAAAACAAGCCGGAAGTTGTGAGATTTCTTCCGAGCTTGCCCGAGTGGACGAGCACGTGACCGCAGCCGAAACC
>Ga0134121_10003031_pt1 | contig 14186 bp, 13 predicted proteins | sample KB301_FD_96463 | JGI IMG/M metagenome (GOLD analysis project Ga0134121, IMG submission 96463) | Terrestrial soil microbial communities without Nitrogen fertilizer from Kellogg Biological Station, Michigan, USA - KB3-0-1 | ecosystem: Environmental > Terrestrial > Soil > Unclassified ...
GCAGACCGGCTTCCAGTACGACATCCTGATGCAGGTCTACGACGGCAAGACCGGCGCCCTGCTGTATACGGACAACTTCAAGGACTTCCAGAGCTTCGAGGGCGAGAACACGGATCCGCTGGCCGGCATGTTCGAGAACCTGCGGTCGCTGGAGGATCGCATCGTCAACGTGTTCACCCAAAAAGAGGTCGAAGCCAGCCGTATCCTGTTCACCCAATAGGGGAGAAAAGGAGATCTCGTTGAGGCGCTCTATGCATCGTCTGTTCGTTTCGGGGCTGTTCACCACCGGTTTGCTGCTTGCCTTCGCGCCCCTCTACTCTCAGGACTACGGGGGCGGCGCCCTGATCGCGGGCGCCGGGTTCAGCAAGAACAAGATCCAGTACCGCGACTTCAAGTGGGAGATCTACCACTCGCCGCACTTCAATCTCTACTACTACCAGCAGGAGAAGCCACAGCTTCAGAAGGTGGTTTCCTTCGCGGAGAGCGCCTACGACAAGCTGTCGCGGGAGTTCAACTTTCAGATCAAGGATCCGGTGCCGTTGATCTTCTACGCCACCCACTCGGCGTTCGAGCAGAACAACGTGCTCCTCAACTTCATCCCCGAGGGGGTGGGCGCCTTCGCCAGCCCGGCCCGCTACCGGATGGTGCTGCCCATCGACGTGCCGGACCCGGAGCTGATGCAGCTCATCAGCCACGAGCTGACCCACATCTTCCAGTACCACATGCTCTTCCAGGGCAGCCTCGCGAAGGCGGTCGCCTCCGGGCCTCCGACCTGGTTCATGGAAGGCATGGCGAGCTACATGGCCAAGGACGAGTCGCAGCGCGACCGGATGTACCTGCGTGACGCGGTGGTCAACGACCGCATTCCGTCCGTCGCCCGCGGCAATGTCGAGGGCTTCTTCGCCTACCGCTTCGGCCACGCCGTCTTCGACTTCATCGAGGAGCGCTGGGGGCGGGAGGGCTTCCTCGACTTCATCTTCGAGATACGCAACACCATCGGCTCGCGGGTGGACAAGGCCATCAAGCGGTCCTTCAAGATCGAGCCGGAGGACTTCGACATCGAGTTCCGCCGCTGGCTGCGGAAGAAGTACCTGCCACAGCTCGTGCAGACGGGCGAGCCTTCCGATTTCGGCCACATCTTCCGCGTCGACCAGGACCGCACCGGCGGCTCCGAGACGATCTCGCCGGTGACCTCGCCGTCCGGCGATCTGGTCGCCGCCCTCTCGGGCTACAAGGGCAAGGTCGACGTCGTGCTGTTCGACACCAAGAACCGGCGCCTGATCCGCAACCTGACGCGGGGCTTCGCCAGCCAGTACCAGTACCTGATCAGCCAGGAGCTGACGATCGGCCGCCGGATGGGCCGCGACGTCGCCTTCTCGCCGGACGGCAACACCCTCGCCGTCTTCGCCAAGCGCGAACGCGGTCGCAGCCTGCTGCTCATCGACGTCCTCACCGGGCACCTGAACACCGTCATCGACATGTTCGATGTCGAGCAGCAGGGCGCGCCGGCCTTCTCGCCGGACGGCCGCAGCGTCGCCTTCTACGGCTGGCAGGGAGGTCAGTTCGACATCTTCCTGCTGGACCTGGAGACGCGGAAGATCACCCACGTCACCGACGACGACGTCTTCGACGGCGCTCCCGTCTTCTCGCCCGACGGCAAGTCCGTGGTCTTCGTCTCGACGGTCAGCACCGGCAACAAGATCTTCCGCGTCGACCTCGGCAATCCCGGCGCGCGCTACCAGATCACCACCGGCCAGTCGAACGAGAACGATCCCACTTTCTCGCCGGACGGCAAGCGGCTCTACTTCACCTCCGACCGTAGCGGCCCTGAGAACATCTTCAGTCTCGAGCTGGCCACCGGCACGCTGCGCCAGCATACCGACGTGGTCACCGGCGCCTTCATGCCCACCGTGCTGCGCGAAACCGAGGGTCCGGAACGGGTGGTCTACGGCGGCTACTGGCGGCAGAGCTTCGATCTGTACGTGGCCAACACCGACGAGCCGGTGAAGGAGGCCCAGAAGGTGGAGATCCCAGCCGGCCCCGCCGAGACCAAGGATCTGCCGCATTTCGAGCCCGACATCCAGGTGACCCTGGACGACGCCAACAAGGAGAAGTACCGCGGGCGCAAGTTCTTCCTCGAGGACGCCGAGACCTTCATCGGCGTCAACAGCGATCAGAGCTACCTGGGGAGGATCCTGCTCTCTTTCTCGGACTACCTGGGCGACCACCGCATCTTCGCCAACCTGAGCTCCATCGACAGCTTCTCCAATTTCGACGTCACTTACGCCGACCTCACCCACCGCTGGCAGTGGCAGGTCCAAGCCTTCGACTACCGGACGTTCTTCAACTCGGGCGATCCGGCGCTGAATCCCACCCAGGGCCGCACCGACTACAGCGTCACCGGCGCCGTCGCGTCCGTGGTCTATCCCTTCTCCTACTACCAGCGCGCGGAGCTCGGGGTCGGCTATCTCTGGCGCAAGGAGTCCATCCCATTCCTGAACCAGGACGGCAGCATTGGATTCACACCGACGTTCCGCGATAACTTCCCGGTGATCCAGGGAGCCTGGGTGGGCGACTCCGCCTCGTTCTCCGACTACGGCGCCGTCGCCGGCCGCCGCTGGCGGCTGAACCTCTCGTACGCGTACGACACCCAGAACAGCGGCACGAAGTACACCTCCGCCGATCTCGAGATCAGGCAGTACATTCACGTCACCCAACGCAGCAACTTCGCCTTCCGCGTCTTCGCCGGCGAGTCGAACGGCAACCAGCCGACGCCCTACTACTTCGGCGGTCTCGACACGGTGCGGGGCGTCGACTTCCGTTCTCTGGTCGGCGACCGGGCTTTCTTCGCCAACTTCGAGTACCGCTTCCCGCTGGTCGACCTTCTCGCGACGCCGATCCTGGCCTTCCGCGGGATTCGCGGCGTCCTGTTCATGGACGTCGGCGGCGCCTACTACCACGGTTTCGAGAAGTTCCGGTTCTACAACTCGGACACCGGCACGCTGCAAAACGCAGTCGCTTCGTACGGCTGGGGCCTTACCACGAACGTCCTCGGCTTGGACTTGAACTGGGACTTCGCGCGCCCGTACGACCTCAAGCACTCGGGGAGCTTCGCCACGGAGTTCTGGATCGGCTACCGGTTCTAGGCTACCTTCCGGGAGCGCCGGCGTGCCCCCGCCGGCCGATATCTACCGGCGCTCCCAGCGCTTGCACGAGACCCCGTGGGTCTCCTTCGGGGCCCTTGCTTGTCCCTCGGGCAGCCGAGGGATACAATCCTGTTTCTATATATGCTGATCCAGGTGCTAGGTGGCTACGGCGGCGAGAGCCTGGAGTGCAGGATGACGTGCCTTTTGATCAACGGCACGATTGCACTGGATGCCGGCTCGCTCTCTCAGGCCCTCTCCATCGAGCAGCAGGTGGGAGTGCACTCGATCCTCCTCAGCCACTCGCACATGGACCACACCAACTCGCTGCCGTTCTTCATCGAGAACGTCTTCGGCAGGAGCGAGGGGGCGATCGACATTTACGCCTCGTCGCCCACCGTTTACGCCCTGCGCAAGTACCTGTTCAACAACGCCACCTGGCCGGATTTCACCCGCCTGCCCAATCACCTGGTGCCGGCCGTACGCTTCCTCGAGCTCGAAAGCGAAGTACCGGTGGTGATCGACGGCGTCAAGTTCACGCCCATCCCGGTGGACCACCTGGTGCCCACTCACGGCTTCCTCATCGAGTGCAACGGCGCCGCAGTGCTGTGGTCCAGCGATACCGGGCCGACCCAGCGCTTCTGGGAGATCGCCAACCGTACCCCGAATCTGAAAGCCCTCTGCATCGACACCAGCTTCGACAACTCGCTGCAGCAGGTGGCCGACGTCTCCCTTCACCTCACCCCCCGCACTCTGGAGATCGAGCTGAAGAAGCTGCAGAAGCGGGTCCCCATCCTCATCCACCATCTGAAGCCCCCTTGCGTCGAGAAGATCAAGGAGGAGATCGGGCTTCTCCGCAACCCCGACCTCGACTTTCTCGAGCAGGGCAAGGAGTACAAGTTCTAGCTTAAGCTCCTGAGCCGGCCACAAAATGTGGTATTTTCCGGGGGGTGGGATCCCCTCTGGAAAGGATCATCCGCCGCCGGCGGCAACTGGAAGCGGCAGGGCAAACGAGCTTCTTCGCGACCGATCCGGTGGAGCAGCCGCCCGTTCTCGCCGAGCCCCCCGCGCCTGAGCCCCTTCCGCCTGCGGTTCGCCCCGCGCGAGCACCGGTCCCAGCGGATCAGCCCCTGCGCGTCGGCATCCTCGGCTCGGGCAGCGGCGGCAACGCCGTCGTCGTCGAGTCCGGCGGCCGCCGGATCCTCATCGACGCCGGCTTCTCCTGCCGGGAGCTGACGCGGCGCATGGCGCTGCTCGACGTCGATCCGAAGAGCATCTCCGCCCTCATCCTCACCCACGAGCATCAGGACCACTGCCGGGGGGCCGACGCCTTCGCCAGGAGGTACAAGGTTCCCGTGCTGGCCACCGCCGGCACGCGCCAATTGGCGGGGCTGAAGGAAGACCGGTTTCGGTCGACGGTGTTGATCAGGTCGGGAGAGCCGCGGGAGGTGGCGGGGTTCGTGATCGAGCCGTTCCTGATCCCGCACGACGCCGCCGAGCCGGTGGGCTTCGTCGTGGAGGATGCCTTCGGCCGGCGCCTGGGGCTGGTGGCCGACATCGGTTGCCGCACCAGCCTCGCCTGGGGACGGTTGCGCGACCTGGACGTGCTGCTGCTGGAGACCAACCACGATCTCGACATGCTGCGCAACGGTCCGTATCCTTGGAGCCTGAAGCAGCGGGTGGCCGGCCGCCACGGCCATCTGTCGAACCGGGAGGCCGCGGAAGGCCTCCCCGAGCTGATGGGAGGCCGGCTGAGCTGGGTCGCCCTCTATCATCTCTCCCGCACCAACAACCTGCCCGCCCTGGCGGCTGCCGCGATCGGCGAGGCGCTGGACCGGGAGGGCTGCTCCGCGCGGCTGGCGGTGACCGAGCAGTTTCACCCCACGCCCTGGCTGGAAGTCTAGGAGGTCTAGAGAACCGTGAAGGCAAGAGTGACGGTTTATCCGCGTCGAGAAATTCTCGATCCGCAGGGCAAGGCGATTCGCGACGCTCTCACCCGCGTCGGCTTTCCGGGCGTCGACGATGTCCGCGCCGGCAAGAGCTTCGAGATCTCGCTCGGCACCGGCGATCCCCAGGCGGCCGAGGGGCAGCTGCGCGAGATGTGCGAGAAGCTGCTGGCCAACACCGTCGTCGAGGATTACTCGGTGGAGCTCCTCGGTATAGAGGGTGTCCATCCATGAAGTGCGGCGTCGTCGTCTTCCCCGGCAGCAACTGCGACCACGACGTCTACCACGTCTGGAAACACGTGCTGAAGCAGGAGGCCGCCTTCCTCTGGCACCAGGATGACTCCCTCCAGGGTTGTGAGCTGATCGTGCTGCCGGGCGGCTTCGCCTACGGCGACTACCTGCGCGCCGGCGCGCTCGCCGCCCTGTCGCCGGTGATGGGCGCCGTCAAGCGGCACGCCGAGGCCGGCGGCCTGGTGCTGGGCATCTGTAACGGCTTCCAGGTGCTGCTGGAGGCCGGCCTGCTGCCGGGCGCCATGCGGCGCAACGAGAACCTGCGGTTCCAGTGTCTCGACGTGCATCTGCAGACGGAGCGCACGGACCTGCCGTTCACCGGCAAGCTCACGCCCGGACAGGTGCTGCGCCTGCCGATCGCCCACGCCGAAGGGAACTACGAGGACTCGCAGGCCCGCCTCGACGCCCTGGAGGCCAATGGCCAGGTGGTATTCCGCTACTGCGAGCCGGACGGCCGCATCACTCAAGAGAGCAATCCCAACGGCGCGGCGCGCAACATCGCGGGCATCACGAATAGTGCCGGCAACGTCCTGGGATTGATGCCCCACCCGGAGCGCTGCTCCGAGTCAGTGCTGGGCAACACGGACGGCCTGGCGCTTTTCGCCAGCGTCGTCGAGGCCGGCGCCCGGCGTCTGGTGGGAGCTGTCCGATGACGGTGACCGCAACGGAGCCGGCGGTCAATGCCGAGACCGCGCGCTCGATCGGCCTCACCGAAGAAGAGTTCGAGCGCCTGAGAAAGATCCTCGGCCGCGAGCCGAGCTGGACCGAGCTCGGCATCACCTCGGCGCTGTGGAGCGAGCACTGCTCCTACAAGTCGTCGAAGATCTACCTGCGGGAGTTCCCCACCGAGGGGCCGCACGTGCTTCAGGGGCCGGGCGAGAACGCCGGCGTGGTGGACGTCGGCCACGGCTTCGTGGCCGTGTTCAAGATGGAGTCGCACAACCACCCGAGCTTCATTGAGCCGTACCAGGGTTCGGCGACCGGCGTCGGCGGCATCCTGCGCGACATCTTCACCATGGGGGCCCGTCCCATCGCCTGCATGGACGCCCTGCGCTTCGGCGAGATCGACGCTCCCCGCATGCGCTTCCTGATCGACGGCGTGGTGCGCGGCATCGGCGGCTACGGCAACTGCATGGGCATCCCCACCGTGGGCGGCGAGACCGGATTTCACCGCTGCTACAACGGCAACATCCTGGTCAACGCCTTCGCGCTGGGCGTCGCCCGCCGCGACCGCATCTTTCACGCCCGGGCGAGCGGCGCCGGAAATCCCGTCCTCTATGTAGGCAGCCGCACCGGCCGCGACGGCATCCATGGCGCCACCATGGCCTCCGAGGCGTTCGACAAGGAGAGCGAGCAGAAGCGCCCGACGGTGCAGGTGGGCGACCCGTTCACCGAGAAGATCCTGCTCGAAGCCTGCCTGGAGGCGATGCGCACCGGCGCCATTGTCGCCATCCAGGACATGGGCGCCGCCGGCCTCACCAGCTCGACCTTCGAGATGGCGGGCCGCGGCGGCACCGGCCTGCGCCTCGATCTCGACCAGGTGCCGCTGCGCCAGCCGGGCCTGACGCCCTACGAGATGATGCTCTCCGAGTCGCAGGAGCGCATGGTGCTGGTGGCGAAGAAGGGGCGGGAGGAAGAGGTCGAGAAGGTTTTCCGCCGCTGGGGCCTGGAGGTGGCGGACATCGGCGAGATCACGAGCACCGGCCGCGCCATCCTCACCTGGCACGGCGAGGCGGCAGCCGACATCCCCATTCAGCCGCTGACCGAGGAGGCGCCCGTCTATCACCGGCCGGTGGCCGAGCCGGCGGATCTCGCCGCCCGCTGGCGCGCTCCCGAGGTGCCGCAGCCATCCGATCCACGGAGCTCGCTGGAGCAGCTTCTGGCCACTCCTGAATTCGCCAGCAAGCGGTGGATCTGGCAGCAGTACGACTACACGGTGCGCACCAACACCGTGCAGGGTCCGGGCGGCGATGCCGCGGTGGTGCTCCTCAAGGGCACGCCCTCGGGGCTCGCGATGACCTGCGACGTCAATCCCGTCTATTGCTACTTCGATCCGCGCCGGGGCGGCGCGCAGGCAGTGGCCGAGGCGGTGCGCAACCTCGCCTGTGTCGGTGCTGAGCCGGTGGGACTCACGGACTGCCTCAACTTCGGCAATCCCGAGCGGCCGGAGATCTCCTGGCAGTTCCGCGAAGCCGTGCGCGGCATCTCCGAGGCCTGCCGCGCGCTCTCCGTACCCGTCATTTCGGGCAACGTCTCGTTCTACAACGAGACCGAGGGAGCCTCAATCTATCCGACGCCGGCCGTGGCCATGGTGGGAGTGATTCCCAGCCTCGCGAACCTACCCGAGTCCTGGTTCCAACGCGAGGGAGATCGCATCGTCCTGCTAGGTGACGACCGCTCCGAGTTTGGCGGCGCGGCCTACCTGCGGCTTCTCTACGACCTGGAGCAGGGCCGGCCGCCGGCCGTGGACCTTGACGCCGAGCTGCGCCTCGCCCGCCTGTTGCGCGGCCTCATCGCCCAGGGGTATCTCCACACAGCGCACGACCTGTCCGAGGGCGGCTTCCTGATCGCCCTCGCCGAGGCCTGTTTTGGCCGGCGGACGATGGGCGCCCGAGTGGAAATCCCCATGGTTGGTGCGGACCTGTTTTCGGAGACCCAAGGCCGGGCTCTCTTGGCCGTCGATCCGGCGGCGCTCGATCAGGTTCTCGACGCAGCCGAAGAGTCGGGAGTTCCAGCGCGGGAGATCGGCGAGACGGGAGGGGCCGATCTGGTCGTGAAGAGCGGCGGAGAGGTGCTGAGCGCGCCGATTTCCCGCCTCCATGAGATCTGGTCGACGGCGCTGCCCAAGGCGTTGGGAGAATAAGGAATGAAGCATGGCGAATCGGGAATGTCGAATGAAAAGCAATAAAGACTTGTTCTACGCCTTGGGGAAAGGATTGGTCCCTTCTCCTTCATCATTCTGAATTCGCCATTCGACATTCTCTCTCCCCATGTGCGGAATCTTCGGCATCGACGGCTGTGACGACGCGTCCAATCTGACGTATCTCGGCCTTTACGCTCTCCAGCACCGGGGACAGGAGAGCGCCGGCATCGTCTCGTGGGACGGCGTTCAGCTCCATCTCGAGCGTGGGATGGGGCACGTCTCGGACATCTTCAAGGAGAAGGTCATCGCCCGCCTGCCCGGCCGCCGGGCGCTGGGCCACACCCGTTACTCGACGGCCGGCTCGAGCGTCGTCGCCAACGCGCAGCCGATCGTGGTCAAGACCTCCATGGGCCCGGTCGGCATCGTTCACAACGGCAACCTGGTCAATCCCACCGAGATCCGGGAGCGCCTGGAGCAGGAAGGCTCGATCTTCCAGACGACCAGCGATACCGAGGTCATCCTCCATCTGATGGCCCGCAGCCCGCGGCAGGATCTCGTCGAGTCGTTCATGCTGGCGCTCGAAGAGGTGCGCGGCGCCTACTCATTGCTCCTGATCACCGACCACTGTCTGATCGCGGCCCGCGATCCGAACGGCTTCCGGCCGCTGCTACTAGGTGACCTAGACGGCTCTCCCTGCTTCGCCTCGGAGAGCTGCGCCTTCGATCTGCTCGGAGCGCGGCTGGTGCGCGAGCTGGAGCCCGGCGAAGTGGTGGTTTCACGCGAGGGGCACGTCGAGAGCTACCATCTGGCACAGCCCGTCGAGCCCACCCGCTGCATCTTCGAGCACGTCTACTTCGCCCGGCCCGACAGCCGCCACTTCGGCGATTCCGTGGCCCAGGTGCGGCTGCGGATGGGCGCGCGGCTGGCTCGCGAAGCGCCGGCGGCGGCGGACATCGTGGTGCCGGTGCCCGACAGCGGCCTCTACGCCGCCATCGGCTACAGCCGCGAAAGCGGCCTGCCCATGGAGTTCGGCCTCACCCGCAACCACTACGTGGGCCGCACGTTCATCGAGCCCAAGCAGTCGATCCGGAACTTCGGGGTGAAGATCAAGCTCAACCCGGTCCGCGAGCTGCTCGCCGGCAAGAAGGTGGTGCTGGTGGACGACTCCATCGTCCGCGGCACCACGTCGCGCAAGATCGTGAGCATGGTCCGCGACGGCGGCGCGGCCGAAGTGCACGTCCGCATCTCGGCGCCCCCCACGGAGTGGCCCTGCCACTACGGCATCGATACTCCGCGCCGCGAAGAGCTCATCGCGGCGCAGAAATCGATCGAGGAGATCCGCGAGTTCATTCAAGCCGACAGCCTCGCCTACCTCTCCCTCGACGGCATGCTCGGCGCCGTGACCGGTCCCCGCGACAGCTACTGCACCGCCTGCTGGACCGGCGACTACCGCGTGGCCGTCAGTCCCGGCCAAGCGCGGCAGGCCGAGCTTTTTCCGATCCGGGCGGAGGGGGAGTAGGTTTGGCGCCGGAAATGCGGTAGCCTATTTTTATGTCTTCTTTCACGATGCGGCCTCGCTACAGCAAGGAAGAATTCGCCAGGCGCGGCGACGAAATCTATGATCGTGACATTCTTCCGAAGCTGAATCCCGCGGATAACGGCAAGATCGTGGCCATCGACATCGAGACAGGAGACTACGAGATCGACCGGACCGAGCTTGCAGCATCCGATCGGATATCCGCCCGCCATCCTGACGCGCAGATCTGGCTTCGCAGAATAGGCTCACGCTACCTTTATCGGTTCGGCGGATATCGCCGCAGACAAGCGGCCACGTCCTCGTGACCGTCGGGAGCGTCAACGATCAGTTGGAGGCCGTAGTCCGCCTCCAGATCCGTGGGCCTCAGAGAGACGTTGAGATCGAGGCGATTGTGGACACTGGTTTTAACGGCGCCCTCACACTACCTCCAGATGTCATTGCAACTCTTGGGCTCCATCTCCAAAGCCGAGCTCCGGGTGTGCTTGCCGATGGAAGCGAGAGCTCCTTCGACATTTACGAAGCCCTGATTTTGTGGAGTGGCCGCATGCTGCGCATATCTGTGGGCTCTGCTGATTCCGAGCCTCTGCTCGGCATGAGCCTGCTATACGGCCACGACCTCACGATCCAGGTGATCGAGAGCGGAGCCGTTGCGATCCACGAGATACTTCGTTCCTAGTCCTCGTCCCGAGACTTCGCCTACCTTGGTCACCCGGGAAGATACCGCCGCCGTCCGCTCCTATCTCCTGACTATCCAGGACCGCATCTCCGCGGCCGTCGAGGCCGAGGACACCGCGGCTCGTTTTCGTGAGGACTCGTGGAAACGGCAGGAGGGTGGGGGCGGCCGGTCGCGGGTTCTCACCGATGGTGCGGTTTTCGAGCAGGCGGGAATCGGCTTCTCCCATGTCTTCGGCCCGGGGCTTCCCCCGTCGGCCACCGTGCACAGGCCGGACCTCGCGGGACGAAGCTTCGAGGCTCTCGGCGTCTCCCTGGTTTTCCATCCGCTCAATCCTTACGTCCCCACGACGCATATGAACATCCGCTTCTTCATCGCAGAGAAAGAGGGCGAGGCTCCCGTCTGGTGGTTCGGCGGCGGCTTCGATCTAACGCCCTACTACGGCTTTGAGGAGGACGCCATTCATTGGCATCGGGTTGCCCGGGAGGCGTGCGCGCCGTTTGGGCCGGAGATCTATCCGCGCTACAAGAAGTGGTGCGACGAATACTTCTTCCTCCGCCACCGCCAGGAACCTCGGGGAATCGGAGGGATCTTCTTCGACGACTTGAACGAGTGGGGATTCGAGCGCTGCTTCGAATTCCTGCAGAGCGTCGGCGATCATCTCCTTGCGGCCTACCTGCCCGTTGTCCAACGGCGGAAGGACATGACGTACGGCGAGCGCGAGCGGGATTTCCAGCTCTACCGCCGCGGCCGCTACGTGGAGTTCAACCTGGTGTGGGACCGGGGAACGCTCTTCGGCCTTCAATCCGGCGGGCGTACGGAGTCGATTCTGATGTCGCTGCCGCCACTGGTGCGATGGCGCTACGACTGGCACCCCGAGCCGGGGACGCCCGAAGCCCGCCTATACGACGAGTTTCTCCGGCCGCGTGACTGGGCGGCGGAATGACGACGTCAATGGCGAAGTGTTGAAGCTCCGGCAGTGAGGCGTTCCAACGCCCACAGATATGCTGCAACCTTGGCGAATATGTTGCAACGTCTCGCGATGTGACGCACAGCCTCCAGATACGTGGCGTTGTCTGCAGGTATGCTGCAATGCTCCTGTATACGTTGCATCGTTCGCCGATACGTAGCGACGTCCCAGCATATGATGCAGTCTCCTTGGATATGTTGCAGCGCTTCTAGGCATGCAGCAACGGTCCGAGATTAGCGGCAATGTTCATCGATATGCGGCAGCATGTCGGGATATGACGCAACGCCCGAGGATATGTGGCAACGTGTGGGGATACGCTGCATCCTTTCCGGACTCTGAGGCCCGCCTGCGCACCGACTAGGGGATCTGGCTCTCCGAGCCTCTCCCCGAGCCCGCGGCGGAGGATCTGGTGGTGATCCAGTAGCCCGATCAATCCCGCCAATCCTCAATGGACAGATCGTCGAATGGCTCGAAGTGGGCTCGGTTCGCAGTCACCAGGATGAGATCGTTGACCTTGGCGACAGCGGCGATTTGCCCGTCAGGATAGGCAGCCGTCTTTCCCATGCCCACCAAGCGGGCTCGCTGTCTCGCATGCCACTCCGCGGCAGCCGCGTCGTAGGCAAGGATTGGCATGGTCTCGAGGACGACGCGGAAGAGGTAATTCTCGATGTCTTTTCTCCTGTGCGACGGTGGTAGGCGCTCCAAGCCGAACAGCATCTCATGCCAAACCACTGCGGCGATCCCGACCATGCCCTCGTATCGCCTCAGTTTGCGCAACACTCCAGGATTTGGAGCCGGTCGGGGCGGCTCGGATACGACGTTGGTGTCCAGGAGGAAACGCAGGCTCACCAGTTGAAATCTCGGCCGGGAGATTGATCCCGAACATCGCGGAAGATCTCGTCGGGATCAATCTCCGAGAGATCGGCGGTGCGCCGGAATTCCTGGTAAGCCTCCCAGAAGCCAGGCTTCTTCTTCGACAGGCGCTCAAAATCCTCCACGCCGATCAGGACGGCGACCGGCTTCCCCCGCCGAGTCAACTCGACCTGCGTTCCCTTTTCGGCTTCATGGACGACGCTGGGGAGGTGATCCCTGGCTTCCGCGATCGAGTATTTCTTGACCATCTCGGCCTCCTTCCGGCCAGGCTAATGGCCATGTAGATGACCATCTTAGCTCTTCGGGTAGAGAGTGGCAATCTCCAGCCCTCGGAACGCTCTGTCCCGCCCTTCCCCCCGCCTGCCGCTTCGGCTATGCTGTGCGCCCCATGTCTGAATCGGAAGTACCTCCTCGGGAGGATGAGGCCACGGAGCCCGAGGAGGCGGGGAGCTCTGCTCTCCGGTCGTTTCTGGGGCTGTTCGTGGTCCCCCTCATGGTGGTCATCCTCTGTGTCGCCGTGTTCATCGGGTTCGGCTGGATCGCCTACGATAAGCAGTCGACAACGGATTACTTGAACGACCTCCAGTCGTGGTGGAAGCCGCGTCGGGTGCAGGCCGCTTACGAGCTGTCGAAAATCCTGATTGCCGATCCCAAGGCTCTGGACGAGGCGCCGGGCGCCCGCAAAGAGGTCCGCCGGCTGTTTCAGGAGGCCAAAGAGCCGGAGATGCGCCAGTACCTGGCCCTGGTTCTCGGCCGGACGCACGACCACGAGGCCGTGCCTCTCCTCGTCGCGGCCCTCAAGGACTCGGACGACAAGACGCGCATCTACGTCCTGTGGGCCCTCGGCACTCTCGGCGATCCCGGAGCCGGCAACGCCCTGCAAGGCGCGCTCACCGACCCCGATCCGGGGTTGCGCAAGACTGCCGCCTTTGCCTTGGGTGAACTCGGCGATCGCTCCGCCCTGCCGCGGCTCACCGCTGCGCTCGACGATGGCGTGGCTGATGTGCGGTGGAACGCCGCCCTCGCTCTCGCCCGGATGAAGAGCGACGCCGGACTGCCGGTGCTGGAGACGATGACGGACCGCCGCCTCCTCGCCCAGGTGCCGGAGATTACCCGCGAGCAGCAGGACGATGCCATGATCAGCGGCATTCAGGCTCTGGCCGCCGTGGGCGGAGCGAAATACCGTCCGACTTTTGACCGTCTGGCCGCGGCGGACCCGAGCCTGAAGGTACGCCAGGCCGCCATCGAGGCAAAGCGTGACCTGGAGAAGCGTTGACGCACTGGGGCTTGACACTCCGCAGGGGTTTCGCTTAGAAAAAGCGGACCGCTAGGGTCGTAATCAGATGTAAGTCAAGCCGTTTTGAGAAAGGGACACCATGTCTGACGAACCCAAGGGCGACGGCTCGCCCGGACCTACCGGTCCGGCGGAATCCCGTGCCGAAACCGCGGCTCCCAAGCCCGCTGCCCCTGCTCCGGCAGCCGCCAAGCCCGCTCCCAAACCCGCCGTGGCCGCTCCCACCGCTGCTGCCGACGGCGTCACCCGCCGTGGCTTCTTCTCCTGGGCCGCCGTGGCCTGGGTGGGCTTCACCGTCGCGATCGGCGGCTGCGTGACGACGATGGGGCGGTTCATGTTCCCCAACGTACTGTTCGAGCCGCCCACCAGCTTCAAGGTCGGCAAGCCGGAAGATTTCCAGTCCGGAGTGGTGGACACCCGCTTCGTCGACAAGTACGGCGTCTGGATCATCCACGACGGCGGGCGGATCTACGCCCTGATCGCCATCTGCACCCACCTCGGCTGCCCGCCGGCCTGGCTGGACACGCAGAACAAGTTCAAGTGCCCCTGCCACGGCAGCGGCTACTACAAGAGCGGCATCAACTTCGAGGGCCCGA
>Ga0134121_10003033_pt1 | contig 14182 bp, 13 predicted proteins | sample KB301_FD_96463 | JGI IMG/M metagenome (GOLD analysis project Ga0134121, IMG submission 96463) | Terrestrial soil microbial communities without Nitrogen fertilizer from Kellogg Biological Station, Michigan, USA - KB3-0-1 | ecosystem: Environmental > Terrestrial > Soil > Unclassified ...
GATGTTGAAGTCGAGCACGGGGACCGACAGGTCCGAGTAGACCACCACGTGAGCCAGCACCGCGGTAGCCGAGGCGTTGTTCACCGAGAACAGGGTGGTGAGCCCGTTCGGGTTGTTGAGATCCACCTCGAAGTACGGCAGCAGCAGGGTCGCTGCAGGCACGGCATCGATGGTGCAGATCACAGCAACGGCCTGGCCGCCCAGGGCCAAGAGGCCCAAGAGAGCGAGGCACAATGCGGTTTTCTTCATGACAGACAATCTCCTAGGGTTAGTTTTCTGAAGCTGAACCAAGTGAAACGATTCAAAAAAGCTAGTCTCCACTCTCCTCGGGACGAAAATCACCTCCTGTTCAAAGTATAGAGTGCCGCGAACTTTATTACATCTGGGGCGCTTTGTCAGCTCTTCTGCAAGGCTGCCCCAAGTTGTTTCTCGCTCCTGACTTTCCCTCCGGCAGGTCAGCGAAGACTGCTCTCTCCCGCCCTACCGATGTTTTATGCTTCTGCACTATAGGGGTGTCATCCCGGGCTGTCAAGAGGTTTTTTCCGTCTTTATAGGCCTTTGTGGGCCGCCGTCACTTCGGCGGCGCCGGCGTCGAGTCGGCTGGCGCCGCGTGCCAGGCCTGCATGCCGCCTCCCGAGGTGCAGAGGTCCGGCGCGAACATCGGCGAGCTCTCGCCGGCGAACTCTGTCACGATCTCGTCCTTGCCGTCGCCATCCAGGTCCGCCAACCGTACGTGATAGCCGCGGCAGCCGCCGGCGAAGCCCGGGATCCCCGAGCTGGTCTCGCGGACGAATCCCCCCTTGCCGTCGCCGTAGAAGATCCAGGTCTCGCCGTCCCCGGTGAGCGCCACCAGGTCGGTCTTGCCGTCGCCGTCGAGATCGCCGTGAGCGATCGCCGACACCTCGGAGCGCCCCTCCTCCACCGCCAGTGGCAAGCGGGTCCAGGTACCGTCGGCATGGGCGAAGAGGACGTCGAGCCCCGACCTCCAGGTGCCCTGCTCGAAGCTCAAGTAACCCACCGCGAGATCGTCGAGCCCATCGCCGTTCAGGTCGGCCGCGTTCACCGACCGGATGTAGCTGCCCGGCCGGATCGCGTCGATCTCCGTGGTGTCCCAGCCACCGTCCTGACGGCCGAAGTTGACCAGCGCGCGCCGACCCTGGGTATTGGTCGCCGCGGCGAAGTCCTTGCGATGGTCGCCGTTGAAGTCGCCGACGGTCAGATCGTCGCCGAAGTTCTCGTGACCGCCGGTCCCCTGATCCTTGCGCACCCAGGTACCGTTCCCCTGGTTGAGATAGACCACCACGCCGTACGACTCGGTCTTCACGTCGGGCCGGGCGCTGGTACGGCTCGTGAGGTTCAGCCGCGGACCCTCCCCCACCGCCAGGATGTCCGGCTTGCCGTCGTGGTTCCAGTCGATGGCGGCGAGGGCTTTCGACGAAAAGCCGGCGTCGTCGTTGCCGGTGCCGGCGACGTGGAGGTCGAGACCCTTGCTCCAGTTGGTGAAGCCCCCCTTGCCGTCCCCCAGGAGGACGACGAAACCGCGCAGGTGCATCGCCAGAGCGATGTCCGGCTTGCCGTCGCCGTTGAAGTCGGCGACCGCGGCATCCCCGTAGTCGTACGGCAGATTGGGATAGGTCGCCTCACTCCAGCGCCGCCAGTGCCCTTTGCCGTCGCCAAGGAAGATGACGGGATTGCCCATCGACTTGCGGGCCGGCCCGTGCACGATGTCGAGATGGCCGTCGCCGTTCATGTCGGCGATGTCGAAGCCGTTGCGCCACTGGCCGCTGGTGGGCAGACCCTGGCCGAAGGAGGTGAAGCTCAGCCGGTGCGTCTCCGGGATGCTCACCGCGTAGCTCGCCACCATCTTCTCGACTTCCTCCTGCGTCGGCTTGGGACGGGCCGTGTTGAACGAGCCGGTGCTCTTGTACACCTTGTAGTAGAAGAACTTGTCGTCCTCCTTCACGATGTGGACGGTGATCCCCCAGCGGGTGCGGATCTGATGGTCGTTCAAGCGCAGGAAAGGCCCCTCTTTTTCGAGCTTCTCGAGAAAGTACTGCCGGCCGTCCTTATCCTTGAGCCACTTGCCGTCCGGCGGCTGCGGCCCATAGCCGGGGCCTTCCTCCGGCGTGGCCTCGGGCGTCGGCGTCGCGGCCGGCGCCGCGGATTTGGACTTGGGTTTCGGCTTGGCCGCGGCCGGCGCCGCATCGGCGCTGGACAAGCCAAAGACACCCAGGGATACCAGCACGGCCACTCCCAGGGCGAAGACGCGGATCGAACGGCAAGCCGCGAAGTTTCGGGTCCACTGCATACAAAAAGCTCCTTTCTCCAACATCCTCAGTCGCACCGCGCCCAGCAAGAACCGCACCAGCCTTTTAGATTTCGTCCACGAAGGAGGTCTTCAGGTGCCTGAAGAGCAGGAGGCCGAGAGAGAGTAGCATGACCGCCACCAATGCCAGCGCTCCCGTCCCCGGCACCAGCGCCAGCTCCCCGCCGAGCAGCGCCTGCCGGTAGAGCCCCACCAGGGGGGTCAGGGGATTGAGCCGGAGCCAGACCTGGAAACGCTCCGGCACCAGCGCCAGGGGATAGACGATCGGCGTCAGGTAGAACCAGCCGGTGAAGACCATCCCCAAGATCTGCGCGATGTCGCGGAAGAAGACGTTCAGCGCGCCGACGATCAGCCCCAGCCCCAGCGTCAGGGCCAGCTGCAGCGACACCGCCAGCAGCAGCACCGGCAGGCCCCCGAAGGTCAGCTCCCGCAGCACCGCCAGCACGACCAGGAAGATGACGCCGGCGATGGCCTCGTGCACCAGGGCCGCCAGCACCACCGCCATCACCAGCAGCTCCGAGGGAAAACGCAGCTTCTTGACCAGGCTGGAGTTGTCGGTGATCGAGGTCGCCGCCCGCGTCACCCCCTCGTTGATCGCCATCCAGGGCAGCAGGCCGCTGAAGAGGAAGACGGAGAAATGGCCGGTGCGGATCCCTACGGGCGAGATCTTCATGACGGTCGAGAAGACGAAGGTGAAGAGGAGGAGCATCCACAGCGGCTGGACGAACGACCAGACGAATCCCAGCAGCGAGCCGGCGTAGCGACCCTGGAAATCCCGCTTGACGAGCTCTTTGAGGAGGAAGAAATGATGTCGCACTCGCATCTCCGGGAACCGGCGGACGGCGCATCATGCCACAGCCTGCGGCCGCCCCCTATAGATAAGGTAGAAGCTGGGGTTTGGGCCTGCCATTGACAGCCCGGCTGACCGGGCGTAGTATCCCCCTACATGTACCAGCTATGCCATTCTGACATAGCAGCACCCAAGGCAATGCCATCATGGCCGCACTTGAAAAGATCCGGCAGATCCAACTCGTTGGACGCAAGATCCGCGAGCTCCGCAAGGAGCGCAAGTTGACTCAGGTTGAGCTGTCTGCCCGCCTGGGCATCCAGCAGTCCGACCTCTCCCGCATGGAGAAGGGCGAGTACCGGGTCAGCTTGGACACCCTCTTCCGCATCCTCGCCGAGTTCAAGATGAGCATCGGCGAGTTCTTCGAAGGCGTCGCGCAGGAGACCATCACGCCGCGCGACGTCAAGCTCGTCGAGGAGTTCAACTCCCTTCCCCAGGACGCTCAGCGTGAAGTCGAGGAGTTCATCGCCTTCAAGCGGAGCAAGGACGAAGGCCAGCAACACCACGTCGGGATACGTGAGCTGCGGAAGGCGGAGAACGGCGAATGACTACAGGCATCTTCGAGGATCTAAAAGGCCGTGGCGATGACGCGGTTAGAGCGGGTCGTCTGGAAGAAGGCGAAGAGTTGCTGGGGCAGGCCGTGCGGTGGGCCGTGGAGCATGGCGAGCCGTGGCAGGTGGACGTGGGAGTTTGCAACCTTGCTGCTGTAACGATTGAGCTCGGACACGGTGACGGGGAGCTGCCCCGACTGCGCGAGATCCTGCTGCGCAACGCCAATCCCCAGAACTGCCGGCTTGCGGCCTATAACATTTCCCGCTACCACGAGCTCACCAAGAACTATAAGAAGTCGCTCTTCTACGCTCGGATCGCGCTTGAACGCGCCGAGGCCTTGGGGCGGCAGGACTGGATCGCGTCCTCTCACAACCACATCGGCAACGTCTTGCTGGCGGAGAGCTTCGTCGAGGAAGCCTGCCAGCGGTATGAAACGGCGCTCGCGCTGATGCCTGAGGGTGAAGGAATCTGGCGCGCCAACATCCTCGGCAACCTCGGATACTGCAGGATTCTGCAGCATCGTTACTCCGATGGCTACACGCTCCTGTACCGAAGCCTGCGGGTGCTGCGGCGATTCCGGGCCGAACGCTTCATGGTTACCACGCTGCTCGATCTTTGCTTTGCTCATCTCGAGACCGGCCGCTTCCACTACGCCGAGAGTTGGGGCTCGCTCGCCCTCCAGATCGCTGAGCGGACCGGACATCGTGATGCGGTGAAGAATGCGCTCTATCTCCTCGGCGAAACGGCCCATCTGAGCGGCAATGCCGATGACTCACGCAGGTACTTCACGCGGCTTCAGCGTGACTTTTTCCCTGAAGAGGTCTATCTCCCCGGCTTCCTGATGACGGTCGATATCCGGAAGCTCATCAACCTGCACGCTTGAGCTCATGAGCATCGCCATGAACATAAAACGATCAATTATTCTCGGCTTGATCTTCCTCGCGGGAGTTCCCGCCACCCCCGCCGGCGCCCAGGATGGGACTGCCGCGTTAGGGGCCGCCGGCGAGGTTTACCTTCCCAAAGTGGGCCTCTACAAGGACCTCTTCCCCAAAGGACACGACACATCTCCGGGCAATACAGTGCTGGCGGTCGACCTCATCCTGCCGGGAGCGGCTCCGCAACGCCTGCTGGTGCCCTACACCACCGGTGCCGATGTCGAGACCTCCCCGGCCGTGCTTTTTGAAGACGACTCGAACACCCTCTTTCTGCTCTGGGCGAGCCAGGTCAATTCGCTGAGCTCCGTGCTGAAACTGGCCAGCTTCGACGGCACGACCTGGGGACCGCCGATCCAGATCACGGGAAACCCCTTCTCCTCAAAGACCTCGCCTCAACTGGCGATCACTCGCGACGCCTTCTCGGTCACAGATGCCGACGGGAACCCAACGATCCGGCACCGGACGATCGCTCAAGTTGGCTGGTTGGAGCTGAACTCGGAAGGCAATGCCGATGTCCTCTATACGCCTGTAATCCTGGAGGAGGGCACCTACCTTGGTTGGGCCCCGGTCTACAACCTGAATGATCTGGTGGGCAGAAAGGCGTCCGGCTCCCTCTTTGCGCCGCCGGATTCTTTTACCCAGGCGCCTGTCCTGCAAAGCGGGCGCGACGCGCGCTCGTTGGTCGTGGGTTTTGCCTCTGCAGAGACGCGTGCCGTCTCCACGGTGGAGATCGATGTCCTCCCGGAGGAGGTCTCCTTTCTCGCGGAGAAGTGCCGCGCCCACATCATCGATCTGGGCCGCAACCTTTATCCCGATCACCTTCAAGCCCTTGCGGATAACGCCAGTGCCGACATCTCGACCAACGGCACCGCCTTCCAAACGGACATCGTGCACTATATCGCCGGTCAGATTCACGATCTGGTTCTCGCCAATAGGGGCACGAGCCCAACCGATCTGACTTCTCTCAGTGAAGACGCCCGGGCTCATATCATCGACCTTGGAGCTCGGCTCTCAGGCCGCGGCCTAAGGGACCAGAACGACAACGCCAAGGCGCTGATCGTCGACAGCATCGCCAGCGTGGCGCCCACTGACCCAACGGCACCCGCTCACCTGATTCACTTCCGGGTCGCATCAAGCCGCCCGGTGCCGCAGATCGGGCCGACCGGAGCTCAGCTTTTCCTTTCGCAGAGTGGCGACGATGCGATCATCGCCTGGACGGACGCGGGGAAGGTCTTCTACGTTCAGAGTCAGGTTAACGGTTGGAGCGATCAGCGCCAGATCAAGCTTTCGGATTCGCTGGACGCACCTCACGCGTTCGAGATCCTCAAGCAGAAGGCCCGGAACCGCTAACCTTCCGTTTTCGTGATCGCCAACGGCGTGCCTACCGGGCACGCCGATAGGATTTCGCCCCCTTCGCGCTGAAGAGCTGTTGCGATGTCGTTCTTGCGCTCCGGCGGGCAGAGGATCGCCAGGGAGCCGCCGCCGCCCGCTCCGCAGGCCTTGCCTCCCCAGGCGCCGTTCGATGCGGCAACTTGGAGGAGTTTCTCCAAGACCGGCGTGGAGATCCCTTCGGCCAGTTGCCGCCGAAAGCTCCACTCGCGACCCATCAACTCTCCAACTCGGGAGAAATCGCCCGCTTCCAGTGCCGGAGCCAGGCCGGCCGTGGCCTCGGCGATCCCCGCGAAGAGCCGGGTGACTCCTGCCTCGCCGTCCAGGCGTCGCCGCACCACCTGCCAGTTGTTCCCCGCCGAGAAATGGCTCTGGCCGGAGTAGACGACCAACAGGCTCTCTCCCAGGCGATCGAGATCGACGTCGAGCGAGCGGACCCTTTCTCCCCCTGGCTCGGCCATGATCTCGAGAGCGCCTCCCAGCAAGGCGGGATAATGATCCTGGAGTCCCGTGGGGAGGCCCATGAGCCGGGCTTCGAGGTCCCGCGCCAGCGCCGCGATCCGTTCCGGCCTTGAGCGGGGCCGGTCGAAAGCAACCTCGGCAGCAGTCAGGAAGGCCACGGTCATCGCCGAGCTGGCGCCGAGTCCTCCGCCGCGCGGCGAGTCGCTGGTGAGAGAAACCTCGAACGGCGGCAGAGCGAGGGCTTCGGCAATCACGCCGATCAGCGACGTTTCGGGATTCCGCGCCAGCTCGGCGGCCGAGGCCGCTTCAGTCACGCTGGTGCCTTGGCGAACGAGGTATCCGCCGATCGAGGCACGCACCTCCACCGTGACGGCGAGATCCACCGCCACGTTGACCGTGCGCGCGCCAGGATGGAGCAAACCGAGGGGCCAGATGTCGAGGGTGCCGCCGCCGAAGTCAACCCGGCACCAGGCCCTGACAGCGACCATCAAAGACATCGAAGGGAAAGCCTAGCGCGCCACTTCGGAGCGTGCAGGTTGCGGCACGGCGTCGCCGATCGCGAGCCGGGTGCCGCCTTTCGGGGTATCTGGGAGACGAAGCGTCTTCGCCAGCTTGACATCGCGCATCCCGCCCCGAAGCTCGTCCCGCCATGTCCGGAAGGCTGCCAAGCGAGTGACCGGAATCGGCTCGTCGCGGACCCCTTGGAGCGACAGCGGATCGATCCAACCTTCCCCGTGCTTCACGCGATAGTCCAGGTGAGGTCCGCTGGCGAGGCCGGTGGCGCCGGTGAAAGCGATCGTGTCGCCCTGACGGACGCGGGCCCCCGAGCGAATTCCCGACGCGAAACGGGAAAGATGGAGGTAGCACGTCAGGTAGCCGCCGGGGTGCTGCACCTTCACCACGTTGCCCCCGCCGCGGTCCCAGCCCGCGAAGCTCACGACGCCGTTGGCCGTGACCTGGACCGGAGTGCCCACCGGCGCGCCGTAGTCGACGCCGTAGTGTGGCCGATACTCCCGGAGCACGGGGTGGAAGCGGTGCAGACTGAAGACCGAGGTGATCCGCGGAGAGTAGCGAAGGGGCGAACGAAGGAACATCTTCTTCATCGGCCGTCCGTCGCCATCGTAGAAGACGCCGGAGTCGCCATAGCGGTACGCCTCGTGCAGCCGGCCCCGGTTGTCATAGGTTGCCCCGTAGATGGTGCCGATATCATGGAACCGGCCGTCGAGTTGGACTTCCTCGTAGAGCACCTGGAAGGTATCGCCCCGCTGCAGGTCCCTGGTGAAGTCCAGATCCCACTGAAACACGTCGGCCAAGCGGTAGGCCAGAGCTGGGGGTCCGCCGGCCGTCCGGATGGACTCCTCCAGCGAGCCCGTGAGCGTGCCCTGAACGGAGCGCATCTCGACCGCGCGATGAAAGGGCTGCCAGTCACTCTGCCACTGGGCACCCCGGCGGACGAGCTCGATCCGGCCGCTGCCGTCGAGCGTCATCTCGAAAGAAGCGAGCCGCGAGTCAGGGTTGAAGAATGCCGAGTAGTGGTTGCCGGCCTTGAGGCTGCGCAGGTTGACCTTCTGGGCCAGGACGTTGGTGGCGTCGCGCAACTCGTTGCCTTGAAGACCGAGCTTGCCGAAAACGTCGGCCACGGTCTCGCCACGCAACAGTTTGGCCTCCACCGGCACCTGGGCCTGGTCGATCCAGCGGCTGGCCTCGTTGGGGAGAACGTTCTTGGGGGAAAACCTGGGAGTGGGGAGCAGCGGAAAGGGCGACTGGTTGTGGGCGTCGAGGGTCCGGGTGGAGAGAAACAACCCGGCGGCCAGACAACTCAGCCCGAGCGGTAGGAGCCAGCGAAGAGCTTTCGGGCCAAGGTGTACCCAGTGTGACTGCATCCCGAGCAGACCTCCCTGGAGAGGGGTTCAAGATCTTGGAGAAACTCGGGCTGGATACTACACAGGGTGGACGAGCGGATGCAACCCCCCGAAGTCTTGGTACCGGCGACATGGGGTTCGCGGCGGCGAAGCCATCAGCAACTTAAGCTTGTGCTATTATTGCTATAGGTCAAACGCTGTCCGCACCCCAGGCACTCCGCCTCGGTTGCAATGCTGTAAAGGAGACTCAAGCTATGAAAGTCTGCTGCAAATTGCTGGTCGCTGCCGTGATTATCTTCGCCGTGCCGTCCGCCGCTCGGGCTTCCGTCGGTGGGAATGCCATCCCAAAGTACAGCTTTGGCCAGATCTTTTCGCCCAGCTCGACGGTCGATCTGATTCCTACGACCAATGGCTCAGGCAACGTCTGGGGAACCCGGTGCATCATCTCGAACACGTCCGACGCCGTCGACATCAAATTCACGGTCGATGGCGGGACCGTGCGGACGATAACCCTCGATCCTCTTGATTTCGAGGTGGATGGGAGCGGCCAGCTGGTGAGCGGCTGGGTTCCGATGGACATCGCCTTCAGCACCAGCATTCACGTACAGATGCATAACGGCGCGACGACCGGCACGATCAACTGCTGGGCTTCCTGGGGCACCAACTAGCCCTACCGGGGCTACCGGAACGGCACGCTTTTCGCCCGGCAGAGATTACTCCGGTAGCCCATCGTCCCGCTTCCCGGGTCGCCGGGCAAGAGTCTTAGTGCAGATACTCGGCGATCACTCGGTCCGGATCGTCGGGCAGCTTGCCGCGGTACACCGATTGACCGTCCTTGACCACGAGCAAGCCGGGCAGGTTGGCGACATTGTACTTGCGGGAGAAGAGGCCGTCCGGATCCAGGCAGACTGGAGCTCCGAGGCCCTTGCCCCGGAGAAACACCTCAACGGCTTGGCGCTCCTCCTGAAAATTGACTGTCATGACCCTTGCGCTCCCTTTCCAGCGGGACGCGATGGGGTTGACTCGCTGGACGAGGTCGCGCGACCGTGGGGACCAAGAGGCCCAGACCACCACGATGTTGACGCCACGCGACATATCGCTCTCGCTCAGGCGTTCCCCTCCGAGACAGGAGAGACTGATCTCCTGTGCGCCGGCGAAACGCGCCGAACCTGCAAGGAGGAGGGCAAACAGCAGGGCGCGAGACGTGGTTCTCATCGAGAAAAGTGCTCGCGAAAGGGTTTTCGGGGGGCGTCAGTGGGGTCCAGCGGCGCGGCGATGGTCGAAGCTGATGAGAATGCGGTGTCGCAAACCATCGGGGGCACAGCAGCGGCAAGTTCGCTCGCGGAGGATCCACAGCAGCTTACGGGTGTAGTCGAGCTTCTTGCCGCAGTCTCCACACTGCCCAACGTGATCACGGAAAGGGGCCAGAAGCTCCTCTTCCATCTCGTTGTCGAAGAACAGAAACAGTGTCTCGCTGACCTCTTTGCAGTCCATCGACCTTCCTCCGCGAACCAGCGCTTTTACATGATGACGTCAGGCAATCCCGGCCCCGTGTGAATCCTTCCTCTCCAACTTCCGGCCGGGCCAGGTTATTTCCGCCTATTCTCTCCTTGGATGAAGAAATCTGCCCCCTCGGGCAGGTACTTACTACTTCGCGCTCCGGCTTCGCATCTTGGCGGGCTCGTCGCCTTCCCGCAGGTAGCCATGGTCACGGGCGAACTCCAGCATGGCGGCCTCCAACAGCCGGCGGCCACGATAGAGGCGGCTCATGACGGTGCCGACGGGAACCTCCAGAATGTCGGCGATCTCCTTGTAGGAGAACCCTTCCAGATCTGCCAGCAGCACCACCATGCGGTAGTCCGGCGGCAGCTTGTCGAGGGCGCGCTGCACGTCCTCGTCGAGGACGTTCTCCAGCAGCTCCTCTTCCGGATTCTTGAGCTGCTTCGTCGCGTCGTCGCTCACCTGGTTCTCGAAGGACTCCTCGATTTCCGCAAAGTCGCTCAGGGTCGGGGCCTGCTGCTTCTTACGGTAGTTGTTGATGAAGGTATTCTTCATGATCTTGAACAACCACGCCTTGAAGTTGGTCCCTTCCTCAAATTTATCGTAATAGCGGTAGGCCTTGAGGTAGGTTTCTTGAACCAGGTCCTCGGCGTCCTCCGCGTTGCGCGTCATGCGGTACGCCGTGTTGTACAGCGCGTCCACGAACGGCATCGCCGCCGCCTCGAAGTTCCACCCTTTTTGGTGGTCTACGATCTCTCTGGGCATGCTAACCCCCTTCGGCATATACCTCTCTCCCCGCCAGCTATACGCATAGACGGTGCCAACGGTTCACTCTCCCGGATGAGCTGAACCCTGTCCGCTCTTCCGGAAGGAAAAGGGAACAGATGTCCTCACAGGATGACAGGTCCGACAGAGCAGCTCCCGGGTGGATGCTCTGTTTTTGGGATCGGGATGTCCTCGAAGGATGCCGGTCCTCCGAGAAACGGCGGCCAAAGTGGATTATACATTGCCGAGGCCCGCGACGGGCGATCGTCGCCTTTTCGGCACCGGGAGTGCCAAGAATGCGCCGCTCTTACCGCAGCGGCAACGGCAGCAGGCTGTGCTTCGCGAGCTCGATGAACGGGCCGGGGAAGATTCCCAGCGCCAGGGTCGCCAGCGCGCAGAAGGCGATGGCGCCTACCAGGGCAGGGGCTTGAAGCGGGATGGGCGTCGTCTGCTCCGAGTCCTTCAGGTACATGTAGAGGACGATGCGGAAGTAGTAGTAGAGCGAGATTGCGCTGGTGAGCACGCCGATCACCGCCACCCATCCCCAACCTGCCTGCAAGGCCGCGGCGAAAAGATAGAACTTGCCGACGAAGCCGCCGGTGGGCGGGATGCCGGTCAGCGCCACCATGAAGAGCAACATCATCGCGGCGAGGAACGGCGAGCGCCACGCAAGGCCGGCATAGTCCGCGCAGGTCTCTCCCGCGTACTCCCGCCGTTCGAGCAGGATCACCGTGCCGAAAGCACCCATGGTGATGAAGGTGTACGCCAGCAGATAGAAGAGAACGGACCACAGTCCCACCTGCGACACCGCCAAGACGCCGATGAGAATGTAGCCGGCGTGTGCGATCGAGCTGTAGGCGAGCATCCGCTTGACGTTATCCTGCGTGAGCGCCGCGATGTTGCCCCAGATCATGGTGATCACGGCCACGATGGCGACGATTTTCTGCCACTCCACACTGACGCTCCCCAGGCCCTCGTAGAGAATGCGCAGCAGGATGGCGAACGATGCTCCCTTCGAAGCCACAGCCAGCCAGGCCGTTACCGGCGTCGGCGCCCCGACGTAGACGTCCGGGGTCCAGATGTGGAACGGCACGACCGCCACTTTGAAGAACAGCCCCGCGGCCAGCAGCAGCCAGCCCAGCGGTACCAGGTAGTTACCATGCAGCGCCGGATCGGCAAGCCTTTGAGACAGCAGATCGAGTTGCACGGTGCCGGCGGCGCCGTAGAGCAGCGAGATGCCGTAGAGCAGGATGCCCGACGACATGGCCCCGAGAATGAAGTACTTTAAGGCAGCCTCGACGCTCCGCCGTTCGCGCTTGAAATATCCGGCCAGGATGTAGCTCGCGAGAGCCATCGTCTCGAGCGAGATCCAGATGGTCAGCAGCGTGTAGCCGCTGGCCATGAACAACATCCCCGAAGTGGCAAGGAGGAGCAGGGCGTAATACTCGGAAGCGCGGTAGTTTCCCTCTTCGAGAAACCTGACGGAAAGGAGCACGGTCAGCGCCGTGGCTCCGAGCACGAGAACCTTGATGTAAAAGGAAAATCCGTCCAGCACGAAGCTGTCGCCCAGGATCAGCAGCTTCGGAGGCACCTGAGAGTGGACGCGCAAAAGCACGCCGCCGGTCAGGACCAGGCTCACGACCGCCACCAGCGCCGAATCCCGGTTGCCCATGCCCCGGCCGATGGCGCCGGCCAGCAGCATCAGCAGGCCCGCCGCCGCGAGCAAGATCTCCGGAGAGAGCAGCAGGTAGTCTTGGGCGTTGGGCACAGGCTATTCCCCCGCCGCCGCAACAGGAGAACCTGGGGCGGCCGGTTCCGTTGCCACGGTAGCGACCGCGGCATAGCTCGGATCGACCTTCGCCACCACATAGTTCACCGGCTTCTCCAGCACCTGCAGGAACGGCTTCGGGTAGAGGCCGATCCAGAAGCAGAGAATTACCAGCGGCGCCAGGTAGAGGATTTCGCGCCGGTTGAGATCCTGAAGCCCCTTGTTCTCCGGATGGGTCAGCGGCCCGAAGAATACCCTCTGATACATCCACAGCATGTAGGCCGCCCCCAACACGATGCCGAGGGAGGCGATTACGCCCCACCACCAGACGCGGTTGAAGGCACCCACCAGGATGGTGAACTCGCCGATGAATCCGTTCAGCGTCGGCAGGCCGATGGACGACATGGTGATGATCAAAAAGATCGTGGCATAGAGCGGCATCACCTGGGACAGGCCGCCATAGTCGGCGATCGCCCGCGTGTGCCGCCGCTCGTAGATGACGCCCACCAAAAGGAAGAGGGCGCCGGTCGAAAGGCCGTGATTGATCATCTGCAACACGCTGCCGTTGAGGCCCGGCCCGTTCAAGGCGAACATGCCCAGCATCACGAAACCCAAGTGGGAAACGGACGAGTAGGCCACCAGCTTCTTCATGTCCTTTTGTGCCATCGCCACCAACGCGCCGTAGACGATGCCGACCAGCGCCAACCCCGCCACCCAGGGGAGAAGCTTCATCGTGGCGGCGGGAAGGATCGGCAGCGAGAAGCGGACGAAGCCATAGGTGCCCATTTTCAGCAGGACGCCGGCCAGGATCACCGAGCCGGCCGTGGGCGCCTCGACGTGCGCGTCGGGCAACCACGTGTGGAATGGGAACATGGGAACCTTGATGGCAAAGCCCACGAAGAAGGCAAGGAAAATCCAGAACTGGAGGTCTGGCGGAATCAAGTGGCCGATCTCGTGGAACTGAGTGATGGAGAAGGTCTTCGGATACCCCAGCCCCTTCCAGCCAAAGAGACCGTCGGAGTTGTAGAAATAGAGCGCCAGGATGCCCAGCAGCATCAGCACCGAGCCCACCAGGGTGTAAAGGAAGAACTTGATCGCCGCGTACAGCCGGCGCGGGCCGCCCCAGATGCCGATGAGGAAATACATTGGCACCAGCATGACTTCCCAGAAGACATAGAAGAGGAAGAAGTCCAGGGCCATGAAGACGCCCAGCATGCCGGTCTGCAAGAGGAGCAGGAAGATGTAGTACTCCTTCTCGCGGTCGTGGATGGCGGTCCACGAGGAGAGGAAGGCCAGCACCCCCAGGAGCGTCGTCAGCAGCACCAGCAGCAAGGCGATGCCGTCGATGCCGAACTCGTAGCGCACGCCGATCGATTCGATCCAAGGCAGGCTCTCGCGAAACTGGAACAGCTCGCCGCTGCGGTTGAACAGGAACCAGAGCGGCACCGACAGCAGGAAATCGACGAACACGATGCCCGTCGCCAGTTTCCGGATCAGTGCTCCCTGGCTGCTCTTGAACCCAAAGGCGATGAGCAGCGCCCCCGCAAGAGGCAGGTAGCAAATGATCGAAAGGATCGGAACGTTGTGCATGGCTCCCCCTAATGCAAACTCGAGTGCTCAGCCCCGGTACAGGAAAACGTAGACGATCACCAAGGCGAACATGCCGGCCGCGAGCACCAGCGCGTAATTGGAGACGTAGCCCGTCTGCAGGCGGCGGAACAGCTTGGAAAACGCGTCGAGGATGGTGGCCACGAGATTGACCAGTCCGTCGACCAC
>Ga0134121_10003034_pt1 | contig 14180 bp, 10 predicted proteins | sample KB301_FD_96463 | JGI IMG/M metagenome (GOLD analysis project Ga0134121, IMG submission 96463) | Terrestrial soil microbial communities without Nitrogen fertilizer from Kellogg Biological Station, Michigan, USA - KB3-0-1 | ecosystem: Environmental > Terrestrial > Soil > Unclassified ...
ACGCCTGCGGGCAGCAGGTCACCGATCAGCGACATCAAATACAGCATCGACACCGGGGTCTGCTCGGCCGGCTTGAGCACCACCGCGTTACCGGCGGCCAGCGCTGGCGCGAGTTTCCAGACGGCCATCAGGATCGGGAAGTTCCACGGGATGATCTGCCCGACGACGCCGAGCGGCTCGTGGAAGTGATAGGACACGGTGTCGTCGTCGATCTGGGACAGCGACCCCTCCTGGGCACGGATCGCCCCGGCGAAATACCGGAAGTGATCCACCGCCAGCGGGATATCCGCATTCAGCGTTTCGCGTACCGGTTTGCCGTTGTCCCAGGTTTCGGCGACGGCGATCGACTCGAGGTTCTCCTCGATCCGGTCGGCGATCTTGTTGAGGATCACCGCGCGCTCGGCCGGGGAGGTCTTGCCCCAGGCGGGTGCCGCCGCGTGCGCCGCGTCGAGGGCGCGTTCGATATCGGCCTCGTCGGAGCGGGCGACCTCGCAGAACACCTCGCCGGTGATCGGGGTTGAGTTCTCGAAGTAGCGGCCCTTCACCGGGGCGACCCACTCACCCCCGATGTAGTTGTCGTAGCGGGGCGCGAAGGACATCACCGAGCCGTCTGCACCCGGTCGCGCATACACAGTCATGGTTTCTCCTGATCCTGGTGGTAGAAGTCCAGTACATGCCTCATCCGCGCTGGTGTCAACAGTGTTGTCCCAGGATGTGGACATACACTGTATGTACTTATGTAGATACCCGAGGTCTCGGGTGCTGCTCCAAGACGAAGCAGAAGGGCAGAAGGGAAGTTCTGCTGCAAATGACGAGACAGCCGACAGGACCCGACGCGGGCGCTGGCCGACCGTGACCCGCGTCCCTCGCGGCGGGGGCTTGATCAGGAGCGCTTGCAGGCTCTCCTGAAGCCGGCGTTGCAGGTTCGAATCCTGCCGGGGGCACTCCTGCCGGGGGCACAGTGTGGTGTCTCGGGACATCGTTGACAGATGTCCCGAGACATCATTGACATTAGGGCTTGTTTTCGGGTGAGTTTCCGCATTTGACGCCGCGGGGTTGGTAGTCGCGGGTGGGGTCTAGGACAAGTTTGCGGATGAGTGTTCCGGTGTCGCGGTCAAGTACGCGGATGTCGCGGTTGTCGATGAGCACGGTGACGTGGGTGCCGCGTAGGTGCTTGCTTAGGCCGATGTGGTGTAGGCGGGTGTTGTAGCGGATGGTGAATACTCCGGCGGCGTCGATGCGGTGGTGGCGGACGCGGTAGTGCGGCGGGATCTGGCATCCGGTGGGGAAGGCTTTGGGTCGGTCGGTGAAGGCCTGCAGGGGGCTGCGTCGGTGCAGGGCTCGGTGGGGCCGGGTGGTGTTGTAGTAATCGCGGAAATCGTTGATCTGGTCTTGTAGTTCGGCGATGGTGGCTGCTGGTGGCAGGGCGGTGAGGCGCTTCTTGAGGGTTTGTGGAAGCGTTCTACTTTTCCGCAGGTCTGCGGGTGGTAGGGCCGGGAGTTGATGTACTTGATGCCCAGTTCGCCGAGCAGGATTTGTAGGGCGGTGCGCCCGGTCAGCATGGTTGCCGGTGTGCCCCAGTCGGTGAAGGCCGCGGTGATGGTGTCGACGACGTCGGGTCCGGTGGTGACGGGTCGGGCGGCTGGCGATGGCCAGTTGGGAGTGGTCGTCGATGATGTTGAGGATCTCTACCTCGGTGGTGTCGGCGAGGCGCCAGTGGGTGACGTCGGCTTGCCAGCATTGGTTGGGCAGGTCGGTCTCGAAGCGTTTCCATGATGAACGAGGTCGTTTCTGCGGTTGGGGAGTGACGAATCCGCGGCGGGTCAGGATGCGCCAGATGGTTGCCACTGCAGGGATTTTGGTGATGCTGGGGTCGCGGGTGAGGTGTTCGGCGATGGTCGCCGCGCCGGCGTCATAGCCGGCTTTGTCCAGCGTTTTGCGCAGCCGTACGACCTTGTCTTCCAGGTCGGCGCCGACCGCGCGGGGATTGCGGTGGGGTCGGCGCGAATGCGGCTCAAAAGCCGCCGCCCCCTCGGTCTCGTAGCGTTTGACCAGTTGCTGCACCCAGTAACGCGAGACGTTGTAGTCGCGTGCCACCTCGCTTTTGCTGCGTCCCTCAAGTACCACGGCGGTGATGACGAGCTGCGCCTTCGACATGGCCGACCTCCTCGGCATAACGAGGTGTCATCTATGTCGCGAGACAGCTGCCAACTATGTCTGAAACCAGACACTGCCGGGGCACACGTTCGCTTGTATGCACGCGGTCGCGTGCCAGTCTGTCTGGGACAGAAGTTGCCTGGCTGTTTAGTCCAGCGCTGCGCGCCAGAATTCGGGCCGTTCGAAGCCACCCAGTTGTTGGTCGAGCCGCTCCACCTCGGCCAAGATTTCGCCGAGGCGAAGAGCCAGCTCGGCGCCCTGTGCGAGAAGCTTCATGCGGTGACTCGCCAGGGTGTGGTAAATCATCTCCCGCTCTGCCGCGCTTGTCCGGCGATCGCGGGCGAGGTGGTGTGCCTTGGCCTCCTGTAACTGGCGCTCGCCGTCCTGTTCCTCATGCGTCAGCTTTTCGAGGCTGTGCTTGCCCAAGGTGATGTCCTTCTCAGGGTCGGGCCGATCCGTCCCTTGCTGGTGGCGTCGGGGCGGGATAGAAGCAGAGGTTAAGCGAGGCAGCGAACGATGCACCGCGTTCGCGCGTTGGCGTGTCATGTACGACGAAGCCGTCGTGCGCCGGTGGCACATAGATGTCATACATGACATCCCGCAACTCGGGGGTCTACTCCGAACGCACCCGTGAAATCATGCCTCGCTATCCGGTGGCTGTTCGACGAGCAGTGAGGCACCGTGGTGAGGCACTAACTCCATGGCGAAGCTGTTCAGGTCGTCGACCACGCCGACCTCCTCGCCGGTGAACATGTCTGACACGCGCGCACCGGGTGGGAGCTTCTTCGAGCGGACTGTGCCCGCGATGTGCTCGTTGGCGAAGTTGAGGACAGTCAGCTGGAATTGATTCGGATCGTCGAGTTGGTGGACCATCACAAGCATTCCGCGGTGGGACACGTCAGGGATGTCGATCTGCTTACTGGTTGCGATGCCGTAATGCGAGCGCACCCGAAGGATTGCCTGTAGCTGACGCGCAAAGCTGGTGTCGTCCGCAAGCTGGTCGGGGATCGAGCCGTAGAGGCTTCGCCCACGCGGCATTCCCGCCATCGACTTTGTCGCCTCGGGGTTGACCCCCATCAGGTCGTGGGCGGCGCGGTGGATCCAGCGGGTGTCGCCGCCACGCAGGAGGTCGGCGACGTCGGCGGCGGGCAGTGTGAGCATGCCGCACAGGTCCCATCCCGACAACGCGAAGACCCCGGGCTGTAGCGCGTTGAACATCGCCAACAACAGGTGGGCTCGTCGGATGCGGTCGATGTCGTCGACGGTGTCGAGATCGGTGACGCCGAGCGTTGCGGCGATGACAGTGGCTGTGGTGCAAGCGATTCCGTTGGTAGTGAAGACGAGGTTGTAGGGCGCGTTCTTACCGGTGAGCTGCTCGGTGAGATCGGCCCGCACCGACGCGCCCAGCTCTTCGCCGGTCATCTCTTCGCCCTTGTACGGGTAGACGTCGTCGCGGTGGCCGGTCGACCAATGGACCAGTTCGTAGGTCAGTTCATCGTGGTTCTGCAGCGCGTGGACCAGTGACGCGGGGTCGACTCCCAACTCGAGGGTTGTGCGCAGCGTCAGTCGGAGAAACTCGGTGTCGGCGGTCGCAAGAGCGTGGTGGTATGCGGGCCGGTTGATGAAGTCATACGACAGATCGGCTCCCACTTCACCGATTTCGCGGATGTCGTCGATGGTGAGGTTGAGCTCCTGGAAGGTGAATCCACCGACTTTGCGGACCATGCCCGCGATCAGGTGGTTCGCGGCCTCGGACAGCGGATGACCCTCGGACCACGCGGTGCTGTCTTCGGCTGCGGTCTTCTCAGCTCCGAGGAACCCATTGGCGTCCAGGCGAAGTCCGCCGGTACCGAGATCGGCCAGCGAGTGCAGTGCGTCGCCGATGACGAGCCGCATGCCTGCAAATGACGGGTCGAGCCAGTTGATCGACGGCTGACCGTCCTTGAAGTAGTGCAGGTACACCCAGCGGCGTTCTTCGCCGTCAGTGCCGACCACGGGTCGAGTGACACTCCAGTTCGTCTCCTTGATGCCTTCGGCATAGAAGATGACCCGTTGCAGCCGTCCGATGATGTAACCCGCTTTGTCCAGCCACTCTTCGGTGTCCTGGTCGATGTTGACCGAATCGGCGTGCGGGGGGACGTCGGGCAGATGATCCCAGTCGCGCGGGTCGATCTCAACCATGTGATAGACGCCGGGGTAGTCGGCGTACTTCATCTCGGCGAGCCGGAAGTCGGCGCCCTTGCCGGTGTGGCCGGGCACGATGTCGTCGATGATGATGCCGCCGTACCAGTTGGCGGTACCACACATCGCACGGAACTCTTCCTCGGTGCCGAACGCGGGATCGATCTCGGTGCTGATGCGATCGAAGTGGCCGTCCACACTCGGGGTCAACGTCCAGCCGGAGATGCCACCGGCACGCTTAACGGGGCCGGTGTGAACTGCTTCGATGCCGATCTTGGCGAACGCCTCCCACATCTTCTCGTCAGCCATGGATTTCAGGAACGACTCGTCCGGCCGGGTGATCAACGACAGCGGATACGCGGTGAACCACACGGAGGCGGTCTCGACGGCGCTGCGGGGGCTGGGCGTGGCATAGGGGTTCTGCCACATCGATCCCTGACCCGAGAACTGTTGGCTGATCTCGTTGGCGTCGGCCAGCATCGATTGGGAGAGCAGCCAGGACACGTACGCAGGGTTGTCACCCGTCGCAGGCCCGTCCTTTGCGACCGACCGACGGGTGAACGGCGTCTTCACGCGTGGCCGGAACCGCAGCGCGCGAGGACGCGCCGGATGCAGATGCTCATCGAAGGTGATTTCGGTCGGCTCGTTGCCCTGATCCTCGGGTTCTACCTCTGCCGGTTGAGACATCTATCCCCTTCGCTGCTGTTGCAGGTCGAGCCGAGCGTGTTTTCGAAGTATTGCCAGGCCCCCACCGAGTTGAAACGGTGCGCCCGCCGCGGACATTGGACCAACTGGCTGCCACCCCACCCTACGGAGCGGTGGACGGCATGGGGCCTGCGTCGGCATATGTCATGTCGCTGCCCTCTTGACGAACCGGGTCCGACCCGCCAGACTCGATATTGACTGATTGTCGACAATAAAACAATCTTTGGTGCATCTGCACCGACTCCATTCAGAAAGAGAGCACATCAAATGGGCACCCTGCTCGCAGGTAAAACGGTCATCATCACAGGCGCAGGCCGCGGAATCGGCCTGGCAACCGCACTTCACCTGCACGACGAAGGCGCCCAGGTGGTGGCCACCGTCCGCTCACCCGAACACCTGACGCAGCTCAAAGTCGACGACGACCGGCTGATCGGTCGCGTCGTCGATGTCACCGACGAAGAACAGGTCAAGGAGTTGATCAGCTTCACGGTGGAGCGATTCGGCAAGCTCGACGGCATCGTCAACAACGCTGGCATCCTCATTCCCGGCACGATCCTGGACGCGTCCGTGGAGGACTACCAAAAGACGTTTGACGTCAACGTCAAGGGAGTGTTCCTCGGATCGAAGTACGCCATCCCCGAACTGCTCAAGGCCGGCGGCGGGTCGATCGTCAACTTCGGGTCGATCAACTCAATCGGCGCCGAGAAGCTGCTGACCACCTACACCGCCAGCAAGGGAGCAGTCCTCACGCTCACCAAAGCGATCGCCCTCGACTTCGGGGCACAGGGCATCCGCGCCAATACGGTGTGCCCCGGTTTCGTCGACACGCCGCTCAACGTCCCGCACTATGAAGCCTTGGGCGGACGCGAGGCCCTCGAAGCCGGCCTGCCGGATTTCCAGCCGATTGGCCGCGCCATCGAACCGATCGAGATTGCACATTCGGTCGCGTTCCTGCTGTCGGATCACTCGACTGCGATCACCGGAACCGCCTTCGTCGTCGACGGCGGCGTGCTGGCCGGGGCGTAAGTCAGACAGGAAGTGAGGGCTAATCGTGGCATCCCAAATTCCCGGCGAAGCCGATGTCGTCGACGTGCTGGTCATCGGCGCCGGCCCGTCGGGCGCGGTGGTCACCCACACGGCGGCCGCCGCAGGGCTGAGCGTCGTCTGTCTGGAGCAGGGAGACTGGGTCAACCCCAGCGACTTCCCGGCCAACTTCCCTGAATGGGAACTGCTCATCCAGCACAACTGGGCCCATGACCCCAACGTGCGCGGCCTGCCATCCGACTATCCGGTCGACGTTGAAGACTCCGACATGTGGCCGGTGATGTTCAACGCGGTCGGTGGCAGCTCGATCTACTACGGCGCCGAATGGCCGCGGCTGCTTCCGTCGGACTTCCGGGTCAAGACCCTCGACGGCGTCGCTGACGACTGGCCCATCAGCTACCACGACCTCAAGCCCTACCACGACGAGGTCGACGAGTTCATCGGCGTGGCCGGGGTCGGCGGCGACACCGCCTACCCCGAAGGCCTGGACTATCCCCTTCCGCCGCACCCGATGGGCAAGCCTGGCATCAAGGCCGCACAGGCGGCCAACAAACTCGGCTGGCACTGGTGGCCCGGCACCAATGCGATCGCGAGCCAGAAGTACAAGACGCTGGAGCAGTGCGGCCGCTGGGGTGTGTGCGAATGGGGCTGCCCGCAGGGCGCCAAGGCCTCCTTCGACCTGATCTACATGCCCCAAGCACTCAAGGCCGGGGCGCGGGTGCTCACGGGTGCGCGGGTGCGCAAAGTGATGACCGGACAGGACGGACTAGCCAGTGGCGCGGAGTACGTCGACCGCGACGGCCGGGTGGTGTTTCAGCCCGCCCGCGCGGTGGTGCTGTGCGCCAACGGGGTCGGAACCCCGCGGCTGCTGTTGATGTCGGCCACCGACCAACATCCCGACGGGCTGGCCAACTCATCGGGTCTGGTGGGACGAAATCTCATGCTCCACCCCAACTGCACCGCACTGGGGTACTACGACGAAGACCTGGAAAGCTGGCGTGGCCCCGCGGGCCAGCTGATTCATTCCATGCAGTTCTACGAGACCGACAGCTCACGCGGATTCGTGCGCGGCGCCAAACTGCACGCGCTGCCAACCCCGGGGCCGCTCAACGCAATCGAGGCCCATCGTGAGCGCGACTTCGACGACTTGTGGGGGCCGGCGATTCACGACGTGGCGCGCTCGGCACGCAACGGCATCCTGTGGGCCGCCAACACCGAGGACCTGCCCGAGGAACGCAACCGTGTGACCCTATCGACGAAACTCTTCGACTCGGACGGGCTGCCCGCCCCGAAGATCGAATACCGGATCAGCGACAACACGCGAAAGCTGCTGAAATTCACCGTTGAGCGGATGGTCGAGGCCCACGAGGCGGCCGGCGCCACCCACGTCATCACCCAGGAGTTGTGGATCGATCAGCCCGGTCACCTGTTGGGCACCGCCCGGATGGGTGATGACCCAGCGACATCAGTCGTCGACTCGTACGGGAAGGCCCACGACGTCGCCAACCTCTACATCGCGGACGGCAGCATCTTCGTCACGTCGGGGTCGGCGAACCCCACGTGCACCATCAGCGCTCTGGCGCTGCGGGTGGGTAAGAAGGTCGTCGAGCAGGTCACGGCCCGAAAGGCAGAGTCATGAGCACAGCATCATCCGATCGACGGTTGTCGGTTCCACCCCGCACGACCACGCCGCTGCGGCCACTGAGCGACGATGAACACACAACGCTGCTCCGCATCGCCGATACCTTGATTCCCGCCGCCGGACCGAACCCGAAAGCCAGTGACGCTGAACAATTCCCGGCATATCTGCAGTTGGCGTTGGCTGCGCGCGCCGATGTGTTCGAGGTTGTGCTCAACGCCGTCAACGCGCTGGCCGACGTCGAGGACCTCTACGCTGCACTGAAGCGCATGTGGGCCGACGACAAGGGCACCTTCGACCCCCTGTCCTCGATCATCGCCGGCGCATACTTCATGACTCCCCAGGTCAAAGAGCTCATCGGCTACCCCGGCCAACACCGCGATCCAGCCGGCCTGGAGGACGCCGCGAATGAGCTCGAGACCGGGATCCTCGATCCGGTCCTCGAACGCGGTCCGATCTACGTGTCGGCCGCGGGCGAGTGAGAACCGGCCGTCACCCAGACGAGGCTATTGTCGACAATTAGCCACGTGTATTGGCGCGGGAAGGACATCGGATGGCTGAGTCAATCACCGAAGGCCCGCTGTCGACGTTGTCCGGCGGCAGCGCGGCGGTCTCGCTGGGCAGGATCACACAGCGAACCACGCCCGGATCCGTCGCCCACGTGCTGCGCAATGCGATTCTGGAGGGCCGACTCAAGCCCGGAAGTCAGCTGCGGGAAACACACCTCGCCGCCGACCTCGGCGTCAGCCGTGCCCCGCTGCGCGAGGCGCTGGGCCTACTCGCGGAAGAGGGCCTCGTCCAGAAGATCCCGTACCGCGGGGCATTCGTCGCTGAAGTCAGCCACGAGTCGATCGCCGAGATCGCAAGCCTGCGGAAACGCCTGGAACCGTACGCCATCGAACTGGCGTTGCCCCGATTGAAGGGCTCCACGCGGATCAAGGTCACCCGCGCCCTGGAAGACATGGCGCTGGGCGCTGACAGCAACGACCCCGCAGCCACCATCGACGCCCATATGGCGTTCCACCGGGCGTTCTACGAGCTGTCCGGCCACCGACTGTTGCTCGATCTGTGGCACAGCTGGGAGGCACAGCTGCAGTTGTTCTTCTCCGCCGACCACCAATTGTTCGCAGACCTGCACGACATGGTCGCCGATCATCGACGCCTGCTGGAGATCATCGATACCGGCGACATGGCGGCGATCACCGCCGAAATCGGCCGTCATGTGCACGGTGGCCTGCCGCGCGCCGAGGCCGAACTCAGAACCGCCAAGGATGCGTGAATACGTCGACTTCCTCGGTGGCCAACCTCCCTACGACCAACTCGACGCGGCCGATCTGGAGGCGCTGGCCCGCCTGATCGAAGTGGAGTACTTCACCGCGGGCACCATCATCATCACGGCCGGCCAGGCTCCCCTGTCGCACTTCTATGTGCTGCGCTCCGGAGAGGTGGAGGTCGTCGATCGCGGCCGCGTCGTCGACGTGCTCGGCACCGGCGAGACGTTCGGCCAAATCTCGGTGCTGTCCGGGCTGCCCCCGCCCTTGACGGTCCGAGCCTGCGACGACACGCTGTGCTATCGGTTCGTCGACCCGAGAAAGTGCCTGCAACATCCCGACCGCCTGCAATTCAGCCACTACGGCTCACTGGTTTCCCGCGAACGGCTGACCCGTTCGGGACTGGTCGATCAAGCGTTACGGCTGGCGCGCCACCAGATGCGACCCGTCGTGTGGTGCCCACCGGAGGCCACCGTCGCCGAGGCCGCTTCCGCGATGACCGACGCAGGTCAGTCCTGCGCGCTCATCCAGCGCGGTGAGCAGATCGGAATCGTCACGGACAGCGACTTCCGTACCGGCCTGGCTACCGGCACGCTGACCTCACACACTCCCGTCGCCACACTTGCGTCGTTTCCCGCCGCCACCGTCGGCGCTGACATCCTCGTGGGCGACGCGTTCCTCAAGATGGTGGAGAGCGGCTACCACCACCTCGTCGTCACCGGGGCCGGCGAACAACCCGTCGGCATTCTGCGGGTCGTCGACGTCGCCTCGGCCGAGGTGCGCAACCCCTTGGTCATCCGCCGGGCGATCGACGACGCAGCCACCGTCGACGACGTGGCCGCCGCGGCAGCGCTCCTGCCCGGCACCTGGCTCGAGCTCTACGACACCGGTGTCTCTGTCATGCACATCGCGGCGGTGTTGTCAGCGGTGATCGATGCCATCATGCTGCGGCTCATCGAGCTCACGGATATCGAAGACGACCAGGTGCCCCACCGCACGGCATGGCTGCTGCTCGGCTCCATCGCGCGGCGAGAACCCTTGCCTCGCTCCGACGTTGACACCGCATTGGTGTGGGAAGACCTTCCTGATGGCCCCGATCCGGCAGGCAAGCTGCGAAGTTGGGCCGGTCGCGTATTGGACAAGATGGAACGCTGCGGGCTGCCGCGATGCGCCGAGGGCGCCAATGCCACCAACCCGATCTTCTCCAAATCCAAATCGGCGTTCACCGAAACCGCCACGTCGTGGATCAGCAATCCCGACCAGACCAAAGCCCTGCTGCTGTCGTCGATGATCGCCGACAGCAGGCCCATCACCGGCATCCCGTTGGGCCGCGCGGTGTCCGACGCCATGCTGGCGACCACCCGCGGCCGTGACTATCTATCCGGGCTATTGCGATACACCATTTCTCAGCGTCCCCCTGTCGGCTTTGTCCGCGACTTCGTCGTCGAACACTCCGGCGCCCACCGCGGCCACCTCAACCTCAAGGCCGGCGGGCTGGTGCCGATCGCTTCGCTGGGCCGCTGGATCGCGATCGTCACCGGCGATGACCGCGGCTCGACCATCACCCGACTGCACCGCGGCCACGCCGCCGGCCTCCTTACCCGGGATGAGACCGACACCTTGGTGCGGGCTTTCGACTACATCTATTCCTTGGTGCTCGGAAACGAGATCAGCGCGATTCGCAACAATGCCGCCGGGTCCACCACCTGGATCGCACCCAAGGAGTTGGACACCCTCACCCGCCGCTACTTGCGAGAGGCGTTCCGGGCCGTGGCCAACGTGCAGAACCGGCTCGACAGCGAATGGGTGGCGCGGCTGCCGTGACGCTGCGATCGCTACTCCGCCGCGGCGACGACCCGTTCGACCAACCCTGGCGGACGGTCGATTACCTCGTCGTCGACCTGGAGACCACCGGTCTGGACCTGCGACGCGACGCCATCGCCTCATACGGTGCCACAGTCATCCAGAACGGACGGATGATCGCGGCGCACAACGTCTACGGGCTGGTTCGACCGGACTGCGCCTTGTCCCCCGCGTCGATCACGGTCCACAACCTGCGCCCCGCCGACCTGGCCGATGCGCCACCGCTCTCGGAGGCAGTCGACACCCTCGACGCACTTCTCGCCGACCGCGTGCTCATCGCCCACGCCGCCTGGATCGAGCAGTCATTCCTCGCCAGGGCCTTCAAGGCACACGGAAAACGGTTGCGCTGCAAGATCATTGACACCGCAGCCATGGCGCGAGCCGCCGACCTCGGCGCTGCGCACCCCGGCGGTGAGCCGAACCTCGAGCGGTTGGCCACCCAACTGCGCCTGCCGGTGGACAGTCCCCACCATGCGCTCGGCGACGCGATCACCACCGCCCAGGTTTTCCTGGCCCTCGCCGCCCGGCTGGCGCGGCATGGTCATGAAACCGCACGCTCCTTCATCGACCTGACAGCCGCGGACAGCTCGCGCAGGCGTTGAGCGGCCGGTAAGCCACCAAGCCACAGAACGTGATTGCGGTCACTCCGATTTCGATGTAGATTGTCGACAGTTAGTCAATCTGGATTGCCTACGGGCAGCCCTCTCCCGCGCCCGGTCCTCGGACCGCCAACCTGAAAACACAAGGTCACCATGGCAATCACTCCCGAGGAGGCTGGCGTGTCCACCCCTCGCCACCCACGATCGGCCACCGACTCCGACGTCGCCTACCTGGAAAAGCTGGGCTACAAGCAGGAGCTCAACCGCAGCCTCGGCCTGTTCTCGGCCTTCGGCGTGCAGTTCACCTCGATTGCCATCGCGTCGGGTTTGTTCACCACACTCATCGTCGGCCTGGGCTTCTTCGGCCCTGCGTCATTCTGGTCATTCGTGGTCGGCGGGGCGCTTCAGGTGTTCACTGTGGGTCTGGCGGTGGCTGAACTGGTGTCGGGCTATCCGCTGGCCGGCGGGGTGTATCAGATAACCGGCCGCATAACCGGTAAACCGTGGCTGGCTTGGCAGACCGGCTGGTGGCTGATCATCGCTCACACCGTCGCGGTTACCACGGTCGCCGTGGCTATCGCGCCGTTCATCGCGGGCTGGTTCGGCGTCAGCCTCGAGACGCCGGAGCAGACCCTGCCGTGGGCGTTGGGCCTGATAGTGGCGGGCACGTTGGTGAACGTCGCGGGCGTCAAGGCCGCCGCATTGCTGAACAACCTCGGAGTCGTCGCCGAAATCATCTGTGTCGTCGCCATCATCGGTGCGCTGTTGATTGTCAAGCACCCGACCCAGCCTCTGGGATTCCTCAGCGACTCCGGCGGAACGGCCACCAACGGCCACTGGGTGGCGCCGTTCATGTTCGCGATGATCCTGCCTGCGTATGTGATCTCGTCGTTCGATGCCACCGGCAACGCATCCGAAGAAACCAAGGACGCCGCCAGGAAGGCGCCCATGGCATCGGTGCTGGCTAACGTCTCGTCCTACATCGTCGGGATCATCTTGATCGCGCTGCTGATGCTGGCCATCCAGGACCTGCCTGCCATCATGGGCAGCGCGCTCCCGGTGAAGGACATCCTGGCCACCTCGGTCGGCTCTGCCTTTGCGAACGTCATGGAAGCCGTCGCGATGGTGGCGTTCTTCGCCTGCCAGGTGATGGTGCAGCTCACAGGGATTCGGGTGCTGTGGTCGCAGGCGCGCGACGGCCAGATCCCCGCCGCGCGTTGGATGCGCAAGGTCAGCCGCCAGCAGATCCCGATCAACGCCTCGCTGACCGTGTTCGTGCTCTCTGTGCTCTTCGCGCTGTGGTCGTCACTGCTGTCGGTCCTGGCCGCGATGACCGCGATCGCCTGGGCCTTGGCCTACTGCGTGGTCGTGTCGGTCGGCCTGTGGGGTCTGCTGCGCCACAAGCTGCCGGAGCGACCGTGGCGCTACGGAAAGGCCAGCCCAACGATCTTCGTGCTTGCAATCGTCTGGTCCATCGTGCTGTGCGTGCTGTTGGTGTGGTCAGACCCCATCCACGTCGGCCTTGGCATGGTGGGAGTGATCGCCGCAGGCGCGGTGATCTATCTGTCCATTCCCAAGAGTCGGCGCGGAAAGTCCATCGACACCATGTCCGGGCACCTGTAAGCGGACTCCACCTTCACTTCAACATCATTTCGAGAAAGGCACACGCATGACGACCCCGCTCACGGCCACGAACATCATCGACGGCAAGGCGGTCAACGGATCCTCCGGCCAGACCCGCGAGGTGTACAACCCGTCCACCGGGGAGATCTTGATCGAACTGACCGAGTCGACCGTCGAGGATGGCGACCGCGCGGTGGCGGCCGCGCGCGCAGCATTCCCCGCGTGGGCGGCCCGCACCCCCGGCGCCCGCTCGGAGCTGTTGCACCGACTTGTCGAGGTGATCGAGGACAACATCGACGAACTGGCCCGCCTGGAGACCCTCGACGCGGGCAAGCCGACAACGGTGGCCCGCGGCGATGAGCTGCCCGGAATCGCCACCGCCCTACGGCATTTCGCCGGCGCGGCCCGCACGCTGGCCGGCCAGGCGGCCGGGGAGTTCGTCGAGAACAACACCAGCTACGTGCGCCGCGAACCCCTCGGCGTCGTCTTGGGCATCACGCCGTGGAACTTCCCCCTGTGGCAGGCGGTGTGGAAGCTCGGCCCGGCCTTGGCGGCGGGCAACACGGTGATCATCAAACCCGCCGAGCTGACACCGCTCGCCACCACGCGATTCGTCGAGCTCGCACAAGAAGTGCTGCCCGCAGGAGTGCTCAACGTCGTGCACGGTTCAGGTGGGGTGATCGGCGACGCGCTGGTGCGCCACGCTGACGTCAACCTCGTCTCGTTCACCGGCTCTACCGCTGCCGGGCGCACAATCGCGGCTGCCGCCGGCGGCGCTCCCAAGCGGGTTGTCCTCGAACTGGGCGGCAATGCCCCGGTCATCGTTTACGACGACATCGACCTGCAGGCTGCGCTGCCCATCCTGACCAACGGTGTGCTGTTCAATGCCGGCCAGGAATGCATGTCCTCGACCCGCCTGCTGGTCAGCGAGAAGGTCCACGATCAGTTCGTCACGGCCCTTGCCGAGAACCTGCGCGCCGCCACAATTGGTGATGCGGCTGACCCGGAAACGGTTCTGGGACCGCTGATTTCACAGCAACAACGGGATCGGGTGGTCAAACGCGTCGACGGCCGTCCGGCCCGCGCGAAGCGCGTCAC